>Ga0315298_1000955_pt1 | contig 54844 bp, 48 predicted proteins | sample WHS_1_MG_FD_203077 | JGI IMG/M metagenome (GOLD analysis project Ga0315298, IMG submission 203077) | Extremophilic microbial mat communities from Washburn Hot Springs, YNP, Wyoming, USA - WHS_1_MG | ecosystem: Environmental > Aquatic > Thermal springs > Hot (42-90C) | place: USA: Wyoming... | reverse complement strand
GGCGACGGCGGGAAGGGCCCAACCGCGTCGAGTACCACGCCCTGGACCGGTGCTGCGCCGGAGTTGTTTCAGTTGATGCTCGTGGAAGGGCTGAGCGCCGACAACAACCTAGCTGAGCGCAGCATCCGGCCACTAGTGGTAGTGCGGAAGATCAGCGGCGGCTCGCGTAGCGAGGAAGGCACAAAGACGCGCATGGCGCTAGCCAGCCTCTTCGAGACCTGGCAGGCGCGTGGCCTCAACCCTTTGCGCGAATGCCTGAACCTCTTCAGCTAGCCCCCACCCCTTGCCAACAAAACTCCCTTACCCCAACTCTGAACAGTCACCCAACCGCCCGGCTTTGACCGCTTGAACGTTTTCTGCTATACTTACCGACCACAGCGGGGGCTTAGAAGAGTTACAGGAGTTCCTCTGACAACAGGCGCCTCACCGGTGCCTGCAAACTCATTCCTCGGCCCTTCCCACAATGCTCAACTGAACAGGGGACGAAGTTGAAGTACTGGCGAAAGCCGCTCGATTTGGATCGTCATGCCGTCGTCCGCGGTCAAGTCTGTGTGATCAAGGAGCGCTGCAAGGGCTGTGGCATCTGCGTCGCCTACTGCCCAAGGGGCACGCTGGAGATGTCGGCCGAGTTCAATGCCAAGGGCTATCACCCGCCTTACGCCAAGAACGAAGAGAAGTGCGTGGGCTGCGACCTCTGTCAGGTATTGTGCCCGGAGTTTGCCATCTTTTGCACGCGGGTAGAGATCCCGGCAGAAACGCCGGCTATCTCGCCGGCCTCGCCCGCTAATGGAGGTCAGTCGAACGTTCCAACAGAGGGAGGGCGTGGCGATGTCTAAAGGTGGTCCGCTGGCAGGTGAGTTCTTCATGAACGGCGACACGGCGTGTGCCGAAGGGGCGATCAGCGCCGGATGCCGTTTCTTCGCCGGTTATCCAATCACACCGGCCACTGAGATCGCCGAACGGATGGCCTCTCGCCTGCCCGAAATCGGCGGTGTTTACATCCAGATGGAAGACGAGATGGGCTCGATGAACGCCGTTCTTGGCGCCGCGTGGGGCGGCGCCAAGGCGATGACGGCCACGTCCGGTCCGGGCTTTAGTCTGATGATGGAGAACTTCGGGCTCGGGATTATGACCGAGACCCCTTGCGTGCTAGTGAACGTGCAGCGCGCCGGGCCGTCGACCGGCCTGCCGACGCTCGTGGCCCAGGCCGACATGATGCAGGCACGGTGGGGGCACCATGGCTCGGCCGACGTCATTGCCCTGTCACCGATTTCGCCGCAAGAACTCTTCGAGGTGACGGTCGAAGCCTTCAACCTCGCCGAGCGGTTCCGGCTACCGGTGTTGGTCATGACCGACGAGACGGTGGGCCACATGACTGAAAGGGTGGTCATCCCGCCGGCCGAGGAGCTGGTGCTCTATCCAAGGCGCAAACCCAAGGTGCCACCCGGGGAATACAAACCCTTTGAGCCCGACGAAGACCTGGTTCCACCCATGGCCAACGCCGGGGATGGCTATCGTATTCACGTCTCAGGTCTCACTCACGACGAGCGGGGCTATCCCGCCACTTCGGCCGAGGTGCAGGACCAACTCTACCGCCGCCTTTGCGACAAGATCCGGGTGAACCGGGACCAGATCATCCGGCTAGAAGAAGACGGGATTGACGATGCCGAGGTCATCGTGTGCTCTTATGGCATCTCCGCCAGAATCGCCCTTCTGCCCATCCAGCAGGCGAGGAAGATGGGCATCAAGGTTGGCCTGCTCCGGCTGATCACCGTCTGGCCGTTTCCAGAGGAGCGGGTCAGGGAAATCGCCGCCAAGGTGAAGGCCTTCGTGGTGCCGGAGATCAACTATGGGCAGATCGCCTTGGAGGTCCAGCGGGCCGCGGCCGGGGCTGCCGAGACGATCCTCGTGCCACACATGGGTGGCGCCATCCATCGTCCGGCAGAGATCCTGGAAGCCATAGTGAGGGCCGCCAAGTGAACGAGAAACACCCCATGGATGCGCTACTGCGCGAGGACCGTTTGCCGCACATCTTCTGTCCGGGATGCGGTATCGGCATAACGGTAAGCTGCTTTGCCAAGGCAGTTGAGCGTACCGGACTGAACTTAGACAAGTTATCGGTTGTCTCCGGCATTGGCTGCAGTGGGCGTGTAGCCGGTTATGTCCACCTCGATTCGTTCCACACCACCCACGGTCGGGCAATTCCCTTTGCCACCGGTTTGAAGCTGGCAAATCCAGAGCTGAAGGTGGTGGTGATCAGCGGCGATGGCGACTTGGCGGCGATCGGTGGCAATCATCTCATTCACGCTGCGAGAAGGAACATCGACATCACGGTGATTTGCATAAACAACTTCACCTATGGGATGACCGGTGGCCAGCTCGGCCCAACGACGCCTCTTGCGGCGCGCACTAGCACATCGCCAAAGGGGAACGCCGAGAAGCCCTTCAACCTGCCCAGCCTGGTCGCGGCGACAGGGGCAGTCTACGTCGCCCGCTGGACCGCGCTGCACGTCCGCCGGCTGGAGAAATCTATCGCCGAAGCGATGGTCAAACCCGGCTTCAGCTTCGTCGAGGTCATCAGCCCCTGCCCTACGCTATACGGGCGGATGAATAAGCAAGCTACCGGGCTGGAGCAATTACAGTATTACCATGACAACTGCATAGTCCGGCATGGTGCCGACCCGAAGGACGTGGATATCGAGCTGAATGGGAAGATCATCATTGGCAAGTTTATCGATCGTTGAGGAAGGCGAATGGCGCTGACAGAGATCCGGTTGAGCGGTTTCGGCGGACAAGGTGTGATTCTGGCCGGAGTGATCCTCGGACGAGCGGCGGCGCTCTACGAGAAGAAGAACGCCACGCTAACGGAGAGCTACGGGCCGGAGGCCCGTGGCGGCGCCTGCAGCGCCGACCTGATCATCTCGGACAACCCGATCCTTTACCCCAAGGTCGAGAAGCCATCGATTCTGGTGGCCTTGTCCCAGGAAGCCTACGAGAAGTACGAGCCAGACTTGGGCGAGGGAGGCGTGCTAATTACCGAAGCCGACCTTGTCAAGCCGCGTCCGGTCAAGAAGGGAATACGGCATTTCACCGTCCCCGCGACTCGGATTGCGGAGGACTTGGGTCGCAGCATTGTCGCCAACATCGTGATGCTGGGCTTCTACAGTGCCGTGGCCGAGTCGGTCTCCTACGCGGCTCTGAAAGAGGCGGTTAAGGCTTCGGTCCCTCCCGGGACCGAAGATCTGAACCTTGGTGCCTTCCAACGTGGCTACGAGCACGGCTTGGCACAGTTGGGCAGCGACCAATTGTCGGCTAACCCATGTGAGGCGGGTCAGGAGGGCGAGCCGGCTGTGACGCCGGTGGCGCGTAAGCGATCAAGGGGGCGATCGCATGGGTGATGGAGCAGGTACAGCTTCCGGGGGCGTGATGGTGATCGGTGGCGGGTTGGTGGGCATTCAAGCCGCGCTTGACCTTGCCGAGGCGGGGATGCCAGTCTATCTGGTAGAGCGGTCGCCATTCCTCGGAGGACGGGTCTCCCAGCTCGACAAGATCCTACCGGACGACGAATCCTCGATCTCTCTGCTGATGCCCAAATTACTCGCCGCGGTCAAGCACCCCTACATTCGCATTTTAACCAACGCTGAAATCACGGCCGTGACCGGGCAGCAAGGCGATTTCCACGTCACGCTACTCTGCCACCCTAGCTACGTCGACCAGGACAAATGCAGCGGCTGCGGGCGCTGTGAGCAGCAGTGCCCGGTGAAGTTGTCGCGTGCGCTAGAGCTGAGTAGTCGCACCAGCAAGACTATCTACGCACCGATCGCGAAGTCGATGCCGTTCACGTATGCGATTGAGAAAAAGGGGATCCCCCCTTGCCGGGATGCCTGTCCGGCGGGTGTGAATGCCCAGGGCTATGTAGCGCTGATCTCCCGGGGCAAGTTCCGGGAAGCGCTTGATCTAATTAAGGAGAGGATCCCCTTCCCTGGCGTGTGCGGGCGGATCTGCGATCATCCCTGCGAAGATGCCTGCAACCGCAAAGAGTTTGACGATCCGGTGGCGATCCGTGACCTCAAGCGGTTCGTCGCTGATTTTGCTATGACCGCGGAGGCTACGTCCCACCCCAAGCCGGCAGAGACGTCCGCCCTCACGGGTGAGCGATCGTCCAGGCGGGCGAAAGTCGCCATCGTCGGCGCTGGTCCGGCCGGGCTCACGGCAGCGCGAGACCTGGCGGACATGGGCTACAAGGTTACCGTCATGGAGGCCACGCCGGTCGTGGGAGGGATGTTGTCGCTCGGCATTCCGGAGTTTCGCTTGCCGCGTCAGGTCCTGCGACACGAGATCGATGAGATCAGGGCCCGCGGGGTCGAGATCCGTCCGTCGACCCGCATTGGCGATGCCTTCACGCTTGAGCATTTGCGTCGGTTGGGGTACAAGGCCATCTTCCTTGCCATCGGCGCCCAAGCGCCGCGGCGACTAGGCATTCCGGGCGAAGACCTGCAAGGCATCACCGATTGTGTCACTCTGCTACGGGACTTCAATATGGGACGCACGATCAAGATCGGGCGGCGGGTAGTGGTGATCGGCGGTGGCAACGCCGCGGTAGACGCCGCCCGTACGATCATTCGTCTACATAGCGAAAAGGTCGACGTCATCTACCGCCGTGGCAAAGAAGAAATGCCGGCGGACGAGAAGGAAGTGACCGAAGCGGAACTGGAGGGCGTGAACTTCCACTATTTGGTTGCCCCTGTGCGAATGATCGGCGACCAGGGCCGCGTGACCGGCATCGAGTGTCAGCGCATGCGACTTGGGCACCCCGGCCCGGATGGTCGCCGTGCCTTTGAGCCGGTGCCTGATTCAGGCTTCATCCTCGACGCCGACACGGTCGTGATTGCCGTCGGGCAGGCGCCGGATATCGCGGCAATTGCAGCCGCCAGCGGCCTGGCTGCGACACTTCAGGGCACTATCGCCGTTGACGAACTGACACTCGCTACTAATCTGCCTGGCGTCTTTGCCGGCGGCGACGCAGTGAGCGGCCCGGCCACTGTCATTGAAGCGATCGCCGCGGGGCAGCGCGCGGCCGTGTCCATCGACCGCTATCTCAGGGGAGAAAGCCTGACGCGTGGCCGCCAGTTGCTGAAGCGAGAACCGGTGCGCCTTGACCCGGCAGTCGAGATCGAAAGGTTGCAGCGCCATGCCGTGCCATCTCTGCCGGTGAGCAAGCGGTTTACGACCTTCCGAGAAGTCGAGGCCGGCTATACGGTCGACGTGGCGGTGCGCGAAGCCGAACGGTGTCTGAACTGCGCGGCTTGTAGCGAGTGCCTCGAGTGCGAGAAGGCGTGTGAGTTGGAGGCGATCAAACACGACGGTCGAGCGGGAGTGTTGAACCTCGAAGTAGGCGCAATTATCGCTGCCACTGGCTTCGACCGCAAGAAGGCCTCGATTGCCGGCGCTGGTCATATTGTTCGATATAAGAACCTAATTGGCGAGCTAGAATTCGAGAGGCTCGTTCTGACGCAGAGTCCCGAGCATCGCGAGGGCGGTTCGCGAACCGCCCTCGCGCGCCCGTCGGACGGACGGCCATTGCGGAGTGTTACCTTTCTGGTGATCGAAGAGGCAGAGCATCCTGGTTCGAACGCGCACCTAATGCAGGCCGTGCGTAATGCCCTACTCGCCCAAAGCCTCGATCGATCGCTCCAGCGAATTACGGTGATCGCACCCCGTTTCCCCACACCCGATCGGGATTCACTCAGATACTTTGAGCGAGCAGCGCGGTACCCGGCGATCAACATTGTCACGGGAGAAGTGGTGAACACGCGCGAGATGCCAGACAAGGGGATAACAGTCTCGGTACGGACCCCTGATGAACACACCGGGGATTATTCGGCCGACCTGGTTGTCCTCTCTTCGGCGATCGAGCCTTGGAGCGGTTCCGCGACGCTCGCAGGGATCTTGGGCGTCGAAGTACAGGAAGGTGGCGGGTATGTAGAAGGCGACAGTCCAGTACTGTCTACGAGACCAGGCATTTATCTGGCTGGCTCGTCACGCCTGCTGGGTGATTTTGCGGACGATCTGGCAGAGGCGTCGGCCGCAGCATCCAAGGCCATGATCAGCGCTGGTGTCACCCGTGCGCGGAACCACGGGCCCGCCGCCGAGGAGACCGATAGCGACGGTCCTGCTCGCTTGGGGGTTTTCCTTTGCCGGTGCGGCGGCAATATCAGCGATGTCGTCGACTTCCGTGTAATACGCGACCATCTCGCCGCACTCCCAAGGGTCGTGTCTGTACAAGAAGTATCATACGCTTGCTCCGATCTCGGCTCAGAGCTGATCCTCGAGCAAGTACGAAAACTAGGGATCAATCGGGTGGTGCTCGGCAGCTGCCTCTGCTGTACCTACGATCAGCTCTGCCCTAGCTGCTCCGCCTCGCGCATTCGGGCGAAGCGATACCTTCTCGAAGCGGGCGTCCTCAGCCGGGACTGGTTTGAGTTCGTCAACATTAGGGAGCAATGCGCTTGGGTGCATGGTTCTGACCCAGCGCAGGCTACCGCCAAAGCGGTAGATCTGCTGAACGCGGCGCTGGCGCGGGTTGCCAACATGGAACCAGCACCGACAAGAACGGTACGCATCGAGAGAGGTGTCTTGGTCATCGGCGGCAGCATGACGGGTCTACAATGCGCAGCGGACTTGGCCGCACAAGGGGAACGAGTCTACGTCGCCGACGGTAGAAAGCGCTGGACCAGCCAGCGAGCTGGGCCCGAGGCCGCGCGAGAGGTGGCTCTGGTGGTAGAGCGTCTAGCGAATAGTCTACGGGCGCACAAAGCAACGATTTTCAGTGACACGATCGTAGAGGCCATCGTTGGCTCGACCGGTAGATATGAAGTGACGCTGCGAAAGGGAAAGCGTGAATACGTCATACGGGTTGGGGCGATCGTCCTCGCCGGCGGGCAGGATGACGAACATCTGCGCGTGCTCCAAATGCTCCACTTGCCCAGTCTGAAGCCGCCCTCTGCCGAGGAACCAGGGGCGCTGGAACCAGGAAGGACCGTATCGCCGGCTGTCTTCCTTTGCCAGACCACTCAGAGTATCAGAGAGAGTGCGGTGATAGGCTCCGCCGTTGCGTCGAAGGTGGCCGGATTCCTGGCAAAGGATGAAATCGCCGTGGCTCCAAACACGGCAACAGTCGACGTCTCTCGCTGCCGCGGCTGCCGCACGTGCGAGAAGACGTGCGAGTACGGGGCCGTGAAGGTCGTGGCTGGGTTGCGGGAGGCTGGAACAGCACAGGTGGACGAATTGCTCTGTCGGGGCTGCGGCACTTGCGCCGCGCACTGTCCGACGGGGGCGATCCGGGCAGGCAATTTCGCTCCTGGACAGTTCGAGAGTTTTCTCCAGTCGCTATTGGTGGGAGTTTAGGCAGCCGTCAGCTGTCAGCCGCCAGCATCGCGCGATTGTGGCTAATAGATGACGGCTAACGGCAAAAGAGATTATGACAATCGATCCGAGGGACAATCGAAACGGTCATGCGCCGAAGGTCGTTGCTTTCACCTGCAACTGGGGCGCCTATAATGCGGCTCAGACAGCAGGGATCAACCGATCGCCCTATTCGTCTGATGTGCGCTTGGTACGCTTGATGTGCCTTGGGCAATTGAGCGCCCCTCAGATCATTACGGCCTTCGAGCTGGGAGCCATTGGGGTGATCTTGCTCGGCTGCCCACCGGGTAATTGCCACTACGGCTTTGGCAGTGGCCGGGTCGAAGAGGCTTTTCAGCAAGCCAGGGAGCTGATCCAGATCCTTGGGCTGGACGGGTCAAGACTGCAGTTGGAATGGATCCGCCCGGGCGATAGCGCCAAGTTTGCACAGGTACTGTCCGGGTTTGTTGAAACGTTGCGGGCGCTAGAAGACGAAGCTGTGAGCTGATAGCTAGTGCGAGGTCAAGGAATTGGCAATGGAGTCAACGCTAATCGAGAACACCGTAGAAGGTGCCGTGCGTGCGGCCAAGGCCTATCGGTGTATTGGCTGCGGCAAGTGCACAGGGGTATGCCCGGTGGCAACCCATAGTGATGATTTCTCTCCGCGCTTGATCGTCGAGGAGGCGCTTTCGGGACTCGGCGAAGCGGTGCTCGGCGACCCGCGCTTATGGATGTGTCTCGGGTGTGGTGCTTGCCGCGACCGGTGCCAGGCCGACGTAGACTTCCCGCAACTGATCCGGGATCTGCGCATTCAAGCTAGACGGCGCGGCTTCGAAGGGAGCCTAGCCCATGGTGGTGCGGCGCAGTCTCTGATGCGCATGATGAGTCGGTCCAACATCAAGCAGCGCCGCCTGAATTGGCTATCGCCGGGCCTCCGGGTCTCGGGAGACTCGGACGTCCTTTTCTTTGTCGGTTGCCTGCCCTATTTTGATCCATTGTTTCGATACACCGGCGCGCACAGCTTGAATATCGCCCGGAGCACGATCCGTGTGCTCAATTACTTAGGGATCGAGCCGGTCGTCCTGGCGGATGAGCGCTGTTGCGGGCAGGACCTTCTCGCCACAGGTGACTTGGATGGTTTTTCACGTCTAGCCGAGCACAATCTGTCGGCGATCAAGGCCAGCGGCGCTTCGCTCGTCGTCACGGCCTGCCCGGAGTGCCTGGTGACCCTTAGCACGGACTACCCGAAGTATGCCGGTAGGCTGGGTCTGGAGGTCGTCCATATCAGCCAACTTCTGGCCAGGGAGGTCACGGCCAAAGGCCTCTCGCTTGGTCACCTAGACAAGAAGGTGACCTACCAGGACCCTTGCCGCCTCAGCCGCCACGCAGGAGCCTACGAGGAACCACGCGCCGTACTTTCGGCCATCGAGGGCCTGGCATTGGTGGAAATGGAACACAGTGGGACGAGAGGGGTCTGCTGCGGGACGCAGTCGTGGATGAACTGCGGTGCAGTGTCCAAAGCAATCCAGACGGATAGGCTGCAAGAAGCCGTTGACACAGGAGCGTCACTGCTCGTGACGGCCTGCCCGAAATGCCAGATCCACCTGAAATGCGCCCAGCAGGGCGCGGAGCCTGACGGCCGGCCGCAACCGGAAGTGGTGGACCTGATGGCGTTGGTAGCTAGAACGATTTCATCACGTATCACGCATCAGACGGAGGTATCGCGGTGCTCGAAGGACAGCTTAGGGTAGGGGTTTTCGTTTGCGAGTGCGGTCACAACATCGCAGGAACCGTGGATTGCGAAGAAGTAAGGAGTTATGCGGAGGGTCTGGAAGACGTAGTGGTCGCCACCCGGCTCAAATACTCTTGCTCCGACCCTGGCCAACAGGAGATCAAGAGGCAGATTGCCGCACATAACTTGAGCCGGGTAGTTGTAGCCGCCTGCACGCCACGTATCCACGAGCCTACCTTCCGCAATTGTGTGGCCGAGGCCGGGCTGAATCCCTATCTGATGGAAATGGCCAATATCCGCGAGCACTGCAGTTGGGTACACCTCCATGAGAAAGAAGCGGCAACCGACAAGGCAAAGGATATCGTCCGGATTGCAGTAGCGCGCAGTCGACACCTGACGCCACAGGTGGAGGCCGATGTGCCAGTTTCCAGAGCAGCGCTGGTCATCGGTGGAGGCATTGCCGGCATTCAGGCCGCCCTCGATTTGGCCGACATGGGACATCAGGTCTATCTGGTAGAGAAGGAGCCGTCGATTGGCGGCATCATGGCCCGCCTGGACAAGACCTTTCCGACAATGGATTGTTCCATCTGAATACTCGGGCCAAAGATGATGGATGTCGGTCGACATCCCCGGATTGAGTTGATGACCTACAGTGAGGTCGAAGAAGTCACTGGCTACGTAGGCAACTTCAAGGTTAAAGTCCGCCGCAAGGCTCGCTACGTCGACGAGAGAGAGTGCGATGCATGTGGCTCCTGCGCCGAGGTTTGCCCGATCGTAGTGCCCGACGAGTTTCAGATCGGCTTAGGCTCTAGACACGCGATCTACATCCCCTTCCCCCAAGCAGTGCCGTCGGCATATGTTATTGACGCCCACAACTGCCTTGGGCACAACCCTATTGCTTGTGGCAAGTGTGCTGACCGGTGCGAGCGCAAATGCATCGACTTTGACGTGCAGGACGAGATGCGCGTGCTTGATGTCGGCGCCGTAATCGTCGCCACCGGCATGGATGTCTACGATCCGACCGCGCTGGACGAATATGGATACACCCGCTTCGAGAATGTGGTCACTAGCATGGAGTTTGAGCGGCTGATCGACGCTGGCGGTCCAACGGCCGGGCATTTCGTTCGCCCCTCCGATCGCCAGACGCCCCGCACGATCGGCTTCATCCAGTGTGTTGGCTCGCGCTCCGCGAAACGCGGCAACGCCTACTGCAGTAACGTATGTTGTATGAACACGGTGAAAGATAGCCTGCTGCTCAAAGACCACTACCCGGATACCGAGATCAAGGTCTTCTACATCGACATCCGCGCCTTCGGCAAGGGTTTCGAGGCCCTTTATCAGCAGAGCAAAGAGGCCGGCGTGCGTTATATCCGCGGCCTGCCAGGAGACATTGAAGAAAACCCGGTAACCAAGAGTCTGATCGTCACTGTGGAGAACACGGCCACCGGACGGGTGGAGAAGCACGAACTGGACATGGTCGTCCTCTCAGTAGGTCTGGAACCAAAGAAAGAGAGCGAGGCGGTCCACAAGATGTTCACGCTTTCTCGCACGGCCGATGGCTTCCTGATGGAGGCCCATCCCAAGCTGAAGCCGGTGGACGCGCCGACGAAAGGGGTCTTCTTTGCCGGCTGTGCAGAGGGACCGAAGGACATCAAAGATAGCGTAACGCAGGCGAGCGCAGCGGCATCGCGCGCCAGCATCATTCTGAATGCTCCCAAGCTGAAGGTGGAAGCGATTACCTCGGTGATCGATCCAGAAAAATGTCCGGCTTGCGGCGTGTGCGCAAGGGTCTGTCCTTTCCACGCCATCACTGTGGACGTTAAGAAGAAGATCCCGGCCGTCGTGGTCGAGGCTTCATGCGCCGGCTGTGGCACCTGCGCCGCTGAATGCCGTTTCGGCGCGATCACCATGCGTCACTTCACCGACGTCCAGATCCTTGCGCAGCTTAGGGCCATGCTCGCGACAGACCCGGAGGAAAAGATCGTCGTCTTCGCCTGCAACTGGTGCTCCTATGCCGGAGCGGATACCGCTGGTACCAACCGGCTGCAGTACCCACCGACATCCCGGCTGATCCGGACGATGTGCAGCGGCCGGGTGGACGAGGAATTCGTCTTGGAGGCCTTCCGCTTGGGTGCGCCCGTGGTGCTGATTTCTGGCTGTCACTTCTCCGATTGTCACTACATTGATGCCAACCGGAACACCATGCGCCGGGTGGAGCGCCTGTGGGACAAGCTGGAGGCAAAAGGCATTCGCCCCGAGCGGCTGCAACTGGAGTGGATCAGCGCCGCCGAAGGCCAGAAGCTAGCCAAGGTGATGCGTGAGCTTGAAGAGCTGCGACGAAGCGTCACTCGCGAGGAGATCACCTTCGCCAAGCGAGCCCTCTCCACGCCAGAGCGATCCCCCGCCGGAGTAGCGTAGAACGTGGTAGAGACAAACCTCTCCCCAACCATCCGCCGGCTCAAGGAGGCGAGCAACCGGTCTTCCCTTTCCCTGAGAGGGAAAGGGGCGGGGGTTAGGTCAGCCAACGGTATTTTGGAGTTGATCGATGACCGCTGAAGCCAAGTTCAAATGCATGCGGTGCGGGCACCTCTACACCGCGCCATACTCCCCTACCGAGCCGATGGTCGAGCGAGCCTGTCCCCGCTGCAAGAGCAACAGCATCCGTCGCCTGAAGGAGAAGAAACCGGTCGGCTGAGTCGCATGGGCGAAGGAATGGAGAAAAAGCACTGCACTCGGTCTGTCGCAGATGAGCGCCGAGAAGCTGACCGAAGTGCTGCGTGAGGCCGAGGAGCGGCTCAAGGACGTGCGGGAAGAGCGCCGCTTCATCCTCGGGCAGATAGGCATGCATATCGGCGCCCGAGAGGCAGCGACGAAGCGCAGGGCCTGGGAAAGGGACGAAATGCGCCTGCGGGAGCGCATCGCATAGCCACGATCAAAGAGCATCTCGCCATGTTAAGGCAGTTTGGGTCGCAGTCACGCGCCGGCAGTCGATAGATCGTTGTCTTGCAAGAGAAGTAGCAATGGTGCGCGAGAGTATAGGCGGCCCTCCACGCGCCTGGTAATCTCGCTTTAGCCTGAACCGTGCAACGAGAGGTCATTCTGTGTTAGACTATGAAACTGAAATGGAGCGAGAAGAACAAGAAGAACAAAGGATAGTGTTCAATGGATAGCCGGTCAGATGCAAACACGCTGGCAGGGTCAAGGGACGCGCAGCGGATCTTTTCGGGAGTGATGCCCAGCGGCAACCTTCACCTTGGCAACTACTTGGGCGCGATCGCCAACTGGGTCCAAATGCAGTACGACTACGAGTCGTTCTTCTGCGTGGTTGATCTCCACGCGATCACCACGCCGCAAGACCCCAAAGAGCTACACGAAAAGATCCGCGAAGTGGCCGCCCTCTACCTAGCCGCGGGCATCGATCATCAAGTATCCACGGTATTCGTACAATCAGATGTGCCTGCCCATGCCGAGCTCTGCTGGATCCTGAACGGGCTGACGCCGATGGGCTGGCTAGAACGAATGACGCAGTTCAAAGAGAAGGCTGGCGAGCACCGTGAGCGCGCCAGCGCCGGCCTTTTCGACTACCCCGTGCTGCAAGCCGCGGACATCTTGCTTTACAGCGGCGTCCCGCCACGCCGTATGGTCGTACCCGTCGGTGAGGACCAGAAGCAGCACCTCGAGCTGGGCCGGGATATCGCCATTCGCTTTGATCGCCGGTTTGGCAACATCCTGTCGGTGCCCGAACCTTATATTCAAGAAGCCGGCGCCCGGATCATGGGTCTCGACAACCCCACAAAGAAGATGAGCAAGAGCGTGAAGAGCGCTTACCATGCGCTTAACCTGCTTGACACGCCGGAGCAAATCAGACGGAAGATCGCCAGAGCCGTCACCGATCCGGGAACGGAGATCCGCTTCAACCCGAACCGTCCGGGAATCCATAATCTGTTGACCATCTACGAGCTTCTGTCTCGGATGCCTCGTGCAGAAATCGAAGCGCGCTTCAATAGTAAAGGCTACGCCTACCTCAAACGAGAACTGGCCGAACTGGTGATCGATAGGCTTCAGCCGCTGCAACAACGCTATCGCGAAATCCGTCAGGAAGAAGGGTATCTGCAGGCTATTCTTGACAAGGGCGCTGAAAGGGCGAGCGCCGAGGCAGCGAAGGTCTTGGATAGCGTGAAGACCGCCATGGGACTCGGCTGAGCGCCGATCTTCCTACGTTGCTTTTCGGAAGCCGATGTTCTAAAATAGTATCCAAGGCTGACATAAGGGAGAGGGATTTGGAGCGGCGGCAGGTGGGGAAATGGAAGAGCCTGATCGAGACCTCTTCAGGAAACGGCTGGAAGGCGAGCGTGCGCGGCTGCTGAGCGAGCTAGCTCAACTCAAGGTCAATGAGCCGTTCGCCACCGAAGGACTCACCAGCGAGCGCGGCGCCTATGGCAACCACATTGCGGATGGTGCGTCGGAGACCTTCGAGAAAGAGAAGAGCATCACGCTGGAAAGAAACCTCCATGCTCTATTAGGCAAGGTCGAGCACGCGCTGGCGAAGTTCGCTTCCGGTACCTATGGACGTTGTGACGTCTGCGGCGCAGAGATCCCACTTGGTCGTTTGGAAGCCTTACCGTATGCGAACCTGTGCATTGTCTGCAAGGCCAGAGAGGAAAAGGATGGGAAGAACGGCCGACATCGCTCGTAAGATACGCAAGGACGCTTTGGTATTTGCGGTGGCGGCGCTGGCTTTGCTGGCAGATCAAGTAAGCAAGATCCTCATCCGCGTGTACCTTCCGGAGCAGGAGTCTGTTTCTCTTGGGCTCCCCGTGCGCCTGACGCACACCACCAACAATGGCGCGGCCTTCAGCTTCCTTCAGGGTCAGACTGTGCTCTTCATCGTGATCAGCATTGTGGTCATCGGCGTGATTTTGACCTACGAGCGATTCTTGCCGGCCTCAGGACGCTTGCTCAAGCTCAGCTTGGGGCTGCAGCTTGGCGGCGCGCTGGGTAACCTCATAGACCGCTTGCTCTTTGCCGGGAAGGTGACCGATTTCATCGACGTCGGCTTCTGGCCAATCTTCAACCTCGCCGACTCCTCCATCTCAGTGGGAGTGGTTATCCTGATCTTCCTTCTACTCTTCGCGGAAGAGGGGAAGAACAAGCCGCTTCAGGCTTCTCATGACGACTCACAGAGAGTATCTGGTTGAAGACAGCGGGGAGAGGCTCGATCAGTTCCTAGCAGCACGCCTAGAGGGGCATTCCCGCTCCTACATCCAGCGGCTGATCGCCGATGGCCTGGTTCTCCTGAATGGCCGAACTGCGAAGGCGGCCACCCGCCTCAATCCTGGTGACACGATCAGTGTTAGCGTACCAGAGCCAGAGCCGCTGCGTTTAGCGCCCGAAGAGATCCCTTTGACTATCGTCTATCAGGACGACGATCTGGTGGTAGTGGACAAACCAGCAGGTTTAGTGGTACACCCTGCGCCCGGCCATACCACCGGTACTCTCGTCAACGCCATTCTTGCCCAAGTTCCTGACCTGGTCGGGATTCAGGGCACCCTGCGGCCCGGCATTGTCCACCGGCTGGACAAAGATACCTCGGGACTAATGGTAGTGGCGAAGAATGATCGGGCGCAAAAGAGTCTGTCGGAGCAGATGCGAAACCGGCAGGTTCGCAAGCAGTACCTCGCTTTAGTACAGGGACACCTCTCGCCGGCGCAGGGTATTATCGAAGCCCCTATCGGGCGCGACCCATCGCACCGACAGCGCATGGCGGTCACGCCATCCGGCCGAGAAGCGCGGACGGAGTACCGAGTGCTAGAGTATCCCGGCAACTGCAGCCTCTTGTTGGTGACGCTTTCGACCGGTCGGACTCATCAGATCCGGGTGCATATGGCGGCCATTGGGCACCCGGTGGTAGGCGACTTGGTCTACGGTGCCGCATCTCCGTTCTTCCGACGCCAGTTTCTGCACGCCCACCGGCTGGGCTTCCGATTACCTTCTACGGGCGAGTACCGGGAGTTTGAATCCCCCCTACCGCCGGACCTGCAGCATGGGCTTGAGGTGCTGCGTGCTTCTTCCTGAGTAGCTGGACGGCCACGTAGACTCGCCTCTGGGCTCATGGTAAAATGAGCATGACAGATTGGTAATCCCTGCCAGAGGAGGGCTAATGGAACCAATTGTACGGGTGCGCTTTGCTCCCAGTCCGACGGGAGTGCCTCATATTGGCAACATTCGAACCGCGCTCTTCAACTGGCTCTTCGCCAGGCACACGGGAGGAGTCTTCGTCCTGCGCATCGAGGACACGGACGTTGCCCGAAGAGTGGCGGGGGCTGTGGAAGCGATCCTCGATGGACTGCGCTGGCTGGGCTTAAATTGGGACGAGGGACCAGAGGTCGGGGGGCCGTATGGGCCGTACATTCAATCCGAGAGACTGCCGCTCTACCAGGCCGAGGCCGAGCGCCTCGTGGAGGCCGGACACGCCTACCGGTGCTACTGCTCGGCTGAACGGTTAGCGGAGATGCGGGCAGAGCAGGAGCGGCGTAAGGAACCACCGCGCTATGACCGACGCTGCCGGGATCTGACGCTAGAGGAGCGCGCGGCCTTCGAGACGCAGGGGATTGCGCCCGTGATTCGCTTCAAGGTGCCGTTGACCGGTCAGACCACCTTCGAAGACCTCATTCGCGGGCCCGTGACCTTTGACAACAGCACGCTCGACGACTTTGTGATGCTGAAATCGGACGGCTATCCCACCTATCATCTAGCCGTCGTCGTCGACGACCACTTCATGCGCATTACCCACGTCATGCGGGGTGAGGAGTGGATCTCCAGCACGCCCAAGCATGTACTGCTGCACGAAGCGCTCGGCTTTTCGTTGCCGCAGTTCGCGCATCTGCCGATGATCCTCGGCAAGGACCGGTCGAAGCTCAGCAAACGGCACGGCGCCACCTCGCTCGGGGATTACCGTCAGGCCGGCTACTTGCCGGAGGCGCTCATGAACTTCCTGGCGCTGCTCGGCTGGTCTTTGGACGAGAAGACCGAGATCCTGAGCCGCGATGAGCTGGTGCGGCACTTCAGCATTGAGCGCATTGGCAAGACGCCGGCAATCTTCAACATCGAGAAGCTCGACTGGATGAACGGGGTCTATATTCGTGGTCTAAGCGTCGACGATCTGGCGGCTAGGGTAACGCCGTTCCTGGAAGCCGGTTTGCCGCCCGAGGTTTCTAGGCCGTTGCCGGAGGACTATATCAGGCAGATCGTGCCGCTGGTCCAGGAGCGGCTGAAGAAGCTTTCCGAAATCGTGGAGCTCACCGACTTCTTCTTCGCCTCCGATCTGGTCTACGACCCGCTTCTCCTCGTCGGCAAGAAGATGACCAAGGAGCAATCGCTGGTCGCCCTCCAGACATCGTATGACCGGCTGTCAATGCTGGCGAAGTTCGATAAGGGAACTCTGGAGAGCATGCTGCGGCCGCTGGCCGAGGAGCTGGCTTTGGGGACCGGGCAACTCTTTGGCACGTTGCGAGTCGCCGTTACTGGCCGCACTGTGGCTCCGCCGCTCTTCGAGACCATGGCAGTTCTCGGAAAAGAGCGGACTCTGAAGCGCATCAAGACGGCGATACGGCGCCTGCAAGGAGCGGACTGATTAGAGGGGCACCTTGATGGTTACCCATTTCTGGTGGGTAGGCCTATCGGGGCACGAACTGCCGATGAGGCCGTGAAGAGGGTCGCTAGGCCACGTAGCAGTCCCATAAGGTGCCGATCCAAAGCGATTCCCAGGTCTTCCGCGTTCAGGCGGATATTCGCGGTGTATGGTGGGGATTCGTTGCCGGCGGCATCTCTATACTTCACGTACACGGCCTTCTCTCCCTGCCCGCTGGTAAGCTGCCATGACTTGGTATTGGCGTACGGCTCCCAAGTGCCATCGGCGAAGTCAAGCCTGTTGGCAATGATCATCTGGGAGACTTTGCCATTGTCCTCAGCATTGAGTTCTAACTGCACTTGCTGATTCGTCGTCTGGGTCCCGTCAGCGATCTTGATCATTCCCCAAGGGGAGATCGTATCGATGGCGAACTCGCCTAGCTTGACTGGGCCCTGGTTTCCGGCATAATCAACGGGGATAACCGTCCAGTAGACAGCACTATAGTCTCTGTCGAACTTGAAGGTGAAGGAAGTAGCGAATGGATCGGCATCCTTTTCAGTGGAATGCTCGAAGATCCAATTCTTGGTTGGCTCACCGGCGACATCTCGGGCTATGCTGGCCCGAATCAGATAGTGGCTCACCCCCGACTGGTCGTCGACGCCGGCGCCCCACCGGAACGTAACCCCCCGAAACGCGGTGGCCGAGCCGTTTGCCGGCTGCTTTAGATCCCCTGCTTTGGGAGGCACCTTGTCCGTCAACAAGGCCAGCGGCTTGTACCATCCACCAGTCTGCGGCACGCCGCCCGGGACGTCAAGGAACTTGAGCGGCAAGGACATGCTGCCCTCATTGGGACCATTCTGCACCTGAAAGTGGAGATGCGCTCCGGCAGAAGAGCCCGTATTGCCCACGCTGGCGATGCGTTGACCCCGTTTCACCTCTTGGCCGACCTTTACATAGGGATTGCTGCTCGTGCTCGGTTGACCCTCCTGCTTCAGGTGAGCATACTGCGTATAGATTCCCCCGCCGTGGTCGAGGATCACCACGTTGCCACTGGTGTAGGGTTTGTTGGGCCAAGTGGAGGCCACGAAGACATTGACCACCTTGACCACCCGGCCATCGGCCGCGGCTAGCACGGGGGCACCCTCGATCTTGGGTCGCCAAAAGTCAAAGCCGTAGAACGCATTATCTTGATGGGTGATGCCATCGTTACCTTGCGAACACATCCAGCGATCGCTGGCATCCCAAGGCAGCACGAAGCCGAGGGCGCTGGCATCTGCCCCTTCTGGCCCTCCGCTTGCGAAGGCCGGGTGAATCTGCACGTTAGCGACGAGCGAAGACAGAAGGACCAGAAGAGACACCACTCTCGTAGATGCGAACAAACGGGCCAACTCGGTGGACCTCCAGGGAGGACTAGGGCTTGATGATCTACCTTTTCGTTCTCCGCTGGCAATAGCAAATATCTCCTAGCTGGCCATAGCCGTGTTGGGCATTAGAGTTTGACGGGTAGTAAGATGGCGATGTAGAATTAAGTAGAAATCATGGGAGAGAACAATGCCCAGCCGGTATGAACGTGAGATCGAAGAGCTGCTTAGGAAGATCGATGGCCTGCCCCCCAAGAAGAGCTGGAGCGAACGCATGAGCGAGAGACTATCTAGCCGCGTCGAGGCTTACCGTTCGGCTTGGACCCGGCAGTGGCGAAGCTTTGGCCCAGGGAAAATGATGCTAGCATCATTGGTGCTCTTTATCTTCGCGTTCTGGCTGCGCGCTAACCAGGGCCTGGCGACGATCCTCTTATTAGGGGCGCTTGGCGTTTTCTTGTACGCCTATATCACATCCTTCAGACGCAATCGCTTCCCGCGCATTGAGAAGCGTTGGCGAGGGAACGTGATCAACCTACCGCGACAGCAACCTTGGGATCTTTGGGTGCGCAAAGCGCGCATCTGGTGGGCCACCCGAAGCTGGCGAAGAAGGTGGTAGCGCCAAGAGCAATAGCGTTTGAGTAGAGCGGTTGTCGGCGGTTCATTCGTCATCAGTTGTCTGGGAACGAAATCCTACACGAGGTGGGTTGGCCGATAACTGCTTGGTCTGGGAACGGCAAGCTGGCCGGAATTCCCCGCTCCCCGGTCCCCGGGAGCCACCTTGCCAAAAGCAGCATTTTGTGCTAGTATTCTGGCGTAACTGATTAGCCAGCACAACGGATCGTTGCCGAGTGGTGTAGCGGTAGCACGTCTGACTCTGGATCAGAAGATCCTAGGTTCGAATCCTAGCTCGGCAGCCAGCACCCCCGATTGAACGCCACAAGTCGGGGGTCTCTGTTTCCCTCTGGAAGGCTCTTGGAAGCCGCCATCTGGTTAACCATTGGCAACCGCATGGTAGGCGACGCTGGGCTGGACGCAGGACCACAGTAGATGGCCCGTCATACCGACACAAGCCGGCATGACGGGCAGAGTGGGGGCGTTAGGCCGAGGGGCTGGACCCTACTAGGCAGATGGCTTCTCAGCAGCCTGCGCGCGAACCGTTTGGGATGCCCAATCCTCTTTGCGACGGCGGAAGATCGGCTCGCCCTGGACGACTGCTTTCTCACTGGCGTCCACCTTGCTTCTGATCCGGGCGCCCAGTTTATCAATGGCATTCACAACTATCTGTGACAGACTTCTGACTTCCTCGAACGCGGCCAGGGCAGCCTCCTTATCGCCACGCCGATGTGCTTCCACGAAGTCGGCTACCGATCGATGGAACGCTTCGTGCGGTTCCCCGATCGCTTGAAACTCCGGCAGACCGCCATGCTCAGCGCGCCCCTGCCCTTGGTACCACTTGCCAAGTAGGCAGTCCGTGTAAGAAGCGACGTCACGGGCATTGGGGACCTCACGTCCGGACAGCAGGGACTCACAGTGAGTGACCCAGTCGAGATGCGCACGTTTGTAGGTCTCTAGCTCCTCCAGTTGCTCGGCCGGATCGCTGACCGCCGAGACCTTGAACTGGGATGTCCATCCACGCAGCGCATGCGCCGTCGCCGACAACGCGCGGGCTCCGGCAGCCATTTCTTCAACCTGGGCGGCCATCTCCTCCGCGGAAGCAGTGACCTCTTGGACGGTCGCGCTATTCTCCTCGCTTACAGCGGCGATGGCTTGGGTGGCCGCGGCTACCTGATTCGAGTTGGACGCCATCTCTGCGGTCGCGGACGCATTCTCCGTGGCGACGCTGGCCACAAGATCTACCACCCTCACCACCTCGGCGCTGACGGTGGCCATTTCCTGCGCAGCGGCGTCGATCACGCCAACCTTGGTCAAGGTAGCGTCCACGGCGCTGATGATCTCTTGCAGGGACCGGCCGGCCTCTTCCGTCAGCACGGCGCCACCTTCCACCTCCCTGACGCCATCCTCCATCGCGAGTACTGCGGCGTTGGTATCGCGTTGGACGGTCTGGATGAGGGCGGCGATCTCCTTGGTGGCTTTGGAAGAACGCTCCGCCAACTTGCGCACCTCGTCGGCGACCACGGCGAAGCCCTTGCCGTGCTCTCCGGCCCTCGCCGCTTCGATGGCGGCATTCAGCGCCAGCAGGTTCGTCTGCTCTGCAATGTCGTCGATCGTCTGGACAATGTCGCCGATCTCTTCGGAACGCTGTCCCAGCCCTCGGATCTGCCCTGCAGACTTCAGGACGGTTTCCTTGATCGCCTGCATGCGCCCCACGACGTTGGCCACGGCTTCGGCGCCCTTCTTGGCGGTGAGTGATGTTCGGTCGGCATCCTGTGCGACGGAACGAGAGTTCGCGGCCACCTGGTCGATCTTTTGGGTCAGAAGCGCGACGCTTTCGGAAGCGCTGTCAACGCCGCTCGCCAACTCTCCTGCGCCTTTGGCGACTTGATCGATAGCGCGGGAGAGCTGCTCGACCGAGGCAGCAGTTTGTTGGATAGAGCAACTCTGGTCGTAGGTACCCTTGGCTACCTGCTGGATACTCGCGGCAATTTGCCGGCCGGCCTCACCCATCTCTTCGGTCATTCGCTGAAACTGGCGGCCGGATTCGTCGACAGTAGTGGCATTCCGGGAGATCTGTTCGAGCATGTTTCGCAAGTTGGCGATCATCACGCGGTTAGCTTCGCCAGTTTCTCGCAGGCGATCGAGCATGGCGTTGAAGGACTTCGCCATGTCGCCAATCTCGTCGTTGGACTGAACATCCACCGGCCGAGCCTGGAACTGCGCCTCGGCGGTCAGGTCACCCGCCGCCAGCGCCCGACTTTGCTCCGCCATTCGCGCGAGGTCCATCTCCACCTCGCTGGCGGCCTTTCCTACGGCCCCAACCGTGCGGGCGATCCGCCTGGAAAGGTACAAAGCCACGCCGATGCCCACGACTAACGCGACGAGCGTATTGCCCAGCACTAGGTTCCGTGTTAAAGAGTAGGATTGGCTGCTGTCCTTATATATTGCCCGCGCGTCGCTGTCCAGCCGCGCGGTCAGTTCGGCCATATCCTGCTCAATGACGTCGGTCTTCGCCCGTATCCCCTTTAGGGACAGGACTGCCTCTGCGTCCCGGTTCTCTTCGGCCAGCGCAAAGAGGCGATCCTGCAAAGTCGCTGCCTCATTCCAGGATTGCTCCAACGCCTCGGCAGCCTTCTTGGCTTCCTGATCGTTTGTGACCGCCTTGAACTTGGTCAGGTGGTCCTTGAACATGTCTTCGTACCTCTTGCGGTCTGCGATTCTGGCGTCGATGTCGGCTTGGTCATTCGCAAGGATGACGTTGCTCATATTGCGCGAAAGGTACATAAGATCAACGTTGGCCTGCTTAATGTAGGAGACTCCCAGAGTGGCGTGCTGGTACATCTTGTCCACGTCGCTGTTGATCGCGCCCATTTGGCTGATGGCATACCACCCCACCATGCCCAACAAGCACAGTACGGCGATGAAGCCGGCAAGCATCTTCACCTGCACCGACATCCTCATCGAAAACCCTTTTCTCATCCGCCAGTGTAGCTCCTCCTCTCATCCCTTTTCGACAGACAGCTACCTCGCCCCTCTGTCACGCACTTGTGGCAGCCATCTGGCTCCAGTTCAATAGTCGGTTCCAGTCGGTTACTTCTTGAGGCCTTCCCAGAGTGTAGTGGTTGCGCGAACGGGGTGTCCCCCGAGGTTGAGAGCTCGATGGACTTCAGATAGAAGCCCCAAAGCTTCCTGGTCCACCAATGCTTGGTGAGATAAGTGGATGAGCCGCGTGGCAGGCCATTTATATGTGTAGATGAACGGGCCAATCAGACAGGTATCGTCTAGTATGGATGTCGCCCGAGAGGCGACCGAATGGGAAGAGGGTCGGAGCCCACGCGGTGCCATCGCCAGTCTAGAGGAGAATGTAGGGCCCTCCAACCCATCTGTCTTACAGAATGCTAGCCATGGCTGGGACCCAATTCGGCAACAACCACGCCGGTCTGGGAAACATCGTAGCCACCCAGCGCCTCTACCTCTCGTTTGAATGCTTCGCTCCGGATGACCGCCAGCAGCGCCTGCATGGCTTCGCTCTCGTAGTGCTCGCGCGGGATCACCAGATCATAGCGCTCCATCGCCAGTGGCACAAAGTCGAGGTCTAGCGCTCGCGCGGCGGCCAGAATGCCTACGGCAGCGTCAGCAGTGCCGCTAGCCACGGCGGCCGCCACCGCCAAATGCGTATATTCGATACGGTGGTAGCCACGGATGCGAGACGGGTCCAGGCCTAGTTCCTTGAGCTTGTAGTCCAGAAGCACTCGTGTCCCGGCCTCTCGCTGGCGGTTGACGAAGGTCACATCCTCACGCAGGAGGTCTTCGAGACCGCGAATGCCCTTGGGATTTCCCTGCGCCACCAAAAGCCCCTGTTGTCGGTAGACCAGATTCACGAGAACCACTTCGCGATCAGGGAGCACCTGCCTTACGTCCGCCAGGTTATACTCTCCACTCACCACATCTAGTAGGTGAGAGCCAGCCAGGTGGGCCTCCCATCGCTGTAGAGCTAGCAGACCGCCGAGACTGCCGACGTTGGCAGAGGAGAAGGCTAGCTCTGGGCGACATCGCCGCAAGTGGCTGGCCAGCAGGTCCAGGGTCAGATCGTGGCTACCGATGGCGACGATGGTTCGTTCGATCTCCTCTGGCGGGCGCAGCAGCTCTACTTCGACCTCGGTACCGGCATGTACCCCTTCTGAGAAGCGAGGGATACGGACGATACCGTCGGCCCTGACGAGCGACATAATTACGCCAGCACCGCGCGAGAGCGGCGTAGCGACGACGCGGTCGCCAACGCGTCCTACTTTGACCCGCAGGTACTCGTCGAGGCCGAGGGGAGAGAGGACTTTCCGAGTCATGACTGCCCGCATCCGCGGCCGCTCGGGGGGGATGAGGCCCTGCAGCCGATAGATCAGGGGACGCACCAGCAGATCACAAGTCACGGCGGCCGATACCGGATAGCCGGGAATACCGATTACCGGCTTACCAGAGACGACGCCAAGAGCCACGGGGTGGCCAGGACGAATAGCGATGCCGTGGACAAGCAGTCTCCCAAGCTCGCCGATGATAGCGGAAGTGTAGTCCTCGGATCCTGCCGAAGAACCGGCGTTGATCAAGACCACATCGTGGCCGATCACCGCCTCGGCGACGGCAGCACGAAGCCGATCCCACTGGTCGGGCACAATCTGCCAGCGCGTGGCCTCGGCGCCCCACTGACTAACCATGCCGGCCAACACTAGAGAGTTGAACTCAATGATCGCGCCAGGCCGCAACTCCTGGCCGGGAGGGACAAGCTCGTCGCCAGTCGGGATTACCGCCACTCGTGGCCGACGCCGTACATCAACCATGATGTGTCCGGCGGCGGCGATAGCGCCTACATCGGCAGGTCCGAGCAAATGGTTCTCCGGCAGCACCAATTCGCCCACCACCAGGTCCTCACCCACCGGGCGGACATGTTGCCAAGGAGCGGCGGCGGCGCGAATTGCCACTCGGCCCGAACCGTCCGCATCGGATTCCGGCTCTATCTCTTGCACCTCCTCGGCCATGATCACGGCGTCGAATCCCTCCGGTATCGGGTCACCGGTGTCTACCCACACAGCATTTTCGCCCAGCTGCAGGATACGTGGTGCCGTTTCCATAGCGCCATGTGTATCTCGAGAACGCACAGCAATTCCGTCCATGGCCGCCGCGTTGTAGTGGGGAGATGAGATCTTGGCCCACACGGGTGCACCGGTCACCCGACCCACCAATCGATCGAGCGGCATTGGCTCTGTGGGAAGGGGTCCAAAGCCTTCTGCTTCCAGTGCAGCAATCAGGCGCGCAAAGGCCTCGTCTAGGGGGATATCCTCCAGGTAGATCTTTCTTCGCGTCCTTTCTGCGGCTCCAGCTGAACGTTCAGTTGAGAGCGCTTCCCTCATCGAAGCCCCTGGATTATCCGCCCGGTCTGCCATCGATTACCTCCATCCGAGACATAGGGAGACTTAGTACAGCGTCACCGTCACGGGCTCTCCGGCGAGGAGTCCCCCCTTGTCCAAGGGTACTTGTACCGAGCCGTCGGCCCGCACCGTAGTGAAGATCAGGTTCGACTTGCCAAAGACTGGCTCTGCCCAGGTCTCTCCCTGCTGGTCCACGAGCCGCACCGGCACGTAGTCTTCCCGGCCAGGCGCCGAAGGGATGTTTTGCGTCAGCCGGGCCAGAACTGTTGGTCTCCTCGGCTGCATTGCAATGCCGGCCAGGCGATAGACGGCGGGTACGAGGAACAGCCTTGCCGCGACCAGCGCGGATACCGGATTGCCGGGCAAGCCGAAGATCGGCTTGCCTTCCGCCACCGCCAGAATGGTGGGCTTGCCGGGTCGTAGTGCCACGCCGTGTACGAGAACGCCTGGTTTGCCCAATTCGCTGATCACTCGAGCCGTCATGTCCCGGGTGCTGACCGAACTGCCAGCGGCGATCACCAGAGCATCGGCAGCCTGCAGGCCGGACTGCGCCGCCGCCAGTAGTGCGCCGTATTCGTCGGGACTGATGCCTAGCAGCATCGGCTCGCCGCCAACCTGCTCTATGAGGGCGCACAAAGCCGTCGTGTTTACGTCCCGCACCTGCCCTGGCGCGAGCGGCTGCTCGGGGGGGACGACTTCGTCTCCAGTGGCTAGAACCGCCACACGCGGCCGTGCGGCGACCGCTACCTCCACGATCCCCACGCCTGCCAGCGCGCCAAGGTCTTGGGGCCGCAGGATATGCCCGCCCGGCAAGACGGTCATCCCCGAATGCACGTCCTCCCCAACCTGTACCACGTTCTCGCCAGGAGCCACAGGCCGCACTACCTCGATCCCGCCGGCTACCGGCTGGGTGTTTTCCACCATTACCACGGCATCGGTTCCTTCTGGCAGCATGCCGCCAGTGTGGATCAGGACAGCCTCCGCGTCACTCACCACAACCTTCGGAGCCTGCCCCATCGGCACCTCGCCCACCACCTTGAGTTGCGCCGGCAAACCCTCGCTCGCTCCGTAGGTACTCGTTGCACGTACGGCATATCCGTCCATCGTAGAACGGGGAAAGGTAGGAAGCTCACTCGGAGAACGAATTTCCTCGGCGGTGACTCTCCCCAGCGCTCGGAGCAGAGGCAAGACCTCTCTTCTCCCTGTGGCGTCGATCTTCTCGGATAGGCGGCGCCAAGCCTCCAGCGGGGCTACGACCGTGAATAGTTCCGTCCGATCCAGTGCGTTCTCAGACATGCCAATCTGTCCTCAACGTCCGAAACTCTCCTTGAACCGTCGGTCGACAACGTCGGCCAGGCCGCCGCTGAAGTGGCGGTAGCGGTCGAGGAGGTCTCGCGCCGCCTCGGTGAGGACGCTGCCGCCGCCTTCGGTGCCACCACTCTGCGTCTCCACCAGGCGCATCCCAAGCCCCTCCTCTGATTGTCTTAGCTTCTGCCAGGCCGAGCGGTAGGGAACGTCCAGTTCTTCAGCTGCCTTGGCCAACGAGCCGGTCCGCTCGATCGCCTCCAGCAATGCGACGCGCCAGTCGCTCAGCACCATCCGTCCATCACGCTCGATCCAGAGCTTCGAGCGCGGCTTTAGCCCCTTGTACATCTCATTCGCTCAACACGGAGACGCGAAGAACACGGAGCAGGTCTCGATGATCTCTGTTTCAGCTCCCTATACCCACATCAGCAATGCGGCTGAACCGGTGTCAACCGTTATGCAGAGATTAGCATAACGAGGAGGATTCGTCAACAATCCCAGCCTCAAAAGGCCGCAGGTATCGCGCCGTCGGTCCGTCGTTCCACAGAAGAACCGAGCGATGCAGTATAACCGTCGCCATTACGGCGACAGCCGTAACAAGAAAGAACAGCCGCCGACAAACAGACGGGGGCGTTCTGGTGAACGCCCCGGTGCGACAAGTGCAGGAAACCGCTATTGAGCCGACTTCGATCAGACTAGCTGGCGACTGAATGCCAATCGCTGCCGGCGACCTAGAATTCCTCCTCCGGATTGAGGAACGGCTTCTTGATGTCGGTCATAGCGTTGACAATGAACTCAACCAGACCGGTGTAGTGGATGCCCACCTTGTTGGTGGCATCGTAGTATTCCAAGACCCCTCTCAGCTGGCCCTTGCAGTTGGAGCAGGGCGAGCAGATGTACTTATGGGCTGACGGGTCTTCGCCCTGGAAGGCTTCCAGTACCTGCTTGAACTTCATGCGTCCAGAAACGGCGTTGCGCCAGTCGGGGAAGTTGAGTCCCTGGATGATCGCAAAGCCGCTCCCGCCACCGCAGCAGTAGTTCTCGGTGCCATGAGGATTCATCTCCCGGAAGTTCGGGGCGATCTTGCGCAGCACCCGCCGCTGAGGCTCGACGATGCCCATGGCCCGGACGACATTGCATGGGTCGTGCAAGGTAACCGGGTAGGGGTTGCGGCTCGGGTCGAGATCGAGCCGGCCGCTGGAGACAATCTCGTCCAGCAGCACGAAGCAGCTCTCGCGTGGTACGGCCATCTCTCCCGGAATGACCCGGTCGGCAATGACGGTCATCGCCTTGTGCGAGTGGCCACACTCGCCGATCACGATCTTTTTCACGCCCAGCTTTTTGGCAATCTCCATGTGTTTTAGAGCGACGCGTGCCAGCTGGACGTCATCGTACCACAGTCCGTAGTTCACGCCGTCATAGCCCACCAGTTCACTAGAGAGGGTGTAGTTGATGCCCGCCTTTTCGAGAATGATCGCGAAGGCCTCCGGGTTCTCGGGCCAGGCTAAGAACTCCCCGGCGTTGTGGATCAGCAGGATATCGGCGCCTTCCTTGTCGACCGGCCACTTGAACTTCATGCCGGTCTTCTCTTCGATTTCGTCTTCCATAAACTCGATGTTGTCTCTCAGCGCATCCGGGGTCATGCCGGTGCTGGAGCCAAACTTCAACTGGTTCATCGAGCCCAACCTGTGCAACTCAGCGGCGGCGATGCCCATCTCCTGGCTGAAGACCTTGCGGAGCTCGCGGGCAATGAGGGCGTTGCCGATGCCGATTGGACAAACCTTTGCGCAGCGGCGGCACAGTGTGCAGCGGTAGGATAGCTCAGCCAGACGCGCCACCATCGGCCAGTTCAGTTCGATGTCTGCACCGTGGAAGCCCGCGAGCAGGCGGCCACCGGGCCGGTGATATTTGTTGATGATCCGACGCAGGACCTCCGAGCGATAGGTGGGGCGGTAGATTTCCTGCCGGCCACTGGCGATAAAGATCGGGCAAGCTTCGGCGCAGGTCTGGCACTTAGCGCAGTACTCTAGCCGGAGCATCATCGGACCGAGGAAGGTCCAGTTGTCGTCTTCAGAGAGAAGCCGTCCGACGCCACGCAGGAACTTCTGGACCAACTCGTCCTCTTCCTTCTTGGTCTGCGGACGAGGCAGTTGAATGGCCGTGAAGCCATCCAGTCCGGCTTCTAGCTTCTGTTTCTGGCTATCGGTTAACTGCTTCAGATCGTCGTAGGCCTCTCGGTCATCGTAGGGTGCGGGAAGAGGCATCAGCTCTTTGGCGTTCAGATTGACGAGCTGGCCGCCGGGTTTGCTCATATCTTTGATCGTCGTCTTCTGCATTAGTCCGTCACCTCCCGGGTAGCCACTTCGACCCACGTGCCCTCGCCAATGTGGGGCGCTGCCCAGCTCACCCTTCTCTGTAGCAACTGGCCAAGTTCCTGGTCTAGCTTGCTGCCTCGCAGGTTCGGAGCATCCTCCCATCGTACGGTGTGATAGGTGAAGTACTTACCCACGAAGTGGGTCATGTGCGTGAAGGGCATGTAGAGCAGCCATAGTGAGATCAGGACCACTTCGGCGATAACCGCGCCGGCCAGAGTATCCGGCGGATTGAGGCTGACGAGGCCTTGCATGAAGGATCGAATCTCGCTGAAGGAAGAATCAACGGTCGCCCAAGCGACGAGCCCGACAACCGCGATGAGTAAAATGAAGACAAGATTGAAGTAGTCGGCTGGCGCGCTTTGCGCTCGCAATTCTTCGCCGGATCGTTTCGCCAACAAACCCAGCGCCCCAACTGCCACCGACACCATGCCAATGACGCCGACGACGATGGTCAGGTAGTGCAGGAAGGTCCCCAGACCGCCGACGCTGGCGTCCACCACCCCACCTGCGGCTTGGGCAATACCGCCGATAATCAGCAGTACCACAAACCCGACTGACACGTAGATCCCGCCGTGGAAGGGGAACGAGACGAACCACATCGGCCGGTTATGCTTCCACAGTGTCTCGATTAGCAGCATCTCCGGCACCATGGCCTTCACTTCGTTGACCAACGAAGTGTGCCTAGGCTTGGTCCACCAGTCCGTTTCTTCAAGGTACGAACCGCCATACTCCTTTCCCACCTCGTGGGGCACTGGATAGATCTCCCAGCGCAGGTGCATTGGCGCGGTGGCATACCGGATGGTCTTTCTCACGATGACCACCAGGCAGACCAAAATGGCCAAGTAGGTCAGCACCTGTAGGGCCCACACACCACTCATTCCTGATAACCTCCCGCATAATCTCGCGATTTTTGGCTACTCATAGGTGTCAGGTTTGCCTGGCAGGCTAGCCTTTCCGTCAGCCGGATTCCGTACGTGCGCCTTGCGGGGTGGTGGCCGAGCGCTGCATTACGCGACTGTCAGTGAACGATACGATCTGGGCTCGCCAGTATCCCAATAAGAGGAAGTATTCCGCCCTGATCGCCTAACCCGCCAGTGGGTCGCTTCCACTCTGAGAGCCATTGGCGAGGGATATGCGATCCCTCGCCATCCACCTAAAGAGTATACACGTTGACGGGCTCAGCGTCCAGTACCCTGCTAAGCCAAATTAGACACTCCAGCCGATCTAAAACGCCAACTGTAAGAGGTATCAGCTATCAGCTATCAGCCGTCAGTGCGCCCCTCGGCCAGGCCCCGTCACCCCGGTGAAAACCGGGGCCCGGGCCTCGTTCACTGCCCTCTACGGGGCCTGGATTCCGGTCTTCGCCGGAATGACGATAATGAAGGCCAGAATGACGGGAGTTTGCTGATAGCTTGAATCGAGCTAGATCGCTCCAGCCAGCCAGGCGATGCCGAGCCCCAGCCCGACCAGTACCGCCACAATGCCCACGAATATAGCCAGAGAAATCGCCATCAAGACGATCACTCTATAGGCATCGCTGCGGCCGCCCTGCCGAATGAAGGTCATCGCCGTCAACCGGTAGAACGAGTGCGCGAACTTGCCGTAGGGCGCGTAGACGAAGCTCGCGAAGACGATGATCAAGTGGACCATGTACATCGGATAAGCCAGCCAAGCCACATTGGCATAGCGGGCAGTCTCGACCACGATTCCAATGCCCACGTTCAGGAAGATTATCCACAATAGGAGCCAATCAAAGTAGGACGCTGCTCCCCACCGGTCTGGCTTCGCTCTGAACCGGTTATAGGCGAGGATTAGCACGCCGACGAGAAGAAGAGCCGCGCCGATGTTGCCGGTAATCTTCACCGGATGGGTGATCGCCCGATAGCCTTCCTCGCCCATCCAACTGTACAGGGCTGCGACAGCAGTCGCGAAGAGCAAGAACGGCGCTCCATAGAACAGCGCTAAGTGCCCCCAAAACCGCGTCTTGTCGGTATCGCACTCTTGAAAGTCGGTATGCTTGGCGACAGCGATCATGGCGTGGGTGAAGCTACCCTCGACGGTCTCCGAACCCGGAGTCACCGCCGTCAGCGCTCCCGGGCCCAAGACCACTTGAGCGGGCGCCGAGTCCCATTTTGGTTCCGGCGCTCTCAGTTCGCGCCAGAACCGCAGGATCCCGAGCGCGCCACCGATCACCATCGCGCCAACCACTAGTGCCCCGGCGATCTCGATGTAGATATCTTCGATGAATGCCGGGTAGGAGACTTCACCAGCAGGGAACTTTAGGCCCTGGAAAATGTACAACAGAGCCACGAGCACGATCGCCGGGATGCCGAAGATGAGCGGCAGGTACTTCGGTTCGGCATAGACCTTCGCCAGGAAGCTGGGCACCGAGTAGTGCTGAATTGCCAGCGCTCTAGTCGCGGCCAGCACATCTCCCGGCTTGGCACCCCTCGGACACTTGGCTGAACAGTCGTTGCACTGGTGACAGGCCCAGATCCCTGGGTCCCGCAGCACCTTGTCCTTCAGCCCCCACTGAGTCCAAAGCATCTGCTGTCGGGGGAACGATTCGTCGTGGTTTCTGGCGTACGAGACGTTGCACGTCGCCGTGCAGGTACCGCACTGGAAACATTTCTTGGCTGATTTTCCTCCCAGCCTGAGGACGTCCTTGATGAATTGGTTGTCGGGTACAATACTCTCCGTACCCTCTCCGGTGGCCTTACCTGTCGCTACCATACTCTACCTTGTCCTCCGTATGGGTTGTCTCCACGTTGTCCTCTCTGCGTTATTCTTGGCACCACCTCCGTAGCTCAAGCTCAGCGCTGAGCCTTAGCCAGTCATTCTCGTCCGCGGGTGGAATCCCGCTTACGCGGCTATCTCCTCCTTCACGGAGGTAGCGATCTTGTAAAGGACAGTAAGGATTAGCATCCCGACCCCATAGACCCCCAAGCCAATTAGCACTTCGGGTAGTGTCGGCGAGTATTCAGTAATCCTCTCCAACGGCGTTGGGACAAAGCCCCCGACGATCAGGCCGAGACCCTTGTCTATCCAGGCCGCGATGAAGATCGCCGCGGCGCCGATCGCCAGGTACTTCTCGTTTCGCCGAACGCTGGGGAACAGGAGAAGCAAGATCGCCCCGAAGGCCAGCACGGCCGACACCCACATCCACGGCACCAGCCGCGAATGCCCATCAAGACCGAAGTAGAGATACTCAAGCCCGTACATGTGGCCAGGGATCTGGCTATAGAAGGCGGTGAAGACCTCCAGAAACACGAAGAATACATTGGCAATCATCGCGTAGAGGACAATCTGCGCCAGTTTCTGAATGGCCTCCTTCCCCGGGTCGAATTTGGTGAATTTCCTAACTAGGAGTGCCAGGATGATCAGAAACGAGGGACCAGAAGCAAAGGCAGAGGCCAGGAACCGCGGCGCCATAATCGCGGTGAGCCAGTAGGACCGGCCAGGCAGGCCGGCGTATAGGAAGGCAGTAACCGTATGAATGCTCACTGCCCAAGGGATCGAGAGGTAGATGAACGGCTTGATCCAGGCGGGGTAGTGCACGCCGTTCCGCTCTGCGGCCAAACATACTAGCCCGATCACGACGTTGAGCGTCAGATAGCCAAAGAGAACCGTGGCGTCCCAAAACATGACCGAGTTTGGCGTAGGATAGAGGAACATGTTGAACACGCGATCCGGGCGCCCCATATCGACGACGATGAAGAGCATACACATCGTCACGGCGGAGATCGCCAAGAACTCTCCTAACACTGTGATCCTACCAAACGCATGGTAGTTATGCAGGTAGTAGGGTAAGACTACCATTACGGCCGAAGCAGCCACGCCGACGAGGAAAGTGAACTGGGCGATGTAGAAACCCCAGGTGACGTCGCGGCTCATGCCAGTAATCGCCAAGCCATAGTTCAACTGCCAAAGATAAAAGCTGAAACCTACTCCGATGACGACGAGCAGGAAGAACACCCAGGTCCAATATCTGCGGCTTCCAACAAGTGCCTTCTCTAGCATATCAACCTCACGCTACACAATGTAGTAGACCCGTGGTCCGGTGCCTAGCTCCACCCTACGCCGAAGGGTGTAGTTAGCGTCGAGCAGCTTCCTGACTGGCGACTCTGGGTCCTCGACGTTACCGAAGACCAAGGCCTTCTTCTTGCACGCTTCCACGCAGGCAGGATTGAGGCCCTTGTCGATCCGTTCTGCGCAGAAGGTGCACTTCTCGACCACACCTCTCGTCCGCGTGGGATAGTCTGGATTCAGGTTTTTCATGTCAAGTCCGAGCCGGGGGTCCTTCCAGTTGAAGCTGCGCGAGCCATAAGGACAGGCCGCCATGCAAAATCGGCAACCGATGCAGCGGTGCATGTCCATCATCACAATGCCATCCTGCGCCCGCTTGAAAGTGGCCTTTGTCGGGCAGACCCTAACACATGACGGATTGTCGCAGTGGTTGCACATGAGCAACACGCTGAGGTCGTTCAGGCCCTTCCGTGCAAATTCGTTCTCCTGATCTGGGAAGACGTGCTCGTACGAGTCGTGCCAGATCCACTTGACTTCCTCTTTGGGATTGTCGAAGTGGGGCACGTTGTGCGTGTGATGGCAAGCATCGATGCAGTCGGTGCAACCTTCCGGGCACTTGGTGGTGTCGACCACCATCGCCCATCGTTTTGTGGCCGCCGTCGGTTCTGCAGCGGCCTGTGACGAAGCCTCGATGTGCTGTCCGCCGCCCACCAGATCGATGGTCGGTTTGATTCCCAGTCCCAACGCGGCCAGCCCGGCCGCTTTAATGAACGTTCTTCTGGTGGGTTTCATCACTTCTTCACCTCAGGGATTTGGTGACAATCAAAGCAGTTTGGGCTCACCTGGGCGTAGTTGTGGCACTGGTCGCAGAATTGCGCTTTATCCGCGTGGCATTTGAGGCAGGTATTGGTCAGGCTCATGTCATACGTCTTACCGTCGGTAGCAACGTAAGTGCGCACTCCATCCCGAACGACGCTGGTTCGCCACTGGTCTAGGAGCGTCATATGGCTGGACCGCATGTAATCCACTGGCTCGACACACTGTGTCTCGTTGGTGCCAACGGTCAGCGTTGGCCCAGTGGAAGTTTCTCCTGTCGCCACGTTGTACACGATGGGGAAGCTCAGGATCGCGAGAAAGACGATGAGCCCAGGGATGATCTTGTTACCGTCATACATCGGCGTCGCCGTCCTTTCTGTTCTTCAGAGGAGTACCGCGCAGATCGGTAGTTCTCTCGGGCTCTCCCTTCATGACCAAAGCGTTTCCGAGCAACTCGTGAACGCCTCCAACCTCAACACCAGGCACCCAATACTCCATCAGTGGGGTGAGGGTGGCCTTGTCGATGGCGCACATGCACGCGAGGAAGTTGACGTCGTGCTTCTGGTGAACGTAGTCTACCGCATTGGCCCGCGGGAAGCCACCACGCATCCTCATTTCGAAGTTCTCGTCGGTACCCAGGCCAGCACCACTGCCGCAGCAGAAGGTCCGCTCTCGGATGGTATTTTCCGGCATCTCGAAGAAGTTGTTGCACACGTTGTTGATGATGTAGCGTGGCTCCTCGAAAAGACCGAAGGCCCTGGAGGGGTTGCACGAGTCGTGATAGGTGACCCGCCAGTGGTCGTTGCGACTAGGGTCGAGCTTCAGCTTGTTGTTCCGGATCAGGTCCGCTGTGAACTCGCTGATGTGCACCATCTTGGTGCTCTTGGCGTTCTCGAACTTTGTGCCCGTGATCGGGGAGACCGGCTCTTCGAGGAAATCGGCGGGACCGTTCATCGTATCCATATATTGGTGGATCACTCGCCACATGTGGCCGCATTCCCCGCCGAGGATCCATTTCACCTTCAGGCGCTTGGCTTCGGCGTAGATCTTTGCGTTGAGCCTCTTCATCATCTCATGCGAAGTGAATATGCCAAAGTTGCCGCCTTCGGAGGCGTAGGCACTAAAGGTGTAGTCGAGCCCAATCTCGTGGAAGAGCGCGAGATAGCCTAGGAACGCATAGTAATGTGGGCTGGCGAAGTAATCCGCCGAGGGGGTGACGAAAAGGATCTCGGCGCCTTTGCGATTGATCGGCACATCGACTTTAATGCCGGTGATGTCCGCCAAATCGCCGGCCGCAAACTCTAGGTTGTCCTTGAAAGCATGGGGCTGGATGCCGAGGTGATTCCCTGTCCGGTGGCAGTTAGCAACAGGCTCGAGCACCCAGTTTATATTGACGCCGACTTCGGTCATCAGTTCCCGCGCCATCATCGTGATCTCGGCCGTATCGATGCCGTACGGGCAAAAGACCGAGCAGCGGCGACACTCGGTGCATTGATAGAAGTAGTAGAACCACTCCTTGAGCACATCTTCGGTCAGCTCTCTGGCGCCCGCGAGCCTGCCAAGGAGCTTACCAGAAGTAGTGAAGTGCTTGCGGTAGACCGATCGGAGAAGCTCGGCCCGCAGCACAGGCATGTTTTTGGGATCGCCCGAACCAATGAAGAAGTGACACTTGTCAGCGCAGGCTCCACACCGGACACAGATGTCCATGAAGAGCTGAAAAGAACGGAAACGGCCGAGGCGATCCTTCATCCCGTTCAGGATCGTCTCTTTCCAATCCTCCGGGAGCTTCCAGTCATCCTCGTAGGGCTGCCATTCTCTGGGATTCGGCAGCCCGAGGTATTTCAGATTCTTGGCCGCCGCGCTATAGCAGTAGGTACCCTTCTTGCTGTCGAAGTCGATTTTCGGATCTGCCCAATCCTTCTTGGGAGGCTTGTAGTTTACTTTGGCTAGTTCAGCCGGCGTTGGCATTTTCTCGGACACTTCTACCCCCTATACAAGGATGTCCTCGCGCTTCTTCTCTTCCTCTTCGCTGTCGAGCGGGTATCCTGCGGCCACCAGCTTGTCCTTGAACTCCTCTTCCCATTCCGCATACGTGTGCACGTTGACGGGGTAGTTCCAAGGATTGATGTGCCTGCGCATACGGTTGGTGTTCGCCAAGTTTCTGGTGGGGCTGAGGAAGATGCCACCCAAGTGCATCAGCTTGCTGAAGGGGAAGTATGCGACGAGGGTACTGACTAGGAACAGGTGGATATAAAACATCGCGCTGACGCTCTCTGGAGCCACGGGGTGGAAGCTCACCAGCCCCATTGCGATCTCCTTCACGCCCACGATGTCCACCCGGTAAACATGCCGCATAAACGCTCCGGTACCGGCAATACCGAGAATCAGGAAGAGCGCAAAATAGTCGGCGGGGAGGGAGATGTACCGGATCTGCGAGAGCACTACTCGGCGCAGGAAAAGGAAGGTCAGCGCACCCAGAATGACCGCCGTACTTATGTAGAGCGTGGGGACGCCAATGCTGACGAAACCATCGACGCTCTGAATCCAAGTGACAAACGCGGGCACCGGCTCGACGAAGAAGCGGTAGTGCCGGAGAAGGACCACTAGGAGAGACCAGTGGAAGGCCAGCCCAGCGGCCCAGAGGAACTTCTCCTCGCCATAGACGATCTTCTGACCTTCCATCCTTGTCTTGGTATTCCTAAATAGGGACCGGAAGAAGAGGATCTCCAGCGCCATCCGGCCGATCACCCCCGCGGTATTGTAGGGGCTTTCGAGGTTGTTCGCCTTAATCCATGGCAGAGACTTCTGCTGGCCGGCTGTCGTGGTGATGCGAAACGGCACTGGGGATCTGGCCCACTTGATCACCCGGTAGACGAATCCGACCACGAATGTGGCGATGGCAGCGTAGGGGATGATTACGCCGAAGACCAGCCGCAAGCCTGCCAGCCATACCCCGACCAGGGCAATCAGAATGAGGGCTGTTACCGCCAGTAGAGGATACAGAGCTTTCATCAAGCACCACCTCCCATATGCAACTATCAATTGTGCAACATTACCTGATATCGAGATCCTTCGCGCCCTGCTCTAGACCGGGGATCCCATATATCAGGTTCATTCTTTCCAAGAGCATCTCCGACCGTTCCTTGGCTTCTCGCACTCGGATCTCGTAGATCTTCTCGCGACGCTTGGTATAGAGGTCGAATGCAAGAAGAGCCATTGAATCGACTTTCGACTCGAACTCGTGCAACTCACCGGCAAGCTGACCGTCCTGCATTTCTTCTACCAGCGCCTCTCTTACCGCATTCTTGAGCAGGAAGGCGAAGATTACAGCCTGAGAAGGAGTGAAATCTTGGACGGCTCTCACTTTGATGATAGTATCCAAACTCGTGGAGAGCTTTTCGGGATCCTGATCGCCACAAATCTCATCGTATATTGTTTCCAGTGCGTGGGAAAGCGTGTAACCGACGGGATTGGCAAACCGGTCTCTCTCGCGTGCCAGGAAACGCGCGAATTCGGGCGGGTAAGTCTCCCCTATCAAATGGAACCATCGCTTCAGAACGATAGCTCGGTGATTTGATAGTAGGTCATCCAGCATGCTGTCTTCCTCTCTATATGGCGACGCGCCAAACGATGCGAAAACAAGGGTACTCTAGGTTTATTCCATTTATATCACCGGGGCATTGCTTAGTCAATGCCAGGCGGCCTTTGTCTGTCGAACCTCACAGGGAGACGAATGAAGTAACTGCTCTTTGTGCCAACAGGGCACGAGTCCGCATCCTCACCAGCCAGTTACTGCCGGCAAGCCTGGTACCGGCCAAACACCCGCCGAGGCCTGATCACCGTTCGGGTTCACTCACTCTAAGCCCGACCTGCTAGGCCAGTGGATCGCGTGGTTCCAGCACATCCATAACTGCCGCAGCGATGGCTACGGCACTGTCACAATCGGGGAATACCTGGCCTCGTCGCCAGAGTTCCACCCTTGCCCAGGCACCGCTGGGCAGCGCGGTGACCGCGCTGCCCAAGACACGTGATGCTTGCTCCCACGATGGCTACCATCTGACCATTTGATGGTGGTAGCCGTTGCTAGATATCGCTATAGGTCTTAGACGCAGCCGGTGGGCTTTGGAAGGCCCGCGATCTTGCAGGCTCCTTTGGCTGGACCTGAGGGGAACAACTGGTACATGGTCTTCAGATCGCAACCAGTGTCCTTGCACAGCTTCCGCACCATGGGGGCAATGCCGAACTTGAGGTAGTAGTCTCGGATGTAGTTGACCACGTTCCAATGAGCGTCGGTCATTTCCGCCACTTCCTCGTCACCGGCGAGCACCTTGGCGACCGTCTCATTCCAGAGCGAGGGATCCTGAATGAATCCGTCCTCGTCGACTTCAATCTGAATTCCACCGAAGTCTCTCAGCGACATGTGCCGTACCTCCTACTGTCTGTTGTCGCGTCAGGGTCTGCAACAACCCTATGCTTGTTGATACTTTCCCTTCAGGGTCACGTATGAGGTGCCCAGATACAGGAATTCCACCTTGTCTTCAGCTGCCAATTCGTTGATCGCCCTGTCCACGTCGTGCTTGGACGCGCCGATGGCAGTTGCTACCTCTTTGTTCTTGGCTTTGCTGACTGTTCCCAGATAACCGAGGATCTTCTCCTTCAGTTCCTCGCTGACTTGATCGCTCATGGGAGTCGACCTCCTTCATGGTCGCCGAACAGCGGCCATTACCACTTGAACTGCGCGCTCGTCCGGAATGTTGTCGTCGCGTAAGTGAAGTCGTCGATATGCTTGTCGGTGAATGGTATTCCAGTCAACTTGAAGAATTTCTCCCAACTGATGCGCTCGATCCACTCACCAACGCGCTCGCCTTGCTCGGCGTTCGCCGCGTAGACCTCGAGGATGTTCTTAATCGCGCTGACAACCTCTGGCCACCTGGGCGGGTTATTTGGCAGGTAGGGGATCGCCAGCCGGGAGAACATTGGGCCACTGCGGGCATTGGAGACCTTGCCACCAACGAAGATCGCCACGCCGTCGAACTCTGGGTCGGCAATGGGCAGCGCCGGGCATACGGTGAAGCAGTTGCCGCAGTACATGCAGCGGTCGTCGTTGATGGTAACGCTCTTCTCCTTCGGGTTGGGTCTGATCGCACTGGTAGGGCAGGCAGCCAGGATCGTGGGAATCTCGCACATCTTGGCCACGCGCTCGTGGTCGATCTTTGGCGGCTTGCGATGCACGCCGACGATCGCTAGGTCGGAGCAGTGTACGGCACCGCACATATTCAGGCAGCAGGCAAGGGAAATGCGGACATGGGCAGGGAGGGTCATCGATGTAAAGTAGCCAACAAGCTCGTCCATGATTGCTTTGACGATGCCGGAGGCGTCGGTCGCTGCGCTGTGGCAATGGACCCAGCCCTGGGTGTGCACGATATTGCTGACGGAGTTGCCAGTCCCGCCGATGGGCAGTCCCAGCTTGGCGACCTCCTCTTTCAGAGGTGCCAAATTAGCTTTGTCGGTCACCAGGAACTCGATGTTATTGCGGCTGGTAAAACGCAGGTAGCCGCCGCAGTACTTGTCGGCGAGGTCACAGACATCGCGGATGAAGTCGATGGACACCAGGCGGGGAGATGCGCAACGCAGCGAGAAGATCTCGGCGCCCTTCTCCGACACGTGTCGCAGCAAGCCGGGTTCCACGATCTCGTGGTACAACCACTGACCATAGTTCTCTTTGATCAGCGGCGGGAGCATCGTCCGATAATCGGGAGGTCCCAGATCGGTTTTGGCATGGACCTGAGTCATCTTTACTCCTCCTTTATGATTCACTGGGTTCGAGTTCGTCAGGATACCAGAAGAAGTATGGATTGGCGCGTGGCCGGAAGATCATCTGTGGCACCGGCGGCAAGTCTATGGCGCGTAGGAAGTTGCCCATGCCGAGGCGGTCGATCAGTTCGCCAACGCGCTCTCTAGTCTTGGCATTCTCGTCCCACCACTCCCAGATCTTCTCGACCAGTTCCTTGAACTCGGTATATGGCGGCTCCATCTTCATGAAGGGGACAAGCACCCAAGAGAGGTAGGCCGACTTGACGATCGGCGCCTTGCCACCGATCATGATTGTGGCGCCCTTCTCTTTGCCCGGTCGCAGGGCCTTGGGCATCTTGTTGATGCAGTACATGCAGCGGGTGCACTCGGCGTCGTTGACCGACAGGGTCTTGGTCGCGGCATCGAAGCTCATGCACTTGGTCGGGCACTTGTTGATCACCAGACCTTGGATGTCCATACCACTGTTGGCGTAGCTCCGCACCTCGTCCTGATTGATCCTGATCGTGTCGCGCCAGGTGCCGATGATCGGCATGTCAGAGCGGGCGACCGATGCCACACAGTCATTAGCGCAGCCCGAGACCTTGATCTTGAACTTGTAGGGCCACATCGGGCGGTGCAACTGCATTTGGTAGGTATGGGTCAGGTCGTTGCAGATGTCTAGCGTGTCGATGCAGGCGAACTCGCAGCGCGCTGGCCCCACACAGGCGCTGGGCGTCCGGAGGGCTGAGCCCGACCCGCCGAGGTCGAACCCGGCATTGCTCAGGGCGTCGAAGCAGGGCTGCAGGTTTGGAGTAGTGGTGCCAAGGAGAATGGCATCGCCAGTAGAGCCGTGGAAGTTCGTTAGCCTGCTGGTGCCGAACTCCTCCCAGATATCACAAATCTTCCGTAGGGCCTCGGTTGTGTAGAACCAACCACTGGGCTGGTTGACGCGGATGGTATGGAAATCCCGAATCTCCGGGAACTCCTCGGGGACATCGGAGTAGCGACCGATCACGCCTGCTCCATATCCCCGCACGCCGACGATACCACCGTGCTTCCAGTGGACGCGTTTTTCTTTGTAGGATAGCTCCAACTGCTGCAGGGCGTCCCTAGCGGCAGGGCTTTTCTCTGCCGCGCGCTTCATCTGCTTGACGAAACTGGGCCACGGTCCTCCTTCCAGTTCGTCCAGCAGGGGTGTCTTAGACTCCTCCACGCTTTCCTCTCTCCTTTCCTAGCTATTTCGCTAACCATTAGCGGACTAACTGCTCATCACCGTGCAGCCTCCGGCGACGCGATGCCGCGCCGCGCGTGCCATGTTCACCAGGCGCTCACCCCAGTCGGGAACCCCTGCAGCGTGCAGATGGGTGAAGCCTGCGAGAACGTTCTTGTAGACTAGCGCGTCTTGATGTTGACCGATGCCATGACCGCGCTCCAGGTGATAGGCGCACCGTAGGTCGCCAGTGTTCTCCAACCTCGCGTAGTGGAATTCGTGGCCTCTCAGTTGCCTTCCAACCTCGAACAGCGGATTCTTGGCGACGACGTTGGCCGCCACATAGCCATGACCTTGCGGCCTCGGGGTGAAGCTGACGTCGACCGGGAGGGCGCCTACCATTTCCGCGTCCCGACCTTCCCAGCGAAGCCTCCTCGACAGATAGAGTAGGCCGGCGCACTCCGCGTAGGTCGGGAGCCCGCCTTCGATCGCCTTGGCGATCTCCCGGCGGAGCGGTGTATTGGCCTCCAGTTCGCTGGCGAAGACTTCTGGGAACCCACCACCGATGTACAACCCATCGATGTTGGGTAAGTGGGAATCCGCCAGGGCATCAATGTACACGAGCTCTGCGCCAGCCTGCTCCAACGCTTCCAAGTTCTCCGGGTAGTAGAACGTGAAGGCGCGATCGCGGATCACCCCCAGTCGCACTAGGTTGCCGTGCGCACTGGCCCGTTCCTCGGTTGGCACGGGCAGCGGTAACGCCCCTCGCGCGATATCCAGCACACCATCAAGATCCACATGAGATTCCACGAATTCGCGGAGCTGCTCCATTCTCTCGGCAATCGTTGCTGACTCACCTTGGGGTACCAGGCCTAGGTGGCGTTCGGGAATGGTCAGCCGGTTATCTTTGGGAACGCACCCGAGTACTGGAATACCGCAGTGGTGCTTGATGGCATGGACCAGCATAGACTCATGGCGACCAGAGGCGACGTTGTTGAGGATTACCCCAGCGATGTTGATATCTGGTTCGAAAGTTTGGTAGCCTCTCACGAGCGCCGCGGCGCTGCGGGTCATGCGGGTCGTGTCGATTGTTAGGATGATCGGGGCGCTGAGCGTCCTCGCTAGCTGTGCCGTACTGCCACTTCCTGCTAAGTCAACCCCGTCATATAGGCCCATGGCACCCTCGACGATCGCCAGATCTGCATCGATCGTAGCGCGGTGAAAAGAGGCAACCAGGGCATCTGGGGTCATCATGAACAAGTCGAGGTTTCGACAGGGATGTCCCGCGGCAGCCGATAACCAACTAGGGTCGATGTAGTCCGGTCCCTTCTTGAACGGCTGCACCACCAGCCCTCGCTTCGCGAGGGCTGCACAGAGCCCAGTACAAATGGTCGTCTTGCCGGACCTGCCGTAGGGTGCGGCGACGACCACCCTGGGTCTCCCCACAGTTAGACCTCCCGGACTGTGATTGAGCCTGTCTCACATACCGCCACACATGCCTCACAGCCGAGGCACTCAGACGTCTCGGTAACTTCAGCCTTGCCGTTGCCGTTGAGAACGAGGATAGTGGCCGGGCAGTTCTCGACGCAGTCCCCGTCCCCTTTGCAGGTTGTCTCATCGATGGTGACCAGAAACATCTTTCTTTCCTTCCTCGTGCCCTTTATCTCGTGCTCAGCCCCCGTGATGGGCACAGATTCTGGGCTGAGCCTTGCGACCCAGTTCTTTTGTCTGTAGCCGCAGGCAGCGAATATCAGTATCGCCCTTTGGCGATTGCTGGACAATCTGTAGCGGTGACTAGACCCCCGTAGCGAATTATCTATGTTGCTTTGTGTAGAACACCTAGTGACATCTCAGCACGCCTTCCTCCTCGTGCGGGGGGCTCGTTCCCTGCACTTCGTTGTGAAGCAACCTCTCGTCCGACACGATTCATCCTGCGGGCTGATGGAGACCTGAAAGAGGTCTGTGTCATCTCGCGAGCTGCCAGGCGCCGTATATCTACATTGGGCCGATTATCCCGGTGCGCATGGCGTAGCGAATGAGCTCTGTGCGGTTATGGATGCCCAGCTTAGAGGCGATATTGGCGCGGTGGCACATTACCGTCCGCTTGCTCACGCTCAGGAGATCGGCGATCTCTTGGCTGGTGTAGCCCTCTACGACCAGCTTAAGCACTTCCCGCTCCCGCTCGGTCAGGAGACCGCTCTCGTCCTCTTCCTGCACATCGCCCGGCTGTGCTCGAAAGTACTGGAGAACCGCCTGGGCTACCCTCGGTGGCAGGTAGCACTCTCCAGAGTGCACCGTGCGGATTGCAGCGACCAACTCCGCCCCGATCGATCGTTTCAACACGTAGCCTGATGCGCCAGCTCGCAAAATGGGCAAGATGTACCGATCGTTGTCATGTTGGCTGAGAATGACCACATGCGTTCCAGGGAAATCGCGAGTGAGGCGCTTTGTGGCCTGCAGGCCGTCCATACCCGGCATCGTGATATCCATAACCACAACGTCGGGCAAGCAGGTTCTCATCTTCTCGAGGGCATCCCGACCGTCGGCCGCCTCGCCTACCACTTGAACATCGGGGCTCAGAGAGAGGATCGCCCTTACCCCTTCGCGTACAATTCCGTGATCGTCAACTAACATTACCCTGATCTTGTTGCTCATCTTACATCCCTGCCAACCGCGCGATCCTGAACCAATGCTAACCGTTATCCAGGGGAACGTGTACTCGGATACTCGTTCCCTCCTTTGGACGCGATTCGACCGTGATCGTGCCTCCCATCAGGTTCACCCTCTCGGACATGCCGAGAAGGCCGAAAGGAGAGTCTTCCTTACCACTCTTGCCTTTGGCTAGGGTATGCTCCACGTTGAACCCGCAGCCGTCATCTTCGATGTCTATGGCAATGTAGGTGTCTCGGAACTCCACAGTGATGCTCACGTTCTCGGCCTTGGCGTGTCTGGCGATGTTGGAGATCGCCTCCTGTACGACACGGAAGAGGCCCGTTTCCAACTCGGGGCTCAATCGGCGCTCTGTCCCGGCCGTTTCGAACGTGATCTGAATCCCTAGGGGCTTCAACCGGTTGTCCGCATACCAGCCGAGAGCTTCGAGCAGTCCCAAATCGTCTAGCAAGCTGGGGCGAAGGTCGCGGATGATGCGGTCCAACTCTGTCGACACGCGCTCGGTCAGGGCGCGGGCCGGCTCGAGCAGCGCTTTCACCTCGGCCGCAGTAGTCGTGGGGGCTTGCAATGCGGTCTCCACGGCGATGCCAAGCGCGGTCAGGGCCTGAGCGGTCTCGTCGTGCAATTCCCTGGCGATCCGCTTCCGCTCCGCTTCCTGGGCGGCGATGTATTGGCGGAGGAACGTCGCGATATCCGCCTCCTTCCGCCGAACCGATTCGTAAAGACGTGCATTCTCGATCGCCACCGCTAGCTGGCTGCCAACTGACACCAACAACTGCAGACCGGTACCTCCAAAGCAGTGTTCGGAGGGGCAGGAGATAAACATCTCTCCCAAGACGTTTTCGCTCGTGGCGATGGGGATACAAAGCAGATCTTGCCCGTCCCATTGCGTCCGGCGGATTTCCATACGGTCTTTCGGCCGGTGTCCCTCGCCCACCAGCTGTCGGACGCGTTGCGTGTCTAGACCACGCGACACTACCGTAAGGCCGAAGCTTCCTTCGCCACCCTGGACGAAGATGCCACCGGCTGGGGCATCCATCAGGGCCAGCACATGTTCAAGCGCAAAGTCAAGCATTCCACGTAGGTCCATCGAGCAGGCAATCGCCGAGGAAAGGGAGACCAACGTCGACAGTTCTTCGCTCGTACGGATGACCTGATCCTCCAGACGCTTGCTCTCGGTGACGTCGCGGGCGATCTCTAGCACGTTGATTACTTCGCCTCTCTGGTCTGTGACTGGTAGGGCCGTGATGTCAAGGTATACGACACGACCCGCTTCGTCCACGTGGACTTGCATGACCCTGGACGTAAGACCGGTTCGCCACGCGGCTCTGACCGGGCACCCGCCGCGTTGTAGCCCGCAGGGGCCATCGGCCCGGCCAAAGGCCACATAACAGGGCACCCCAATGGGCGATTTGTCGGCGCCATATCGCCGCAAGAGTGCCCGGTTGGCTTCCACCACCCGGTAGTCCCGGTCGATGACGGCCAGCTCATCTTCCATGCCGTTGAATAGCGTCACAAGGAAGTCGTGAAAGTGCGCGGTAGTATCCCGCACTTCCTGCCCCTTTGCCATCCGTGCCAACTTCTTATGCTTCTCTGTCGCCGCCACTATATCACCTCGTCGCGAACAGTGGGCAATCACGGCAATCGACCGTCAGTGGAATGAATCCCAACCAGCGACATGTTCCTACGGCCAACAACTGAGACGAGCCGATAGTCGGCAACTGATCGCCCTGGTAACGTTACTTAAGTGTTGGCGCTCCCTACTTTACCAGAACATTCGGCCTACTGTCAAGCCGGGGATGGAACAGAGTACGACACCAGAAGTCTAGACACATGCTCCCTTCTTCAACGGCACGACGCGAATATCGCCGCTCTGTGGGGGCAAGGCATGCCTTGCCCCCACTGGCCGTCGAACCCTGTTTAGAATCCTTTGTACGGGTTTGGCCCCATGTCGCGCAACTCGTCCGCGAACTCGTTGACGATCTGGGGCAGCTTCTCATAGTCTGCGATGGTTACTTGTACCAGCTTCACGCGCTCTGGCTCCACTCGCAACCGACCTAGGGTCTCTCGGATGTTCTCCATCCGGCGGTTGGCTAGCTCGCTGCCTTTGATGAAGTGGCACTGGTAGTCGTCGCCATAGCGACAACCGAGCAGTAGCACGCCATCGATGCCCCGCGAGACGGCATCAGCGATGAAGACCACGTTGGTAGAGCCCAAGCAGCGCAGAGGGACGATCCTCACTCCGGCTTCGTAAGTCTTCTTCAGCGTCCCCGCCATGTCCAGCGCTGGGTAAGCATCGTTCTCGCAGGCCAGGACTAAGATGCGCAGCTTGTCCTCGTCTTCAGGCACCTCAATCGACTTGATCATCGAAGTGATCATGTCGATGCTGTAGTTCTTGAAGGAGACGATGCGCTCTGGGCAGGCTCCCATGCAGACGCCACAGCGGCGGCAGCGATTGGGATTGACCTGAGGCGTGCCTTTCTCGTCCTCATTGAGAGCGCCAAAAGGACACTCCTCGGTGCAGCGCTTGCACTGGGTGCAGCGCTGGAGGAAGAATGATGGATAGTACAGGTCGCCGACGCGGGGATGCAGCGCTGCGCCCTGTCCGATCAGGGTGATCGCCTGTGACGCGCGCAAAGCAGCACCGCCAGCATCTTCCATGCAGGCAGTGACATTCATCGGTTCACGGACGCAGCCCGCGGCGAAGATTCCTGTGCGCTGGGTCTCGTACGGCCAGCAGACGAAGTTGGAATCGGCAAAGCCATAGTGGGCACCCGGCACGGCCGGTCCCTGCCGGTATTGGAGATTCAGGAGGTCGAGAGCGGCTGGAACCATTCCAGTAGCTAGGACGACGAGGTCGCCCTCGAGTCTGACCGATTCACCGAGCTGGGTGTCGTGCGCTTCGACCACCAGGTTGCCATTGCTGCCCTTGGCTACCTTTGAGACCTCGCCGCGCAGGAAGAAGATCTGTTCGTCTTCCTGTACCCTCTTGTAGAACTCCTCATATTGCGCCGGGGTCCTGATGTCTTTGTGGAGGATGTACACGTTGGCCGAAGGGTATTGCTGACGAACATAGAGTGCCTGCTTGAGCGATACTTGGCAGCAGACGGCCGAGCAGTACGGGAGATGGTTCTCGTCACGCGAACCAGCGCACTGGATGAACACGACGTTCTGCGGCGCTTGGCCATCAGAAGGGCGGACTAGCCGTCCCTCTTTGACTTGGCGTTCTAGCATCACGTTAGTGATCACATTTGGAGATAGGCCAAAGCCGAGGTGCTCCAGCTTGGTCGCATCGTAGGGTTGCCAGCCAGCGGCTAGGACGATCGAGCCGACGCGGAACTCAGTTGGGCTGCCGTTCTGAATGGCGGCAACTTGGAATTCACCTGGCTGTCCGGCCACCTTCTCGATCTCTGTGGAGGTCATCACTTGGATGCGTGGGTCGGCTTGCACTGCTGCGATCTTCGCTGCTATCGGCGGTTCCTCGGGGTCGCGGTATGGTGGGCTGCTTGGCGAGACCTGTCGGAACTCGCTCAACCAACCCCCGAGGGTAGCCTTCTTCTCGACCAGCACGACCTCTCGTCCGGCGGCGGCCGCTTCGAGGGCAGCCGTCAGCCCGGCAATGCCGCCACCAACCACCATTACCTTTTGATCGGGTTTTGCCTCGTTGGGGTCGGGCGGTTGGGTCTTTTGGGCCTTGATGACGCTCATCCGGAGCTGGTCTTCGGCGAGGGCTTGGGTGTCCTCGTCGGTAGGCTTGTGGCTCCAGGCCACCTGCTCTCGTAGGTTTGCCCTCTCGACCACCACGCATTCGTTCAAGTTGAAGACATCCCAATTGACGCGAGGCGAACAGGCGGCGATCACTGCTCGGTCGAAGCCGTCCGTTTGGAGGTCGTGCCGCATAGTCTCCACGCCTTCGGGTCCGCAGAGATGAGGATGTTCGGCAACCTCAAGCTTGAACTCTTTCTCGACCAGGGTACGGAGCTTGGCTATATCCAGGGCCTCGCCAATGCCGCACCCGGTGCAGATATATACTTTGGTCTTTGACTCCATACGTCAGCTCCTCACCACGTCCTGAATAGCCCGAAGCGCGGCTCCTGTGCCATCTCGGACGCTGCTGGCCACATCCATTGGTCTCTTGACCACCCCGGCTGGGTGGATCCCCGGCACGCTCTTGTCCAGAGCAAACCCGAACTGGTCGCAGGCCACCTGGACGCCTGGCAGAACGTCGCTTCCCGTCCCTGGCACCGTCCCTGTCGCTAGCACGACCATTTCCACGGTCGCCCGCAGCTTGCCACCATACATGGTGTCGTCGGTCTCGATAGTCAGGTCTCCGGTCGCCGCGTTCTCCTCGATCTTGGCGACCTTGCCCCGGATTACCTTGACCTTTTCGTCGCTGCTGACCTTCTGGTAGAAGGCTTCATAGCGTCCCGGCGCGCGAATATCCATGAAGAACACGTACACTTGAGCGTCGGGGTACTGCTCGCGTACGTAGGTAACCTGCTTGAGTGAGGCCATGCAGCAGACCGCTGAGCAATACGGCAGGTGGTTCTCGTCGCGGGAACCGGCGCACTGCACGAAAGCGATGCTGCTGATCTCCTTGCCGTCGCCCGGCCGAAGGATCCTCCCCCCAGTAGGACCATTTATCGCGGCGAGGCGCTCCATCATGACGTTAGTAACGACGTTGCCATACTTGCCGAAACCAAGGTCGGTCAATCGCTTGGCGTCGTAGGGTGACCAGCCAGTAGCCAAGACAATAGAGCCAACCCGCAGTTGCCTCGTCTGGGGCTGCATCGCCAGATCGATGGCCCCGTACCGGCAAGCCTTGACACAAGCCGCGCATTCATTGCCACGGCAAACGGTGGCATCGATCACGTACTTGGGAGGCATGGCCATCAGGTGCGGCAGGTAGATCGCCTTGGTCTTCCCCAGGCCATAGTTGAAGTCATTGGCTCTCTCGACAGGACACGCCGCCACGCACTCGCCGCAAGCGGTGCAGTTCTCGGTCAAGACGTAGCGAGGGGCAGTGCGGATCGTGACGGTAAAATCCCCCCGTTGGCCAGAAACCTGCTGAACTTGGGATTGGGTGAAGTAGGTAACGCGAGAGCTGTTTTTGATTCGTCTGAAGTAGAGTTCTAGGCCACAGCTGGGAGGGCACAACTTGGGGAAGAACTGATGCATGCGCGATACCCTTCCGCCAAGGAAGGGTTCTCTTTCCACCAGGAAAACGTTCTGGCCCGCCTCGGCCGCTTCGAGGGCGGCGCTCATTCCGGCCATCCCGCTTCCTACCACCAGGATTTCTGGTATAGACATATTCTTCTTGCTCCTTAGCTTCCTTTGCCGCCATCGATGAAGTGCCTATCCAACAGCGTGGCGCGGGGCTTACCCGTGCCTATAGCCCAACGTACGGATAAGCCCGCGCGCTACAGGCTCAGCTTTTGGAGAGGCCGCTACTTGGGTAGGGAAGCGAGCCATCAACGGCTATTAGGCCGCCAGCCCGCTGCTCCTTGCGGGGCAAACCGGGCTGGCGGCAGACTCTTGTTCGTGTCGGAACGCTACTACGGAACCAGTTGGATGTACGGCTTCGTGGACATCTCCCACTCGTCTTTAGCGGCGTTGTACTTGGAGTTGACGAACTTCTTCCAGTTAGCGTCGTCGACTTGCGGGTAGTCGGTGCGATAGTAGTAGCCCGGCCAGCGCGTCTCTTTGCGGAAGGCCATATGCCTGCAGTGAGCTTCGGCCGTCCAGGTGCGGTGGACTAGCTCCCACACCCGGAGGAGGTCATGCAGGTTGCGGGCAGCCATGCCGTTTGCCAGGTCCTCTTTGAGGGTGCCGATCAATTGGATCGCCCGGTTTAGCATCGGCTCGCTGGTGCGATACCAGGTGCCGGCGCCAGCGGCATAGTCGTCCATGATCTTCTGCAATCGCGTGAGGCCTTGCTTTGGCAGGATGTACTTCGGGTTGACTTCCTCGGTGGTCGAGGCGCCCTTGTTCTTCTCGAAGGTCTCGAATGGCTTGAAGATCTTGGCCTTCAAGTCCTCGATCTGGCCATCATCGACGGGGATCTCGCCTGGGTTGTCGGCGCAGTAGGCGACGGCAGCCTTGGCGGCGAGGCGACCCTCAGTGAAGGAACCGGAGGAGAACTTGTGTGGGGCAGCGCCCACGCCGTCACCGGCGGTGAAGAGGCCCTTCACGGTGGTCATGCGGTTGTAGCCCCAGAAGTACTCCGGCGGGGATACATCCTCGGGACCGCTAACCCACATGCCAGAGCAGCCGGAGTGCGAACCCATGATGTAGGGCTCGGCCAGCTGCAGCTCGGAAGGAGTCTCCTCCGGAGCGATGTTTTGGGCGGCCCAGAGCAGGGCCTGCGAGCAGGTCATGTCTAGGAAGTCTTCCCACGCCTCGGCCTCGAGCTCGCGCAGTCTCTTCTTGTCGCCGCCGGCTAGATTGGCTAGAGCCTTGGCGGTCTCCATATAGACCGGGCCCTTGCCGTCGAGAATGTCGGTCAGCATCTGATGGTTGCGCAGCGGGGTTGGAGTTGGCTTGGCCGAGCCGTATGGCTCGTACTTCGATAGCTCGCTGGCTCTGGTTTCCATGTAGTTCTCGCCATAAGCGTTGCCGGCGGTGGACTTGAGCAGGAGGAACCAGGCACCTACCGGACCGTAGCCATCCTTGAAGCGGCTGGGGATGAAGCGGTTCTCCATCTGGGTCATCTCGGCACCGGCTTGGGACATCATGGCGAAGGTGGAGCCGGTATCGAAGATGGCGTACCAGGTGCGGCCGAGGCCTTCACCAACCGACCGGGGCCGGAAAAGCAGCGTGGCGCCACCGCAGGTGACGATCACAGCCTTGGCTTTGAAGATGTAGAACTTGTTCTCGCGAACGCTAAAGCCCACTGCACCGCTGATGCGGTTTGGATCGGTCGGGTCCTTCAGCAGGTGAGTAACGGCGACCCTCTCGTAGAGGTTCTCAGAGCCGATAGCGGTCTTCGCCGCCTCAGCGACGATTGGCTTGTACGATTCGCCATTGATCATGATCTGCCAGCGGCCCTCATGGACGTAGCTGCCATCATCATGCTTCCAGATGGGAAGGCCCCATTCCTCGAACAGGTGGACGGTGCCGTCGACGTGTCTGGCAACGTCATAGACGAGGTCCTCGCGGACGATGCCCATTAGGTCGGTGCGGACGTACCTGACGAAGTCCTCTGGCGTGTTGTCGTTGTTGCGCATGCCGATGTAGGTGTTGATGGCTGAAAGACCCTGCGCCACAGCGCCGCTGCGCTCGACCGCGGCCTTCTCCACCATAACGACCCTAAGGTTTTTACCCCAGTACTTGGCTTCGTAAGCGGCGCCACAACCGGCCATCCCACCGCCGACGACCAGGATATCGGAATTGACGACTTGGACTTCTGGATTCATCTGTTCTCCTCTCTGCCTCCTACTTCTTCAGCGATGGTAGTGCATCGACTCCGAGCCACTTCGGCTCGCCTGCCAGCTCTTGAGTGCGCAGAGCGGCATCCTTGGCCTCTTCCATGCCAACGAAGGGAACGACGGAACCTTCTGGCTTGGTCCGGATGGGGAACTTGAAGCGCTTGATCCGCCCGTCACGGAACTGCACTGTCCACATGATCGAGTCGGAGCCCCTCAACGGGGTGATGGAAGCGCCCAAAGGTGTGAAGTCAGCGTACCCCCTCACATCGATGGCCTGCTGCGGGCAGATCTTGACACAGGAGAAGCACTCCCAGCACAGGTCTGGTTCTTGGTTGTAGGCCTTGTTCGTCTCTTTGTTCAGCGTCATCAGGTCGTTTGGACACACATATTGGCACGCGGTCTTGTCCTGTGCCTTGCATCCATCGCACTTGTCCGGGTTTACGAAGCTCGGCATGTCTTTTCCTCCTTACTAAATCACTTGGCGTCTTGCCAGTAACTCGCTTCTTGTACCTCTCTACCGACGTGGGCGCGAGGGCTTGTCGCCCAGTGCTCGCCAGGGCAGGCCCCCGCGCTATAGGTGCGCGTTGGCAGATAGGTTCTAGCCGAGGGATGCGAGAAACTCGCCTGCTACGTTGACATCCCTCTTCTGGATCATGAGGTCCAGCAACTTGTCCTTGGCTGCCCTTGGCAGTAACTCGATTGTCTTGGTAGTGGCCGTATCGCACTTAGATCCCGGGAACCGCGCCAAGAAGCTGTCCCGCTGCGCCGCGTTTGTCGGCACTTGGATGACCTTCAGGCCGGCCAGGACGTCCCTGGTCATTCCGGACAGCCCAGCTTCCTGTAGCTTGGCGAAGCGCTCCTCGTTGATCCAGATGTTGATCGGGTACACGTCCTCACTCATATTGGTTTCTTCTCCCCTTTCAACTTCTTAGAGCTTCATCGGTGGGATGGTCATCACCGGGTCTGGCCGTTGCAGGTACTTCTCGGTCACAAACGGCGAACCATTTCCGTACTTCTCGGCGCAATCCATCACGATGTCGAACACCTCTGGCCGGAAGATCAGGCTGGGGGGTTTGACACCATCCTCGATGATGCTTCGGATCAGGCTACCGCTGAACTTCTGAGCAACGTCGGCATGGCCGCATTGCTCTTCGTAAGCGATACCCACGCACTTCGGGCAATACCACCACTCCAGGGTCTTCACGGGATAGATGCCTAGATCCGGAAGTTCGTTGAAGATGCGATGCGCAGCATAGGTGTCGTAGTAGGTTCCGACACCGGCATGGTCTCGCCCGAACATGTGGTGGGTGCAACCAAGATTCTTCCTGACGATGGCGTGGAATACTGCTTCACGTGGTCCCGCATAGCGCATGTCCCACAACAAGAGAGACGTCATGTGGATGTCCTCTTTGAAGTAGCCCGCCTTGCGGAGTGCGTCGTGGGTGAGGATGATCGCCTCGTCGATGTAGTCGCCCGCGCGCTTCTCGCCGATCACCGGGTTGACCAGGATGGCGTCGGCGTTAGCCGAGAAGTAGGCCCCCTTCATCAGCCACTCATGCCCAGAGTGCGGCACGTTCCGTGTCTGATGGGCCACCACCTTCTTCCAGCCCCGTTCGCTGAACTTTTCGCGAAGCTGCTTTGGCGGGAACCAGAACTTGTCGAAGGGGGGGTTGATCACAGGGGGATTGACGACAGTGATCTTGCCGCCGATGAACTTGTCCTTGTACGCGTACGTGCGCTTCACGCCTGGATGCTTGTCCTCAGTCGTGCCGTACACATGCTGAGCCATAACCTGCTTGTCGTACGCGTAGATCTCCTCCACATCTAGCGTCGCCAAAGGATTGCCCTGATAGGTAAGGAGCAGAGAGTCTCCTTCCTTTAGCCCAATCTCTTGAATCTCCGCGTCGGACATGTCGAACACGAGCGGGATACTCCATACGTACCCGCTGGCCAGGGTCATGTTCTTGACCACCGAGTCTACGTCGGCCTTGGTCATGAAGCCCTCGAGCGGAGAGAAGTAGCCATACGCAATACTGACGCATTCCCGTGCCAGTTGGCTTCTGACCGGGATCTGCGTCAGTCCTCGGATCTTCTCCCGAGCCTGCGCCGGCTCGACTACTCGCTCGACAATCTTGCCGCCATGCGGTGATAGCGAGTTATCAGCCATGCTCACCTCCATGTGTCACTAAACTGCCCACGGGAATGGGCCGCCTCGAATCCCTTTCCAAATCGGCACACAAAAACTACACCATCGTAGGAGGCCCCCGTCGGCCTAGGTACCCGCAGAATAGAATACGCCTGGGCTAAAGAGCAGAGAATCTGCAAGGCTGACTAGCCTTGATTGGATAAGTATCTATCTTGGTTTGACGAGAGTATCTATGTTGACTAGACGCCCTAGCAAACCTTTCTCGACCAGAACGAAACCGCCGGCGGCAATCAGGAGGTCGCCGATGCTGATTACATTGCCAGCGAGGGGCGACGGCAGAGGCACGGGAATCCAATCGGTTAGCCAAACGAGCGATGGGTTGGCCAAATAGGCTGTGTTGCTGTAGTCTCCAGCCATGGCTGCCGCTGCATCAACGCCCCTAACAAACGCCATGGCCGAAGGGTCGACCGGCATATAGCCGCCGTTGGCAACGATCGCCAGGGCATTGGCCAGGGCCCCGAGCGCGATTAGCCTTAGCCCCCAGCCGAGTTGGGACCAGTTCAGGGCCAGCACAATGAACAGAAGAACGAACGATCCCAGATGGAGCACAGGACGAAGGCTGGTTGTGGCCGGCAAGCTCTCGGCTTGCGGCAAGAAGATGACGAACTGAATCGCCAAGGCGGCGAATACTAGGTACCAACCTCGCAGCCGGACGGCAACCAGGTGTTCTAGCCGCCCGCCCCGAGCCAGGCCCGCTAATAACCCGAGGAGCACCGAAATGCCGAGCAACACCTGTCAAGCACTCCGGGATGCGGCCAGTTCGAACAGCGCACCCTGCGAGATCCCACTTTCGTTTGGGGCTGTTGTCTGGCCAATGGCTCGCAGGAGCGAGAAGACCCTCTGGGCGGCTTCCACTACCTCGGGATCGAATTGTGTGCCGGCGCAGCGCTCCAGTTCTTCATAGGCCGTCTCCCATGACAATGCGCGGCGATAAGGCCGGTCGGAGGTCATGGCGTCCAATGTATCGGCAACGGCGAAAATTCGGGCTCCAAGATCGATCTGGTTCCCGGAAAGCCCTAAGGGGTACCCCTTTCCATCATATCGCTCGTGATGCTGCAGCACCAGCTGGTTGGCTTCCTTGAGGAAGCCGATACCGGCCAGCATACGAAATCCAAGTGCCGGATGCCGACGCATCTCTGCCCACTCCGCCGGCGTCAAAGGTCCGGGCTTACGTAGGACCGCGTCGGGGATGCCAATCTTGCCTACGTCGTGCAGCAGGGCACCGCGGCTGATAGCTTCCAGTTCAGCGGCGGTTAGCCCCATCGCTTCGGCAATGGTTCTGGCATAGGCGACCACTCGCATCGAGTGCGATTCGGTCTCGGTATCACGGGTGTCAAGCGCCTTCACCAGGGAATGCAGCGTAGCATCATAGGTGGAATTGAGTTCTTCCAGCGTAACGTGCAGCTCACGGATTGTCTGGTCTAGCAAGGCGTTGGCCTTCTCGGTCTCGTTCACTCGTCGGTATGCGCCGTGAATGGTCATCGCCGGCAAGGCAAGGAGCACGACGAACATCGGTTCGAATGTCCAGGTGACGGCTGCAAGGGCTCCCACCGTCGCTGCGGACAACTCGGGCAACAGGAAGACCCGCTCGTTGGCCAGCCAGATACCCACTACCGAGGAACGATTGAGGAACGCCGTGACGCCCGAAAGGATGAACGTGTCGATCACGTAATAGAGGATACAGCCGAGGGCGATCAGCGCCGGACTAAGGTACAGCAGGTCAGGTGGCAGGCTAAGCGGGGACTGCGGATGGATGAGCCATAGGATAATGGCTGGGATGCCCACCGAGAGCAACATCTTCGAGGAATTGAATAGTAGCTTGTGCAGCGGCTTGTGACGGATCATCTGGTCGACGGCCATACCAAAACCGGCAATTGCTGCGGAGATAGGCGGCGAGAATATGATCATACAACACACGTGCACGATTGTACCCATCGCCAGTTTGCCGCCTTTGCCCAACTCTATTTCGTTGAACTCGCCAAAGACAGCCAGCCCTAGGAATAGAAGCAGGGCCAACATATCTGGTGCAGTCGACCCGATCGGGTATAACCGCAGCGAGGCGAGCAGCACAGCCCACCCCGCTACGATAACCAGCAGAATGTAGAGCCTGGTCGGCGCAGAGTATTGTCCCCAAGATGGCTTCACGGAACTGGTCCCTTGTTCAGCCAGAGATTAGTCCCACTTGTGGTCTGCACCCGCCGCTAAGACAAGCGCGATGATCGGGCTCAGCACCGTGACAGCATACCAGAACGCCCGGCGGGTTCTATTGCTCAGTTTGGTCATGTGCATCTCCTCCTAGTCTCCAACTTCTCCCACTTGACGTCATTGCGCATTGTGGCACTCCAAAGGGATAGGTCGTTTGCCATACCACACATGTCTGGCCAGTGCTTCGTAACGAATCTTGCCTTCAGGCGATCACCCCCTTTGTTCCTCTAGTCTCGCGACCGTCCGTCTTCCGCCAATGCACACGGGATGATCAGGCCGACCCCCACGTGGGCCTATCCGCCGGTAATTGGCACCACGACCTCACGCCACCTGATCCGCTCGCCCCACCCTCCTCAGATGCGGGGGACCAAGACCCCATCCGCTGGTCACCAGGCGACTCATCCTCGCGCTGCTCAGATTACACAAGCACGGGGCCATCTGCAATAGGTTTCGGTGGCAGTTCCGTTGCAATTGCGGGGTAGTAAGCGATCTGCCAGGCAGGAGACTGTGGGCTCTATACCCAAAAGTGTGGAAAAGGGAGAGAGGGGAGCGGTAGGATCACCGGTTGAAGAAAACCCTTGATGAGGAGGACCGATGACAACACTACCGCTCATAGACAAGGATATCACTAAGATCGTGGGGCTCCAAG
>Ga0315298_1000954_pt1 | contig 54862 bp, 52 predicted proteins | sample WHS_1_MG_FD_203077 | JGI IMG/M metagenome (GOLD analysis project Ga0315298, IMG submission 203077) | Extremophilic microbial mat communities from Washburn Hot Springs, YNP, Wyoming, USA - WHS_1_MG | ecosystem: Environmental > Aquatic > Thermal springs > Hot (42-90C) | place: USA: Wyoming... | reverse complement strand
TCGTCATCCGCCCCGCGTGGCACCTTGCGCTGCGTCGATCGATGCTGTCCGAGCACGCGGCACACCCGCCGCTCGGAGACAGACATCGTTCCTCTGATGTGATCGATACAGCGCCGGCGCCGCGCGGCGCTCAGAAGTTTCCCCGTGCCGCCTCCGTCAGGATCGCCTTGTCCAGCGACAGATCGGCAACCAGACGCTTCAGCCGGGCGTTCTCCCGCTCCAGTTCCTTCATGCGCCGCGCCTGGTCCATCTTGAGGCCGCCATACTCCTTGCACCACCGATAATGGCTCTGCTCGGTGACGCCGATCCGGCGGCACGCATCCGGAACCGTCCCGCCCTGCGCCAGAACAAACTCAGCCTCGCGCAGCTTGCCAATAATCTCTTCCGGCTTGTGATTCCTCGCCATCCCAGTCCTCCTACAGGCCAAATCCTAAAACAGATCCCGGACCACTCAGAAGGGGGCAGATCACATTCCGAAAGAGGCAACTCTAAAAATGGCCGGTTTTTTTACTCCGCCACGCAGCAGCATTATGCCGCCGCTACATGGCCTACTTTTCACCGCTGCGTACATTCGAGCACAAACGTCGATAATGTCGAGCAGATACATGTAGGGTTAGCTGGTGATCTCGATTTCGAGGAAGGAGAGGTGTTCACTGCCGGCATTCACCACGTTGTGCTCGACGCCGATGATATTCGCATAGGGAATGCCTTGGGTGAGATGCGCGGTGGTGGTCGTCCCGCCCGGATGTTCGATCAGCAGATCGCCGTCGGTCAGCGGGACAACGACGTAATCATGGCCGTGGCGGTGCCAGCCGGTTTCGGCGCCCGGCGCGAACGCCCATTCGGTCGCCCTCACCCGGCCATTCTCGATCCGCATGGTCGGTACCGCCTTCATCCGTTCGGTCATGGCTGTTGTCCTCTCTGTTCCGTTTTGAAATCATTGCGTCGCCTCGCGATGGGCCGCACCGAGATCGTCGAGGAAGGCCTGAACGATTTTGCCGTCATCGGCGCGTCGGCTCACCATGTGCAGCGTCACCTCGTAATGCATGAGAGCCGGGTTGAGGGTGGCGAGCAGGCCATCCGCCACCAGCGGGATAGAAAAATGTTCGGGCAGGAAGCCGAGGTGGTGGCCGGACAGAACCAGCATCGCCACTGCTTCCATGTTATCGGCCGTCGCCGTCACGCGCCGGGGCGAGGCCGACATCTGTGCTTCCGGCAGCGGATAGGTACGCCACGCCCAACTGTAATCCGCCGCCTCGTTCGGTGAAATTCCGCCGGCACGGCCGAACAGCGGATGGCCCCTGCCGCAATAAGCGAAATGGCGTTCGGCGAAGAGCGGAGCGTACTGAAGCGTCGGCTCGCGGTGCCAGAAATAGCCGATCGCCACGTCGAGATTGCCTCGAAGCAGGCCCTCTTCGAGTTCGCCCGGCGGACAGACGCGGACGATCAGCTTCACCGCCTCGTCGCGGTGGCGGAACCGAGCGATCGCCTCGCTCACCCGCGCGTTCTGGCTGAGCGGGGTATTGCCGATCATGCCGATGCGGAGCAAGCCGACCAATTTCCGATCGAGATTGCGTGCCTCGGCATTGAAGTCGGCGATGGTGCCGAGCAGTTCGCGCGCAAGCCCGGCGAAGCGTTCGCCCTTGGCGGTGAGCCGGAAGCCGCCGCGTCCGCGCTCGCACAACCGGTAGCCGAGCCTCGTTTCGAGGATCGCGATCTGGGTGCTGATCGTCGACTGGCCGACATTCAGCGTCGATTGCGCCGCGGACACGCCCCTGGCATCGGCTACCGCGAGGAACACCCGGAGAAAGCGCAGATCGAGATCGGACAGGTCGCCCAGCATTGGACTCATGATTACATCGATAAAAGCCGATGTAAACATTTCAACGTGTCGATTTTTTCCGGAAGATATTTTTTCTATCGTTTTATCATAAGCAATTTTACGCATCGTGAAAGATGATGAAAATGGTCGATTCAGTGTCCTTTCCTCCGCATCCGCAACCCCTGAGCGGCAACGAGATGCCGCGCAGCGGCGGTATCGCGACGATGATGCGGCTGCCTGCCGTTTCTGATCCGGCGGGGCTGGATGCCTGCTTCATCGGTATTCCTTTCGACACCGGCACCTCGAACCGCACCGGCACGCGGTTCGGCCCGCGCCAGATCCGGGCCGAATCCTCGCTGCTGCGGCCCTACAATATGGCGACGCGCGCGGCGCCGTTCGACAGCCTGCGGGTTGCAGATATTGGAGATGTCGCCGTCAATCCCTACAATCTTCTCGATTCGATCGGGCGAATCGAACAGGCGTTCGACCGGATCGCCGCCGTCGGCTGCCGGCCGATAACGTTGGGTGGCGACCACACCATCACCCTGCCGATTCTACGCGCGATGCGGCGCAAACACGGGCCGGTCGGGCTCGTCCATGTCGATGCCCATGCCGATGTGAACGACACCATGTTCGGCGAGAAGATCTGTCACGGCACGCCGTTCCGCCGCGCCGTCGAGGAAGGGCTGCTCGACTGCTCGCGGGTGGCGCAGATCGGCCTGCGCGGGACTGGCTATTCGGCCGGGGATTTCGACTGGTGCCGTAAGCAGGGGTTCCGGGTGATCCAGGCCGAGGAATGCTGGCATCGCTCGCTCGCGCCGATGATGGCGGAGATCCGCGAGCGCGTCGGTGGCGGCCCGGTTTATCTCAGCTACGATATCGACAGCCTCGATCCCGCCTTCGCGCCGGGCACTGGAACGCCGGAGATTGGCGGCCTGACCGTGCCGCAGGGGCTGGAGATTATTCGCGGCATGGCCGGTCTAGACATTGTCGGCGCCGATCTTGTCGAGGTTTCCCCACCTTATGACCCGGTGGGCACTACGGCGCTGACCGGCGCGAACCTCGCCTATGAAATGCTGTGCGTGCTGCCCGGCGTCGAGCACCGGTGATGTCCGCGCAAGCCGAGGCCGAGGTAAGGCGGGCGGCGCAGGAGCTGGTCGCCCGGTTCGCCGCCCACGACACCGAAAACTATTTCGCCGTCTTCGCGCCGGAGGCGAGTTTCATTTTCCACACCACACCGCAGCCGCTTCCCTCGCGCGAAGCCTATCGCGCACTGTGGCGCGCGTGGGAAGCGGACGGGTTCCGAGTTCTCGGCTGCGAGTCCTTCGAGCCGGATATCCGCGTTCATGGCGATGTCGCGATTTTTACCCACAGGGTTGAGACCCGGCTGACCGCCAGTGGCGCCGAACAGGCGGCGCTGGAGCGCGAGACCATCGTGTTCCGGCGCGGGCCCGATGGGCGGTGGCTCGCGATTCACGAGCATCTGTCGCCCTGCGCCAGCGGGTGACACCAAAGGCCGGCTTCACCGGCGAAACTATGACGGGAACACCAAAAATCCCGCTCTGAAATCAAGGAGATGTCCGAATGCAAACTAAAATCATGGATGCCGCCGGCACACGGCAGCTATCGCGGATCGAGCGGCGCTCGATCGACTATGTTCCCGACGCAGAGCGCCATGGCCGGGTGATCAACCAGGGACCGTTCTGGTTCCTAGGCAATTTCCAGTTCTTCACCATCGCGATCGGTTTCATTGGGCCGGGGATGGGGCTCGGTTTCGCGCCGACCGCCATTGCCGGCGCGCTCGGCATCCTGTTCGGCACGATTTTCATGGCATTTCATGCAAGTCAGGGACCGGATCTCGGCCTGCCGCAGATGATCCAGTCACGCGCGCAGTTCGGCTATCGCGGTGTCATCATCCCCCTGTTCGGCACGGTGTTCACCTTTGCTGGGTTCAACGTGGTCGATACCGTTCTGCTCAGCCAGGGGCTGCACAATCTCTATGGCTGGAGCATTCTCGCGGTATCACTGGTGCTCGCAGTGATCGCGGTGGTGATCGCGATCTACGGGCATGACTGGCTGCACCTGATTTTCCGCGTCCTGTTCTGGGTTAGCCTGCCGCTCTACGTGATCCTGACCATCGCGATCGCGACCGGCCATGTGCCCGGCAAACCGCCCGCCCATGCCGGGTTCACTTGGGTCGGCTTCGCCGCCGAATTCGCCGCCGGAGCAAGCTACAACATCACCTATGCACCTTATGTCTCCGACTACACGCGCTATCTGCCGCGCGCGAAATCCCGTGCCGGGCTGATTCTCAGCGTCTATCTCGGCGCCTCACTCGCCGCGATCTGGCTGATCGCGGTCGGTGCCTGGCTCGCAACCTATCTCGGCGCGCAGGACGGGCTGGTCGCTACCAGTGCCGCAGGCAATGCGATCTTTCCGGGATTCGGCGCGTTTCTCGTGCTCACCTCGGTCGCCGCCCTCACCGCGACCATGGGGCTGAACGCCTATTCGGGGATGCTGTCGGTTGTCACCATTGTCGATTCACTGCGCCGGATCGTGCCGACCAGCGCGATCCGGGTTGCCGGCATCCTGTTCATCGCGGCGATCTGGCTCGCGATCTCGCTGTCGCTGACGGCGAACGCGATCAACGCACTCTACGACACGCTGTCGATGATGCTCTATGTTCTGGTGCCGTGGACGGCGGTCAACCTGACCGACTATTTCTTCATCCGACGCGGTCATTACGCGATCGCCGATCTGTTCAGCGGCAACGGCGTCTATGGCAACTGGGGCTGGCGTGGCCTCATCGCCTATGCGGCTGGGTTTTTCGTCAGCGTGCCGTTCTTCAGCCTTTCCGGGTTCTATGAGGGGCCGATCGCGAAGGCGCTTGGCGGCGTCGATATTTCCTGGGCGCCGGGCCTTCTTGTGGCCAGTCTCGTCTATGTCGCCCTCGCGCGCGGAATCGACCGGGCCGGCGAGGCCGAGGCGATCGCGGCGAGTGATGAACTGCTGACCCAAGCTTGATGTTTCGGCGCGGCCCAGGAATCCTGACCGGAGCCAGACCCATATCATATACAGAGAGTTCGAAACCGTGATCCGTAAGACCGATTTCTACATCGATGGAGAATGGGTGCCACCCGCGGTGCCGCACGACCTTCCGGTGATCAACCCCGCCGACGAGCAGGCCTTCGCGGTGATCTCGCTCGGGAGCAAGGCGGATGTGGACCGCGCGGTCGCCGCCGCGCGCGCCGCCTTCGAGCCCTGGGCAGCGACGCCGCTCGCCGAGCGGATCGCCCTGATCAAGAAACTTCTCGCGATCTATGATCGCCGCGCGCCGGAAATGGCGAAGACGATTTCGCTGGAAATGGGCGCGCCGATCGACTTCGCGCTCTCCGAGCAGGCGGGTGCTGGCACCTGGCATATCGAGGGGTTCCTCGAAGCACTGAAAAACTTCGCGTTCGAGCACGAGGCGAATGGCGACCTCATCCTGCGTGAGCCGATCGGTGTCTGCGCGCTGATCACGCCGTGGAACTGGCCGATGAACCAGGTGACGCTGAAGGTGGTGCCCGCGGTCGCGGTGGGCTGCACCGTTGTGCTGAAGCCCTCCGAGATCGCACCGATGTCGAGCATTTTGTTCGCCGAGATGATGGACGAGGCTGGCTTCCCCAAGGGCGTGTTCAACCTCGTGAACGGCGATGGCGCGGGGGTTGGCGAGGTGCTGTCTTCCCACCCTGATATCGACATGGTGTCGTTCACCGGATCGACCCGCGCCGGGCGTTCAATCATCCGCAACGCAGCGGAGACGATCAAACGCGTCACGCTCGAACTCGGCGGCAAGTCGCCCAACGTGATTTTCGCGGATGCCGACCTGCCGGCGGCGATCAAGCGCAGCATCACGCATGTGATGGAGAACGCCGGGCAGTCATGCAACGCGCCGACTCGGATGCTGGTCGAGCGCAAGGTTTACAACAAGGTGGTCGAACTCGCGGTGGAGGCAGCGAAGACCGTGACAGTGGGCGACCCGGCGCAGGGCGGAACGCATATCGGCCCGCTTGTCTCCGAGCTTCAGTTCAACAAGGTGCGCGACCTGATCGAGGCTGGCATCAAGGAAGGCGCGCGGCTTGTAGTCGGCGGGCCGGGCCGGCCTTCGGGGTTCAGTTGCGGCTATTTCGCCCAGCCGACGATTTTCGCCGATGTGAACAACGATATGCGGATCGCCCGCGAGGAGATTTTTGGGCCCGTGCTGTCGATCATTCCGTTCGACACCGAGGATGACGCCGTGAGGATCGCCAATGACACGCCCTATGGCCTCGCCGCCTATCTGAGCACGGGCGACGAGAAGAAGGCTTCGCGCGTGGCACGGAAACTGCGCGCCGGCATGGTGCATGTGAACGGGCAGTCGCTCGGCAAGGGCAATCCGTTCGGCGGCTACAAGCAGTCCGGCAGCGGCCGCGAGGGCGGCCATTTCGGTATCGAGGATTTCCTCGAGGTGAAGACGGTTTCCGGGGGTTATACCAAATCCCATTGACCAGGAGTCATGCGCAAAAAAATCAGGCCTTTCCGTCTTTCACACGTCAAGACCGACAAGGTCGACGCCCGCAAGCTGGCAAGCCTGCATGCCGCCGGATATTTGCCGCAGATTGGACCCAGGATGCGGCGACGCAGCGGATGTGATCTGTGTACGGGTAGGGGCAAGGTGCCGAAAGCCCGCACACAGATCTCCTAGGCGTCTCGCGCTGCGTCAGAATGTCAGCCAGGCGCATGGGGCCGTCTGTGGCGAGGGACGTGGGGGGGGGGGCGGCGCAGCTGCGTCCCACGCCACGTCACTTCAGTGCATTGACATAGGTAGGATCGAGAAGGCTGGCCCAGGCGATGCTCTGCGACGGCACGAGTTGCTTCTGCGATACCATCAAGGCGCGCACCATCTTTATGTTCTCCTTGTAGGCGATGATCGTCTCGTGTCCTGCGTCGGTCATCATGGCTTTCATCTGGCGCAGCGAGGGGTTGACCACTCCGGCATATTGCGCCTTTGCGTCCGCCGGGGAGATGCCAAGCGCCTTGCCGATGATGCGGTAAGAGGCCGCGGGATGGGTCCGTATATAGACCGAGCCTTCCAGGAACCCCTTGATGATCGCCGGCATCGCACCGGGGTGCGCCTTGAGGAAGCCGGTCTTGGCCGCGAAATTGTCAGTGATCAGGCCGGGCGCGTCGGCCGAGGTGTAGAGCACATGGAACCCTTTGTGCGCCGTGATCATCGAGATGTTTGGCGCCCAGGTCACCCCGGCGACGGCATGGCCGCCGAGCAGGGCGGCGGGCACGTCCGCCGCCGGCATGTCGGTTTGCTTCACATCGGCGAGCGAGAGCTTCGCGCCGTGCAGCGCATAGGAGAGCAGGAGTTCGGAATAGGAGGCGGTGTCGAGCGGAACGGTCTTGCCGCGCAGGTCGGCCACGGTCCTGACCGTGTCCTTCGCGACGATCGCGTCCGCGCCGGCGGAATAGTCGATCGGCATGACAATCTTCACCGGGAAACCCTTGACCCGGTCGTTGATCGCCTCGTTCATCGAGATGTCGGCGGTGTCGACTGCGCCGGAAATTAGGGCGGCGTTGATCCCGCTGTCCATGTGCACGAAGCGGATCGGGTAGTCGCCGAAGAATTTCTTTGTCGAGGCGACGAAGAGCGGCGCGAAGCCGATCCACGAGCTGAGGCCGAAGCTTACCGTGGTGCCGGTGGCACTGGCGGGGGCGAGCGGCACGGCACTCGCCACGCCGATCGCGCATGCGAGGAGAGGACGGCTGAAGATTCGTTTCAAGAGAGCCTCCTTATGTTATGGGGAAATCTGGCGTCATGCCACCGGCGCGGCGAGGGCGCTCAGCCCGTCGGAGGCGCCGGTCATACCGGCGGTGGCGCGGATGCGCTCGGTGATGCGCTGGCGCAGGGCGAGGAAGTGTGGGTCGAGCCGCAGTTCGCGCGTGCGGGCAGCGAAGGGGATGGTCTCGATCGTGTCGACCCGGCCGGGATGCGGCGCGAGGACGACGACGCGGTCGGCGAGGTAAACGGCCTCCTCGACATCGTGGGTGACGAAGATGATCGTGCGCTTCTCGGCGGATTTCACGTGCAGGATGAGATCGTGCATGACCTCGCGGGTCTGCGCGTCGAGCGCGCCGAAGGGCTCGTCCATCAGCAGCACCTGGGGCTTCGCCATTAGCGCGCGGGCGATGGCGACGCGCTGGCGCATGCCGCCCGAGAGCTGGCTCGGCCAGGCGTGCTCGACGCGAGCGAGGCCCATCAGGTTGAGCAGTGCCACGCTGCGGCGCTCGGCCTCGGCCTCGGCGTGGCGGCCGTCCTCGCGACGGTGCGCCCGCAGCGCGCGGCAGAAGCGGATGTTCTGCATCACCGTGAGCCAGGGGTAGAGGCTGTAATCCTGGAACACCATCGTGCGGGCGCGGCCCGGGCCGTCGACCGGCGCGCCGTCGACGAGGATGCGCCCCGAACTGCGGGACTCCAGCCCGGCGATGATGCGCAGCAGCGTCGACTTGCCGCAGCCGGAGGCGCCGACGATGGCAACGAAGCTGCCGGGATCAATCGCGAGGTCGATCGGCGAGAGGGCGGCGAACCCGCCGGGGAAGACCTTGGTGACACCCTGCAGAACGACGGAAGCGGTCATGCGCGCCACGGGAACAGGCGTTTTTGCAGAAGCCGCAGCGCCTGGTCGGTGACCAGGCCGATCAGCCCGATCAGGATGATGCCGACGAAGATCCGGTCGGTCTGCATGAAGCGCTGGGCGCGCAGGATCGCGAAGCCAAGGCCGGAATTCGCGGCGATGAGCTCGGCGACGACGAGATAGGTCCAGGCGAAGCCGAGCGTCATCCGCAACGTGTCGAACATCGCCGGCAGCGCCGAGCGTAGCAGGACGAGGTTGAGGATTTCGCGATTGCTGGCCCCGAGCGTGCGCGCTGCCTCGATCTGCGCCATCGGCACCCGGCTCGTATCCTCCGCGATCATCAGCACCATCTGGAAGAAGGTGCCGATCTAGATCAGCATGATCTTCGCGGTCTCGCCGAGGCCGAACCAGAGCAGCACCAGGGGCACGAAGGCGACGGCGGGCAGATAGCGGGCAAATTCCATGATCGGCTCGAACAGCGCGCGCACCGGCTGGTAGGCGCCGACATAGAGGCCGAGCGGCACCGCCATCACCGCCGAGAGCGCGAAGCCGGCGGAAACGCGCCACACCGAGATGCCGATATCGTCGAGCAGCGTGCCGTCGCGATACCACGCCACGAGCGCGTCGATCACGCCGGCGGGCGAGGGCAGGAACATCGGGTTGACCGCGCCGCTGGCGGTGATGGCCCACCAGGCGATGAGGAGGGCGGCGAAGCTCGATGCGGCGAGGGTGAGGTAGCGCCGCCGGTCGAGCGGGGTGCGGATCCGCCAGATGCTGGCGCGCGGCGATCCGGTCGCGAGGCGGGTGGGCCGCACCGGGGCGCCGGCCTCCATGCGCTCGCTCATTCGAAAAATCCCGGAAAACAGTCGTGGGCGCGGAAGAAGGCGAGGTCGTGATTGGGCCAGAGCTGGGCGCCGCACCCGCAGGCGCGGGATTTCAGCGCGCGGATGGAGTCCACGGCCATCGCCTCGTTCTCCCGCCAGCACAGGCCGGGGGCGATCTCGTCGTCGAGATTCTCGACGAGGTCGGCGGCATCGCCGCAGAGCAGGATCGGCGCGCCCTTCGGCAGTTCGACCAGCATCGACATGTGGCCGGCGGTGTGGCCGGGGGTCTCGATCGCGGTGACGCCGGGGACGAGATCGTATTCGCCCCGACGGGGGCGCCAGCGCCAGGCACCGGCGAAATCGTCGGGGAAATAGCCGGGGGCGCCGGGCTCGGCGGCGCCGGCGAGTTCATCCTCATGGACATGGATCTCGGCGTGGGGAAAATCGTGCAGCCCGCCGGCATGGTCGAAATGCAGGTGGCCGAGAAAGACGAGGTCGATGTCGCGCGGATCGAGGCCGAGTGCGGCGAGGCGGGCCGGCAGGCGGTGATCGTCCGGCATGGCGGGCGGCGGGAACGGCAGGCTGCCGTAGAAGCGCGCGCGCAGTGCCGGATCGTCGATCTTCCGGTAGTCGCAGCCAACATCGTAGAGGATGCGGCCCTGCGTGGTCTCGATCAGGTAGGCGAGGATCGGCGCCTCGATCAGCGTGCCGGCGCCGCGGCTGCGCGTCGAGATCGACTTGTCGTAGCTGTAGGTGCCGGTGAGCAGCGGGCGGAAGGTGCGGACGGATGTCATGCCGGCACCTTCGCGGATACCGAGGCGCAGATCGTTTCGGTATCGGCGACACTGCCGAATATGCCGCATTCGTTGGCGATCAGGCGGAGGACGGCGGCGTGCAGGGCGGGATCGTCGCAGGCGGTGGCATCGGCGACCGTCACGCAGTCATACCCGCGATCGATCGCGGAACGCAGCGTGGAGTGGACGCAGACCTCAGTCGTCACACCGGTCAGTACGAGGCGTCCGATGCCGCGCGCGCGCAGCGTGTGATCGAGGTCGGTCGCGTGGAAGGCGGAATAGCCCGGCTTGTCGACGATGATGTCGTCAAGGTGCGGGGCGAGGTCGTCGACGATGTCATGCCCGTATTCGCCGCGGATCAGGGCGCGGCCGAGCGGCCCGCGCGAGCCGATCGGCGCCCCTGCCGCGCAGGCGCGCGCTTGCTTGGCCGGCGTGCAATCGGCAAGATCGGGACGGTGGCCTTCGCGGGTGTAGATGACCGGCAGACCGGCCTCGCGAAATACCGTGGCGAGGCGCGCGATGGGGGCGATCGGCCCGGCAAGGCGCGCGACGTCGAGCCCGGCGCGATCGGCATAGCCGCCCGCCATACAGAAATCGCGCTGCATGTCGATGATCAGCAGGGCGGAGCGCGCGCTCATGCGGCGGTAAGGAAGGAGACGCCGACGGCGCCGACGAAGGACCCAGCCCGGTCGCCCTCCGGCGCAACCATGCCGCAATCCGGCGCAAGGACACGGGTGACGCGATGGCGGTGATAGCTGGCGAGGAGAGCTCGCACCGGCAGGACTTGGGTTCTGTCATCGGCGAAGAGGTTGAGGTGCAGCCGCGCCAGACGGTACCAAGGTTCGGCCGGTCGGGCATGATGCGCGTTGTGATAGGCGAAGTTGAGAACAAGCAGGTTCAGCAGCGGATGATCGGCGCTGACGACATCGGAATAGGTGTTGGCCTGTTCATAGGCACGGTCGCGCACCGGATCGTGCGGCGCGGGCGCGTAATCGGCCGCGTGATAGAGATCGAACGTGTGCTGGAATGCATCCTGGAACCGCAGGATGTGCAGGAATATGCAGTAGGCGATCGCGTAGCAGAGCACCGCCCACGGCGAGACCGCGGCGAGGCCGGCGAAGGCTGCGAGGCGCAGCGCGAGCACGCCCGCCACCGCGCGGCGTGCCGCCTCGCCGGCGCGCCACCGGCTGCGGATCATGAAGGCGCGCATGAGAAGTTCGACGGCAGGGACATAGGCCCATTCCAGCGCGAGCACGGCGCGGCGGAACCAGGCCGGGCCGGCCGCCAACTCCGCCCGATAGTCGAAACTGACGACATCCAACCGGTCGGCATGGTGGCGGAGGTGCTTTTCCTTCAGCCCTGAATAGGGCGCGATGCATGCCCCCGACATCCAGGCAAGCGCGGCGCCAAGACGGTCGTTGGCGCGCGCGGTCGCGAAGATCGTGCCGTGCTGGCATTCGTGAATGAGATAGGCGCCGATCGCCAGCACATGGGCGATCAGCAGGATTCCGCAGATCTTGCCGGGCGGCGGGGCTGCGGCGATCAGGACGATCCCGGCCAGCCAGCCGAATACGGCATAGGCCAGGGCGAAGAGGTTTGGCAGGATGCCGTCCGGATAGCGAAAAATGCGAGACTTCATGGCGTTCTTCCACACACGCCATGACAAGAGCAAACTCCGTGCCACAATACGCCCGGCCATATTCCTGAAAAATGCTTATATTCTCAGCCATTCTAAATACTGTATGTTAAATTATTGCCATATTGATTATTTAATAATCTCTATTTGACCAAATTATGTTCGAATAATTGCGATTACCGTACGTGGAGGCGGCAATGGCGGTATTGGCAGTGGATCGTCCGGTCAGTCGAACCTCTGCCGGTTCAGGATTTCTCCTTTGCCTCGCGCTTCACAGCGTCGGTGGACAGGTCGAGGAACGGGCCTGGTCGGGCGGACTGCCGATAGGCCACGTAATGCTGCGACAGGAAGCCGAATTTCTGCGGCCGGATCACAGCGAGTTCGCCGCGCTGCACATGCGGATCGGCCATGTGCCGGGGCAGATATCCAATAAACTTCCCCGACAGGATCAGCATCAGCTGCGCCTCCATATGCAGCACGCGAGCATTCGCCCGCGGGTGATTGACCCAGTAAAGATCTTCGAGGTGACGGTAGCCACGCACGGAGAACAGCGCCTGGGCGATCCGCTCCGGCGTCTGCTGGGCCGCCGGTAGATCGAACAGCTCATGGCCGATACCGCAATACAGCGCCTGCAGTTCGCGAAAGATCGGCACGTAGCGGATACCGGGGGCCTGCTGGGCGAACGGGCCGATCGCGACATCGAACTGTCCTTCGGAAATCTCGATCTCCAGCTGGTGCGGGGTGCCCAGCCGCACGTCGAGAAAGGCGTCCGATGCCGCTTCTATCACGCGTCTGATCGCACTCTGCAGCCCGAGGCGCTCGCTGGTCGCCACGCCGTCGACAACGCCGATGCGTAGCCGCCCGGTCGCCCGGCCCGTCGCCCCTTTGATCCGGGATTCGAGGACATCGATGTCGCTGAACAACTACCTTGTCGCGGCCAGCGTCGCCTCTCCAGCCGGCGTCAGCCGGAAGCCCTTGCGCCCGCATACGCAGAGCGGCTCGCCAATACGCCGCATGAGATTGGCGATATGCGTGCTCAGCGTCGATTGCGACAGGTTGAGGGCAGTCTGCGCCGCGGGAAAACTTCCGGCTTCGGCAAGCGCGGCGAAGACGCGGAGCAATCTGAGGTCGATGTTGTCCAGCCGCTACGTGATTCCTCCCAGCTCGCCATACATCAATGGAATTCGATGTGATACGTCAAAAATTCTTACAGAACCCGATGTCGACCAGTTGCCAAATCGCTGGTGTCAGTACCCTGCGAAAGGCTCCGACAATGTCGAGACACTACCGACAATTCCACTCGTTCTTGGTGCGGTCCTGGCACTCGCCACGGCGCGGCCGGCACAGGCTTCCATTCCGGTGATCCGGATACTCTGTCCGACCTGGTCCGGCTACGCGCCGATTTTCGTTACTAAGGATCTCGGCTATTTCAAGAAACTCGGCATCAGGGTCGACATCAGGTACGATTACGAACGGGCTGACGTGATGGCGGCAACGGCACGGCATCAGATCGACATGCAGCTGCGCACTGTCGGCGAATACAAGGGCCGCCCGCGTTCACCGCAAACGCCTGGCGTGATCATCGGAACGATCGACGAAAGTCTCAGTGGCGATGGCGTGGTCGCGGCCGGGTCAATCAAGTCGGTCAAGTGTCTGAAAGGCAAGGTCGTTGCCGCTGAGCCGAACGTTCCCGGTCGCCTGCTCCTCCAGCTCGAACTGCATAAGGCAGGACTCACGCTGAAGGATCTGAAGCTGAAGCAGATCGCGACGGTGGACAGCGTCGCCGTTTTCACCTCGCGTTCGGTCTCCGCGGTCGTCAGCTACCAGCCCTATCTCAGCCAGGCGCTGAAGGTCGACGCAGCCCGCAAGCTGCACGATATTGTCTCTTCCGCCGCGTATCCTGGCTCCATCGTGGACGTGATCATAGTGCCACGCTGGGAGCTGGCGAAGGGCCCGGTGAAATATCGGAAATTCCTGATCGGGATCTACCGGGCGATCGACTATTTCCACCGCGATCCCGCGGGCTTCATGAAAATCGTGGCACCGCTTTTCTCGCTGACGCCGGCGGCCTTCAAGTCCAGCATCGAGGGACGCATGGTCTATACCGGTCTCGCCTCGTCGCAGAAGATGCTGGGTTCGCCAGAGGCGCCCGGTATCCTATACGAGGTGTACGACACGATGATTCAGCTCAATCTTGAGAATGGTGCCGCCAACCATAAGCTGACAGCGCGCCATTCAATCGACAGTGCGCTCATCGCGTCCCTCTCGCCGCCGGATCTGAAGGGACGGAGCGGGACATCAAGACGCCCGGCGACCTGCCGCGCCGCATGCACCGCGGGCGCGCCTGGTGGTGCGGTGCGGGGACGACGCCGCGCGCCGGCGGTCCGGCAACGACCTTGCCGCAGTTCCACTTTCGCGCGCCGATCCCGCACGGCGTGTCACTCGCCGCAGCGATCGGCACCACCGCATGTGTCGTGCTGATCTGGGCGCCGCGCTCGCCGGCGGGACAATTATGTTCGAACTACTCTCCGCGATCGCGGCAAGCTGAGACACGTTGCCACGATGGGGCGGCAAGGTGACGATCCCATACCTGTATCGTTGGCATCAAATTGGGTGCCTATTTATCCATTCAGTTACCGGCGGAGGGTCGTGATTGACAGCCCTCGTAGGACCCTGCGAACCTTTTTGCGACATGACTGCAAGCCGCGTGCCGCCGAGATGTCGAGGAGGGCGTATGGTGGCGGAAGGAAACAAAGGCCCTAGCGCGACCATTCCGGTGCAGCGAATCCTGTGGGGGCTCGGCGCCGCCAATCTCGCCGCCTGGATCTGGGCGACGGCGGCGTTCGGCGGGGCGCCGCGGCTGCTCGGCATGGCGGGGCTGGCCTGGCTGTTCGGCCTGCGGCACGCGATGGACGCGGACCATATCGCGGCGATCGACAATGCGGTGCGGCGGCTGGCCGGGCGCGGCCGGGCCGCGAGCCTCGCCGGGCTGTTCTTCTCGCTCGGGCATTCGAGCGTCGTCGTGCTGCTGGCGGCGGCGGTCTCGTTCGGCGCGGGGGCGCTGCGGGGGCATCTCGACGCCGTGACGCGCGATGGCGCCTGGATCGGAACGATCGTCTCGGTGGGGTTCCTGGCGCTGATCGCCGGGGCGAATCTCGTGGCGTTGCGGGCGGAGACGCGCGGCGGCGCGGCGCCGGGGGGCGTGCTGAGCTGGCTGGCGCGGCCGCTGTTCCGCCTCGTGCGGCGGAGCCGGGACATGTATGCGATCGGGTTCCTGTTCGGCCTCGGCTTCGACACCGCGACGGAGATCGGGCTGCTCGCGCTCTCGGCCGCGGGGACGGCGCACGGGATCGCGGCGTGGCGGCTGATGGCGCTGCCGGCGCTGTTCACCGCCGGGATGTCGCTGGTCGATACCGCCGACAGCGCGCTGATGACGCGGGCCTATGGCTGGGCGCTGCGCGACGGGCGGGCCCGGCGGCGCTACAACGTGACGCTCACGGCGGTATCGGCCGCGATTGCGGTGGTGGTCGGCGGAGCAGAATTGCTCGGCCTGGCCGGGGACGGGTTCGGGACCGGGGTGGCGCGGGTGGCGGCGATGCTGGACGCGCACTGGTCGGGCCTCGGCATGATCATCACGTTGATGCTGGCGGGACTGTTTCTCGCCGCGATCCGACGCGGCCGGGCCGTGGCAAGGATTGCGGGCCGGACTCCCTCGGGCGCGCCGCCCGGCTGATGCCGGGACAACCGACGCGCCTGGTTCCCACGCAGGGGTGATCAGATCAGCCCTGTGCGTCTTGTGTCGCGGCCGGGGCGGGCCGCCAGTCGCGGAAGTACAGGCGGCCCAGACTTGCGGCAAGATCCATCAACAGGAGCTGAGCCTGGTCCAGATAGTCGTGAAGATTTCCGGCGAGCAGGCGCTGTGTCGGCGCGGCATAGACATACTCGCGCAGGTATTCCGCCTGTTCGAGCGGATCACCGAGGCCGTGGAGATGATGCAGCCGGGCGAGATCGCCGAGATGCGCCTCGATCCGGCGAAAGCAGAGCAGCAGCGAGCGCGGAAAGGACGGATCGCGCAACAGGAAGCTGACTACATCCCCGATCGAGGCGCGGGCGGAGGAGAGCTGGCGGAACGCATGATACCCGGCTGCGGCCCGCAACACTGCATACCATTGCGTAATCTCGATGACCTTGCCGGTTTCTCCCGCCCGCGGCGAGAGCAGGTGATATTTGATGTCGAGCAGGCGCGTCGTCTGGTCCGCCCGTTCGATAAGCCGGCCCAGCATGTAGAAATGCCAGCCCTGGCCGCGATACATCGTGCCCTCGGTGATGCCGGTATGGGCCTGCACGGCTTCCTTGAGCCGGACGCAGAGACGGGAAAGCCTGTCGCCATCCAGGGCGCCAGGCTCGATCTGACTTACAAAGCGATGGAACATGTTGATCTGGCGCCACATCTCGGTGGAGATCAGGGACCGCAGCGTGCGCGCGTTGGTTCGTGCCGCGGCGAGGCAATAGGGCACGCCCGTCGGGTTTTCGCGATCGAGCAGATAGAAGCGCCTTACGATATCGGGATACTGCGACACATCCGCCCCGGCTTCGGCCAGTCGTTGGGCGTCGTTATTGATGGCGAGAAGGGCGGACCACGCATCGGCCTCGCGACCGGGGCTTTCAAAGCCCTGGGTCACGTCGATGAGCCTCGCGAGATTTTCGATCCGCTCCAGATAGCGCGCCATCCAGAACAGGCTTTCGGCATCGCGGGCGAGGAGTTCGGGTTCGGCGCGCATGTCAGTTGGCCAGCGCGCGACCGGGCTGGTCGGCAAGCACCCAGGTGTCTTTCGAACCGCCGCCCTGCGAGGAATTGACGATCAGCGAATCGCGCCTGAGTGCAACGCGGGTAAGACCGCCAGGCAGAACCCAGCTGTCGCGACCGGTTACGACGAAGGGGCGGAGGTCGACATGGCGGGGCGCGATCCCATCATCTGTCAGCGTCGGGCCGACGGAGAGCGGGATCATTCCCTGACTGATCCAGTTTGCCGGATCGGCGAGCAGCGCGGCACGAGCTGCCTCGAGCTCCGCCCGGCTGGCCCGCGGGCCGACGGTGATGCCATATCCGCCGGATTCGCCAACCGGCTTGACCACAAGCTCATCCAGATGATCGAGCGTGTACGCGAGAGCCTCCTTCTCCCGGCAGATATTGGTCTCGACATTGGGCAGAATCGGATCTTCGCCGAGATAATAACGGATGACGCGGGGCATGTAGGCATAGATCGCCTTGTCGTCGGCGACCCCGGTCCCGACGGCGTTGGCGATGGCGACATTGCCAGCCCGCCATGCATCGATCAGTCCGGGAACGCCCAGCATCGAATCAGGTCGGAAAACGGTGGGATCGAGGAAATCGTCGTTCAGGCGCCGGTAAATCGCATGAACCGGGCGCGGGCCGGCCGTTGTGCGCATGTAAACACGCGCGTTCTCGACATGGAGGTCCGACCCCTGGACCAGCGGAATACCCATTTCGCGCGCGAGGAAGACATGTTCGAAATAGGCCGAGTTATAGATGCCGGGCGACAACAGCACCGCGCGCGCCTCGGGATCGGGGACGGGGGCCATCTCTTCCAGCGCGGCCCGCAGACGATAGCCGTAATCATCGACAGGGCGGAGACGCATGCCGGCGGCCAGATCGGGAAAGGCGCGGAGCATGAGGTGCCGGTTTTCGACCACATAGGATACACCGGACGGCGTGCGGGCATTGTCCTCCAGGATCCGGAACGTGCCGGCCTCGTCGCGCACGATGTCGATCCCGCAGACATTCACATAGCTTCCGTGTCGGATCGGAAACCCGATCATCTCCGGGCGGAAACAGGGGTTCTGAAAGACGAGATCGCCGGGAACGACACCGTCCTTCACGATTTTCGCATCACCGTAGATGTCGCCGAGGAAGGCGTTTATTGCGGCGACGCGCTGGATCGCCCCGGCCTCGATATGTTTCCATTCCGACGGCGTAAGAATGCGCGGTATGCAATCGAACGGAAGGATGCGATCGATCGCCGTACTCTCGGAATAGACCGTGAATGTGATCCCGAGATCGATCAGCTCGGTTTCCGCCGCCTCGGCGCGACTGCGCAAGGCCTCCAACCCGATATGAGACAGGCGGCGACGCAGAAGAGCCGGAACGTCACCATCATCCGGACGCGGATGGGTCAGTTCGCAGAAGAAGCCGCCCGGATTGTAGCGCGCGAAGAGATCGGCAGGGATATCGGCTTCCGTCAGCCCCGTATGCGACATGAGTACCGGTACCTCCGCTTGTTTCGGCGCCGGGGCTCGGGCGGATCTGTCGCCGGCCGCCGGCGCGACGATGTTTGCGCTGCGCTAGGCCGTGTCTTTCTGGCGTTATCTGTTATCCTCGCATTAAGTATGACATGCCTTTGGAGCGCTCGGCAATAACCCACGATGACCTCTCCGATGATCGACGATTCTGAAATGCTGAAACGATGGATGACGGTGCTTAAGCGGCGCGCGACGTGACCGGAAAGGATCGCAGGAGGCGCTTTCTCCCCGTCGCGATGACGTTGGGGACGCGGGAGCTGGCGGCGCGCAAGGCGGCCCTGCGGCGGATGGCCGCCGTCCAGCTGCCGGGCCTCGCTCGCGCGCCGGAATACGACCCGTTGCCGGTCATGTTGCCAAGCGGGTTAGCGGCGCGGCTCGGGCGGGCCCTCTGCCGCCGGGCGGCGCTCCTGGGTGGTGTGATCGACGATCTATACTCCGTTCGCAGCCTCGTTGCGGCGGGCACCGTATCGGCGGCCACGCTGTCGGCGGCCGATGGCTGGCTGCGGCAGATGGTTGGCGATGCGGGGCTCGTCGCGCCACGGCTGGCGCTCTACGCCGCCGACCTCGCGATCGACGCCGCGGGTGGCGCTGTAGTGCTCCGCGACCATGTCGATATCGTGCCTGGACTCGGCCATGCGATCGCGCTGCGCCGCTTTACCGGGGCAGCGATGCCCGAACTGGTGCGGTCGGTCACGTTGGTCGGGCGGGGGCCGGTGATCGAACGTTGGCGGGAAGACCTCGCGCACTGGGCGGGCGGCGGCCTTGTCGCGCTGTTGGAGGGCGAGGCCGAAAATGCTGCGGATGATGGGGCCGATGCCGCGCTGCTAGCCCGGGCGATCGGCGCGCCACGGTTACGACCTGCGGATCTGGACTGTTTCGGCGAGGCGCCCGAATTCCGTACGCTCACGGGCAGCCGGCCCGTGCGGCTGCTGATCCGGCGTATGGCGGCATCGGCGATCGATCCGCTGGAGCAGGGCGGCAACCCAGCAGCCGGCATTGCCGGGGTGTTGGGTGCGCTCCGGCGCCAGCAACTGGCGATGCTCAATGCGCCGGGAAGCGGGGTCATCAACGAGCCAGCCATCGCCGCCAGTATCGAGGTGGCTATCGGCGCGGCGCACGAGGCGCAATTCGGTGAGCCGATGATGTTGTGTGCCGGGGCTGGGGCAGATCTGCCGATCGTCCCCCTGGCGCCTGAGTCGGAAAGTGCGGCGATGGGCGAGGCTGCGTGTGTGCTGCGCCTGTTCGCGCTGCACTGTGGCTCGTCCGGCTGGGTCGCGTTGCCCGGCGGGCTGGGCCTCGTACAGGGACCGGACGGGATGACGCAGATGAAAGACGTCTGGGTGGTCGATCGCGGCGAGGACGCGGAAATGCCACGCCTGCCTGTCCGCGGCGCGGTCAGCCTCGCGCGGGCGGCGACCTCGGTCTTGCCGAGCCGTGCCGCGGACGATCTGTTCTGGCTCGGCCGTGCGGTGGAACGGCTGGAGGCGGCGGGGCGCCTCTGCGCGCTTGCGCAGAGCGGATTGGCGGAGGCAAGCGCGCTGCCGCATGAACAGTTTCAGCGCGAGCTGATCCTCAGGTGCCTGGCGCACCAGCAATTGATCTCCCCCGATCTCGCAGGGCGCAACGTCGCCGCGCGGCAATTGCGCGAGGCGATCAGGGGCGGGGCGGTGTTCGCACCGCTGATTGAGGCGGCGCGCCGACTTGTTGCGGCAACGTCCGACCGGTTCAGCCCGACGATGCTGGCCACGATCGAGGGCGCGCTGGAACGGGTGCTGGCCGCGCGGGCAGCCGGCCTCGCGGAGCTAGTGCCGGCCATCTTCGGATTCGCCGCGACTTGTGCCGGCGTGATCGGCGAGGATGCGGCGCGGGACGGAGCGCTCCTGTTCGCAACGCTCGGCCAGCGTCTGGAACGGCTGTTCGGGATGGCGGGCAGTTTCGCGATCCTGCTCGACGAGGAAGGCGGGCGGCTGGCGGCGGGGGCTTCACTGGCGATCGAACTGATCGATGCGGGGATGACCTGCGAGCAGCGCTACGGCGGCATCCCCGAACCCGATACGGCGCTTCGGTTGCTGCTGGCAGATCCGGCCTATCCGCGCAGCCTGCTTTTCCAGGCGATCGCACTGGCCGAGGGCTTCGAGCGGCTGGGCGCGGCAGCCGAAGCGGCGGAGGCCCGAGCTATCGGCGTCGCGCTGAAGGCTGCGGCCGGTTCGGCGTCGCCGCGAACGGCATTGGCGGCTGTCGAGGCGCGGGCGGCGGATCTCTCCAGCGCGCTGACGGGGCGCCTGTTCGCGCCGCCGGCGAGCTGCCAGCATCGTGATGGAGCAGCACCAGCGTGATCTACGACCTGACCCATCGCACGCTTTACAAATACTCCGAACCCAGCCTGTTTGCGCGGCATCTCTTGCATCTGCTGCCGCGCACCCGTTCCGGGCAGCATGTGCGGGAGGCGTGCCTGACGATCCTGCCGGTGCCGGATTTCCGTTTCGATGAGGTCGACTATTTCGGCAATGCGCTGACGACGATCGTGCTTGTCGCTCCACACGATTTGCTCGAAATCACGCTTCGGGCCGTGATCGAGGTCGAGGCGCCGGCAGCGAGCAACGCCGCGGCTGCGGGCGGAAGGGCGTGTGGCGCAACGGCGGCAGAGATCGCGGAGTTTTCGGTGACCACGGCACTGACCCGCGCGGATGCGGCTATTGCAGCCCTGGCGCACGATGCTGCGGCAGGGCGGGACGATGCGTTCGGCGTCGGGCTAGCCACGATGCGGGCGATCCATGAACGCTTCACCTATCGTCCGGGCGTGACCTCGGTGGCGACCACGGCGGCAGCGGCGCTGGCGCGCCGCGAAGGCGTCTGTCAGGATTATGCCCACGTCATGCTGGCGGCGCTGCGTGTGCTCGGCTTGCCGTGCCGCTACGTTTCCGGCTGGCTGCGGTCGGGTGAGGCGACGCGAGGGGCGGAACAAAGCCATGCCTGGGTCTCGCTGTGGACCGGTCCCGGACGCGGCTGGGTGGATTTCGACCCGACCAACAACATCGTGGTGGGGTGCGAGCACGCGACCCTCGCCTGGGGGCGGGATTTCGACGATGTCAGCCCGGTGCGCGGTGTCATTCGGGGCGGCGGGCAGCATATCCCGACCGTCGAAGTGGCCATGCAGCCGCGCGCTTCCGGCTGATGTCGAGCCTCCTCGCGGCGAGGCCGGACGGCGCGGCCGATCCATGCAATGACTCACCCGATGCCGCGAATGCCCGCACGCCCGACCTGCGCCCTCGCTCCCACCGGCGGTTTCGCGCTACACTTTCCGCCCTGGCCCTTCCATCACCGCGGAAGCGCGTTCTGGCGGGTTGAGCGAGGCAACAATGACCGAACCGACAGACCATCGTGACGGCGTCGCCTTCCCGCAGGAGCGGGCCGTGCCGGGCAATGCCCGATCTTGAGCACCGCGCGCGCCTCCCGCACATCCGTCCAGCGGATCATTCCACCGCGCCGCGCCTATAACCAATGGGTCGCCGATGACACGATGGAGGATTATGCGCTGCGCTTCACGGCGTCCCATGCCCGGCGCTGGTCAGCCTTTCGCGTCGGCAATACCGCCCTCGGTGCGATTTCCTTCCTCGCCTGCGAGGCGATCGGCGGCGCGATCACGCTGAGCTTCGGGTTCGACAACGCGATCGCGGCGATTCTCGCGGTCGGAATGCTGATGTTCATCCTCGGCCTGCCGATCTGCCTGTACGCCACACGCTATGGTGTCGATGTCGACCTGCTCACCCGTGGCGCGGGCTTCGGCTATATCGGCTCGACGGTCACCTCGCTGATCTATGCGTCGTTCACCTTCATCCTGTTCGCGATCGAGGCCAGCATCATGTCGGTCGCGATTAATCAAGTGCTCGGCATCCCGCCGTGGTTTGCCAACGTGATGAGCGCCCTCATTGTCGTCCCGATCGCCTTTTTCGGCTTTCGTGCGATCAGCCGGCTCCAGGTCTGGACCCAGCCGCTCTGGCTGCTGCTCCAGTTCGGCCCGCTAGTCTGGTTCGCCTGGCGGCAGACATCCCTGTTCGGGGGCTGGCGCGATTTCGCAGGCATTGGTGCCGGGCACGAGCTTGGGAACGGGCTCGCCCTGATCCCGTTCGGCATGGCCGCATCGGTCCTGCTCTCGCTCCTGCCCCAGATTGGCGAGCAGGTGGATTATCTGCGCTTCCTGCCAGAACGTAACGATTCAGGAACGTTCCGCTGGTGGAGCGCCATGGTGCTCGCCGGCCCGGGCTGGGTCGTGATCGGCTGCGCCAAGCTCGCTGCGGGCTCCTTCCTCGCCTATTTCGCGGTGACCCATGGAATCGAGGCAACTGAGGCAACCCAGCCGGCAACGCTCTATCATCTCGCCTTTCTCGACATCGCCGGGCATAGGGCGCTGGCCGGCGCCCTGACTCTGGTCTTCGTCGTTACATGCCAGATCAAGATCAACGTCACCAATGCCTATGCCGGCTCGATCGCCTGGTCGAATTTCTTCTCCCGGCTCACCCACAGCCATCCCGGCCGCGTGGTCTGGATGATCTTCAACGTGCTGCTCGCCCTGCTGTTGATGGAAATCGGCATCTTCCGGATCATCGACAGCATCCTAGGTCTCTACGCGAATTTCGCGATCGGCTGGATGGGTGCGCTTGCCGCCGACCTGATGATCAACAAGCCGCTCGGTTTCAGCCCACCGGGGATCGAGTTCAAGCGGGCACACCTGTTCGATGTGAACCCGGTCGGCATCGGCGCGATGGGGCTGTCGGTTCTGACCTCCACCGTCATGGGTCTCGGCGGGTTCGGCGCCGCCGCCCACGCGCTGGCCCCCTTCGCCGGCCTCGTTGTCGCCCTCGTCGCCGCCCCCGCGATCGCCATCGCCACGCGCGGCCGCACCTATATCGCCCGTACGTCCCCGGCGGACGATGCCACGCCGTCACCGCGGCGCTGCATCGTCTGCGAAAACCCGTTCGAGGCGCCGGACATGGCGCATTGTCCGGCCTATGGCGGCGAGATCTGCTCGCTCTGCTGCTCGCTCGATGCCCGGTGCCACGACATGTGCAAACCGGCCGCCCCCTGGCAGACACTCCTTGGCACGCGCGTGCGCGCCGCCGCCGCAAGCGTCTTACCCGCTCCGGTAGCAGACCGGATCGACCGTCGCATCACCTCGTTCCTCGCCGTCTTCGCCCTGCTCACGCTGGCGACCGGGGCGCTCCTGCTGCTGATCGGCCTGGAATACCGCGTGATCGACCCGGCAGAGCGCGAGACCATCGCGACCACGCTCTGGATCGTCTTCCTCGCTCTTTTCATCATTGCCGGCGTGATCGCCTGGGTGCTGGTCCTGGCGCAGGCGAGCCGCCGCGCCGCCGAGGCCGAGAGCGCGCGCCAGACCTCGATGTTGATGGACGAGATCGCCGCGCACGAACGCACGGACGCCGCACTCCAGGCCGCGAAGGAGGCGGCAGAGTCCGCGAACATCGCCAAAAGTCGCTATATGGTCGGTGTCATCCACGAGATCCGCGCGCCGCTGAATGCGATCTCCGGCTATGCCCAGCTGCTGGAGCGCGCCGGCACGCTCGACCCGCAGGACGCCGCCCGCATCATCCGCCGCAGCGCGGAGCATCTTTCCAATCTCGTCGACGGGCTGCTCGATATTTCCAAGATCGAGACCGGCTCCCTACAGCTCCACCGCGACCGCATCAATCTCGCCGAGTTCCTCGACCAGATTGTCGACATGTTCCGCCTCCAGGCCGCGGCGAAAGGGATCGCCTTCATCGACGACCGGCCCTCGTCGCTGCCTCGCCTCGTCCATACCGATGCGAACCGGCTGCGCCAGATCCTGCTGAACCTGCTGTCGAACGCGATCAAATACACTGCATCCGGCCATGTCCGCCTCCGGCTGCGCATCCGCAGCCAGGTTGCCGTCTTCGAGATCGAGGATACCGGCTGCGGCATCCGCGCCGAGGACATCGACCGGATCTTCGAGCCGTTCGAGCGCGGGCATCTTCCGGCGGCGCATGTGGTTGCCGGCACAGGGCTCGGCCTGACCATCAGCAAGCTGCTTGCCAACGTCCTCGGCGGCGAGATCACCGTGACCAGCATCGAGGGGCAGGGTAGCCGGTTCCGGTTGCGGCTGATGCTGTCCGAGGCTGAAGCCGGCGACGTGTTTGCCCCTGCCGACCGGCGCATCGCCGGCTATCGCGGCCCGCGCCGCACGATCCTGCTCGTCGACGACGACCCGGCCCATGTCGAACTCATGCACGAAATCCTCGATCCGCTCGACTTCGCAGTTTTTGCCGAGCCAGATGGCGCGCGCGGCCTGTCGCGCGCGCGCGCCATCGTACCGGACCTCGCGATTCTCGATGTCTCGATGCCGGGCATGTCAGGCTGGGAGCTTGCGTCCCGCCTTCGCGAGGACGCCACGGGCAGGGAGATGCCAATCATTATGCTCTCGGGCAACCTGCACGAACTGCCCGCCGCGGCCGCCTGTGCTACCGCTCATGATGCCTTTCTGGCCAAGCCGCTGGATATCCGCGCCCTCCATGAGACCATCGGCCACCTGCTCCGTATCGAATGGATCGAGGCGCCCACCGAAGCGGAAGCGCCTTCGGAGCCGGTGATGCGTGCTCCGGCGACACCGCCTCCCGCCGCAGCACCGGCGGTGGCTCCGGAACCGCTCGCGGCGGGGGATCTGCGCGACCTTCTTGAACTCGGCCGGATTGGCTATCTCACCGGCCTTGAGGAAAAGCTGGCCGAAATTGCGCGGAAGGATCCGGACCGCGCCGGGACGGTCGCCTATCTCGGGGCGCTGGTCGGCGATTTCGCCCTCACCCGCTTCACCACACTGATCGAGGCATGGCTTGAGGATGCGGAGAACGATGCAGGAGCCTGACAGCATCAAGCGCCGCGATACGGTTCTGATCGTGGACGATTCGCCGGAAACGCTGGGGTTCGTTCGCAGGGCGGTCGAGGCCGCCGGCATGGCGGCTCTGGTCGCGACCGACGGCGCCAGTGCGCTGCGGCTGTTGCACCGGATCACCCCCGATCTGATCCTGCTCGATGCGGTCATGCCCGGGCTCGATGGTTTCGAGACGTGCCGCCAGATCAAGACGGACGCGGTTCTCGCGCCGCTGCCGGTGATCTTCATGACCGGCCTGGCCGATACCGGCGATGTCGTGCGCGGGCTCGAAGCCGGCGGTGTCGACTATGTCACCAAACCGATCGTGGTCGACGAACTTCTTGCCCGTGTGCGCGTGCATCTCGAAAATGCGCGGACCGCGCGCCGCGCGCGATCCGCACTCGATGCAACCGGCCGCTTTCTCATTGCGGTCGATCGGGAAGGCAAGCTGATCTGGTGCACGCCGCAGGCCGAGCCGCTGCTCGCGGGCGCCGATCTGGCGCGCGGTGCGGCGGGGTTCGTGCTGCCGCCTCCGCTGGTGCGGCAACTTGCCGAACCGAATGCGGCCCCGTTCGGTGACATCTCGCTGGCCGTCGGGGACAGGACCGTCTCGATATCGTATCTGAGCCGCACCGCGCCCGACGAGTTCCTGTTCCGCCTGAAGGAAACCGGCTCCGGGCAGGACGAGGCATTCCTGCGTGACTATCTCTCGCTGACGACGCGCGAGGCCGAGGTGCTGATTTGGATCGCGCGCGGCAAGTCCAATCGCGACATAAGCGACATTCTCGGCATCAGTCCGCGCACGGTGAACAAGCATCTCGAACAGATCTTCACCAAGCTCGGCGTGGAGAACCGCGCGTCCGCCGCGGCACTCGCCGTGCGCGCGATGAGCCGCTGAACACCCAAGCGTCGACCGCGCTTCAGATGTTCACCAGGTGCGCGACGTCGTCGGCCTTCTCCTCGCTCGTGCTTCCCTCGCGTATGATCTGGCCGCGCTGCATCACCGCGAAACGGTCGGCGAAACCCCAGGCGAAATCGAGATACTGCTCGACAATGACGATCGTCACGCCGAGCTGGTCGCGGATCCGCCTGAGCGCCTCCTCGATCTGCTGGACGATGTTCGGCTGGATCCCCTCCGTCGGCTCGTCGAGCAGCAGCAGCTTCGGCTGCCCGGCAAGTGCCCGCCCAATCGCAAGCTGCTGCTGTTCACCACCGGAGAGAAACCCCGCCTTGCGCGAGGCGATGGTCGCGAGCTTGGGGAACATGTCGAACACATAGTCGGGCACGAGTCGGCTGGGGGCCGGGCGGCCATCCAGCGCGGCGAGGCCGGTCGCGAGGTTCTCGGCGACGGTGAGCTGCGGGAATACATGCCGCCCCTGCGGCACGAAGCCGATGCCCGCCCGCGCGCGCAGATGCGGCGCCGCTGTCGTGATCTCGGTGCCGCCGAAGCTGATCCGGCCCGAGATGCTCTTCTGGATGCCGACGATCGTCTTGAGCAGCGTTGTCTTCCCGACACCGTTGCGGCCGACCAGCGCGAGGGCGCCGCCATCCGGCACGGCGAGATCGACGTCCCAGAGCACTCGCGAGCGGCCATAGGCGGCACTCACCCGATCAAGCGTGAGCAGCATCCTTCGCCCTCCCCAGATAGACCGCCTCGACCTCCTTGTCGGCGCGGATGTCGGCAACGCTGCCCTCCCGCAATATCCTGCCCTGGTGCAGTACCGTCACCGGGCCGTCCAGCGCCTCGACGAAGCTCATGTCGTGGTCGATCACCACCACCGCATGCCGCCCGGCAAGCGAGCGGATCAGCGCCGCCGTCCGCGCGGTATCGTTCCTGCCCATGCCCGCGGTCGGCTCGTCGAGCAGCAGCAGGTCGGCGTTCGTCGCCATGACCATGGCGATCTCGAGCCATTGCATCTCGCCATGCGCGAGACTGCCAGCGGCAACGGTGGCACGGTCGGCGAGGCCGACCCGTTCGAGGATGTCCGCGACGCGTGCCGTCTCGTCCGGCGGCACGCGCGAAGTGAGGCTCTGCCACCAGCCGCGATCGCGGCGCGCCGACACAAGCAGGTTTTCCGCGACGCTGAGATTGGGCAGCACCCCGGGAGCCTGGAACTTGCGGCAGATTCCGCGACGGACGATCTCGTGCTCCGGCAGATCGGTAATCGCCTCGTCCTTGAACAGGATCTGCCCGGCGGTTGCCCGCACGCGGCCGATGATCGTGTCGCACAGTGTAGACTTGCCGGCGCCGTTCGGTCCGATCAGGATCCGCAGCTCGCCCGGTTCCACCACGAAGTTGACATTGTCGAGGGCCAGAAATCCGTCGAAATCGACGCTCACGCCCTCGACGCGGAGCAGGGGAGGTGGACGCAACACCATCTCGTTTCACTCCGCGTTGCGCGGGCGCGGGAGGGCCAGCCCGAACCGGCGCCAGCCAGTTGCCGGTCCTCGCAGCTGCACGAGACCCGCGATCCCCTCGGGCAGAAAGGTTACGACCAGCACGAACATCAGCCCGAGCGCATAGAGCCAGGCGGATGGCAGCGCGCTGCTGATCTCGTCCTTGGCGAAATTCACCAGCAGCGTGCCGGCGACCGCTCCCCACAGCGCGCCCCGGCCGCCGACCGCGACCCAGACGACCATCTCGATCGAGGGGATCACGCCAACCATCGCCGGCGAAATCACACCGGACGCAAGGGTGAACAGGGCGCCCGCGAGCCCTGCGAGCATGCCGGCGATGGTGAAGGCAAGGACTTTGTAGGGTGTCGGGTCGTAGCCGAGGAACCGCACCCGGTTCTCGCCGTCCCGCGTGGCCCGGAGCACGGTGCCGAACCGGCTTGCCATCAGCCAGCGAAGCAGCAGATAGGAGGCGATCGTCGATCCGAGCGTGACGTAGTAGAGCCCGACGCCAAACCCGTTGGAGTTGGTGCTGAAGCCGAACAGCCGCGAGAAATTGGTCAGCCCGTTGAACCCTCCGGTCAGGGATTGCTGGCTGACCAGCAGCGTCGAGAAGGCGAGCGCCAACGCCTGGGTGATCAGCGCGAAATATACGCCGCCCACCCGCCGGCGGAACACGAGCCAGGAGAATGCCGCAGAGACAAGGCCTGGCACCGCGATCACCGCGATCACCGAGACCAGCGCCGAGCGGAATGGCACCCAAGCCAGCGGCAGGGTGTCGATCCCGCTCCAGACCATGAAGTCCGGCAGGTCGTTTGCCGCGTGCCCGGCGAGCTTGAGATGCATCGCCAGCATGTAGCCGCCGAGACCGAAGAACACGCCCTGTCCCAGGCTGAGAACGCCACCCTGGCCCCAGATCAGCCCGATTCCGAGGGCGAGGATCGAATAGGCGAGGAAGCGCGCGAGCAGTGTCAGCGAATAGGACGAGACGAGTGAGGGGGCCGCCACGCCGAACGCCACCACGGCGAGGCAGATGAGCAGCCGGATGCGCGCCGCCGGATCGGCCATACGCGTGCGGATGGTTTCGATGATCATGGTATCTCCCTCAGCTTTCCAGCGCGCGCGAGCGGATTGCGATCACGCCCTGCGGCCGCACCTGGAGGAACAGAATGACGAAGACCAGGATGAGCACCTGCGCGACGCTGACATCGACGAAGATCTGCGCCAGTGCAGAGATCATGCCCACCATGAAGGCCGCGATCGCGGTGCCGGTCAGGCTGCCGAGGCCGCCGAGAATGACGACGAGAAAGGCCGGCACGATATAGCTCTGCCCCACCGTCGGCGTCACCGGGCCGAGCAGGGCCAGCACCACGCCCGCCATGCCGGCGATGCCGGTGCCGAGGGCGAACACCATGAGGTCGATCCGCCTCGCGTCGATCCCCGTCGCACTAGCGATCGGCCGGTCCTGGTTGACCGCGCGGACATATAGCCCGAGCCGCGTCTTCGTCATCAGCAGCGCGATGCCGCCGAGCACGGCCGCGGTCAGCGCGAGGATGAAGAGCCGCGCCTCCGGCACCGCGAGACCGGCGAGCGGGCCTTGGTGGACCAGGATCGCTTTGTCCAGCCAGCGCGGAGCGACCACCTCGACGCCGATGGCGCCAAACAGGCTACGCGCCCCCTGCTGGAGGATCAGGCTGACACCCCAGGTCGCGAGCAGCGTGTCGAGCGGGCGGCTCGCCAGCCGGTGGATCACGCTCCAATCCAGCAGGGCGCCGATCAGCGCCGCGCCCAGGAACGCCACCGGCATGGCGACCAGGATCGCGAGCGGCCCTGGCACGACATGCAGCGTCAGATAGGCGAAATAGCCGCCCAGCATCAGCATTTCGCCATGCGCCATGTTGATCACCCGCATCAGCCCGAAACTCAGGGCGAGGCCGAGTGCCGCGAGCACGAAGAGCGAGGCGACCGAAATGCCGTTGAAAATCTGCCCCAGGAAGAATGCCGTCTCGGTCATGGTAGCGGTTCCGTCATCGGGATGACATCCGGTCCGGCACGAGGGCGATCGCCTGCTCCGGCCGGACCGTTGTCAGGTCATGTCAGTGAAGCTTGCAGCTCTTGCCGGGGAAGGTGAGCGGATCGTAGGGCTGCGGCTTGATCTCCTTCGGCGAGCTCCAGACGATCTTGAACTGCCCGTCGGGCTTGAGCTCCCCGATATAGGCCTTCTGAACCATGCTCTGGTTCTGAGCGAACTTTACCTCGCCAAGCGGGCTGTTCATGAAACCGAGCTTCACCGCCGCGGCACGTACCTTGTTCGGATCGAAGCTCTTCGCCTTCTCCGCCGCCGCAGCCCAGATGTAGACGTCCTCGTAGCCATGGACCATCGGGTCGTCGACCACCTGGTCCTTGCCGAACTTCGCCTGGTAGGCCTTGATGAATGCCTGGTTCATCTGGTTCGGCAGGCTCATGTAATAGTTCCACGCGGTGAAGCTGCCGGCGAGCAGGCTCGGCCCCATCGCCTTCGCTTCCGGCTCGGCGATCGAGAAGCTCATGATCGGTAGTTTGTCGGTGCTGATGCCGGCGGCGTTGAGCTGCTTGAAGAAGCTGACATTGGAATCGCCGTTCAGCGTGTTGATGATGATATCGGGCTTGCTCTGCTCGATCTTGGCGATGACGCCGCTGAAATCGGTCCCGCCGAGCGGAACGTACTGCTCGCCGACGACCTTCAGCTTGTCGTGGATGATGTGCTTGCGCAGGATCAGGTTCGCCGTGCGCGGATACACATAGTCCGATCCGAGCAGGAAGTAGCGCTTGTAGCCCTTCTGTTCCGCCCAGGTCAGTGCGGGCAGCGCCTGCTGATTCGGCTGCGCCCCCGAATACATGATGTTGGGCGAGCACTCGTTGCCTTCGAACTGGACCGGGTACCACAGCAGGTTATGGAATTTCTGGAATACCGGCAGCATCGCCTTGCGGCTGGCCGAGGTCCATCCGCCGAAGACTGTTACCACGTGGTCCTGCTGGATGAGCTTGGTCGCCTTCTGGGCGAATGTTGCCGGCTCCGACGCGCCATCCTCCTTGATCACCACGATCTTGTGTCCGAGCACGCCGCCTTTGGCATTGATCTGGTCGATCGCGAGAAGTTCCACCTTCTCCAGCGGCACTTCGCTGATCGCCATCGTTCCGGAGAGCGATTGCAGAACGCCGACCTTCACCGTTGGTTCGGCGTGAGCGAACGGCGCACACAGGGCAGTTCCGGCGAGCATGAGAAGGGGTAGGCCCGCTTTTTTCAGACGCATCTATGATGACTCCCCACAGGGTACTTGTTCAGGGCGAAAACGTGTAAGAACGGTAGGCGTCATTCGTTGCGTCGCGGTATCGGGCATTTGACGTATGGCCGCCCCTTATCAGACCGGGCGAAATCGCACCGTCGCCCGCCGGAGGGCGGTGCTGTAACGTCGATCGATGTCGGGGAAAATGTTCGCGGGCTCCAACCTTGTTGCAGTATCGCCTGGCAGCGGTGCCGGTTCGGCAGGGGGGGAGTGTGTCTCCGGCGGCCGCCAACGTGCGATCAGCGCAGCGAGGATCGGTGTGACACGGCGGGCCGGAAAGACCGTGCTTGGCCGTCTCCATCAATCCGGGTCGCTGCGCCTCCGGCTGCCACGCGAAACATCGGCATCGGCGCCGACCGCGGTTCTGCTCAACACGGCGGGCGGCGTTGCCGGCGGCGACAGCCTTTCGCTGGACGTCGTTTGCGGCGCCGCTACGTCGCTGACTGTCACGACCCAGGGTGCGGAACGTCTCTACCGTGCGCTGCCCTCGGACCCTGCGTCGCGCATCGTCACGAGCATTGACCTTGCGGACGGAGCCTGCTGCGACTTCCTTCCCCAGGAGACGATCCTGTTCGACCGTTGTTCACTCGATCGGCAACTGGCGATCAACATGACAGGCTCTGCCCGCTTTCTCGGCATCGAGGCGCTCATTTTCGGCCGGGCAGCGATGGGCGAGACGGTGCAGACCGCCAGGCTGCGGGATTCGATCACTCTGACATGCGACGGCGTGCTGCGATTTCACGAGGTTTTCCGGCCGCCCGGGCAGGTCGCCGCCTGGCGCCAAAGGCCGACCGCCCTCGGCGGCGCGACGGCGATGGCAACGATCTTGCTAGCCTGTCCGGACGCAGGCGAGCGTCTTGTCCCCCTGCGCGATGCGCTGGCATCGTTTCAGATGGGTGCAAGCGCCTGGGACGGGCTGCTCGTGGGCCGGATCGTTGCGGCGGATGGCGCCGAACTGCGGCGTGCCCTGCTCGCATCGATGGGGGTGCTGCGGCAGGGCCAGGCGATGCCGCGGGTCTGGTCGTGCTGAAGGGAGAGAACGGTGAACCTGACTCCACGTGAGAAAGACAAGCTGCTGGTGGCGATGGCGGCCGAGGTCGCCCGGCGGCGCCTGGCCAGGGGCGTCAAGCTGAACCACCCGGAGGCGGTTGCCCTGATTACCGATTTTATCGTCGAGGGCGCGCGTGACGGAAGCAGCGTTTCGGCGCTGATGGAGGAAGGCGCGCATGTCGTCACCCATGCACAGGTCATGGAGGGTGTCGCCGAGATGATTCACGACGTCCAGGTCGAGGCGACGTTTCCCGATGGCACCAAGCTCGTCACCGTCCACCAGCCGATTCGCTAACGCGTCATCCGGTCGGCCAGGGACGCACCGCTTATCAACATGAAAGCGTGCCGTATCCGGTCCGGTGGGATCGGAAAGGGCGCGAGGAGAACAGGATGATTCCCGGAGAAATCATTTGCGCCGATGAAGAGATCGTCCTGAACGACGGGCTCGAGGGGATCGCGCTCGATGTCGCGAACACCGGCGACCGGCCGATACAGGTCGGCAGCCACTACCATTTCGCCGAAGCCAATCCGGCCCTGCGGTTCGATCGCGCGGCGGCGAGAGGCCGCAGGCTCGACATTCCGGCCGGCACCGCGATCCGTTTCGAGCCTGGCCAGAGCCGGCAGGTGGTGCTGATTCCGCTCCGGGGCGACCGCCGTGTTGTCGGGTTCCGGGGCCATGTCATGGGAGACCTCGACTGATGGCACGTCTCCCGCGCTCAGCCTATGCCGATATGTTCGGCCCAACCGTCGGCGACCGCGTCAGGCTCGCGGATACCGAACTCTTCGCCGAGGTCGAACGCGATTTCACGGTCTATGGCGAGGAGGTGAAATTCGGCGGCGGCAAGGTCATCCGCGACGGCATGGGGCAGTCGCAGCGCGCGCAGGCAGATGGCGCCGCCGACACCGTCATCACCAACGCCCTCATCATCGATCATTGGGGGATCGTGAAGGCCGATATCGGCATCCGCGACGGCCGGATCAGCGGCATCGGCAAGGCTGGCAATCCCGACATCCAGCCGGCCGTCACCATCGTGATCGGACCGGGCACCGAGATCATCGCCGGCGAAGGCAAGATCGTGACCGCCGGCGGCATCGATGCGCACATCCATTTCATCTGTCCGCAGCAGGTCGAGGAGGCGCTCGCTTCCGGCATCACCACCATGCTTGGGGGCGGCACCGGCCCGGCGACCGGCACTGCCGCGACCACCTGCACGCCAGGGCCTTTCCACCTTGCGCGGATGTTGCAGGCGAGCGAGGGGTTGCCCGTCAATCTCGGCTTTGCCGGCAAGGGCAATGCGTCGGCCCCGGCGGCGCTTGAGGAAATGATTCGCGCCGGCGCCTGCGCGCTGAAGCTGCACGAGGACTGGGGCACGACCCCGGCGGCGATCGACACCTGCCTTTCGGTCGCGGATCGCCACGACGTGCAGGTGATGATCCATACCGACACACTGAACGAGAGTGGCTTCGTTGAGGACACGATCGCGGCCTTCAAGGGGCGGACGATCCACGCCTTCCACACCGAGGGTGCGGGCGGCGGACATGCGCCGGACATCATCAGGGTCGCCGGCTTTTCCAACGTCCTGCCCAGTTCGACGAACCCGACGCGCCCCTACACCGTCAACACGATCGACGAACATCTCGATATGCTGATGGTCTGTCATCATCTCGACGCCTCGATCCCGGAGGATCTGGCCTTTGCCGAGAGCCGCATCCGGCGGGAGACGATCGCCGCGGAGGATATTCTGCACGACCTCGGCGCGCTGTCGATGATGGCCTCGGACAGCCAGGCGATGGGCAGGGTCGGCGAGGTGATCACGCGCACCTGGCAGACCGCCCACAAGATGAAAGTCCAGCGCGGCAAGCTTGCGATCGGCGACGAGGCAAGCGATGCCGCCGCCGACAACGCGCGGATCCGCCGCTACGTCGCCAAATACACGATCAACCCGGCCATAGCGCATGGGCTGTCGCGCGATGTCGGCTCCGTCGAGGTCGGCAAGCTCGCCGATCTCGTCGTCTGGTCGCCCGCGTTTTTCGGCGTGAAACCCGATCTGGTGATCAAGGGAGGGGTGATCGCGATGGCGATGATGGGCGATCCGAACGCCTCCATACCCACGCCGCAGCCGGTTCATGCGCGCCCGATGTTCGGTGCGTTCGGTCGCGCCTTTGCCGCGACATGCGTGACCTTTGTCTCCGCTGCGGCGTTCGAGGATGGCATCGGCTCGCGACTCGGCCTGTCGCGCATGGTTCGCCCGGTTGCGAATGTCCGCGGCGGCATATGCAAGGCCTCGATGATCCTGAACGGGGCCACCCCGCTGATCGAGGTCGATCCCGAGACCTACGACGTCCGCGCCGATGGCGAATTGCTCACATGCGAGCCCGCCGCGGTCTTGCCGATGGCGCAACGGTATTTCCTGTTCTGATGCGCGCGCAACGAGTGATCCGGGCCGGTGGATGGCCAGGCGACAGCGCTGCCGACAGCGTGACCCTCGATTATGACCGCCGTCACCGCCGGCGTCTGGCGCTGACCACCGATGGCGGGCGCAACCTTCTGCTCGACCTCGCGGAAGCCACACATCTGCGAGATGGCGATGGTCTGGACTGCGGCGATGAGGGGATCGTGCGGGTCATTGCCGCACCCGAGTCGCTGATCGGCATCGCCGCGCCCCCAGCCCTGCTGATCCGTATCGCGTGGCATCTCGGCAACCGGCATCTCGATGTTGCCTTTCAGCCCGGCGACGAATGCGGTTCGCTCCTGATTCGCGACGATCACGTGATCGGTGACATGGTCCGCCGGCTCGGCGCGATGGTAACCCCCGTCACCGCCCCGTTCGACCCCGAGTCAGGGGCCTATGACGGGCATCATCATTGACGACCAGCGGCGGCATAGGGTCAGGCGGGCTGATTCGCCTGCTGACGCTGCTGTCGCCGGCCTTCCCGATCGGCGGCTTCGCCTATTCGCACGGCCTCGAACAGGCGATCGACGCAGGCGACATCGCGAATGACGCCCAGCTCACGGACTGGCTGGCGGCAATGCTGACCCAGGGCGGCGGGCGGAACGATGCGATCCTGCTCCGCCTGTCGTATCGGGCGGTGGCCGGCGATCCCTCCGGCGCCGGCCTCGCGGCGATTGCACGGCTCGCCCGGGCCATCGCCCCCACCGCGGAACTGGCGCTCGAGACCCTGCAGCAGGGCGATGCCTTTGCTATCGCCGCGTCACCCTGGATACCCGCGACGCTTGCCCGGCAGCTCCGCGACCTGCGCCCGCTCGCCTACCCGGTCGCCTTCGGCGCGGTCGCCGGGACGCAGGATTTCGGCGAAGATACCGCCGTTGCCGGCTATCTGCATGCCTGGAGCGCCGGGCTGGTCTCCGCCGGCGTGCGGCTCATCCCGCTGGGCCAGACCGCCGGGCTGACCGTGCAATCGAGGCTTGAGGCGAGCATCCTGGAAGTTGCCGCTGCAACTTGCGACGCCTCCCCGGACGATCTCTGGAGCGCCTGTCCGCGTGCGGACATTGCCTCCATGCAACACGAAACAACTCACACGAGGCTTTTCCGCACATGACAAGACATGGACCCTTGCGCGTCGGCATCGGTGGCCCGGTCGGTTCCGGCAAGACCGCGCTGATGGACGCTCTTTGCCGGGCCTTCCGCGATCGCTTCGAGATCGCTGCGATCACCAATGACATTTACACGCGCGAGGATGCGGAGTTCCTCACGCGCGCCGGCTCGCTGGTTCCCGAGCGCATCATGGGCATCGAGACCGGCGGCTGCCCGCACACCGCCATCCGGGAGGATGCCAGCATCAATCTTGCCGGTTGTGCCCAGCTTTCCCGCCGGTTCCCGGGGCTGGATCTGCTGCTGATCGAGTCCGGCGGCGACAATCTTGCCGCAACCTTCAGCCCCGAACTTGCAGACATCACGATCTACGTGATCGATGTCTCCGCTGGCGACAAGATTCCGCGCAAGGGCGGTCCTGGCATCACCCGCAGCGACCTGCTGGTGATCAACAAGATCGATCTCGCGCCGCTGGTTGGAGCCAGCCTCGAGGTGATGGACCGCGATGCCCGGCGCATGCGTGGCGATCGTCCGTTCGTGTTCACAAACATCAAGGCAGGAAGCGGCGTCGACGCCGTCGTCTCCTTCATCGTGAACGCTGGCGGCCTCGATGGCCGGATGCAGGACTCGCAACACGATACGCCCCCCGACTAGCCGCCGCGGGCGACCAGTTTCCGGCAGGATGGGCCATGATCCAGTCACCACGCACATGCTGTGCAGATTGAAGGAACGAGTGGATGAACGATGCCAAGACCGCCCTCGGGCGCAAGATATTGCAGATCAAGAAGGCCAAGGGCTTGAGCTGGATGGAGATTGCCGCGCGGCTCGACCATTCGCCGGTCTGGGTCTGCGCGGCCTGTATGGGCCAGATGTCCATGACCGCCGAGACCGCCGAAAAGGCGGCAACGCTGTTTGGTCTCGATCCTGAGGAGGCCGCGCTGCTGGCAGAAATTCCATATCGCGGGTCGCTGCCGACTGAGGTCCCGACGGATCCGCTGATCTATCGCTTTTACGAGCTGGTTTCGGTCTACGGGACAACTTGGAAGGAATTGATCCAAGAGGAGTTCGGCGATGGCATCATGAGCGCGATCGACTTCGATATGGCAATCGAGCGCCAGCCCGACCAGAAGGGTGACCGTGTGAAGGTAACGATGACTGGGAAATTCCTTCCCTACAAGCGGTATTAGGTAGAGAAAGACGATAGGGCTCTGGTGCAAATAGCCTGACGAGCCAAAGGTTGTGGCGGCAAAGCTGCGATATTGTCGCTTTATTGGGCGGCGAGGATGGCCTCCCAGACGGCAGGCGCAGGTCGACACTGAAGACGTAGCCGACCGAGGCGGAATTGCCCCTTGCGGATCCGTCGCAGCAATTCGATCCCGGCTACCGTGATCGCGGCGGTCTCGAACCGCTTGAAGCCGAGCATTGGACCGACCCGCGACTTCACGCCCCGATGGTCCTGCTCAACGAGGTTATTCAGATACTTCGACGATCGCAGCTTCGTGTCAGCAGCCAGTTCACCGTCAGCCTTCATCTCGCGCACCGCGCGGTGCGATGCGGCATAGCCGTCCAGCGTGACGGTCCGCGGGCCCGAGCCCCGACCCTTGATCGCCTTGCGGAAGAACGCCTTGGCCGCGGCAACGTCACGCTTGGGGCTGAGGCGGAAGTCAACGGTAATTCCGGTGTGATCGACCACCCGGTAGAGATAGACCCATTCACCCTGGACCTTCACGTAGGTCTCGTCCACACGCAACGACGCACCGGCTGGCTGCGCGAAGCGGTTCCACCGGCGCTCGAATTCCGGCGAATAGTGTTGCACCCAGCACATGATGGTCGTGTGGGCCATCGACAGGCCGCGCTCCTCCATCATCTCCACCAGGTCCCGGAAGCTGAGCTTGAAGCGGAGATACCACCGCACGCACAGGATTATCACCTCGCGGTCGAAGTGCCGCACCTTGAACAGATCATCCAAATCCAGAAACCTGGCCATCACGCCGCCCTCAAAGCCACCAAATGGCTAGTACGATACCGGGGCCAGCCGTTTGCACCAGAGCCCTCTCGAGTTCGGTGCAGACGGCGACCGCGGCAGCAACAGCTGCTTAAACGGCAGGCGCAGGGGTGAAAGTGATCGGAACCGGACATTGGCGCGGTGACGTCTATTGGGAGGGAGCGTGGGGCGATAACAAATCCATGCAAGATCTGGGTCTCGCCGTGCGCTATATCTGGTAGTTGATCTGCCCCTTTCTGAGGATAACCCGGGACAGCGAGTGTCCAACTTGACACCGACAACGCCAGCCATAAAGAATCGTCTGTCTTAGATATATAATTAGGCCCGACATTCGCATGGCAATCACACTTAAAGACGTTGCGGAGCGAGCTGGTGTTTCGCGCGCGGCGGTATCACGCACGTTCACGCCCGGCGCATCCGTTTCGCCAAAAACCCGAGTGAAGGTCGAGAAGGCTGCGGCCGAGCTCGGTTACAATCCGAACATCCTTGCCCGGAGCCTGATGACACGGAAGACGCAACTCGTCGGGTTGGTCTCCAATAATTTTCATAACCCGGTTTTTCTTGAAATTTTTGATCTATTTACCCGTGGCCTGCAGGAAAAAAATCTTCGACCTTTGCTTTTCAATTTATCAAATGAAAGCGGGCCCAAGAGTTCCTTAAGCCTAATGCAACAATACTCCGTTGATGGAGTCATAGTTGCATCTTCACATGTGCCGGAGGGGTTTGCGACAGCCTTCCAAGTTGCCGGCATGCCGGTTGTCCATGCATTTGGCCGCGCAACCCAAACGCCCATAGTTCCGGTCGTCGGTATTGACAATATCGATGCTGGCCGCATGGCTGCTAGGACCCTGATCGAGCGAGGTTACAGACAAATCGGTTTCCTTGGAGGTCCCCACGACGCCTCGACGACGCAGGACCGAAAACAAGGTTTTTTGGAAATCGCCGAGCGGGCGGGGGTAGAAGTTACAGTAAGCTTCGCCGGGGCATATAGTTTTAATGCCGGTCGAGCAGAAATGATCCGTTTATTAGGTGGCAAACGGGCTGATGCATATTTTTGCGCCGACGATGTCTTGTCTATTGGCGCTCTCTCGGCGATCCGCGAAAAGGGTCTTTCCGTACCCGGCGACATTGGTGTCATTGGATTAAATGACATGGAACTCGCAAGCTGGGCCGGAATAGACTTAACGACTATAAAACAGCCTTTCGCCGCAATCGTTGAAGCGTCGATCGACATAATACAGTCTCGGTTTTCAAACCCCGACCGTCTGCCGGAAGCGAGGCTGTTTCCATGTCGAATTATCGAACGGTCAACCTTGCGCCCGCTACCTTAACGGAACAGTCTCGGCCGTGCGTCGGTCCAGGCGCCTTCCGCCTTCGCGGAGGCCACCGCCGCATGGATTGCCGCAACCGAACGAAGGCCATCCTCCGTTGTTGGATAGAGCGTCCGTGCCGGATCGGCCGTGCGGCCGGAACGCCTCGCGAGGAGGCTTTCACTCAAATCACGGTAGATATTGGCAAAGGCCAGAGGCATGCCCTCGGCATGGCCGATCGTCACCCGGCTCGCCAGATCGGCCTCGGGCGACAGTTCGGCCTCGCCGCGCTCGATCACCTGCAGGCGTTGGCCGAGAGGCATGTAGCGCAACTGGTTGGGGTGTTCCTGCTCCCAGCGCAGACCGCCAGTTTCTCCGAACACCTGGATGGTCAGACCATGCTGGCGTCCAATGGCGACCGACGATGTCCACAGGCGGCCGACCGTGCCCCCGTCTAGACGAAAATTGACCATCGCGTCATCTTCGAGAACCCGTCCGGGCAGGCAGGATGCAAAGTCCGACGACAGGCGGATGACCTGCTGGCCCGTTACGAAGCTTGCCAGGTGAAGGGCGTGGATTCCGCAATCCGCGAACTGGGCCGAGATGCCTGCCTGCGCCGGATCGTACCGCCAGCGCACGCGGGGATTGTCGGCGTCGGCCATGTTCGCGTGATGCCCGTGTGCGAACTCGACAACCACCAGCCTGATCTGCCCGAGATCGCCGCGAGATATCATCGCGCGCATGTGGCGAACCAGGGCATAGCCCGTATATCCGTAATTCACGGCGCAGATGCGATCCGCCTTACGCGCCGTCAGAACCAGATCCTCGGCTTCGGCCTCCGTCACCGTCATCGGTTTCTCGCACAGCACGTTGAACCCTGAGTCCAGGAACGCCTTTGCAATCTCGTAGTGTGTCGAATTCGGTGTCGCCACAGTCACCAGATCGACGCGGTCGGGGCGGCTCCGCTCCGCCTCCAGCATCTCGCGCCAGCTTCCGTAGGATCGCTCGGGATCGAGCCCAAGCCGCCTTCCGAAGTCACGCCCTGCCGATGGATCCTGGTCCAGCGCACCGGCGACGAACTGGAACCGGTCGTCAAGCCTCGCGGCAAGTTGGTGAGCCGGACCGATCTGGCTGCCCTCTCCACCGCCGATCATGCCCCAATTCAGTCTGACCATCGGAGTCCCCCTTATCAAAAGCCAATGGATGAAAGAAATTCATGGTTGACGCGCGCATCATCGAGGGGCGAGGTTGGGCCGGCCGGGTCGCAATCCTGCTCGACCGTGCACCAGCCCGAATATCCGGCCTGCAGAAGAAGCGTCCTCACAGCCGAGAAATCGACATCTCCCTTACCGAGATTGCAGAAAATACCCTCGCGGCAGGCATCGTAAAACCCTGTCCGTGACGCAACCGCGCGGGCCTTGACCGCAGGATCTATGTCCTTGAAGTGGACGTAGGAAACCCGATGGATATGGCGCCGCATGAATACGACCGGATCAAAGCCGGCATAGGAATGGTGGCCAGTATCGACGCATATCTTCAGCAGGCCCTCATCCACCTCGTCAAGAAGGCGTTCCACCTCGGCCTCGAAATCGATAAACCCCGCTGCATGTGGGTGGATGCTCACAGTGAGGCCGTGATCGGCCCCGAGTTTTGCGACAGCCCTGATGCGCTCGACAAAGGCAGTCCACTCGGCGGCTGACATCTGTTCAGCTTCAGCCGGGCGCCCCGCTGTTGGCGCACGGCGCGGGGAGATGCTGTCGATCAGAACAAGATGCTGTGCCCCATGCGCGACGAGCGCGCTACATGTCCTGGCAGCGCCATCCCAGACATCATCCCATTTCGACGGGTCGTGAAACGGGCGGAAGACGACCCCTGCCGTCAGCGTCAACTCATGTGACGCGAGCGCATCGGCCAGGATTGCCGGATCCTCGGGCATGAACCCGACGGGGCCAAGCTCGATTCCCCGATACCCTGCCGCGGCACACTCCGACAGCACACGACGCCAGGGCGGATTGCGCGGATCGTCGGCGAATTCAACGCCCCATGAACACGGCGCATTGCCTATTGAAATCATTTTTTTTACCCTCATAGGTCCACCCAGCAGCCCGTCGCGTGACTGGCATGGGCGGCCTCGATCACACGGTGAACGTTCAGCCCGTCGCGGAACGATGGCCAGGCTGGCTGGCCATTTGCGATGGCTTGCAGGAATTCCTTCGCCTCGATGATGATCTGGTCCTGATACCCCGTGCCGTGGCCTGGGCCCTGGCAAAAGGATTCGTAATCCGGATGTGCAGGGCCGGTCAGGATCTTGCGGAAACCGCGTTCGGCAGGCGGATCGGACAGGCGATACAGCCAGAGCGCATTCTGGTCCTCCTGATCGAACCGGATCGCACCGGCGGAGCCGACGATCTCATAGGCGAACCCCATCTTTCGTCCCGTCGATATCCGGCTGAAACCGAGATGCCCCATCGCCCCGTTTGCGAAGCGACACATGAACTGGCCAATGTCATCATTGCCGTTCCGGCCAACGAGGCCGGGACGCTCATTGTAAACGCTTGCAATATCAGCGCTCAACCGGACAATCGGGCCCACCAGCGTCAATGCCGCGTTGATCATGTGGGGCGCGAGATCGCCCATCGTTCCATTCGCGCGCCCGAAATTACGCCAGCCCGCCGGGCTTGAGGGATCTGCGTCGAAATCTTCCGCGTGCTCCCCCCGAAACCAGGTGATCCGGCCGATCTCTCCCTGCGCCAGAAGCGCGCGGGCGAATTGCGACGCTGGCGTGCGGATGTAATTGAAGCCCACCATGTTGACCACGCCGGCAGCCTCCGCGGCCGCAACCATCGCTTCGCTGTCGGCGAGGCTGGCGCCGAGGGGCTTTTCGCAAAGCACCGGCTTTTTCAACGAAAACGCCAATTCGGCAATGTCCCGGTGGGTTTCCTGCGGGCTTGCGATCACGATTGCCTGAACACACGGATCCGTGACGAGGCTGCGCCAGTCCGTCGCGGCACGCTTGAAGCCGTAGGCGAGGCGATATCGTTCGGACGATTCCGCAGTCGATGCGCAGATCACCTCGAGAGTCGGGCGGAGAGCAGTGCCGAACACGGCGCCGACAGCAGTCATCGCGACTGCATGTGCTTTTCCCATATAGCCGCCGCCAATGATTCCAATCCCGATATTCGGCATGAACGCCTTTCAAAGCGGATTGCAAACGCTTGCATTCTTGTATCAATGAGCTCATAGTCAGTCAAGTCAGTGTTGAAGTGGCAAGCAAGACATGGACCAGAATAGCTCAACGCTCCAGTTGACAGTTGCGCAGGCAATTGTCCGTTTTCTGGAAAACCAGTTCATTGAGATCGATGGCGAAACCAGGCTGTTCTGCGCCGGGGGCTTCGGCATCTTTGGCCACGGAAATGCACCATCTCTCGGCGAAGCTCTCTACGAGGCGCGCAGGACGTTGCCTCTGTATCGCGGGCAGAACGAGCAGAGCATGGGCTTCGCCGCCGCTGCCTATGCAAAGGCCTGTCTGCGGCGGCGCTTCATGTTCTGTACCGCCTCCGCCGGGCCTGGCACGGCAAACCTGCTCACCGCCGCCGCTCTTGCGCATGCAAACCGTCTTCCCGTGCTGATGATGTGCGGCGACAATTTCGCGACAAGTCTGCCAGACCCGGTGCTTCAGCAACTCGAGCACTGGAGTGATCCGACAACGAGCGTGACGGACGCGTTCCGCGCCGTCAGTCGCTACTGGGACCGCATCACCCATCCCGCGCAAATCCTTAAATCCCTGCCGTCCATGTTGAACACCCTGCTCGATCCCGCCGATTGTGGTCCCGCGTTTCTTGCCCTTCCGCAGGACCTTCAGGGGTGGAGCTACGACTATCCGGCTGAATTCTTCGAGCCGCGCACCCACCGCATTCGGCGGATGCACCCTGACCCTGCGGACGTTCAGGACGCGGCCGCGCATCTGACCGGCGCGCGCCGCCCGCTGATCATCGCCGGTGGCGGCGTTCAGTATTCACGCGCCGTTGGCGAATTCGCCACCTTCGCGGCGACGCACGGAATTCCCGTTGTCGAAACCATATCGGGCCGGGCCAACCTGCTATGGGACGATCCCCACAATATCGGGCCCCTCGGCACGACAGGATCGGACAGCGCGAACGCGGTCGCGGCAGAGGCCGATGTCGTTCTTGCGGTTGGCACGAGGCTGCAGGATTTCACGACAGGATCATGGACGGTCTTTGACCGGCTCTCGACGATCATCGGACTCAATGTCTGTAGACAGGACGCGGCGAAGCACTTTTCCGTGCCGCTGGTTTGCGACGCGAAGGCCGGCCTCGCCGCGCTGTCGCAAGCACTCGGCGATTATCGCGCACCCGCTTCGTGGCTATCCTCAGCGCAAGCAAGGCGACGAGACTGGAATGACTATGTCGCATCGAACACGGCGCCGCGAAATGGAACGCCGAGCTATGCGCAGGCGATTGGCGCCGTCAACGCGCGCTGCACGCCGCGCGACCGGATCGTCACCGCGGCGGGCGGGCTGCCCGCTGAGCTGGCCGCCAACTGGCGCACGCTCGGCATCGGCACGGTCGATATCGAGTTCGGATTTTCATGCATGGGCTACGAGATCGCCGGCGGCTGGGGGGCAAGGATTGCCCAGGCTGAACTGGAGACGGACGCGGAGACCATCGTCTTCGTCGGTGATGGTTCGTATCTTCTGATGAATTCGGACATCTATTCCTCCGTGCTCACCGGCCACAAGCTGATCATCATCGTGCTCGATAATGGCGGGTTCGCGGTGATCAACAAACTGCAGAAAAACACCGGCAACGCCAGCTTCAACACGCTGATTGCCGATTGCCCGACGATTCCGCAGCCCTTCACCGTCGATTTTGCCGCGCATGCACGCGCGCTTGGCGCGATGGCCGAGCATGTTTCATCACTCGATGCTTTCGTCGCTGCCTTCGACCGCGCGCGTGAGGCCGAACGGACCGCCGTGATTGTCATGCGCGTCGATCCGGTCGAGGGCTGGACAGAGCGCGGTCACGCCTGGTGGGAGGTCGGCACGCCTGCGATCAGCTCCCGCGCTGAAGTGACCGCCGCGCGCGCGGCGATTGAAGCCGGACGTGCCGCCCAGCGCAGGGGGACGTGATGCAACTGCCCTGGCACCGCTCCAACCGTGATCGCTTCGTCGTCCTTGGACGGGTTGGGATGGATCTGTATGCCGATCCGCCGGGTTCGCTGATCGATCACGCCGGGCGATATGTCGCGGCCATCGGCGGTTCGGCTGGCAATATCGCGGTCGGGCTGGCGCGACAGGGGGTTCCGGTAGGGTTGGTGACATGCGTTTCGGATGACGCGGTCGGCCGGTTCTGCCTCGCCGAATTATGCCGCTACGGCGTGGACACACGCCATATCAGCATGACTGGCGGAGAGACAAGAACATCTCTTGCGATAACCGAAACGGTGGCTGTCGACTGCCAGACAGTCCTCTACCGAAATCGGGCGTCTGACCTCTTCCTGCGTGACTCCGATGTCCAATCCATCGGGTTCGCTGATGTCGCCGCCCTTGTCGTGACGGGAACAGCACTCGCGGCCGACCCCTCCCGCAGTGCTGCGAGGAGGGCGATGGCCCTTGCGCGCGCCGCCGGCGCTCACGTTGTCCTTGACATAGACTATCGCGCCTATTCCTGGACCACGCCAGACGAGGCCGCGGAAGTGTGCAGGGATGTGGCGCTGCTGTCCGACATCGTCATCGGCAATGATCTCGAGTTCGGGCTGCTTGCGGGCGGGCCCGCGCTCGGGATGGATTTCGCCGCGGATCTGGTGAAGCGCGGCGCGATTTTCACCATCTACAAGCAGGGGTCGGAGGGCTCGGTCACCTATGCCGGCGATGCCAGTTTCGTAACCCCGATCTTTCCAGTCACGGCACTCAAACCCACAGGTGCGGGCGATGGCTTCCTGGCCGGCCTGCTCGCGGGGCTCGCGCAGGGCGAGGCGCTGGACATTGCCGTACGGCGCGGATCGGCAACCGCGGCGCTGGTCGTCGCCGGCATTGGCTGCGCCCCCGCCTCTCCCGACGAGTCAACGCTCAGGCGCTTCATTCAATCGTTCTAACGGACATGGACCGGATCCCTCATGCATATCGCACCGTACGAAAACATGAACCAGCCAATCGTCAACGTCGATCACCCGCTGGTGCCGCTGGTCTATTTCAATATCGTCAAGTTGAATGCCGGCGAACGCTTTGAATCGACCGCCGCAGGCTATGAAACCTGCATCGTACCCGCAACCGGGACGATCGACGTCGCCACCGCCGGCCATACCTTCGCCGATATCGGCAAGCGCCGTTTGAATGTCTGGGACGGCGAGCCCGAAGGTGTTTATGTCGGCGCGGGCCAGACGGCGGTCATCACCTGCACGCGCGGACCTGCTGAGATTTTTATCGCCGGTGCGCGCTTCAACAAGGTGTTGCCGCCCTTTGCCGTCCGTGCCGCCGACATCGACCCCGTGCAATACGGCTCGGACGAGACCAAGACGCATCGCAAGATCAAGCACATTCTTGGGCAGAAATATCATGACCGGGTTGGCAGGCTGTTGGTCTCGGAGCTTTACACCGTTGGGGCTGGTGGATGGTCCGGCTTTCCGAGCCACAAGCACGACACGGATCGTCTTCCCATCGAGAGCCGCCACGACGAAGCGTATAATTTCCGCTTCAACCCGCCACGCGGTTCCGGCTTGCAGATGCTCCAGAGGGAGGATGGCAAGCCTGGAGATGCCTATCACATCGTCGATGGCTCAACGATCCTGCTCGACAAGGGATATCATCCCTGCTGCGCGCTCCCGGGATATGAGATGTATTATTTCACCATCCTGGGCGGGCTGTCGCAACGGCCGCTGATCCAGTTTTTCCAACCCAGCCATGCCGATCAGGTTGAAACCATTCCCGGCATCAAAGACATGATCGCCAAGTTCAAATGACAGTCGCGACCCTGCGGGATGTGCTGACGCCATGCCTTGCTGACAATACGGCTATTGCCGGCCTTGTCGTTCTGGGGTGGGAAGATGCCGTGGCTTATGTCCGGGCGGCGGAACATCTGGGCCGCCCGGTGATCTTGCAGGCAGGGCCGGGTAGCCGATCCCATACGCCGCTGCCTGTTCTCGGCGCGATGCTCCGCAATCTCGCTGAAAGGGCGGCAGTTCCGGTCGTGATTCATCTCGACCATGGCGACAGCCTCGATGATTGCAAGCTCGCGTTCGAGAGCGGCTTCTCGTCAGTGATGTTCGACGGATCTGGCCTGCCGTTGGCGGAGAACATCGACAAGACCGGCGAGATCTGCGCCTGGGCCCACGCACATGGCCTTTCGGTGGAAGGTGAACTCGGCTTCGTCGGCTATCAGGATGGCCACGAATCCAGAGGAACGGACCCGCAGGATGTTGGCGGCTTCGTTCGGGAAACGGCAGTGGATGCGCTCGCTGTTTCCGTCGGCAACCGCCATCTGATGACATCGCCCGGGGCAGAGATCGACCTCGATCGCCTCGCGGCAATCGAGGTTGTTTCACCCGACTTGCCCCTTGTGTTGCATGGGGGGTCCGGCATCAGTCGCTCGACACGGAAATTCGTCGCCGCCAATACGAATGTCTGCAAGGTCAATATCGGAACAGAATTGCGCATGGCGTTTGGTGCTTCCCTGCGCCGCGTCCTGTCAGAGGATATGTCGGCATTCGATCGTATCCGGATTCTCGAGAAGACGATCGCGCCGGTATGTGTTGCGGCGCAGAGCGCGATAGACTCGCTTATTTAGTTATTTTTCATTCAATAATATTCAAAAAGATTCGAATCATCAGGAAATTTCATGATTTTTTACAGCCAATATTTTTATTGTATATTTTGCTACAAATAGAATACTCGCTTCAATCGAGTTCATCACATGAGAGGACAGCCAAGATGAGTGCATGTAAAATCAATACAAGGTCGAATGTTCTGGTGGGGACGGTGTGTCTGTCAGTGGCTCTTGCGGGGGGAATGCGGGTGGCTTCGGCGCAGCCGCATGAGCTCACATTTGCAATGGTCACGCATGCGCAGACAGGTGACGCCTACTGGTCGATTGTTCGCAAAGGTGCCGAAGCCGCCGCGAAAAACGATCATGTCAGGCTCATCTATCAGAACAATCCGAACGCCTCCGGTGAAGCGCAGCTCATCACCAACGTGGCACAGCAGCATGTCGATGGTATCGCCGTCACGATTCCCTTCCCCGATGCGGAAATTCCGATGCTGAAGAAAGTGGAGAAGGCTGGCATTCCGGTCGTCGGGCTCAATGCGGGATTGAATGTCTGGAAGAAGGCCGGCTTGCTGATGTATGTCGGCGAGGATGAAACGATCGCTGGACAGGCCGTTGGAAAACGCCTCAACACGCTCGGTGCCAAGCATGTTCTCGTGGTCGACCAGTTGCAGGGGGCCACGAACCTTGAGGATCGCTACGACGGGATCAAAAAGACCTTCCATGGCAAGGCCGAGGTTCTGTATCTCAGCGGGTTCGACATGGCGGTTGCACAGTCGCGGATTGTCGCGAAACTGCAGCAAGACCACGCCATCGACTATGTGGTGACGCTGGGTGCACCCTTTGCGCCGACGGCGATCCAGGCTGTGAAGATGGCGAACAGCAAGGCGAAGGTGGCAACCTTCGACCTCAGCCAGCAAGCGGCGCAGTTGATCCAGCAGGGCAAGCTACAATTCGCGGTGGATCAGCAGCCTTACGTGCAGGGCTACGAGGCCGTCGACTTCCTCTGGCTCTACAAGACGAATGGCGATGTCGTTGGCGGCGGGAAGCCGGTGTTGACCGGCCCGACCTTCGTGACATCGAAGAACGTTGGGGCGGTGTTGAAGTTCACCAAGCGCGGCACCCGCTGATCCTGGCCTGATCCTGAGGCTTCCCGCCGGCTGGCGCCGATGATGGCGCCGGCCGTGCGAAGCGCCGAGCGGGAGGAGAGATGACGATCATGACCAATGGCACGATGACCGGGAACGATGCGCCGCGCACTGCGCACCCGCAGCTGGTTCAGCAGGCGTTCTGGCGGAAGACCCTAAAGCGACCGGAGGCCGGCGCGCTGGGCGGGGCCATACTGGTCTTTGTTCTGTTCTTCGTGGTGGCGCCGCCGTTCCGACAGGTGGATGCGTTCACGACGGTGCTCTACCAGTCGGCGACGATCGGGATCCCGGCGGTTGCGGTATCGCTGCTGATGATCGGCGGCGAGTTCGACCTGACGGCGGGTGTCGCGGTGACGACGTCGTCGCTGGCGGCGTCGATGTTCGCAACACAGGTGGCGGGCAATCTGTGGGCGGGGATCGCGTTCGCGCTGCTGGTCTCGCTGGCGATCGGCGCGCTGAACGGCTACCTGCTGATCCGCACGCGGCTGCACAGCTTCCTGGTCACGCTGTCCACCTTCCTGATGCTGCAGGGGCTGAACATTGCGCTCACCAAGGTGGTGACCGGGAATGTCGCGACCGGCGATATCAGCCAGCTTCCCGGCTTTGCCTCCGCGCATGCGATTTTTGCCTCGACGTTCCGGATCGGCGGTGTCGATGTCAGCATCGCGATCCTCTACTGGTTCCTGTTCATCCTGGTAGCGACCTGGGTGCTGCTGCGCACGCGGTTCGGCAACTGGATCTTCGCGGTTGGCGGCAGCGACGAGAGCGCGCGGGCGGTGGGCGTGCCGGTGCGGCGGATGAAGATCGCACTGTTCATGCTGGTGGGCTTCAGCGCCTGGTTTCTCGGCATGCACATGCTGTTCGAATACAACGAGGTGCAGTCCGGCGCGGGTGTCGGCAACGAACTGCTCTATATCGCGGCGGCGGTGGTTGGCGGCTGCCTGATGACCGGCGGCTACGGCTCGGCGATCGGCTCGGGCTTCGGGGCGTTTATCTTCGGCATGACGACGGAAGGGGTGATCTATGCCGACTGGGACCCCGACTGGTTCATGTTCTTTGTCGGCGCGACGTTGCTGACAGCGACGGTGGTCAATACCTGGCTGCGTCTGCGGGCGAGCGGAGGGAAGTGAGATGAGCGAGAGATCCGCGCCGATCATCCAGCTCACCGATATCGGCAAGAGCTACGGCAATATCAGCGCGCTGCGCGGTGTCAGCATGACGGTACGCAGCGGCGAAGTGACCTGCGTACTGGGCGACAATGGCGCCGGCAAGTCGACGCTGATCAGCATCATCGCCGGGCTGCGCGAGCACAGCGCTGGCACCTACGCGGTGGATGGCGAGGCGGTGACGTTCGGCTCCCCGCGCGAGGCGCTGGATCGCGGCATCTCGGCGGTCTACCAGACACTGGCGCTGGTGCCGCTGCTGCCGATCTGGCGGAACTTCTTTCTCGGGTCCGAACTGACCATCGGGCGTGGTCCGTTCCGCCGGCTCGACATCGCCTCGATGTGGGAGATCACCGACCGCGAACTGCGCCGGATGGGCATCCATGTCGCCGATCTCGACCAGCCTGTGGGCACGCTCTCGGGCGGGCAGCGGCAGGTGGTGGCGATCGCGCGGGCGATCCATTTCGGCGCACGGGTGCTGATCCTCGACGAGCCGACCGCGGCCCTCGGCGTCGCCCAGTCCGGCCTCGTGCTGCGCTACATTGCCCAGGCCGCCCGCGAACACGGCACCGGCGTCATCTTCATCACCCACAACCCGCATCACGCCTACATGGTCGGCGACCACTTCATCGTCCTCGCCCGCGGCGAAGTCGAACTCGACGCCGCCCGCGCCAGCCTCTCCCTCGAAAACCTCATGTTCCACATGGCAGGTGGCGCAGGCCTCAACGCGCTCCAGCACGAACTCAACAGATCACAACCGGGAGATACATGAATGTGGTGCGCCGCTCATCATTGTTGTCACGAAGCACGTTGCAGGATCGCGGAGATCGTTGAATGCTGAGGGTTGCCGTTCTCGGCGCCGGCCGCATCGGCCGGATCCATGCCGCCAATGCCGCCGCCAACCGGCAGGCGGAGCTTGTTGCCATCGCCGATCCGTTCGGAAGCGCGGCAGAGGACCTCGCGCGGGAACTGGGCTGCGCTGCCTCGACCGATCCCGAAGCCGTGCTGGCGCGCGCGGATGTCGACGCCTTGGTGATCGGCACGCCGACCGACACGCATGTCACGCTCATGCTCGCCGCGGTGCGCGCCGGCAAGGCCGTGCTGTGCGAAAAGCCGATCGATCTCGACATCGCCAAGGCGGATGCGGCGGTCACCAAGGTCGAGCGGCTCGGCGGACGGGTGATGCTGGCGTTCAACCGGCGCTTCGATCCGGCCTCGCAGGAACTGCGCCGCGCGATCGACGCCGGTGAAATCGGCGAGGTGCGGCAGGTGATCATCTCGAGCCGCGACCCGGCGCCGCCGCCGCGCGCCTATCTCGAACATTCCGGCGGGATTTTCCGGGACATGACGATCCATGATTTCGACATGGCGCGCTTCCTGCTCGGCGAGGAACCGGTGGAGGTGATGGCGACGGCGAGCCGGCTGATCGATCCGAACCTGGCGGAAATTGGCGACTTCGACACGGTGATGGTCAACCTGCGCACGGAGTCCGGCCGGCAGTGCCACATCAATTGCTGCCGCGCCGCCGTGTATGGCTATGACCAGCGCTTCGAGGTGTTCGGCTCGGCGGGGATGCTGATGAACGATAACCTGCGCCCGACCACGGTGCGGCGCTGGAGCAGTGCGGTGACCGACGCGCGCGAGCCGCTGCTGAACTTCTTTCTCGAACGCTATGCCGACGCCTATCGCACCGAGTTCGAGATGTTCCGCGCGGCAGTCGAAGCCGGCGCGCCGATGCCGGTGACCGCACGCGACGGCCGCCAGGCGCTGCGGCTTGCCGATTGCGCGCTGGAATCGGCGTTGACCGGCCGCGCGGTCCGGGTCTGAATCCGCACGCCAAATCAACCTTACACATACTCCAAATAAAGCGACTTTCTTTGTCATGCGAAAATGCGCTCTAAGACAGGGGCGGCTGATCTGCCCCCTTCTGAGTGGTCCGGGATCCGTTTTAGATTCTGGCCTGGAGGGGGAATGTGATGGCGAGGCATCACAAGCCGGAAGAGATCATCGGCAAGCTGCGCGAAGCTGAGATCGTTCTTGCGCAAGGCAGGCTGCTTGCTCTGCCTACGGCTCTTTATCAATGGTTAACCTATGGATGGTTACCTGCTAGCTATGCGTCTAGGATCTTCAGCGCGGTCACTCATTGCCCTGACGTGGTTGGCCTGCCGGATGGTCACTGGCAGGCAGCTCGATCGGGCGGTCTTGGTCAGGGTTTTGCGGGAAAACGCCATTCTGCAAGGCTCCGTCGCCCGGGGTACGGCAGTCGCGGCGATAGGGTCCGCCGTCGCCCTTCTCGTGACCTACCGGCATCAGCTATCCGAAAATCTACTACTGGCCGCAGGATGTGGAGCCATCATTGCCTCATACGCGCGACTTTGGTGGCGGAACCGATCATCGCTTCCCAACCAAAGGCCGGTCGGCAATCTCTTTGATATCGGAGTTTCCTGGGCAGCGACTCTGATCGCCATCTCGGCATGCGCGGATATACACCATGCCGAACTTATCGGTGCCGGAACAGCGGCCCTCATGAGTTTCGCAGTTTTCGCCGGACCGTTTCCGACCTCCATGACCTTCTGGGCGCCGGTGTCGTTCGCGGGCGTCGTCGCCGGGATATTGACCGTCGGTCAAGGCGGCTGGGAGTTACTCGGGTTCATTGCGGTCTTCGGTCCTATCACATTTCTCATGATGTTTGCCTTGAATGCCTACTTCGTTTGCCGGACGACAACGAGGATGGAAGACGAGAAGAAGGGACGCATACTCACGCTTGCTCTGAACTCCATTGACGATGGTCGCGATATCGTCTGGGAGGTGGACAAGGATCTGCGGTTCCTCAATCCACCCGCCGAGGTTATAGCCATCCTGGCAGAAAGATCTCCTGATCCGCTGGGCCTGCTCCCGTCGCTGTTCGACGCAGAGGATGAAAACGCGCGCTATATCCTCACGCAGCTTGAGGCGCGCAAGGTTCTGGCTCCTACCGTCGTCACGCTTGCCAGCAACGGCGAACCCCGGAAATGGCGACTTGCCGCCTCGCCGGCCCACGACGATTCAGGCGAGTTCATCGGCTATGAGGGTATCGTCAGGGACGTGACCATGGAGTTCAACAGGATGGCGACTTTGAACTTCAGAGCCAGATTCGATGCCCTGACCACGCTCCTCAATCGCGGCGAGTTCGATCGGGCGCTCGGCGATCTGGACAATTGCCTCAACCATGTTTTTGGTTCGCTGGTTGCACTTCTGCTGGTCGATCTGGACGGCTTCAAAGAGATCAACGATACGATGGGCCATGCTGCCGGCGACCAGTTGCTCCGTATCGTCGGGAGTCGGTTGCAGACCGCCACATCGCGGCGAGACAGCGTGTATAGAATTGGCGGTGATGAATTCGCCATTCTGGCCCCGATTCGGGCGGCAAGAGAAGCCACGGGCATCGCGCGCCGGATTATCGAGCATTTTCACGACCCTGTAGTTATCACCAAAGGCAAGATCCTGGTCACATGTTCTATCGGTGTCGCCAGCCATCGATGTGGAGACAGGAGCCGCGACATATTCGATCTGGCAGATCGCGCGCTCTATGACGCCAAGAAACTCGGAAAGAACCGGTTCGTCTTCGTGCCGAGCGGTACGGATGAATATGTCCGCAATTCTCAAGAGGGTTTCTGACTGCGCTTGAACCACGCCCTTAGCGGGCCGCTGAAAAACTCTGGTCTCGATGCCCACTGCAGAACATGATTTATCTGGCTGACGATCACGTCTTGCTATGAAGATCAGTCGACCTTTAGGGCGCGGATCATTCATCGCTGATCGGTTTCGGCCGAGAGGACCGTCTGCCGTGTCAGGATCATGAACTGCTGCTACCTTCAGCGGTCATCCAAGCCTGGTCAAGTGGTCGGAACGAGGAAGGGCAGTGTCGCCTTACTGGAGCGTGGCGCCCAGCAGCAAGTTAAGGTGGTTTCGTGTCCCCGCAACCACCATTACCGAACTCGCGAACAAACCAGATACAGCCGCGCCACACAGCGCGGCTTTTGACGTTCTGGAGCCAGGCTCCAACGCCAGCCCGACCATCGCCGCAATCGCACCCGTCAGCACAATCTTCGGCAGAGAGCGGGGATCGTCGCCGTCAGGCGGTGACACGTCAACGCGCTCGATCAGCGCGCGAACCGCTTCCAGCGCCGCGGTGCCGCCATCCTCGCGGGTGAGGGCGGCGTGAAGGTCGGTCACCCGCTCGCGATAGGTCTCCGCCAGGTTCGGATGCAGTAACGGTAACGAAATCCCGGCGGTCTCGATCTGCCGGGTCAGTTCCGCCTTCCGCGCCTCCAGCGCGTCGAGCTTCTGCTGCAGCCCCGGTGCACGCATCCCCTCTGCTATCGCATCGATCAGGCCATCCAGCTTGCGGGTGACACTCTCCAGTTCGCGTTTGTGCGACGCGAGGGCGGCTGAGCGCTCGGAATTGAGCCGGTTATACTCGGCCGTGTATTCCGCCACGAACTCCGCGACGTGCTCGGGCTGCATCAGCTGGTGGCGCAGTGCGTCGAGGATCAGGATCTCGAGCTCGCTCCGCCGGATGCCGCGCCGGTTGTCGCATGTGCCCTGCTTCCGCGCGGCGGTGCAGGAGAGATAATCCTGGCCGACGGCGCCGAAGCTGCCACCGCAGCCGCCGCAGAACACCTTGCCCGTGAGTACGTGCTTCGCCCGGCGCCGCTCATGAAAGACCGCGCGGTCGATCTTGTCCGCGCCCGAGGCGATACGCACCGCGGCCAGGCGCTGCTGCACACAATCCCAAAGGTCCTGGTCGATGATCCGCAGATGCGGAACCTCCTCACGCACCCATTCCGTTGTTGGGTTCATCCGCGAGACGCGTTTGCCGGTGGCCGGATCCTTTATGTAGTGCATCCGGTTCCAGACCTGGACGCCGGTATAGAGTTCGTTGCGCAGGATGCCGGTGCCGCGCTCGGCATGACCCCGGATCGTCGTGTCCTGCCAGGCACGCCCATTGGGTCCCGGGATTTTTGCGCCGTTCAGCGTCTTGGCAATGGCAATCGGGCTCGCGCCCTCTGCCGCCATCGTGAAAATCCGGCGGACGACCGCCGCTTCGGCCTCGTTGATCGCCCGTTCGCCGCGGATCGGCTCGCCCTTGTGGTCGGTGCGGCGGACCACGTCATAGCCATAGGCGCGTCCGCCGGCAGAGAGGCCCGCCTCTACCCGGCCGAGTAGCCCGCGATGCGTCTTCTGGGCCAGATCCTTCAGGGCCAGCGCGTTCATCGTGCCCTTGAGGCCGATATGCATCTCGTTGATCTCGCCCTCGGAGATCGTCACGATCGAAACACCGGCAAAGCGCAGGCGCTTGTAGAGAGCGGCAATGTCCTCCTGGTCGCGGGAAAGCCGGTCCATTGCCTCGGCCAGCACCACGTCGAACCGGCGCCGGCCGGCGTCCTCCATCAGTGCCTGAATGCCGGGACGGAGCATCGACGCACCCGAGATCGCTCGGTCCGAGTAGCTCTCCACTACCGTCCAGCCCTCGCGCTCAGCCCGCGCCCGGCAGATCCGCAGCTGGTCCTCCACCGACGCATCACTCTGCAAGTCAGTGGAATACCTCGCATACAAGGCTACTCGCACAGCCATCACCCGACTCCAAGGCTCATTGTGGAATGACGAAACCTACCATGCCAACGTCGCCGTGAAAGCCAGAATATAGCCATCCCACGCGGAACCGCCGGGCCACACCCGCAAGCGAACGCTCCCGGCTCCCGGGGGAATGGCGGATATCAACCCCTGCAAGAGCTTGAACAGCATGTCGGCACCGTCCGATATGGGCCGAAGCCGACACTCGTTTGAGCACTGGCCGTTGACCGACTTGGATGTGCCTCTCCCGGAACAGTTACAGCCAGAACGCACGCGGAGCTATCGCTGCATTTGTTCCAACCGTTCAAGCCACTTACGATCTCGAGGATTCCGAGCGCGGTGGGAGCGAGGCTATTGGGGCTTGTGACGACCCGCTACAAGCGCAGGTGTCGCCGGCAGGGCTGTAACAAAAAAGGTTTCTTAATGAGCGTGGTCTGAGCCCCAAGTTCCCGCCATTCAGGAGTAGAGTCTCATCCCCGAGTGATGCCCACGATTGGGCGTAGGTGCAACAGGCGGGTTGGGGGTTAACCCCCAACCCGGCGCGCCGCTGATTTT
>Ga0315298_1000953_pt1 | contig 54872 bp, 46 predicted proteins | sample WHS_1_MG_FD_203077 | JGI IMG/M metagenome (GOLD analysis project Ga0315298, IMG submission 203077) | Extremophilic microbial mat communities from Washburn Hot Springs, YNP, Wyoming, USA - WHS_1_MG | ecosystem: Environmental > Aquatic > Thermal springs > Hot (42-90C) | place: USA: Wyoming... | reverse complement strand
CAAAGGCAATGTGTTGATGAAGCCAAACTGATTTACCTGGCAGACAACCGGACTGAAGCAATCAAACGCTTTAGATTTTGGAAGTTGCGCTGGCAGCAGCAGGCGCCAAAGGCAGTGGCATGTCTTGAGGATGATTTGGAGGAACTTTTGGAATTTTACGATTGCCCCAGGAAGTACTGGAAGAAGCTGCGAACGACAAACATAATTGACGCTACCTTTGAAAATATTTACGTGACCCCGAAAATCAACAATTTCATCTTGGATCACAACGGTTGGTAAAGTATTGTGAAGCAGTGAAAATTCCCTGCGGTTAAAATGAGGTATTTTATGAGTGAACCAACTGTCCATCGGCGGCTTGCGGCAATCATGTTTTCCGACATTTGCGGTTTTTCGTTGATAATGGGGCGAGATGAAGCCCAGGGCATGCGTGTGCTTGCGCGTTATGAAGCATGCATGAACACCGCTGTCGAAGAGTTCGGCGGACGAATCATCAAACGGCTCGGCGACGGTATGCTCGTTGAATTTCTGAGCGCAGTTTCCGCCGTTGAATGTGCCATGTCCATTCAACGCCGCATCGCGGAACAAAACATGGCTGTCGCCGAATCCGACCAATTTCAAGTGCGCATTGGGGTTCACCTGGGCGATGTGGTGGTATCCAACGGCGACATTTTGGGTGATGGCGTAAATGTGGCATCACGAATAGAGCCGCTGGCTCCTCCCGGCGGCATCTGCATCAGTCAGGATGTTTACAATCAGGTCCAAAATAAAATCGAAATGGAGGTAGTCGCGCTGGGACCTCAGCAATTGAAAAACATCCACCGGCAGGTTGAAATTTACCGGGTAATCGTCGCAGCGGCAAACGGTGCTGCCGAAGGCACTATGGCAGCGCCGGTGAAAGAGCCGGCCTCAAAATCCAAATGGATTTGGGTTGCCATAGGTGCAGTAGTGCTGTGTCTGGCCGCCGCAGGAGTTGTGGCCGCAAAACGCGGTTGGGAGCAGAAGCAAGCCGTTGAAACGCTACAAAAAGCTGATGAGTTTCTAAGCATGAACCAACCATTAAAGGCACGGATTTTGCTGGAAAAAGCGGTCAAGCAACTGCCACCAACCACACCAAAATGGAACGATTTGCAGGCACGCCTGACAACGGCAAAAGACATGGAATTGAAAGAGCGTTTGCAAAGGCGATTTGACGCCATGGCAGTTACAATATTGGCAAAAAACTGGGAGGCTGCCGCGCAATTCGCCGATCCGGACAGCAAAATGCGCCTGGGCATCAAAAATATAAGTGGACGCCTCGCTGTGGCGGGCTTTTTCGCGGACTTGCTGCGCGTCAAGAAGGAGCATTTCCGCATCCGGGAGATGAAATTGAGCGAAGACCGCAAGTCGGCTACCATAATTCCGGAATTGCACTTGTTCAATGAATGGAAGCCTCAAAATCCCATGTATTGGAAATTCACCAATGACGAATGGTATTTTGTGGTGGAATAACTCCCGGCAAGCCGACAGAGTCACTTTGCACGCTTCAAAGTGACTTGCCGCACTATTAGCTGCGGGGCGTTTACAGCCAGCCTGAAATCCGCCCCGCCATTCTGGCCGTTTGCGAGCTTTGCGCCAGGCAGGTTAAAGAGCGCGCTTTTCAATTGTTTATCTCCAGCAAGTTTAATTACAGGCGTTGCGCGGCTGTATGCGCCACTGAATGGCGCGTTGGCATCGCTTCCGTCAAACTCCAGCCCCAGCGAGCCGGCGGCAGCGTCATAATACTCAACCTCAACCTGCAAATCCATGCTGCCGGCCCACTTGAAAGAATCGTCCACGATGAAATAGATATAAGAATGCCCGCCCTTGAACGGCTTTGAAGTGCGCGCAGGCTTGCCGCCGGCGCTGGAAGGCTCCGTCTGGCCGTCTTCATGATCAACCTGGCGCAGGCCGCGCTCCTGATTTTTTTCGCCCAAAACAACAGAAACAGAGCGTGCGCCTGTATATGGGCCTTTGATTGCGGGTGGCACCCACCCTTTTTTGAAAAGCGCGGCATATTTGCGCGTCAGTTCTATGTACTGGCGGCCGTACTCACGGGATTCGCAGATATCGGTGCCTTCATGAAACTCATTCCACGTTTCCAACGTCAGGATGTTGGATGGGCGACGCAAAAATTTGAGCCAGTTGTTTTCGTAAAATTTTCCATTCTCACGTTTTACGATAAGCGGTGCGCGGCCCGGCACGGCGGAATGGTCATAGCCAGGCCCAAGCGATGCAACACCGGGATTAACCAGCCCCAACGCGCCGCCCCAGGCACAGGTGTTGTCGGCTTTAACATTCCATGAATTTTGCCGCACCAAATAAGGCACCTTGCCGCCAAATTCCTTTGGAAACTCCGCCTTCAAATAATCCACACAGCCCTGGTCGTGCTTTTTTGCGAAGGAAGCCGAGTAAAGCAACACCAAGGGGCGGCCGTCTATCATCGCCCAGTGCTTTGGCGGTATCATGGAGAAAAAATCGCGGATGGTTGCGTAGAACCATCGCTTGCCGTAGTCAGTTGTCAAATCAGCGTGATACCCCCAGCGATTCCACTGGAGGGTGCTGGTATCGTAAAACAATCCGATCCGTGGCGGCTTCAAGCCCTCGCGCAGCAGCTCTTCACGTGCCTGAACCAACGGCGGCAGTCCGGCATAACTCCAGTGCAAACCCGCTTTGGCGTCATGCTCCGAAGGCGCACCCCAAAAAACAGGCAGAACAACATCAATTCCAGCCTCGGTCATGTCGCGCAATTCTTTCTTATGCCAGCGTACAGATTTATAGGTGAAATCCTCAAGGGTTGCAGGATGGTCTGTCAGCGCATCGGTTCCGTCCCCATCAATTATGTGTCCCTTTGTCTCGATGTCGTACCAATAGAAATAATAGGTGGCGATGATCTTGTCCTGGCCAGTAAATGATTGGACTCCGGCGAAATCCGAGGGCTTCAGGTTCACGTACGGGCCAAAGGCCGGTGGAATTGGGTTTTCAGCGGCGCCCAAGGCGCCAATGAAACCAAACAGGCCGCAACAAACCGACAGGATGTGGCGGGCATCGGCAACAGGGCTTCTCATGGCTCAATAAAATTAACCGCGCAACCAGCGGTTGCGCGGCACACTACGTAAACAACCGCTGCTCCAATGGCAGCGGTAAAAACCGCAACAGGCAGCAAGTTTGCCTGATCAGACCATCTTCCACGGCGCCCGGTATGGACGGCTGAGCAATTTACTGGCTTCGGGGTCGCCAACAATCACTTCCTTGACCGGGTCCCAGCGAATCTTGCGCTTGACGAGCATCGCAATCAAGCCCAAGTGCCCCGGGATGGCCGAATGATGCGCCACTTCTACAGGCGTTACCGTCGGCTTTCTTGACTTAACGCAATCAAGGAAGTTCCGGTAATGTGGGCTTTTGCCGGTTGTAAGTGGCAACTGCACTTTGCGCTTGTCTTCCGGCAAACTGCGGCTGTCGGCCCAGGCCGGGTTGGAGGATTCAAACGCATTGCCGCGGTTGACCCAAACCCACCCATCAGTGCCAATCCACTTGGTGCCTCCGCGTATATCCTTGTGCCCACCGGCGATAATCATCGTTATGCCATCCGGATATTTGCATTCGATGCGGTATTTGGTGCAGGTATTCCAGATGGCATCCGGCGGCGGGAATTCGCCCTCTCCCTCGATTTCCAGCGGCCCAATCTTGTCATCATTGCCCAACCCCCAGTGCGCAATGTCACAATGATGCCCAATCCAGTCGAGCAATTGGCCGCCGCCGATATTGTAATTCCAGCGCCAGTTCATGTGAACACGCGCCTCGATGTACGGCTCCATCCTTGCGGGGCCAATCCACGTCTCATAATCCAGCTCAGGAGGCGGATTCGTAATTGCGGTTTTATCCTTGGTCCGCGCGAAATCAGTGTGGCCACTGGGCAGGCCAACCTCGATGCGGGTGACTTTGCCGATCAGCCCATTGCGCACAATCTCGGAGGCGTAATGGAAATTTTTCTCCGAGCGTTGCCAGGAGCCGGTCTGCCAGATGCGCTTGTTGGCCTGCACGGCCTTTACGATGGCCTGCTGCTCGGCAATCGTGCGCGCGAGCGGTTTTTCGCCGTAGATGTCCTTCCCCTGCCTTGCAGCCTCGACGGCAGTCAGCATGTGCCAATTGTCCGGCACCGCAAGCATCACCGCGTCAATGTCCTTGCGCGCCATCATTTCCCGGTAATCGGTGTAGGCTTTGCAATCCTGATTCTTGTAGTGGTTATTGACCCTGCTCTTGGCTGCTTCCAAATGTCTTTTGTCCACGTCGCATACCGCCACAACCTGGCAGTCTTCGTGGTTCAAGAAGTTGCCGGTGTTGCTTGGCCCCTGCATTCCCCAACCCACAACGCCCATCACAATCCGGTTTGAGGGCGCAGCCGCGCCAAACAGTTTTGATGGAACAATCAACGGCGCCGCAGCAGCTATTCCCGCTGCAGCAAGGAATTTCCGACGAGTCAAATTGCTGATTTCGTGTTTCATATTCTTGGTGATTACGCGCCCAAACGAACGCAGATTCAATAAAAAAAACAAGCCTGCTCAGCACTTGCCCATGGCCTTCATGGCCTCAAAGCAGCGGCGCACATCGTCCAACTGTCCTTCGCGCCGGCGTTCATGCTCGACAATATACCATTCAGTGCCGCCGGCCTCGCACAGGGCAAAAACTTCCGCCCATTTGATCTGGCCGCCGCCAATGACAGTTTCCGGTCCACCGCCATGCTCTTTTATATGTATGGTTTTGGCGCGGCCGGGATATTTCTTCAGAACTGTCACCGGATCAACACCGGCCCCCATTGTATTGCCGGTGTCCAATTGCATTATGACTTCCGGCTTGGTGTTGCTGAAGAAAATGTCCCACGCAGTCTCGCCATCATACTTTTTGAAATCGCCTCCGTGCGCATGGTAGCCGGTGAACATGCCTTCGGGCTTTAGTTTGTCGGCAACTTCATTGAAGTATTTGGCCTGTTGCAGCCACTCCTCCTTGCTCTTCGGATTCATGCCCGGGACAATCAAATACTTGTTGCCCAAAGTTTTGTTGAACTCAACAGTGGCAGCCAACGAAGCCGGCTGTATCGTGTTCAAGCCAGTATGTGTGCCGCAACAAACCAAGCCATTGTCGTCGAGCATTTTGCGCAAATCCTTTGCGTTGCGCCCGTAATAACCGGCAAATTCCACCCCCTTGTAACCTATCTTGCTCACTGTCTCGAGCACCTTGGGCAAATCCTTTTCGCATTCATGCCGCACTGAGTAAAGTTGCAATCCAACCGGTATCTTTTTGGCTGCCGCAGCTTCCAGCAAGTTGCCCAGACTGCATGCCGCCGCTGCCGCCGCGCTCCACTTGAGGAAATCACGGCGTGTGGTTATTGAAAAGTTTTTGTTCATAATGCCTTTCTTTCTTTTTTTTGATTCGACGTCTGACGCCCTGTTTTTATTCCGATAATTTGGAAAAGAAAAGCACAAAGAACGGGCCTACCATTTTTCATTCCACTCCGGACGCCCGTACTTCTCCTGAACGAGTCTCTTTACAATGTCGGGCAACCGCTTTGTCAGCGAGTCCGGATGGCAGCTCCCGGAGGTATGAGCCACCGCATTCCACGCCTCCGCCAAAAGGCGTCGCACCGTTTCTGACGAAATCCCCAAATTCATGAGAAAATCCCTGTGAGAACGGTTCTGACGGTAAGCCGGCTGGCGGCTTGGCATCGGCAAAAATTCATCCATGATATCCAAATCGAAATTCAACAGAAACGTTCCGTGGAACAACAGACTCCGTCTGAACCGGCGTTGCGCATTGCCGGAAAACTTTTTGCCTTCAATGGCAAGATCGGTCTGCCCTGCCACGGCAACCGCCAGCCCGCATTTCTCAATAAACACCCGGGCATTTCGCTTGAGAATAAACTGATTTGATTCAGGTATGCTAACCAACGGGCCATGATCGGGGACACGCAATGCCAGCGCGAAATTCAGGCAGCCCGGCCCCTGAAGCACTGTGCCTCCACCGCTTACGCGCCGCAAAACGCTGATGTTTCGGGCGCGGCAATTCTCCAACAGCGTCTCCTGCTTGATTTTGTTGGCGTATCCAATGACCACGAAATAATTTTGCGGCTCCCAAAAGCGCAAACTTTCGACGCCTTCCTCCTCGCACAACACAGCCAGAGCTTCATCGAATGCAAGGTTCTCCTCCGGCGTGGCCAAAGTTTGAATCAAAAGCAATAAACCCGGCCCTGAATTCATAGACTGGCTGGATGGTGAATCTTGAGCCGGCCCCTTTTCACGATATCAGCCCCTTCTTTCGAAGCATTTCCTCCATGGCCTTGTCCATCATAATCTCAGCCAGCTTCTGTGTGGCGGCATCCAGGGCTGCATTGGCGGCCTTCAATTTGGCCGGGTCTCCAACCTTCGTTTTGGGGTCTTCCTCGGCCAGCACGGCTTCCACTGCCGCCATGGCATCGGCCACTTGTTTTTGATAGGCGGCATCCAGCTCTTTGGCGCATTCGGCCAGCCCCTTGCGCGTGGCCGCCAGAGTCTCCCCTGCCCTTATCTTTGCCTCAATCCATTGCCGGGCGCGCAAATCGTCAAAGGCATGAGCAACGGATTCTTCAACCATTTTCTGCACCTCGGCATCATCAACATCAACCGCGCTTTTCATCTGCACAACTTTTTGATGACCCGTCTTGATGTCGCGGGCCAGCACATGCAGGATTCCGTTGGCGTCAATTTCAAATTGGACGCCAACCCGCGGCACGCCTTTCGGAGCAGGTTCAAATTCGATTTCAAATTTGCCCAGGCTCCAGTTGTCACAGGCTCGCTCACGCTCGCCCTGCAACACATGTATGAGCATTGAACGCTGATTGTCCACCGCGGTGGTGAACATCTCGCCGGCCTTGGTTGGTATGGTTGAGTTTCGCGGAATAATGACATTCATCAGCCCGCCAAATGTTTCTATTCCCAGTGACAGAGGCGTCACATCCAGCAACAGCATGTTTTTGAAACCGCCGCTCAGTATTTCGGCCTGAATGGCCGCGCCAAGGGCAACCGCTTCATCCGGGTTTTGTGAAGTGTTAAGGCGCGGGCCGCGCACATCCGGATTTTCATCGCTCACACAGCCAAACCATTCTGAAACCAGCCTGCGCACCAGCGGCATGCGCGTTTGTCCGCCAACAAGAATCACCTGATCCAAGTCCTTCGGTTCAACTTTCGCATCCGCCATTGAACGCAAACAATGCTGGCGTGTCCGCTCCACAATGTCGCGCGCAAGCCGCTCCAATTCATCCCGGCTCAACTTGTACTGGAAACTAAAATCAGGCGTCAGAAAAGGCAGCGTCACCGTCACCTCAGTCTCCGTCGAAAGCCGGATTTTTGCCTGCTCCGCCGCCTCGCGAATCCTTGACATCATTGGCAGGTCCTTTGTTGCATCCGGCCCGCCGGCCGCCTTTATTTTCTCAACCAAAAAATCAATCACACGCCGGTCAATATCATCGCCGCCAAGGCGCGTGTTCCCATTTGTGGCCAGCACCTGAAACAACCCCTGATTAAGCTCAAGTATCGAAAGGTCAAACGTCCCGCCGCCCAAATCATAAACAGCGATCTTCGATTTCTCCTTCAACTTGTCCAGGCCATAAGCCAGCGCAGCCGCGGTTGGCTCGTTGACAATTCGCTCAACGGTGAACCCGGCGAGTTCGCCGGCCTTCTTCGTGGCGTTGCGCTGGGCATCATTGAAATAGGCCGGCACGGTAATCACCGCCCTTGTCACCGGCTCGCCGAGCGCGGCTTCAGCGTCTCTCTTCAACTTTTTCAGCACCTCCGCTGATATTTCCTCCGGCGTCCATGCGCGCCCGTGAATTTTTACTGTCACCGGGCCGGAGCCGCTCCCCTCCACCGGATATGTGACCAGCATTTCTTCCTTGGAAATATCGGAACCGCGCCTCCCAATGAATCGCTTGATGGAATAAACCGTTTCAGAAGGCTTTACAACGCGGACACGGTTTGCCGGGTGCCCAACCACTGGCTCGGCATCCGGGCCGGGTATGTGCACCACAGACGGCGTCAACCGGTGACCATCAGCATCCGCTATCACATACGGAATGCCGGAATCCACCACCGCCACCAACGAATTTGTGGTCCCCAAATCTATTCCAACAATTTTGCTCATGACAAATTAATGACAGATCATGCCGGGAACTTTGCGTTTGCAGGTCTGACAAAGGCTCCCGTTAATAGCGTGTTTTTATTCCGCAAGCCCGGACAATGCACCAACCGCGCGCCGCCTCAAACAAGGCGAAGCCACCGGCCACGACTGCAAAACCGCAAATCCACAAATGCCCGGCAAGCGCCGCCCAAAAGCCGGCTCCGGCCAGGAGCACACCCCAGGCGGCTCTCAACAACCGCCCTGTCCGGCTCAGATTTGGCGCCCAAAACTCCCGCATGACTCCTATTCTTGCACAGGTTTCAACAAAAGCCAATAGCCGCAAAACCGCAAAATCAGCGTGATTGGAGTTGCAGGAGGGGAGAAGTTAAAAAGCGACTTGCCCTCAAATTTCAATAATTCCCATCAACCGATGAAACCATTTTGACAAGTTTTTCCCAAACAATCGTTCCATCCGGCAGGCAAAATTCATCAATGAATTCCCTGGTAAATTTGTTGACACGCTTGCCGTACTCCAATGCAAACTCCTCATTTCTCTCCCTTGCCCTATGACCAAGCGGCTTGATGATCCTTGTGTAAAGGTCATCAATTCCCGAGATAAAACTCCAAAATCTCTGGCCGCAAAGCTTCAAGTAATCTCCCTTGTCCGGCTCGTTTTCGCGGCCATAGCAACAGCCATTCACCGCCACAACCTTCAGACCGCTCGTGTTTGTTGCAAGAATGCGTTTGGCTTTTGTGAAATTGTCCTTCATGCGGGCGATTTGGGAACTGTTTCCCCAGTTTGGCCCTGATTTTATGGTGATAATATAAAGTACTCCTTCTTTGGTCATCTCCAAGTCAATGCCCTCAGCGGCTGATTTGCGCCCGCCATAAACCTTGTAAGCAATGAAAATTGCCAAACCTTCAAGAAAGCTCCCAAAAATTGTCTCTTCCTGCGATGACAAATGGGCGTCGAGAATTTCTTTCACCAAATCGCCGGCCGTGGTGACGTCTTTCGCCCTGAACAAGTATGGATTTTTCCTCTTAAGCACCTCCTTGAGTCTCAAGGCGGCAAGACTTTCAAGACGACGTTGGTGAAATAAAGGGATTTTTTCCTCAATGTACCCTCTTATTTCATCTTCCGTTATTTTTGCCATGTTATTTGGCTTTTTCGAAGAGGCAGAATTCGGGGGCTCCACATTGGGATTTTGCCATTTCGCAATACTCCTGGCGAATGTCTATTCCCAAAGAATTCCTCAACAAGCTCTTCGCTACTTTACAAGTCGTGCCGGAACCAACGAACGGGTCCAAAACCCAATCGCCCTCGTCTGAAAACAATTTAATGAACCACTTCGGCAATTCTTCCGGAAAGGCCGCGCTGTGGTTTTTGTTGCTGCACTCTGTAGCCAGGTGCAGAACATTGGTAGGGTATGCTTTGTCCCGGCCAATCCAGTTGGCTATGTTTTTCCCAAACCCGCTGCCAACCTGCGAATTAAACCGTACAACATCGTTTTTTCCCAGAGAACGCAGGCGCGTCTCCCGCCAATCGCCCATGGGAACCATTACTGCCTCCTGATTCATCTTGAATCGGCGTGTCTTGTTGAACTGCAGGCATCGCTCCCACGCGTCCCGGAAACGATTTGGCCATTTTCCCGGATAACAATTCTTTTTGTGCCAGATAAACTCTTCTGTCCACAACCAGCCCTGCTTTCGAAGCGCCAAAATCAATTCAATTACAAAAGTGTGCCTTTCGCCGTTTTCAACCTTCTCCTTGATGTTCAGTATAAACGTGCCTGTCGGTTTTAACACGCGCAGAAACTGCTCACTGCGCGGAAGGAACCATGAGACGTACTCTTCGGGAGGAATCCCGCCATAAGTGTGTTTCCTCCGGTCTGCATAAGGCGGAGAAGTGACGATTAAATCAAACGTGTTGTCAGAGTAATTCTTCAACACATCAAGGCAATCACCTTGTTTGATTTCCGTTATTATCTCACGCACAACAAAATTATCTCCCATCCCGGATAAATTTCAAGACGCATCCGATGCAATTTCATCCATTTGGAAAGCTTGACAGCCGGTGGCTTTGCCCATAGGTTCAAGCGGTATAAATTGAGCGATACGCCCCGTGTCCGGACTGCGGGGATTTTTATTGCCACGCGAAAATACAAATTTATGGCAAACGTCATACTTGTTGGCGCCCAGTGGGGCGATGAAGGAAAAGGCAAAATCATTGACGTGCTGACCGATGATGCCGACATCGTCGTCCGCACCCAGGGCGGAAACAACGCCGGCCATACCGTGCTGCTGAAAGGCAGCAAGTACATACTGCATCTTGTGCCTTCTGGCATCCTTAGACGCGGAAAAGTCTGTGTCATCGGCAATGGTGTGGTGGTTGATCCCGTAAGCTTGGTGGAGGAAATTGACGGCCTCGAAAAACTCGGCGTCAAAATAACCCCCAAAAATCTTCTCCTCAGCCAGACTGCTCATGTAGTGATGCCATACCACCGCGAACTGGATGCCGCACGCGAAACCCGCAAGGGCCGCCATAAAATAGGCACAACAAAGCGCGGCATCGGCCCCACCTACGCAGACAAAGCCTCCCGCACCGGATTGCGTGTTGGCGACTTGATCAATGGCGAGCGTTTCCCAGCCATGCTCAAGGAGCGTGTTGCCGAAAACAACGCGGTATTGCGCGCATGGGGTTCCAAGCCGTTGTCCTTCAACAAAATCCTGGCCGACTATCAGGCCGCTGCACGGCGGTTAAAGCCGTTTGTCACCAATACAGTGGTGTTCTTGAACCAGGCGCTGCTTCAAGGAAAAAGCATCCTGTTTGAAGGCGCCCAGGGCACCTTCCTGGACATAGACCACGGCACCTACCCATACGTAACTTCATCCAATACAACCGCAGGCGGCGCCTGCACCGGCTCCGGTGTGCCGCCAAACAAAATTGACAAGGTTGTGGGAGTCATGAAGGCCTATACCACACGCGTTGGCGAAGGTCCACTGCCAACCGAGAACGCCGAAATAGCCGATTTGTTGCACAAAATGGGGCGCGAGTTTGGCGCCACCACAGGCAGGCCGCGCCGATGCGGTTGGTTTGACGCCGTTGCCACACATCATTCCGCCATGATCAACGGACTGGATGAGCTGGCCGTTACAAATTTGGACGGGCTGGATACGCTGGAAGTCATCAAGGTATGCATTGCCTATCGTCTCGATGGACAACGTCTGGACTACGTCCCGAGCGATGCAGCCATGCTTGCGCGCTGCGAGCCGGTTTATGCTGAATTCGAGGGCTGGCAGCAGCCCACCGGAAATGCGCGTCACTGGAAGGATTTGCCCGTCAAGGCGCGCAAATACCTCACCGCAATCGCCGAGTTGACAGGCGCGCGGCTTGGGATTGTTTCGGTTGGACCGGACCGGGCACAGACAATTTTTGTATGATTTGCACTGAAATGCCGGCCGTCAGCCAGTTTTTATGATGGCGCCAGCGCATCAACACACTCCGCAGCTAAGCCCGCAGGCCAGGGCAAATCTCCCCACGCACGTGGCCATCATCATGGATGGCAACGGCCGCTGGGCAAAACAGCGTCATCTGCCACGGGTGGAAGGACACCGCCATGGCGTTGAATCCGTCCGCGCCGTAGTCCGGGCTTGCGGCGAGTTGGGCATCAAGTACCTCACCCTCTACGCCTTTTCGGTCGAAAACTGGAATCGCCCCAAAGAAGAGGTGGATACCTTGATGAAATACCTGGCGCATTTCCTCAAGAACGAACTGGGCGAGTTGAATCGAAACAATGTCCGCCTTGAGGTCATCGGCCAAATCTACAGGCTCCCCGAATTTGTGCAAACGCAACTTGCCAAAACACGCGCGGCACTGAGCAAGAATAACGGGCTGACACTGACCCTTGCCCTCAGTTATGGCGGGCGCACCGAAATCGTTGAAGCGGTGCGCAGCATCGCCACTAAAGTCAAAGAGGGCAAGCTCGAGCCGGCGGAAATCACCGAACAAGTGTTTGCACAGCATCTTTACACACGGAACTACCCTGACCCGGATTTGCTTATTCGCACCAGTGGCGAAATGCGCCTGAGCAACTTTCTGCTCTGGCAAATTTCCTATGCCGAATTGGTGGTCACTCCAACTTTGTGGCCAGATTTCCGAAAGGCACAGCTTTATGAGGCATTGGAAGAATACACACGCCGCCATCGCCGCTTCGGCACTGTATAAGCCAAAAAATTACTTCCCGCAGCACAACTGAATCCGGCTTTTGGAACCCGTCATTTTAATTTCCGCATCACCGCAGCAATTCATCATCAACCAAACTGTTGTCATACGGATTCGGCACTCGGAAATAAACCGCTTCGCAGCCTGGATCAGCAAACTCGGTAAGGGTAAGCGTATAATCATGCCTGGCGGAAGGATACCACGCGCCCGGCTTCCATGCCTTGACTTGAACTGAAAGGCCGTCAGCCCTGACTGAATTGTCAGCCACCGGCCCGCTTGCTGTTGAAGGGTCAATTACCACCTGCCGCCAGTCCACTTTGGCCAGATCAGGATTCTTCTCCCGATTCATGCCAAAAACCATCGGGCCGCGCATGATGGCAACGCGACCGGATTGCGCCTTGCGTCCCTTGATAAACCGCAGCGGCATTTCCATCGTCAGCTCAATTTTATCGCCCGGCTTCCACTCACCGCGCATTACATAAAATCCGCCCCCTGAAGGCTGGGATTTGGCAGGTCTTCCATTCAAATTTACAACCGCCTTTCTGCACCACGACGGAATCCGCAGGTAGAGAGGGAATGCCGCTGTGCGCGATGGGTTAATGGTCAACATCACACGGCCACTGTTTGGGTAATCGGTCTCCTGCTTCACCGCGACGGTGACACCGTCCGCAAGAGCAATACTGGCCTCTGAGGGCGTGTAAAGATTTACCGCCAGTCCATCAAAATAACAGTAGTAAATCATGGTTGGCAACTCGGCTACAATCCGCCGGTAATTGCACGGGCAGCAGTAGGTGTCGCCCGGGAAATACTGGCGCTGACATTCAAATGGAGTGTAGTAACGGAGCCGCCGGCCATCAGGTGATTGGGCCGCAAAAAGCGCATTGTAAATTGTGCGTTCCATCACGTCCCCATAATAGGCCATCCCGCTGCGGCGCAATTGCGCATCCCAAAAACGCAGCAAATACGCCGTCGCACATGTTTCGCCCAAGTTAATGCCTCCCTCCTGCGTGTCGAGCCAGCATTCATGGTCGCCAACTGCGCCGGAAATTGTCATGCCATCAAAGCGTGTCATGAAATCAATCGCCTGCTGCGAAGGCGCAAAAAGCTTCTCATCCGGCTGCAAATCGTAGAGCCGGTTTTGCGCCAGACAACGGCAGATGTAAGCGTACACATGCCCTTCAATTTGGCCGTGCCGGCCCTGCACAATACGCGCAGGCCATTCTGCAAGCCGGCGCTGCCGCACCACAAAATTCAGGTAACGCTCTTCCTGCGTCTGGCTGTTCAATGCAAGCATCGCATTCTCAACGCCGGTTGCGGCCATGTAGCCGGTGATGAAACCGCCGCCCGCTTCCCGCTGCGGTTCTTTAGCCCATCGCTCGATAATGTAATCAGCCAGCTTTTGCGCCGCTTCCAGCGAAGCTTTCTCCCTGAAAAACCGGTAATCATCACAGAGGGCCAGCACCAAGTATGACATTTCATGCACATCCCACAATGCCCACATTCTGCTCTCCGGTTTCATCAAGCCGATATAACCATCAGGCTCCTGTGTCTGGATAATCGCACCGGTCAGCCTGCGCTTAAGTTCGATCAACCGGTTGTCACGGGTGTGCGCAGCCATCCACACCACCGAATCAATCAGTTTCCCCAAACCAATGTATCCCTCCGTCCGGTCGCGCTTGCGGAACGGCTCCAGAAAATCCTTATCAACATTCAAAACCAGAAGATTATTGGTTATCGTGACCAAAATGCGCCGCCCAATTTCACCACCCACACGCACGTCCCCAGGCTGCAAAGCTGTCAACTTGTTTGTCATTACGCCCCCAGCCGACAGAGACAGCGTTCCTGTAAAAAGTGCGCAAATAAAACAGCCGGCAAGCCAGTTGGTTTTCATATCCAGAGACTTTTTCGCATTAAAAAACGGCAGTCAACATCTGTTGGCTGCCGCTGTCAATTTTCACCTTGCTTGAAAGCCATTACCTGGGCTTGTCACCGCTCTTTGGCGGTTTCAAAGCCTTCTTTCCATCGGCAAGGCGTGTCTTGATTTCCTTTTCAATCCCCCTGATTCGCAAGGCATTCAATTTGCTGGCAGCCTGCTGGCAAATGGCAACAACCCGCTCTCCAACCTTGAAGTCCTTCAATCCTGCTGAATCGTGTCCCTGTGCAAGCGATGTTTCCGGGGTGATGACGCAAACGTTGGTGCTGTCAAGCGTCGCTATTGTCATTGTTTTTGCGGCGATATCTACAGCCAGAATCGTGCCGACAAGCTTGCGAGGCTCCGGCCGTTGTTCCCGTTTGAATTCCTGCATAAGCGCCTTGCGGGCCTGTAAATCGCCCTTGTCGGGCCTTGCAGGCGGTGGCAGCGGCTCATCAGCCAATGCTCCAGCGCCGCCTCCCAACAAGGCGGCTGCCATCGCCAATTTAATTACATATCTCATGACCCGTCACGCCCCAGCGCATCCTACTGACCTAATTTGCATGAAACTACCATCGCATGCAAGCTCCGGCTTGGAGCTGTTAGCGAAAAACAGGCTTTCACCAGATTGCAAATGTTGCTTGATTTCAAAACTGGCATCGGGGAATGTCAAACGCGAAATTATTATGAAAAGCCATTTTTCATTCTGTTTTTGGGCAAGCCGCATGGTTTGCATGCTGGCAGCCGTATGGGCAGCCATCTTATGGAATGGCATGGCAGCGCCTGCATCCCTTGCCGGCAGCCGTCCAAACATTGTGTTCGTTCTGACCGATGACCAGGGTTACGGCGACCTGGGATGCCACGGAAATCCCATCCTTAAAACGCCCAATCTGGACCGGCTCCACGATGCCAGTGTGCGCTTCCTCGAATTTCATGTCAGCCCTACCTGCGCCCCTACTCGATGCGCATTGATGACCGGCAGGCATGAGTTCCGCTCCGGAGTAACCCACACAATTTTTGAACGCGAGCGGATGAGCCTCAAAGCCGTAACAATTGCACAACTGCTGCAAAAGGCCGGTTACAAAACAGGCATCTTTGGAAAATGGCATCTTGGCGACGAGCCGGAATACCAGCCAAACCGCCGCGGATTCGATGAGGTGTTCATCCACGGCGCGGGCGGCATAGGCCAAACTTACAAGGGCAGTTGCGGCGACGCCCCGGGCAACAAGTACTTCAACCCGGCCATCCTGCATAACGGCGTGTTTGAAAAAACCAAAGGCTACTGCACCGACGTGTTCTTCAACCAGGCCATCGAATGGATCAACCGCCAGCGTCAGGCAAAAACGCCGTTTTTCGCGTACATCACGCCCAACGCGCCGCATGCGCCCCTTGACTGCCCGCCGGAGTATGAAAGCCGCTACACCAACCAGGTGCCCAAAGCAGCAGCAGCTTTCTTCGGAATGATTGCAAATATTGATGATAACATGGGCAAATTACTTTCCAAACTCCGCGAATGGAACATTGCCACGAATACATTGGTGATTTTCATGACTGACAATGGCGGCACCGCCGGCCTGAAAATTTACAACGCAGGAATGCGCTCAGGCAAAGGCACCCCATACCGCGGCGGCACGCGCGTGCCAGCCTTTTTCCACTGGCCCGGCGTCCTTGAACCCCGTGCGATGACCAATCTGACCGCGCATCTGGACATCTTCCCGACTCTTGCCGAACTTGCCGGCGCAACCATACCGGCGGATGTGGCTGCAAAACTCGAAGGCCGAAGCCTTCTGCCCCTGTTCCAAAATCCCCAGGCCGACTGGCCGGACCGCATCCTGATTACACACGTAGGCCGCTGGGAACGCGGCAAGGCTGCCGAATCAAAATACCTCAACTGCCGCGTCCGCAACACGCGCTACGAAATTGTCAGAGCCGGCAAACAATGGGAACTTTATGATTTGTTGAATGATCCGGGCGAAAAGGAAAACATGGCGGCATCCCATCCCGAAATTGTGCAATCGCTGGAAAAGGTTTACGACGCATGGTGGGACTCTGTTCAGCCGGATTTGATCAATGAAAACCTCGATGGCCCGCCGGTAAATCCATTCAAAGAGTTGTACTGGAAACAATTCCCTGACGAACGCCCCAAAAACATCCAGTCTGAAACCAAATAAAAAGGGCGGATTACAAGCAGGCAAATGTCATACTGCCCTGTTTTGACATCGAATTATTTTCGCTCAAAATCGTCGGTATCAACATGAACCGATTATTTCTGACAATTGCCACCGTAGCGCTGGTAATAACCGGATGTTTTGTCCACGCAGCGGCGCCATCGCCAATTGTGTTGTACGTAGCGCCCGACGGCAATGACGCCTGGACTGGACGATCACCCAGGCCCAATCGCGCAAAAACCGACGGCCCGCTTGCCTCGCTGGCAGGTGCGCGCGACGCAGTGCGCCGCCTCAAGGCACAGGGCGAGGCGGCAAAACCAATCCACGTCCGTTTCGCCAGCGGCCGCTACCAAATGAGCGCACCAGTTATTTTCACCCCGGAAGACAGCGGCACAGCCAACGCGCCCATCACCTACCAGGCCGCGCAAGGCGCACGCCCGGTTTTCGACGGCGGACGGCCAATCACCGGATGGAAACCCGCTGAAGGGCAAATTTGGGCGGCGGAGATTCCCGAAGTCCGCTCCGGTCAATGGTATTTCGAGCAACTCTGGGTCAACGGCCAGCGGGCCACGCGGGCGCGCTCGCCAAATAAATTTTACTACTACATGACCCGCAAAGTCGCCCATGGTCTCGACCCGGCAACCGGCAAAGTGGCGGATTTAAGCAGCCGTGCGATTGTCGGCAGAATCGAGGACCTGGCGCCGGTGCTTCAACTGCCAAAGGAAAAATTAAACGATGTCACCGCGGTCGTTTATCATTCATGGGAAGTATCAAGACACCGCATAGGAGCAGTTGACACCAACACGCCAATGTTGATTGCCACAGGCGGCGCCCCATGGGCTTTTTTCAACTGGGGCCAGCAGCGCTATCACCTGGAAAACTTCCGGGAAGCATTGGATACGCCGGGCGAGTGGTTCCTTGACCGGTCCGGTGTGCTCTACTACTGGCCGAGACCGGGCGAGGACATGCGCAAAGCGTTGGTAGTTGCCCCGGTTTCGGAAGCGTTTATCAAGCTCGAAGGTGTCAGCGGCAAAGGCCCCTATGTTGAGCACCTGACTTTCCAGGGATTGGTTTTCACGCACAGCCAATACGTGCTTCCCCCACAAGGCCATGGCGATGCCCAGGCGGCCCAGAGCATCCCTGCCGTTTTTCAGGCCGATGGCACACGTCAAATTACCATTGCAGATTGCGAGATCGCGCATACCGGAATCTACGGCATCTGGTTCCGGCGCGACTGCCGGCAGGCGCGCGTTGAACGCTGTTACCTGCATGATTTGGGCGCCGGCGGCGTGCGGATTGGCGAAGGCTGGGGCAATGACCAGCCAGCCGAAAACGTGCGCACCAGTCACATCATCGTTGACAACAATATCATTCAAGACGGCGGCCATCTGTTCCCGGGAGCAGTTGGCGTCTGGATTGGTCATAGCGGTGACAACGCCGTAACTCATAACGATATTGGCGATTTCCGCTACACCGGCGTGTCAGTCGGCTGGCGATGGGGATATGCCCCGAGCGTTGCCAAGCGCAATCACATTGACTTTAACCACATCCACCACCTCGGCTGGGGCGTATTGAGCGACATGGGGGCCGTTTACACACTCGGCCCATCCGAAGGCACCACCGTCAACAACAACGTTTGCCATGACATCTACGCCTACAGCTACGGTGGCTGGGGACTGTACAACGATGAAGGCAGCACGGGCATACTGCTTGAAAATAACCTCGTCTATAACACCAAGACCGGCGGCTACCATCAGCATTACGGCCGCGAAAACATCATCCGCAACAACATCTTTGCCAACGCCATCACCCATCAGCTCCAACGCTCCCGTCTGGAGTCCCACATCTCATTTTCATTCTCAAACAACATCGTTTACTGGAAAACGGGCAAACTCTTCGACGGCTACTGGTTGGATACAAACGTAATCGTCGAAGCCAATCTCTACTGGCAGGCGGGCGGTGAAAAAATCTCATTCGCCGGCAAATCCTTCGAGGAATGGAAAAAAACCGGCAAAGATACACGCTCGCTGATTGCCGACCCGCTGTTTGTTGATCCAGAGAAAAATGACTTCAGGCTGCGTCCAAACTCGCCCGCCATTGCGCTCGGATTCAAGCCCTTCGATTATTCACAAGCCGGCGTCTATGGCAGCGCGGCATGGAAAAAGCTCGCCGCCGCCCGCACCTACCCGCCAATGGAATGGGCGCCACCTCCCCCGCCACCGCCGCCACTTGTGTTTAACGAAGACTTTGAGAATCTTGCCCCGGGCAAACGTCCGGCCGATTCCCATGTCCATGTCGAAAACAAAGGCGATTTTATCGGTGTAACGGATGACAAAGCCGCCAGCGGAAAACGCTCCCTGAAAATTGTGGATGCCGAAGGCTTGAAATACCAATTCAACCCGCACTTTTATTTCACACCCAACCACAGGCAGGGCATCAGCCGGTGCGCTTTTGATTTTCTGTTTGAATCCGGCGTCGAGTTTTTCCACGAATGGCGCGACAACGCAAGTCCCTACCGCACCGGCCCAAGTTTTTGGATAAAGCACGGCCGCCTTGTGGTGAACGGCCAGGATATTTTGACTTTGCCGGAAGGTGTATGGATTCATTTTGAAGTCACAGCCGCCCTCGGCTCAAATTCAACCGGCACATGGGAACTGACAGTCACCCTGCCAGACCAGCCACCGAAAATATTTACCGGCTTGAAATGCAATCCAGAATGGCGACAACTTGACTGGCTCGGCTTTGTAAGCAACGCCAACCGCAAGACCACCTACCACCTCGACAACCTCTCCCTTGCCAACAAGTAGAAGAACGCCCCCGCCAATTCCCATTTATCTCTGTCGCAGCCGGCATTTGGCGGCATTACACATAACAACATGGCAAGGAAGTTCGTCGAAACAGGAATGACCAGGAAGCCTGCTATCTCTTGCAGTTCAGGCTTGCCAATATAAAGGTCGTATTTTTGGAAGCGCCCGTTTTTCATTCCCGCTTTGCCTTGACATTGGAGCGGGGAGGGCGGAGAAATTGGCTTGGTTGAACGCCGATTTGATAGCATCAACCGCTGTAAACCGGCGCGCGAATTCGTATGAACAAGACGCCACACCGCCGGAAAGAAAGCAGTTTGTTTCCATTGCTTGCAGGAGCCGTGGCGTTGATGGCCTTCCCGCAACAGTGCGCCGCCGGCGCGATGGAACAGTTTACCCGAATCGGGCTGATGGCAGGCGGGATTTTTCTGCTGGCTTTTCTGATGGCCGCATTGATCTACGGGTTGAATGAGGCCCTGCGCTCAAAGCACAAACACCGGCATCATCATGTAATTGATGCCCGGCCGGCGGTTCCAGCCAGAAGGTTCCGCCGATGGATTATCTTCGGGATTTGGATTCTGGCGTGGGTGCTTGTAGCGGTGGCGTTGTGGTGGTGGGCAAGGAAACATTGAATCCTGAACAAAGCCCCGATTTGCGCCATTACTGCGCAGGCGCAGTTTCAAGTTTCTTTTTAATTTCGTCGTTTGGCTCGATTTCGATGGCCTTCCGCCACGCTTCCCGCGCCTTGTCCCATTGTTTGAGCGCGGCGTAAATGTCTCCCAGATGGTCGTGCAGAGTTGCATCTGGTTCGGTGGAAAGTTTGACCGCCTCCGACACGTATTGAAGGGCTTTCGATAACTGGCCAAGGCGATAGTAAATCCAGCCCATGCTGTCCAGAAAGGCGGCGTTTTTCGGTTCGATTTTCAAGGCGCGCTCCAGCAATTCTTTGGCCTTGTCCAAATTAACATTGCGCTCGGCCCACATGTAGCCCAGGTAATTGAGCGCCTCGGCAAATTGCGGGTCCATTTCAATGGCCTTCTGGAAAAACCGCTCTGCTTCATCATAATTTTTCACCCGCTCGTAGCAGGCGCCTATTTGGAAGTAAAGTGATGGCGTGAGCCGCTCCGGTGAGGATGAACGGGCAATAACCTCGGCGGCTGTAAATGCCTTCAATGCCTCGGTGTATTGTTTGTTCCGCGTGTAGGCCAGACCGGTGTAGTATTCGAGCGTGAAATTCGGGGCAAAACGTTGCCGCGCCCTTTCAAGCGTTTTCAATGCGTCATCGGCCCGGTTGGCATTCATCTGTGCTGCGGCAGTATCATAATAAGCAGGCTCAAATTGAGGATTAAGCATGATGGTCTTGCCGAGGTATTCGGCGGCCTTGTTAAATTCCTTCTCCTCGAAAGCCAGCCCGCCCAGATAGTAATAGGCTTGTGGATTGAGCGGATAATCTTTGATAACCGCTTCAAGCTGTTCCATGGCCTTCTTGCGTTCCTTGCCCTGCAAATAGATGGCTGTCAGCTTGGCGCGTATGGCATCGCGCAACTCCGGAATGCCGGCATGGCGCTCCTGCATTTCAAGCAACAATTCCGCCGCCTTGCGGGTGTCGCCGGCTGCCGCGTATCCATCGGCCATTTTCAATATCAGACCAACGTTGTCAGGTTTGAGCGACCTTGCCTGCTCAAGCAATGTCCGCATTGTCTGCTTGATTTGCTCCGGATTGTCCGGCCCGGCTTGCAAGTACTGGCCATGCAACTCAACCAAATCGAGCAAATAAAACACATCGCCTTTCTGCCGGCATGCCTGCGCCAAAATTTGGGCGGCTTCCTTGAACTTTTTATCCTGAACATAGGCAGCCACCAGCGTGCGGTAGCCGGACAAATTGCCAGGCGCTTTGGCAATGGCAAGACGCCCCTGGGCAAGAGCCTCGGCCTTTCGACCGAGTTGCAAACAAATCCAGCCCAACTGTGCATGAACATCTCCCGAAGCATTGGTTAGTGAGGCCGTTTTACTGAGCAACTCGCGTGCTTCTTCCAACCGATCCGCCATCATCAGACGGCGCGTGGCATCAAGCGCAAGCTCTTCGTTTGACGGGTCAGCCATCGCCGCAAGTTTGAACTCTTCCAGGGCCTCAAGCGGATTCCCCTCCAATTCCCTGGATAGTCCCAGTGAAAATCGCGCCAGAGCCTCCGCCCGCGCATTCAGAGCCTCTCGCTGCTCCGGCGTAAGCTCCACGATTTCATTTTCCTTGAACGGCGGATTCAAGTTTTGCCAAGTCCAAGCCTTGTCCGGCAACACTGTGGCCGACTTTGCAGCAGGCCGCCGGCTGCAGCCGTCCGACATGAACAGCAGCCCGCCTGCCATGGCCAACAGTAAGAGGCTTCGGACAGACATAATTGAAGACACAACGTCAATAACCAGCGCTCCGCGTCCGCACCAGACGCGGCTGCCGGTCAATTCAACACCTCAAATGAAGCAGTTTACTTCTGCCAGGTGCGCTTCTTGTGACGGTGCATGCGCAGCTTCTTGCGCCGTTTATGCTTGTTGATCTTTGCTTTGCGACGTTTTTTCAGTGATCCCATAGTAAAATTTTAATTGTTAAAACGGGGCAGCGCATCCGGCGCGTTCCCGTTGCCGGCATGGGCTGCATTCACCCCTGCGGCCATTTAATATACCACCTTGTTGAGCGGATATTCAATAATTCCTTCCGCGCCGGAAGCCTTTAGCTGGGGTATCAACTCCCGCACAACCGCTTCGTCAATCACTGTCTCCACCGCAACCCACCCCGACTGGCTGAGTTTGGAGATTGTCGGGTTACGCAGGGCCGGCAGCGATTCCAAAAGGCGCTTTAGATTCTTTTCCGCCACATTCATCTTCAACCCGACTTTGGACTCCGCCTCCAGCGCGCCCCGAAGCATCAACGCCAGCGTCTCGATTTTATGCCGTTTCCACGAATCTTTCCATGCCTTGTGGTTGGCAATCAGCCGCGGGGTCGAAGTCAGCAGCGTGTCCACAATCCTCAATTTGTTTGCCCGCAGGGATGAGCCGGTCTCGGTCAGTTCCACAATTGCATCAACCAGCTCGTGAGCCTTCACCTCGGTTGCACCCCATGAAAATTCGACCTCGGCCTTTACACCGTGTTTCCGCAGATATTTCCGGGTGATGTTCACCACTTCCGTGGCAATACGCTTTCCCTGCAAATCCTTGACAGACTTCACCGGCGAATCTTCCGGCACGCAAAGGACCCAACGGGCCGCCTGCCGTGTGGCCTTGGAAAATAAAAACTCACCAACCTCATGCACGTCGCTGCCGTTTTCAACAATCCAGTCATGGCCGGTTATGCCCGCGTCCAGATAGCCATGGTCAACATAACGGCTGATTTCCTGGGCGCGAATCATGCGAATTTCCAGTTCAGGATCATCAACATACGGCACATAGGAACGCGAGCTTATCGTCACATTCCACCCTGCCTTGGCCAGCTTCTGCAACGTGGCCTCTTGCAAACTGCCCTTGGGCAGCCCCAACATTAACTTTCTTTGTTTTTCTTCTTTCATTCCAAAGCTTTTATCAGCGGTCTCAAACCCCTGTTGTCAACCGCGCAAACCCGCTTGGTTTGCCATCACCTGCCATGAAAAGCCATCTTTTTCTTTTTGCATGGCAATGGCCTTGCCAGAACCGTGGCTTCCAAGTTCCGGAAATCAACAGCCGGCAACACCGCCGCCAAGGCCCTTTACCTGACGGCCTTCCACACGCAATTGACCGCGCGCAATGGCGGCGATGCAGCGCGGATACAACTCGCGCTCGGCGATTTGAATTCGCTCGTGCAATGTTGCAGGCGTGTCATCATCCAAAACAGGCACCGCTGTCTGCCCGATTATTGGCCCGCTGTCAACACCGGCGTCAACGAAGTGCACCGTGCAACCGGTAACCTTCACGCCATACTCTAGAGCCTGACGCCACGCCTCCAGCCCCGGAAATGCCGGCAACAGCGACGGGTGGATGTTCACAATCCGCCCTTCAAAAGACTTCAGGAAGTGCGCCTTCAACACCCGCATGAATCCGGCCAATACAACCAAATCCACTCCAGCATCCTGCAGTCGTCTGACATATTCAGCCTCCGCAGCTTCATCCAACTTTGTCTTGAACGGCCCCGGCGGGACGTATTCGGCGCGAATCCCGCGCTGTCTGGCGTGCTCAAGGATGCCGGCGGTTGGCACATCACTCAACACAATTGCCACCTCCGCCGGCAGACGCCCCGCAGCCGTTGCCTCAGCAATAGCCACGAAATTTGAGCCTTTGCCGGAACCGAGCACTCCAAGGCGAAAGTTCCCTGCCATATTCACCCCCGTTTCATATCCCCATTGTTGTTCCCCGGCAAGGGAAATGGAGAAAGTGACAGGTTTGATACTTTGGGAAAGGCCGGATTACAATCGCCACGACGAGCAAAGTTGCACCCGCCATTTTGCGCTCAAGAAATGGCTTCATTCAACCCACTGTTGATTGAATTAACCGGCGGTTACTTCAAGTACTTCCTCAAATTCTTCAGCCCTTTTATCGCAATCTCCTGGCGGCTGGGTTCAATCTTGCGCCAGATTGCAGCGGCAGCGGCAATTATCTTTACATCCTGTGTAAAAGACTCAATTACAACCGGCCCGTCATATTTGATGGCCTTGAGCGCCTTTGAAATACAATCCCAATTCAAATGATCGTTGCCAGGAGTGCCACGGTCGCTGCCGCAGGCATGGAAATGGGCCAGGTATTTGCCGGCCTTCTTTATCGCTTCGCCCAGGCATTTTTCCTCGATATTCATGTGGAACGTGTCGAGGTGGATTTTCAGGGCCGGGCTGTTTACAGCCTTGACCATCTTAAGCGCCTGGTCAACGGTATTGATGAAATCCGTCTCGAAACGGTTGAGCGGCTCGATGCAAAGGGTCACACCCCTGGCCTTTGCATAAGCGGCAAGCTCCTTCAGATTGGCGACAACCGTTTTCCACTGTTTCTTGTACTCATCTGGAGGCACTGGCCCCTTGCGACCAACCACCGAGTAGAGCGGCCCGGCTACATTCGCCGCCCCCAAAACAACCGCCTGATCCACAAGTTTCTTTATGTAATCCTTGGATGTTTGCTGCTCTTCCGGTGTCCCGCGCAAATCGCGCCCGGGTCCAAGGCAGGCGCACACCGAGCAACAGCTCAATTTCGCCTTGTCCAACTCCGCCCGCAAATACGCCGGGTCAATGTTTGCAGGCTCGTCAACGGCAATCTCAACCGCATCAAAGCCCCACTTTTTGAATGTCTTGAACCATTTTGCGCTCTCGTTGGTGAACGGGAACGTGAACAAGAATGTATTTATGCCGAATTTCATAGTGTTACTGATTTTTGTTTTGTGCCAACACCGCTCTACAATAAAGCATGGGATATGCAAGTCAATCCCGGAATTTGAAAGTCAAGCCTCGGAATGATTTCCAATCCGGCAGTCAATTCCGCGGCTTTTCAAGCCTGATGCGCCGCAGGTTGATGGCCTTCCAGCTCGACTTGTCAACAGGCGCAGCCTTGAGCACGTACTCGCCGGGTTGCTTGACATCTATTTTGCCGGCTGAAATCTCCTGAAATTTCGCCCAGTCACCGGTCACGGGCACGTTGGCAATCAATTTCTGCCCCTGAAATTCGATGGCGACACTCGCTCCATTATGCACCGTCGCCGCAGCCACGCGGACCTCGTATTCGCCCGCCTTGCTGAACTTTACCCGCCATTCAGCCCATTCTTGCGCATCATCCCAAAAGCCGATATTTGGCTGCCCGCCTTGATTTTCCACCTTGATGCGCGAGCCGTGAAGCTGGGCATCGTCGGCGTTCAAACTGTAATTGCCCCGCCTGTCGGCATCAACAACCGGCGGCGTTTCCTCCACAGGCACCGGTTTCAAATTCTTTCCCGCGATTTTGAAGCCAATGGCATATTCTGACGGAATTTTCTCAGGAAGCCTGACAACAAGCCCGGTGGCCGTCTGTGACCATGCGATTTTTCCCGAATAACCAAGCATTGTAATTTTTGAAATCTTGTTTTGCTCTGCATCCTCAGTTTTGGCGAGTGAACGGATTACAATTTCCCCATTTTCAGGCAGGCCAAGCGCAAATGCATACAGCGCATCCTTTTTGGTTGTGAATCTGATGTCTGCAGCGGTGTACTTGAAATCTTCGCGGAAACTGCCACCTCTGGCGCGCATCCTGCCCTCCCCATAAACAAGCCACGGGCGCGTTTCATAGATGCCCTCGCCGTTGATTGCAATCCATTTCGCAAGCTGTCCCAGCATCTGCTCAACCTCGGCGTCCAGCGAGCCGTCCGGCTTTTGCACAACATTAAGCAGCAGATTCCCGTTCTTGCTCACAATGTCCACAAGCATGTGAATAGTCCATTCGACAGGCCTGAACTTCCAGTTCTTATTGTAATACCAGTCGCCAATCGAAGTGTCAGTCTGCCACGGATACGGATTTATTTTACCCATCACGCCGCGCTCCAAATCCTCCACCCACCGGCCCCCGGAAGCCTGTTTGCACGTGTAAACCACCTGCACCGAGCCGCGGCTTTTTAATGCGTCCGAATTGTAGTAGTGCGCAATGAGCGACAGCCCGACCTCATTGTTGAACGGCACGCCGCCATCGGTGTACAGCAAATCCGGCTTGTATTTATCAACCAAATCCTTGATGCGCATGAACCACTCCTTCTGCCATTCCGGATTCTTGCTGTACCAATTCTTGTCATCAGGCGCGGCGGGCGGATGATACAAATCCCAATAATTTGAATTGGCGCCATCGTAAGGAATCCCGGCTTTGGGGCCGCTCTTGTCGGAGCCGTGGGACGGCTGAAACCATGTAAAACTGGCCCCCAGATGTTCCGAGACACCAAACTTCAGCCCGTACTTTTTGGCAGCCTTTTGCCAATCGCCGACAACATCGCGTTTCGGCCCCATGTTCACTGCATTCCACTTGTGATATGTGGAGTTCCACAAATCAAAATTGTCGTGGTGCACGCCCATCGAAACGAAGTACCGCGCGCCGGCAGCCTTGTACAACGCCATCAAACGCTCAGGATTCCATTTCTCGGCTTTCCAAAGCGGGATTATGTCCTTGTAACCGTGCTCTGATGGATGCCCGTAATTGGCCAGATGATGCTCATACTGCCGGTTGCCCTGTATGTACATATTGCGCGCATACCAGTCGCCTTCCATCGGGACTGCCTGCGGCCCCCAGTGTGCCCAAATCCCAAATTTCGCGTTCCTGAACCATTCCGGGCAATTGTAATTTGTCAGCGACTCAAGCGCCGGCTTGAACGGTCCTTGCAAAATCGGCAATTCAACGGAGGCCGGTTGCTGTGCCCAAAGTTGGTTTGAAACAATCAGAAGCAGAACACCTGAGGTTGCCAATGTCTTTTTCATTTGACGTCTTTCGCTTTATTCCAAGTCATCGGGTCTTGTCAACCCCGCTGTTGAGCTTGGAAGCGAAAGTCTGAGGAGCAGGTTCGATGCAATACTGGCCGCGTTGGTAAAGCTCTGACGCCACCTGAAACAAGGCAATGGCATCTTGCATGACCTCTTTGTCCAATTCGTCCGGATGCAATACCTTGGCCGGATTTCCTGACTTTGGATTCCCGTGGAAATATTCCACCGTCTTGTTCAAGCCCAGAACAACCATGCGTTGCTGCCGGTAAAGTCCAATATCCCTGTTGTGATTCAACAAAGCCCGCCCCTGCCCCGGCTCAAGCCGCAGCAAGTCACGCCCAAAAAAGGTGCTGTCATAAGGCCTGCCAATCATTCCAAGCAATGTCGGCGCCACATCCAACTGGCATCCCAGCGTCCCTACAACACTTGGTTTGTTCACCACCGCAGGTCCGAACACCAACAATGGAATCTCATAGGATTTCATGGGTATCGTCTGCCGCCCGTACACCCGCGCACCGTGATCGGCCACAATTGCAACAATTGTATTTTGATAAAACGGCTCACGCTTGATTTGCTCCAAAAACTTGCCCAGGGCATAATCAGTGTATTTCACCGCGTAATCGCGACGGCGCTCATCAGGATTTTCAGGAATCCGCCCCTTTGGATATGTAAATGGTTTATGGTTTGAAACTGAAAGCGCGGTCAATAAGAACGGTTTGCCCTCCTGATTCATTTTCCGGCACTCATCAATGCAGCGCTGGTACAAATCCTCGTTGCACACTCCCCAAATGGTTTCAAAAGTTGGATGCTCAAAATCTTTTCGTTCGATGAATCTATCGTATCCATTTGCGGTAAGAAATGGCCGCATGTGGTCGAAGATGCCACGACCGCCGTACACGAACGTTGTGGCGTATCCATCCCGTTTTAACACGGATGCAATCGTTTCAATCCGGCATTGCCGCGCACGCACAACCACCGAGTCGCCGGGCATAGGCGGGAAGCTGCACAACACCCCTTCCATTCCACGAACGGTCCGGTTTCCTGTGGCATAAAGGTTGCTGAAAAGCATCCCCTCGCGCGAAACCCATTCATCGAGGTTTGGCGTCAGCGAAGCCCCGGCGCGACCCAGGCATCCGAAAAATTCCGAACCCAGACTCTCTTCCAATAGAATTATGACATTGAGGCGCGGACGTGTTGTGTCGCCCGCAATATGCCGCCGCAGCGAGGCCCGATCATCAGTCCATTTGGCCTGCGGCTCGTCAAGCAAACGCCGCGCTCGTTCAAATGCCTGGGCCGATGTCATCACGCGGTAAAACGGCTCGTATTCCAACTCGCGCGTCAATGCCGCCTGAATTCCGGAATACCATCCATTACCGGCGATTTCATTTATCTGTCGTTCCTGGGAAAAACGAGTCAATGAATTTCCAACAAACGGATATGTGGCAATGGCAATCATTAAAAGGCCGCCAAAAACCAAAGCACGCTGCCATAACGGCGCGGGTGACCGCCATACCTCCGGTAAAAAACGCCGCGACGCCCAAAGCCATGCAACCGACATCAAGGCGCATCCGGTCAGAATCCAGCCCATCGGGTAAAGGTCCCACAAGCTGGAAAACACTTCGTGCGGGTAAATCAAGTAATCAACTGCGACCGTGTTGAAACGGGATTTGAACTCGTCAAAGAAGAAGCCGTCGGCAAGCAACAGGAAAAATGCCACGCCCCAGAACAGTAAAAACCCGACTGACAGCAGCAACTGATGCCAGCGAGCCGCAAACCACCGGTTTGGAATGACAAGAAACCATGCCGCCAATGGCAGGCTCGCCACAAGGGCCACAAAACCGTCCATCACCAGGCCAATGCCGATTGTTTTGACTACCGTCCCGAAATTGGTCCCGGGCGGGGAAAAAATCCACAAAAAACAGAGCCGCTGCAGCCCGTGTAAAACAAAGAGGCTCGTCCACAACAAAATCAGAAGCCCGTACCGTGTACGCCGCAAACTCAAAAACGTGTTGCCAATGCTCAAAGCAAAATCCCAATCACACTGTTGATATTTTCAACTCTTCTCAAAGGTGTGCTTGAAACAAGGGAATGTCAATAATAATCTGCCGCTGCTGGCGCGTGCGTAACCATGCGGCCTGACAATGAGGCGTCCCGGCATCGTGCCAGTATATGAACTTTTACAAGCTTAGTCCCAACGCGCCTCCAGAACAATCTTCCCGATCATTCGATTCTGTTCCAGTTTGCGATGGGCATCTGCCACGCGCGTGAAAGAAAAATGCTCCGCATCCAAAACCGGTCGCAATCTGCCATGGTCAACAAGGCGCGTCAGTCTTTCCAAAATCATCCCATGCCGCCGGCGCTCCGCGGGCTGTAAAATTGGCAGAAGCATGAAGACAACCAACAGACTCGCGTTCTTTGCGTGCAACGGACTCAGGTCTTGAGTCGAACGGGCCGCAATGGTCACAACCGTGCCGTTTGGTTTTACAGCCTGGAAACTGGCCGCGAGGCTGTCGCCTCCAACGGTATCAAAAACAACATCGAATCCTTCCCCGCCTGTGAATTCCTTGACGTATTCAGCAGGTCTTTTTTCCCGGTAAAAAATCACGTAATCAGCCCCAACCTTGCGGGCAATCTCAGCCTTTGCCGGAGTTGAAACAGTCCCGTAAACGATTGCGCCGGCGATTTTTGCCAGTTGCACTCCGATGTGGCCGACACCACCCGCCGCGCCCTGAACCAAAACTCGCTGGCCGGGACGGATTTGAGCGCGCTCAATCAACGCTTCCCAGGCGGTAATTCCAACCAGTGGAAGTGCAGCAGCCTCTGCCATGCCGAGTTTTTCCGGCTTTCGCGCCACCAAAGCCGCGTCAGCAAGCATGTATTCGGCAAGCGCGCCTTGCAACCCCTTGAAGCCGCCGGCACATGCGTACACCGCATCGCCAGCCTTGAAATTATCCACCCCTTCCCCAACCGCATCAACCGTGCCCGCGACATCCCCGTGTAAAATTGCAGGAAACGCCGGCGACAACTGCGCCAGCATGCCGCTGCGGATTTTGGTGTCCACCGGATTGACGCTTGATGCCGCAACCTTGATGAGCAGATGCCCGGGCTTTGGCTCAGGCCGCGGAAGTTCGGCAAGCTCAAAAACCTCCGGCCCGCCAAATCGGTTTATGACCATTGCTTTCATGGCAAACAGCATGGAATTGCGTAAAATGCCGGCAATTATTCATCGGCGCGTTTTTTGCGCGAGTAAGCATGTGTCGCGTAACCGTAAAAGACCTCTGCAGCCTCCATGAAGGTTTCGGACAATGTTGGATGCGGATGAATGCAAGCGGCCAAATCATGCGCAGTTGCGCCCATCTCAACTGCAAGCACTCCCTCGGCTATTAACTCACCGGCGCCGTGTCCAACAATCCCCACTCCCACAATGCGCTCGCTTTCGGGTTCAATCAACAATTTCGTCAGACCGTCAGTCCGCTCGAATGTCATCGCGCGCCCGCTGGCCGCCCAGGGGAATTTGGCCACTTCAACCTTGATTCCCTTGGCCTTCGCCTCCTCCTCGGTCAAGCCGCACCATGCCAGTTCCGGTTCCGTAAAGACCACCGCCGGGATGACAACGTCCTTGAAAAGGCTGTTTTCGCCGCAAATGTTTTCAACTGCAATCCGTGCCTCCTTGTGCGCCTTGTGCGCGAGCAGAACACCGCCGGCTATGTCGCCAATCGCCATAAGCGCAGGATCATTCGTCTCCTGTCGTTCATTGACTTGTATGAAGCCCTTTTCGTCCCGCGTAATCCTGGTGTTTTCCAATCCCAAATCCTCCGCGGCAGGGGTGCGCCCGACGGCAACCAGCACGCGATCATAAAGTTCAGTCACTGTTTTTCCGCCTGTGTCCATCTCAACCTTGATCTGGCGGCCGGCGGTTGACATGTTGATGACCCTGGTGCTGACTCGCAATTCACGAAAATTCTTTTTTGCGTAATTGACAACCGGACGCGCCAAATCAGGGTCTGCGCCGGCCAGAATTTTATCCAGAGCCTCAACGACCACAACGCGGCTGCCCAAAGATGCGTAAACCGTGCCCATTTCCATTCCAATGTAGCCCCCGCCTATGATTAGCAAATCCCCGGGGATTTCCGGCAAATCAAGCGCTTCACGCGCCGTCATGATGCGAGGATTGCCCAGGTCAAACGCACGCGGCATTGCAGCACGCGAGCCAACGGCAATTATAGCCTTGTCGTATGTAACGAACTTCTGGCCCTCTTCGGTTTCAACTCGCAGGGTATGTGAATCTTCGAAATATCCGCGCCCGCGCATGACAGTCACCTTGCGAAGTTTGGCAAGCGATGCCACTCCCTGTCCAAGCCGGTCGAGAACCGAATCTTTCCAGGCACGCAACCTGTCCAACTCGATTTTCGGCTCGCCGAATGTGATGCCGCGGCGCGCAAATTCCTTCGCCTCCGTCAACACCTTGGTGGCGTGAAGCAGCGCCTTTGACGGAATGCAGCCTTCATTGAGGCAAACGCCTCCCAGCCGGTTAGATTTGTCAATCAAAATTACCTTCTTGCCCAAATCAGCGGCGTAAAAAGCCGCGGCATAACCGCCAGGTCCTGCTCCCAAGACTGCTAATTCTGTTTTGATGGATTCCATAGTCAGTGTCCCCTTTTATTTACTTCTGCGATCGCAAAGATTGAAATTATGCGCCGATCTTGATCAATTCCTCCGGGAAGTTCTCAAACCCCTGCCGTAGCGCCACGATGAAACGGGCGGCTGACGCCCCGTCAATCAGCCGATGGTCATAGGACAACCCCATCGGCATGAGTATTCGCGGCTCGATTGCACCATCCGGCCTGACAACGGCTTTGCGAGAACCCTGTCCCAAGCCAAGTATGGCCGCTTGTGGCGGGTTGACAATCGGCGTGAAAAAGCCCCCGCCGATGCCGCCCTGGTTTGATATGGTAAACGAGCCGCCCTCAAGTTCCGCAGGGGCAAGCTTCCGTTCCCGCGCCTTTGAAGCCAACAATGCCAGTTCCAGCGCCAGCTCCAAAAGGCTCTTCCGGTCAACATCTCGAATCACTGGCGCCACCAACCCAGCCTCCGTGTCCACAGCCACGCTGATGTGAATGTATTCCTTGAACACTATCTCTTGTGCCGCTGTGTCCAGGCTGGCATTGAAAATTGGAAATTGCTTGAGAGCATCAGCAACCACCCGCAACGCAAAACATGTCAAGGTCAACCGCGCCCCTTTCTGGGCGTAAGCCGGCTCAAATTTCTTCCGAAGCTCGAGCAATGCCGTTATGTCGGCCTCATCAAATTGGGTCACCTGCGGTATTGTAGTGACGCTTTCCTGCATCCGCCGCGCAATAACCTGGCGAAGCGGTGAAAATGGTTTCCGGCTGACAGCCCCCCATTGGGAAAAGTCCACTGATGGCGGCGCAGCCGCCGGTGTTGCCGGCGACCTTGCTGCAACAGGCGCGCCTGCGGCCTGTGCTGCACGCATAAGGCCCTGGATGTAGCGGCGCAAATCTTCCATTACTATGCGCCCGCCATGTTGGCTTCCGCGCACCTGCCTCAAATCAATGCCAAGGTCCCGGGCCAGCTTCCTGATGGTTGGCGAAGCCGGAGGCCCAAACGCTTCGCTGGTGGATTCAACTACCGGCTCTTGAGCGTCCGTTTCCGTCGTCTGAACCGGTTGTGCCACGGGCTGCAGAGGGGCTGTCTGCCGCACCGCAGGAGGGCGGGAGGCAACAGGCGCTGCCGCCGCCGGAGCATCGCTGCCTGCAAGAGTCAAAATAAGCGTCCCAGGGGTTATCTTGTCTCCAACCTTTACCATGATTTTCTCAACGCGCCCGGACCTGCCCGCAGGAATGCCAGCAACAGCCTTGCCGGTCTCAAGTTCGATTACATTCTGGTCGGCTGCCACTGCATCGCCTTCACTTACCAAAATGCTTACCACAACGCCGGAATCGGCGCCTTCACCAAGATTTGGCAATCGAATATCCATAAAAAATTGGCCTGACTCCCATTTACTTGCCGTGGAACGCCACGCCCTGCCATTCAGGGCACGCAACAGCCCATATCAAAGCCCACAAACACCACATCCGCAACCCAAAAAGCTGCATCCGGGCTGAAACCATCCAGACACCATAATTTGAAATTCTGTATGCTCGCCAAACCGCATCCTGAGCGGCTACACTAAACCGCGTGAAAACAAAAATAATAATCTGTACAGCCGGCCTCCTTGCAATGCTGCCAGGCGCCATTTGTGGCGTCACACCCGATGCGCGACGTGATGCCGCCGTAGAGGCCATTGAAAAAGTGATGCCCGCGGTGGTCAACATCGCCACTGAAACAATCGTGCGCCGCACACGCAATCCATTCGAGGAATTGCTTTGGGAATTCTATGACCCCTACTACCGCCGCCAGCCAAGCCGCCTTTACAGTCTGGGTTCAGGCGTAATCATTGACGAGGACGGCTACCTCGTCACCAATGACCACGTCGTCCGCAGCGCAACCCGAATTGCCGTCAAACTGCATGACGGACGCGAGTTTGACTGCGACCGCGTTGCCACATCCGCAAAAAGCGACATTGCTGTGTTGAAAATCCGGTGCAAACCAGGCGAGAAATTCACCGCCGTCAAATTTGCCGCGCCCGGGGATTTGTATCTGGGCGAAACGGTGCTTGCCCTCGGCAACCCATTCGGCCTTGGCGGCTCTGTAAGCCGCGGCATTTTAAGCTCCAAAAACCGCAGGCCGCCATCTGCCAATGAACCGTTGGATGTGGCCGACTGGCTTCAAACCGATGCCGCCATCAACCCGGGCAACAGCGGCGGTCCGCTCATCAACCTAAATGGCGAACTCATCGGCATCAACGTGGCCGTTTATCGCGAGGGACAAGGCATCGGATTTGCCATTCCCATCAAGTTGGTTTTGGAGACATTGTCGGACATCTTCACTCCGGAATCCCTGAAATCACTCTGGTTTGGCGCGAGGCTCAAAGCCGGCGAATCGCCGCCATCAGTGGCTGAAGTGCAGCCCGGCAGTCCCGCCGAGAAGGCCGGCCTGAAAAGTGGCGATATTATAACCCGGCTCAACGGCAAACCCATGCGCAGTTTCCTGGAGCTGGTGCGGGAACTGGTGAGCATCGGCCCCCAGAAGGATATCCGCCTGGATTTGCTCCGGGGCGGCGCAGCTCAAACATGCAGGCTTCAGTTGATCCCGGAAAGCGAGGTATTCAATGAAAAGCTAGTCCAGTCACGCCTTGGCATCAGCGTGCAGCCGCTTACGGATGAAACCGCCGAACGCATCGGAATAACCAGCACCGATGGCCTGCTCATAACTGCCGTTGAGAAAAACAGCCCGGCAGCCGGCGCCGGCCTTGAGCGCGGATTCATCATAACCGAATTGGATGGCGAGCCGGCCACCGATCTGCTCAAGGTTGCAAAACATCTTTACACCAAGAAAAAAGGCGAAACGGTCCGTATGCAACTGTTGGTGACACGACGCCGCGGCGCATTCATTACCGTGCAACCGGCGGTGGCGGAAGTGGACGTTCGGTGAAAGTTGCAGCGCTTGAAAGGATTGGCTGTCCGCCGGCTTGCAGCGCTGTTTTGCCAGCGATTACTCGTTGCCAACCCCCTCTGTTTTCAAGTAGGGTATCGCCAGCATGTCCGCCGTTGGGGAAACATTGCGAAAAAATCGTGAGGCGCGGGGACTTACCGTGGAGCAGGTGTCCGAAGTCACCAAGATGCGCACAGACCACGTCCGCGCGCTTGAAAACGGCAATTACGACGTTTTCCCAGCCAAGGTTTATGTTCGCGGTTTTGTCCGCAGTTACGCCAATTTCCTCGGGATTGAATTTGAGGAAATAAGCCCTGCATTGGAAGAAGAGCTTGGCGCCATCAAGCGCTTCCGCGAGCCGCCATCTCTCAGCCGGCACGAGAAAAACTGGATTGACACGTTGATGCTTGGGCTGTCGCGGGTTAACTGGCGCATCTTGTTGCCAGTGTTTGGGGTGCTGTTGGCCGGCGTACTGGCCGTCAGCATCTATCAAGCATGGCGGCGCCATAAAAACCAGGACCCGCTCTCCACACTCGGCCCCGGTTATTACACGCCGCCAGCCGATGCCACCGCAGTCTATCTGCCCATCCCAACAAATCCACCTGCGCGTTCAAATCGTTAGCCAGCCTGCCTGGCGCAGGCCGGCCACTCCGATAAAAGCAAAGGCGGATTACACCGAGTAGGTGCTGGCCGAGGTGTTGCCGCCGCGGCCCGTCCAGTTGGTATGGAAAAATTGTCCGCGTGGCATGTCCACCCGCTCGTAGGTGTGCGCTCCGAAATAATCGCGCATTGCCTGCAACAGGTTGGCCGGCAACCGCTCGCTGCGGAAAGCATCGTAAAATGCAAGGGCCGTGCTCAACGCCGGCACCGGTATCCCCTTGCGGGCGGCTGTGCTCACCACCTTGCGCCAGGAACGGGCGCAACTCTTTATCGCCTTCTTGAAAAACGGGTCCAGCAACAAATTCGTCAGGTCTGGCTTTTTATCAAATGCCTCCTTTATCCGGCCCAGGAAAACGCTGCGAATGATGCAGCCGCCGCGCCACATCAACGCTATGCCGCCATAGTTAAGGTTCCATTTGTACTCCTGCGCGGCTGCCCGCAAAAGCATGTAGCCCTGGGTGTAGGATATGATTTTTGATGCATACAACGCCCGCCTGATATCCTCGATAAACCGCTTGCGATCGCCCGCGATGCGCGGCTTCGGCCCGCCAAACACCCTGGATGCCGCCACTCGCTGCTCTTTCATGGCGGAGATGCAACGCGAATAAACCGCCTCGGCAATCAGTGTAATTGGCACGCCCATTTCCTGCGAGGCAATCACCGTCCATTTCCCCGTCCCCTTCTGTCCGGCGGTATCCAAAATCTTGTCCACCAAAGGCGTTCCATCCTCGTCCTTGAAGGCCAGAATGTCGCGGGTGATTTCGATCAAATACGAATCCAGCTCGCCCTTGTTCCATTCTGCAAAAACCTCGTGCATTTCCTGGGCGCTCATTCCAAGCCCGTCCTTCATCAAATGATACGCCTCGCATATTAGCTGCATGTCGCCGTATTCGATCCCGTTGTGGGTCATCTTTACAAAATGCCCGGCCCCGTTTTCCCCAACCCAGTCGCAACACGGTGAACCATCGGCCACCTTGGCCGCTATCGCCTGGAAAATCGGCTTCACATGCGGCCACGCTGCCGGTGAGCCACCGGGCATTATGGACGGCCCGCGGCGCGCCCCTTCCTCGCCGCCAGAAACGCCTGTCCCAATGTACAACAATCCTTTGGACTCAACATAAGCCGTGCGGCGCATTGTGTCCTGATACAGCGAATTTCCGCCGTCAATTATGATATCGCCCGGCTCCAGAAGCGGTATCAATTGCTCGATGAACTCATCAACAGCGCGCCCCGCCTTGACCATCAACATCACGCGCCGCGGCCGCTTCAACTGCGCCACCATTTCCTGCAAAGAGTGCGCCCCCAGCACATTCGTGCCCCTGGCCGGCCCTGCCAGAAAATCGTCAACCTTCGACACGGTGCGATTATAGGCTACCACGGTAAAACCGTGGTCGTTCATGTTCAAAATCAGATTCTGGCCCATCACAGCCAGACCAATCAATGCAATGTCACCTTTGGGTTCCATATCAGTTTTTCCAATTTCGTTTCCGTTTCAAAATGAGCCGCCAGCATACACCGCCTCAACTTTTACGCCAGTGTTTTTTCATGAAGTTGATCGTGCAACATCGCCTGCTGTTCCGTGGCGGTCTGCTTGAAAATTTTCAAACAGGCCGGAAAACCGAAAAATAATTTTGACCGCTTCAATTCCTTGAAATCTCTGCGCGCGAACTTGCGAATTGATTTCTACTGTGTCTGCGTGCTTTTGGGGGCCTCTATCATTTTCCAGAACTCGGGATTGTTCTGCAAGGCCTCGTCCTCGGCTGTGCCAAGACTCGTTCGAAACAGAAAATCCTTGAATGTATTGCGATGTAGAATGCGGTGCACAACCAGCCCCAAATCATGCCGCTCAAAATAAATGCGGTAGTCGCCTATTCGGAATCTGTACAATACTCTTCCGCCCCGCTTCAGTTTCCCAAAGCGGTCCAAATCGGTGCTCATCGCCTCGTGCGGCAGTCCGCGGAATTCTCCAAGGATGCGCAACTGCAAATCCTTCGGCATCCTGGAAAGTTCAGCGGCGCTGAGCGGGTTGAAAATAATTTGGAACGGAGCCATGATTTATTTCTATTTTAATCAATTACACCGTCAAACGCCGACAGGCGGCATTTTATGGCAGCGCGTATGGGAATCGAACCCATCTTTCGGCCTTGAGAGGGCCGCGTCCTGAACCGATAGACGAACGCGCCACCCGCGGCATCGGCGCCAACAATAGCAACCAGACGCCGCTTGTCAACATCATAACATTCAAAGTAATCGAACCACGCAGCATGCCATCGCCAGCTTCTTCAGCAAAAAAAAAGAGCCGCCCATTTCCGGGCGGCTCTTTTGAAGAACACAACTCAACGCTTACTTGCGGCGGAAGAACAGCAAACCCGCGACGCCCAACATCCCCAACGCCAGCGTGGAAGGTTCAGGCACGCCTGACACGATGGCAAACGAGGCAAACCCAGGTGCCGGAATAATATATGTAGGTGTCGGCGTTACGCCAGGCGTAACTGTAATTGGCGTGGCTTCTCCAATTCGCACACCCGGAGTCCCCGCCTGCCAAGCAGCGTAAGCAGCATCCCAGCTTGTATAAACATCAGCATGGTTCCAGACGCGAATGGTTACTTGAGCTGTTTGACCTTGCACGGTTACCCACGGCACATAACGCGCACTGTCTGAACCAACGTTCAAATAACCATAAGCGCTCGTTGGCGTTGTAAAGAAGTCAACAATACCAGGCTGATTGGCTGCATTAAGCAACGGAACCCAAGACGAAGTATTGGGATTGTACCCAAACATTTGAGCTGCATAGTTTTGGCCTCCCGGAATCGGAACGGCGGAACCTGAAGGCGTAACTCCAGTGAATGTCGCGGATATATTGGACGGATCATCGTAGATCCTCGCCGCCCAACCTGTTCCGCTGTTTGCAAACCTTACACTTCCCTGTCCAAAGGCTGTTGCAGCCATTGCCAGACAAACTATTGAACTAATTGCGAGTTTTTTCATATTTTGTTCCTGTTTGTTGTTAATGTTTTTGTTAAATGGTCAGTTTTCGGTTATTGTCTCTCAACTAACTAATTTTGTGGCACGGTGAAATCCCGAACCCAGTTTTGTCCGGGTGTCGGCCGATACACAAAAAATCCTTGCCCAACGGTGATTGTCGGCTCCCCACTTGTCCATTGAGGATTGCCCGGATCCCACGGTGGCGCTGTATAATCATACAACCGCCATTGCTCCGTTGAGTTGCGATAAGTGTAGATAACATCTCCATCCCGCGCCGGGAATCCCAAATCTGTCGCCAACTGGCCTTCCTGCGGAATAAGTGAGCCAACCAACTGGAAGCCCACGTTGGTTGTGTAGTTACCCGGCAGGTTGACTGTCAGGTTTGTGCCCTGTATCACTTCGCCAACAAAGGTGTTGGTAAATGCCGTCGAGGAAGGATTGTAAACAAACGCGCCCTCGCCCGGAAGCAGCGTCATATCAGGAACATCCCACTGTGGATTCATTGGATCCCACGGCGGAGCTTGGTAAACGGCAAGCCGCCATTGTGATATCGGATCGTACTTGTAAACCACAAAGCCGTCTGGTTGACCGGCAAAAAGCACACCCAATGTGTTCGTGGGTGCCATTAATGGATTGGCAATGATGGAGAAGCCTGGCGGCATCACCACGTTGGCATAGCCAACCACGTTGACTGAATAAACCGTGCTCTGCGCAATGGCTGCCAGCGTGCCACATGCTACAGCGGCCGTTAGAATCATCGTTTTTGTCTTCATTGTTGTCCTTTTCACGTTGTCCGTGTGTGCTTCAAATTTCTCAGATGACCAGCCTCTTGTCAACAATTTTTGAAAAAAATTTTGAGAATTTTTTTGGCCCCAAGATTTCAAAGCCACGCCATCTTAACATATTGATTATCAACGATATGCATTTCATCAAAGCCTTCATTCAATTTCATTTTGGAATTTTTCCCCAAATTTTTTTTCAAAAAAATTGCTTCAAACCATGATTTTTCTGCCGGTGACACTAGTCCATGTCGGCCACTGCATCCAGCATTCAATTAATGGCAACTTGGCGGCGGCATACTGAAGAAGTTGGTTTCCAATCCGCCGGTTTTGTGGCTTAATGGGGACATGGACTTGGCAGGAAATTTGGAAAATGTCCGCGCGCGCATACGCGCTGCATGCGAACGCGCAGGGCGCAACCCGGACGAAGTGACCTTGCTTGCGGTGTCTAAAGGCCAGCCACCCGAATTAATCAAGGCCGCATCAGAACTTGGCCTGAATCTTTTTGGCGAGAACAAGGTGCAGGAGGCAAAGGCAAAAATCCCATTGTGCCCAAGCCGGCTGCACTGGCACATGATCGGCCATCTGCAATCCAATAAATGCCGGGATGCGGTTCATTTCTTCGAGATGATTCAAAGCGTGGATTCACTCGAGCTGGCACGCGAGATCAACAAGTGGGCGGATAAATCGGCCAAGACGATGCCAATTTTGCTTGAGGTGAACATCGCCGGCGAATCCACAAAATTCGGTTTCAAGCCCGAGACATTGCTCGCCGAACTGCCTGCGATTAACGCGCTGCCGCGAATCGAGATCAACGGCCTGATGACCATGGCGCCATGGACATTGGACGCTGAAAAGGTCAGGCCGGTATTCCGCAGACTGCGGGAGATAAAAGCCGAGTGCGAGCGCATATTGGGCGCGTCGCTACGGCATCTGAGCATGGGCATGAGCAGCGATTATGAGGTTGCCATAGAAGAAGGCTCGACCATTGTGAGAATTGGCACCGCCATTTTCGGGGAAAGAAAAAAAGCCTGAAGCATCAAGCCGGGCAACAATCAGCCCAAAATGGTGTTATTTAATTAACAGGAAAGTTATGAATGCCGAAGCTGAGCTGATTCAGCGCTGCCTCCGGGGCGACCAGCAGGCTTGGGCAGAATTGTTTGATTTGCATTACGCCCCGGCAGCGCGTTTCATCTTCCAGCTTTCGCCGGAATTGTCCCAGGAAGATGTGGAGGAAATCTGCCAGGAAGTTTTTCTCTCAGTGGTGAAAAACCTGGGTTCATTCAATGCAAAAAGCCGCCTGCAAACGTGGATTTACCGTATCGCAGTCAACAAGACGCGGGATTACATCGAAAAACAACGCGCCGCCAAACGCGGCGGAGGCGCAACCCCTGTATCGCTCCAGGCAGAGGACCCTGAAACGGGCTTGCAGTTGGACCCGCCGGCCCAGACACAGTCGCCGGACCAGCTTTTGATCTCGTCTGAAAAATTTGAGCTGCTTCAGACGGCTTTGGAACAGCTCGGCAACCCATGCCGTGAAATAATCGAGCTGCGTTATTTTGGTGACCTCGGTTACGACGAAATCGCCCGCGCGCTGAATCTCAACCCAAAAACCGTCAGCTCGCGGCTGAGCAAATGCCTGGACAAATTGGAGCAAACAGCCCGAAAGATGATTTGGAGGGAGAAAATCTCAAGCCGTTCCGTCTAAATAATGGTGAGGTATGAGAGAGGATGGCACAAAACAAATTGAGGCGCTGCTCCAGCGCTACGCAAAAAAGCGCCGGGAGCAAATGCCGCCTTTTGCCCAGCCGCCTCCGCTCACACGCCAATTGTTGCTCGATGAAGCCCGGCGGCTCCACCCGCCAAAACCCGCTGGCAGCCGCCCATATCTTAACTGGCTGTCCATTTTTTGGCCGCGTCTGGCATGGGCCGGCGCGGCAGCGGTTGCCATCGGAGCAATCTGTTGGGCCTTGTTGCACAATCGAATATCTCCGGCAAACGGCCCGGAAATGGCAAAGCACATCCCGGAACAAACTGAAAAGAATCCTGAAAAGGAACTTTTATCCACGAAAACAAAAACGGAAACGCCCGGCCCACCGCCAGGCCAAAAACTTTATGAGAATCAAAAGCCGGAGAATCCCGGAATGCTAAAACGCGAGGAAATTGCGTCCGCGCCTCCTCCATCGCCTGCCGCGCCGCTGCCACTGGTTAAATCCGCTCCTGTCGTTGCAGCAAAACCACAAATCAACAAGGCCGCGCTTGAAGCGCAAACAAGCCGGGATGGAGCCAGCCCTGCTGCCCCAACAATGGCCGGCGCGGAAGTCAAAAAATTGGCGGAAAAGGAAAGCACTGGGGCTGTGATTGCGCTGGCGACTCCACCGTCAGACGCAGCCGAACGGCAAAAAACTGCGGTAAAATTGGCAAATGCAGATCGATTTGCGGCAACAAGTCCGACAGCCGATGTCAGCGTCGTCGCCAATCTTGCAACCGCGCCAAACGACAACGAGGGCATCGCTTCGTATTATTTCCGCAAGGCGCAGGCTTTCCAACAAAAACAAAATGATAACCAAAATCTTGCACGGAGGTCTGCAGTAGTTGGCAGGGCCGCGGATGCAGCGCAAACCGCGCGCAAAAGTGCAGAGATGGAGCCGGCGCCCGTCAACCGGCTTTATGCCCGGACTTCGACTGACAAACTGAAGAAAACGGAGCAACAGGCCGCCACAAACATTCTGCCTGCATTCATCCTTGAACAGGAGGGCCGCCAGATTCGATTGATGGATGCAGACGGCTCGGTTTATGCAGGACAGATTGAATCTGCGCCGCCAGAACTTCAAGCATCTTCAGAATCAAAACTCCGGCAGCGCATGCAGTTCGCAGAGGAAACAAACGATGCTGAAGTTACCACAAACAACGCCTCCGGCAGCCAGTTGCTGTCTTTTCAGGCAATTGGAACCAACCGGCAATTCAATCAGGTGGTAAATATCAAGGGCGTTTTGATTTCCCAACAACCACCTCAAGCGCAGACATTTGCAGTTGAACGCAGCCGTGAATCAGCCCCGTTGCTCAGAGGAGGATTGCAAAACCCGCCAGCGGGCGCGGCAGCCGCGCCAGGCACGGTGCCATCGCGGCCAGTTGCAGCAGACGGCCGCACGCCGGTGCCAGAAAACGTCCAGAAAATTGAGATCAAAGGCTGGATTCAAATTGGCAACAGCCCACAGTTCCGCTTCCGGGCCGTAAGCGAGTAGCCCCATGCTCTCAACGGCAGAGGCGCCATCGCCGGATAACGCCGTCCGCCAAACTGTGACTTCTTAAACCGAACTACTTCGCGCCTTGATCAATCCAGGCGCGAATGAGGGCAACCTGTTCTTTGCTCAACGGTTCCCCCTTGCCTTTTGGCGGCATGTGTTCCTCTTCCTTGCCAACGCGGGCCACGGCAAGAACCAGTTTGCTTTCGGCGCTTTTGCCTGGAGTTACAAACTTGTTTTTGCTGGCGGATTCATGCGAGTCCAGGCGCAATTTGGCTTTTTGCTTCTCCGGCCCGTGGCATTTGAAACAATTTTTCTCAAAAATAGGCCGGATGTCCTTCTGGTAAGTAACGCCTTCCTTGTTCGCCGGCGGCGGCAAAAGCTCCGCGGCCGTACCCAGACTGCAACACAAGCATCCTGCAATTGCGGCAATTAGTCCTTTCATTATTTATCCTTCATCAAACCATTTGTTTTCTTCAGACGCGCCCTCGCAAAAATAATTCATTTCCAATAAACTGCAAAACCGCCGGCCATGGCGGACACAGCCGGCGGTTGGAACAGCCATCAAAAGCTACTACTTGACTTTCTTGACGTTTTCCCACTTCCCGGTTTTTGCGGATTTGAGCACCGCGTCGCAGACGTACTGCGTTTCCAGCGCCTCCTTGAAGGTTGGGCTGGTGGGTTTGTTGGCTGCAAGTCCTGCCAGGAAATCGGCAAGTTGATGTATAAAGGAGTGTTCAAAGCCGATATTCAGACCCGGCACCCACCACTTGTCCATGTACGGATGCTCTCCGCTGTGGTCTGTGACATGGATTGAACGCCAGCCGCGCAACTTTCCTTCATCCCGATGGTCAAAGTAGGCCAGCCGGTGCAAGTCATGCAGGTCCCATGCAATGGACGCTTTTTCGCCGTTTATCTCGAAAGTATAAAGCGCCTTGTGTCCGCGGGCATAGCGTGTGGACTCGAACGTGGCCAGCGAGCCATTGCTAAACCGGGCCAGAAACGCGCAGGCATCATCTATGCCAACCTTCTCAATCTTGCCGGTAAGTTGATGCTTGCGCTCCTTGACGAATGTCTCGGTCATTGCGGTCACGCTCTCGATGCCGCCGTTGAGCCAGATGGCAGTATCAATGCAGTGCGCCAGCAAATCGCCCGTCACACCGCTGCCAGCCGCCTTCACGTCCAGCCGCCACAACGCATCACCACCCTGCGGCACATCCTTGGATATTGTCCAGTCTTGCAGGAATTTTGCCCGGTAGTGAAACACCTTGCCCAGCCGGCCTTCTTCAATCAGTTTTTTGGCAAGCGAAACAGCCGGGATACGGCGATAGTTGAACGACACCAGATTGGGCACGCCCGCCTTTTCAACGGCGGCAACCATCGTTTCGGCCTCCTTCCCGTTTCGCGCCAGCGGTTTCTCGCAAATAATCATCTTGCCGGCCTTTGCCGCGGCAATGGCAACCTCCGCATGGAGGTTGTTTGGCAGGCAAATGTCCACAAGATCAATATCCTTGCGAGCCATCACCTTGTGATAGTCAGTTTCAACCGATTCAAAACCCCACCTGGCTGCAAAGGCCCTGGCCTTTTCTTCGTTGAAATCGCAAATCGCCTTCAGCACCGGCTGATATTCGACATCGAAGAAGTTCCAGACCTTGCGATGGGCGTTTGTATGTGTGCGGCCCATGAAGCCGCACCCGATTACTGCTACGTTTAGAGTTTTCATGTTTTTATTTATTGTTGATGTTTTTGTTTTTTGAATTATTTGCACAGCCTCCGCGGCCGGATGTTTCACGCCTTCCAGCCGTGGTTGTCACGCACCTGAATCATGGCCGCCAAAATGTTGTTCCACGTGTCGGGCTTCATCATCACGTCGTTCGGGAACATGCAGCCGTCCCAGCAAATGTGTTTGAACTTTTTGGTCACTTTCCCCGAATCGTCCCGCAACCAGTAACCGGCGTCGCGTGCGATGTTGAGCTTGCCGTTGGGATCGGTGGCCATGCAATGTTTTCCAGTCTTGTCATGATGCCCGGAGCCTTTCACTGTGGCGTCATTCTGTGCCACGTGGAAATCAATCGTCCATGGACGCAACGCGCGCGTCAGCTTTTTCATCGCCGCATGGAACAAGTCAGGCTGCCAGTGGAAGTTTTCGGGCACCAGACGGTGTTCCGGCGCGTTGTATCCAAGCAGGTAAAGCAACGTGTGCGCCATGTCCGCCTGAAAACCCAGATACTTCGGCTGCCCCACACCTTCCAAAATTTGGAGCATGTATTTCCATGAATGCATGCCACCCCAGCAAATCTCCCCCTCGGCTGCAAGCCGCTCACCGTAATCCTTCGCCACTTTCGCCGCCTCCTTGAATGTGGCGATGATTTTTTTGGTGTTGCCCTTCGGATCCTTTTCCCAATCCACCACGCTGCAGGCGGTGTCAATCCGCACCACCCCATAAGGCCGCACGCCAAGCTCACGGAATTTTTTGGCTATGCGACAGCCCTTCTGGACCTGTCCGATGAACTTCTTGCGCTCTTCCTCGCCGCCCATCGCCGAGCCGCCGCCAGTTGGTCCCCAGATTGGCGCAACCACCGAGCCGACCACAAGCCCCCTGGACTGGATTTTATCGGCGATGCGCTTCAAATCATCGTCACTCGAATCAATGTTGATGTGCGGTTCATAGAGGAAAATATCAACCCCGTCGAATTTGATGCCATCAACCTCCGCCTGCGCGGTGAGGTTCAGCATGGTATCCAGATCAATGCAGGGTTCGGCGCCGGGACTGCCTTTGCCCACCAGTCCGGGCCACATCGCGTTGTGTAATTTGGGATAGTTGTTAACGTGCATGCTCATATAATCTCGACTTTACTGCGCCTCCGTCCACTGCCATTGGAGGCGTGGACGCCTCGGCGCTGGTTTGGATGTTTTCCAATTTGCTGACACGGTTTTAGGATTTGCCAAAAACCGCTCCAAACGCAATAAAAAATGTTCAAAAACGGCTTTTTCCATCCCATGTCAAAAGCCGTCAATCCAAATCCAATCACATTTGGCAATCACTGCTTCTCATCGAACAGCCAAATCCCCTGAACTTCCACAAACTGCCTTTCATCCATGCGAATCAACTGGATTGAACGGCAACGCTTACCGGCTGCAACAGCGCATCCTGCGAAGTTTCAGCCCCAAGAAAAAATTGTGTCGGAACTTGACGTTTACCGGGCAAATGAGTAGAAATAAGGCGTGGATGAGGTGGCCGGGCCACTGTGAAATGCCGCCTCATTCACTGACCGGCTGGAGAGATGACCGAGTGGCCGAAGGTGGCGGTTTGCTAAACCGTTGTACGGTCAAAAGCCGTACCCAGGGTTCGAATCCCTGTCTCTCCGCCATTTTCATTCATTCTCTCTGCCCATGCTTTTTCGTTTTGAGTTCTTTTTTTGGGAGATGGCATCCAGTCTTCGTATGCCGTCGCGCAGTCGTGCTGCTTCTTCATAATTTTCAACACGCAACGCCGCTTCCAAAAGTTTTTGGAACTGCTCACGAATAGTCAACGGCTTGTTTCTTCGAATATCCTCGATCAAGCGTGTCAATTCGACAATTTCGTTGGATCGTTCAATTAAATGCGTGTGGCAAGTGCGTGTATAAAAGTCGCGCAGTTCTTGAATGCCACGTTCGACAATTTTAATTGCCTTATCGTCCTCTACAAGCTCGACTGCCATGGCTGCTTCGGCGCGAACACGTATTATGACGACCTGCGGCCAGAATTGCACCACACTCCACGCCAGATCATCAGTAATGGCGTACGCTTCAACAAAATCAAGGATATCAAAATTCCGCTGGGTATCACGCAAAACGGCCTCGTAATCTTGAAGCTGCAACATGCAGATGGAGCGATTATGATACTGCAGCATCTCCATTTGGAGTTCGGCACAATCCTTGGGATCTAATAAGAAGCTCCTATCGTTCCCGTTATTCTCAAGCATGTGCTTTCGCAGCAGCGAGTTGTAATACCCAAACAAGGTACTAAAGCCAAACGGCCTTTTCCCATCCGGCCGCCCGGTTGTGTTCATCTGCAAAATGCCCAAATCAACCCGCATTTGGATTTTTTCACGCCCGTCCCTGCCAATGAATCTGCGAACAGAGACTTCACCAAGATGGTACGCCCAGCTTTTCAGCAAGTGCGATATGTCGTAATCCATTGGGACAATATCGGCAGAATTCAGCAAACAGTCAATGTAAGAAGCCTCCGCAGTTTCATCCGGGCAGGAGCCATTTCAAAATCCGCGGCCCTTCAAACACCCATATCACCGCGGCAAGCGCGATGTACGGGCCGTAAGGCAGCCGGCTGGACCATTGCCGCTTTTTCGTGGCGATCAAAATCACGCCCACCAGCGCACCGATCATCGAGCTGGCAAGCAGTGAAAACACCACCCCTTTATAACCCAAAAACGCGCCAATCGCCCCCATGAACTTGACATCGCCAAGCCCCATCGCCTCCCGCGGAAGCACAACTCTCTGCGCAACCATTTCCACCCTGCTAATCGGCTCCGGGTCAAATGTTTCCTCCCCGATCTCAAGCCGGTCTGAATAGAGCCGAACACGCACATTCTCAAAATGCCGCTCCCCCATGTTTACAGAGTCTGCCTGAACCTCGATGCAATCACCATGCCGGTAAAACAAATCTTCGTACGGTATCTCCTCGCCGGGCAATTGGACGGTCTCCTCCGTGAACACGACCTGCGAGCCGGGTTGCAATTCAATTTTTTCCTGGCCGAACGCCCACTTGCCCGCCCGCACGATTGCGTAGATAACTGACACGCCAAACAGCAACCCAATGGCGCTCTGAATCATGGCTTGCGGCGCAGTCTGAACCCCAAGCATCGCCGGCGCCAACGGCGACAAAAGAAAGCCAGCCGCCATTCCACCATAAGTGATCTCATCGGGAATGATGTAATGGGCAAGGTCAATAAATGTTGCAATCACCAGACCCGCAAACAGGACACAATAGGCCAGCGCCAAAACAAAGTGGCCAGCCGTCAACCACGCCCCCAAAAACAAAAGACCAACAAGCAGCTCCACAAGAAAATATCTGAATGAAATCGGGGCGCCGCAGTTGGAGCAGCGTCCGCGCAACCAGAGCCATGTCACCAACGGTATGTTCAAGTACCACGGTATTGAGTACTTGCAACTCGGACAGTGGGACGGTGGCGATACCACGCTCAATCCCTCCGGCATTCTGTAAATGCAAACGTTGCAAAAACTCCCAACAATTGTCCCGAAGACAAAAAATGCCACCGACCAAAAATGGAACGGAACACGCTGCCAAACGTCTGGATCAAAAAGGCTCATCCGCCGCTAACTTTTCCCGTTACTGTCGCCATAGACACTTTTGAACAAAGCCTCGCGCATGACCGACAGCGGCGCCGGCCTGCCAGTCCAAAGTTCAAGCGCCCTGGCCCCTTGATATAACAACATCCCCAGCCCGTTGGCCGTCCGGCAGCCGGCTGCCCTGGCGGCCTTCAACAGGGGCGTCTCAGCCGGCCTGTAAATCATATCATAAACCGCACCAGCCCTGCGCAGTTGCAGTCTGTCTGCTGCCACAGGCAAGCCATCGCCGGCTTTCAGTCCAACCGATGTGGCGTTGAGCACCAAATCCACCTTCCCATCAGGCAGGCCCGGCGTCACTTTCACCTCCGGAAATCTCCTCCGGATTTCATCGGCCAGCTCCACCGCCTTGCTTTCGGTCCTGTTATAGATATGCATAACTGCGGCCCCTTCCGCGGCGAGTTTTAATGCCGCCACACGCCCGGCGCCGCCGGCGCCAAGCACCAACACCGAGGCACCGGATGGCGTTACGCCCAAATCATCGTGCAACGCCTGAACGATTGCATCGGCATCGGTGTTGAAGCCGTGTGCCCGGATTTCATCCCCTATCTCCCCCTCCAATTCCCCCAATGGCCGCCATTGACCTGTGGAATCAGGCGCTTCAAACCGCACTGTATTGACCGCTCCCCACTCCCTGGCCGAGGCATCCAGGATATCCATCATATTGACAGCCAATAACTTATGCGGCACGGTCAAATTGATCCCTATGAATTGCATCCGGCGCGCCCCTTCCAACGCCGATTGCAAACGCTCCGGGCGCACCTCAAAGGCAAGGTAACGCCAATCCAAACCGAGGGCGGCCAGCCCGGCATTTTGCATCGGCGGCGATGCCGAATGTCTGACCGGATGGCCAAACACTGCGCAATAGCGTGTGCGGGCTGTTATGGGTGTATCAAACATTACGGACACCTGTTTGGTTTATAAGAGTTTTGGAGGCAAGTTCAAAGGCCAAAATTTTTTTCATCTCGTCCTTGACATGCGGCCAAAAGCTTGATTAACTATCTGTTCCTTTAACGGGAATTGAATTATGTACGCAGTACTTGAAACTGGAAGCAAGCAATACCGGGTATCGCCGGGCGACGTTCTGGATGTCGAACGGCTGCCGGTGGAGAAGGGGCAGACATACACCTTTGACCGGGTGTTGCTGGTCAACAAGGATGGACAGGTGACCGTCGGCACGCCCACGGTGCCAAATGCCACAATCACCGCCAGTGTGGTTGAGCATAAGAAGGGCGAGAAAAAACTCACCTTCAAAATGAAGCGCCGCAAGGGCTACCACAAAACCATCGGCCACAGGCAGCAGCTTTCAGTAATCAAGATTGAAACCATCAACTTTTAGTCAAAGAGTTTTATGGCACACAAGAAAGGTCAAGGCAGTTCACGAAACGGGCGCGACAGCCACAGCCAGCGGCTGGGTGTCAAACGATTCGGCGGCCAGTTCGTCACAGCAGGCAGCATCATCGTCCGCCAACGCGGCACCAAGTTCGATGCCGGGGTAAATGTCGGCATCGGCCGCGATTGGACGCTCTACGCGCTGGTTGACGGGCGGGTGAAATTCGATAAAAACGGGCGGCGCATAAACATCGTGCCCGAGCCTGCGCCGGCTCCGGCCGCTGCCAATTAAAACCGACGGCCAGGTTTTCAACGGCGAGGCTCCTGGCCTCGCCTTTTTTATTGATCGGATGGCGGATGTTCATTGACGAAATCAAAATTTGGGCGCAGGCAGGTCATGGCGGGCGCGGTTGTGTGGCTTTTACCCGCGAGCCGTACCGCCCCAAAGGCGGCCCCAGCGGCGGAAATGGCGGTCGCGGCGGGAATGTCATCCTGGAGGCCGACAACAGCATCAACAACCTGATCGCGCAGTTCTATCAACCGCGCCTTGTTGCCGAAGACGGCGAGCACGGTCTCGGAAAAGGAATGGATGGTGCTGCCGGCAAGGATTTGATTGTAAAAGTCCCATGCGGCACCCTGGTTTGGCGGCTGTCGGGCGGCAAATCTCCTGAAACCGAACCTCAGTCGCCAAAATCAAAAGCCCTGCCGGCAAGCATCCGGCAACGCCCACTCATACCCGTTTCAACCGCAGCGCAGCCATCCGAAGGAGAACAGATTGAGGAAACAGGCTCAACGGTTTCGGACTGGGCTTTGAGCCGCCATGCCAGAGGCGAGTTGGTTGCCGATTTAACCCAACATGGCCAGCGGTTTGTTCTATGCAAAGGCGGCCGCGGCGGTTTGGGAAATCGCAACTTCGCAACGTCCGTGCGCCAGGCGCCACGCTTCGCGCAACCGGGCGAACCCGGTGAGGAAGGTGAGTTTCTCCTTGAACTGAAAATCATCGCCGAGGTTGGGCTTGTCGGTTTTCCAAATGCCGGAAAGTCAACATTGCTTTCGGCCATCTCAAAGGCGCGCCCCAAGATCGCCCCCTACCCTTTCACCACGCTGCATCCACAGATCGGGATAGTGGAATACGAAGACTACCACCGCCTGACGGTCTGCGACGTGCCGGGCTTGATCGCCGGCGCACACCGCAACGCCGGGCTTGGCCATGCCTTTTTGCGCCACATCGAGCGCTGCAAAATGTTGGTGATACTCCTGGACATGGCCGGCACCGATGCGCGCCTGCCCTGGGATGATTATCAGCAACTTTTGACCGAGCTTGAACTATATGACCCGGTTCTATTGAAAAAACCGCGCCTTGTGGTGGCCAACAAAATGGACGAGCCTGCCGCAGCCTCGTTTTTGCGCCGGTTCAAGCGCCGTGTGCCACGCACACCCGTTCTGCCCATATCCGCGGCGTTTGGCGAAGGGCTGGAGCGTTTCAAAAAACTCATCCGCAAGACAGTCGAGGCGGCGGCCTGAATCCGCCGGCCTCAACGTGTTCCCGCATTTTGCCCGGCCAACCGGCGAAGCCATGCAATTTCACCGCGGAGAATTTCGGCGCGTTTTTCAGCGGGGTACTTGTCCAAAGACTCATCCTCCACGCACAAATCGCCTGAATAACCGGCCTGGCTTAACACGCCCAAAACACGCTTGAAATCAATGTCGCCCTCATTGATTGGACAGGCGTATTTGTTGTATTCCCAACCCATTTTGCGCCGGACGTTCTTCTGGTCATCCGGATACTTTATGCTCTTGCAGTGAGTATGCACCACGCGCGGGGCAAATTTTGCAAAAAGCCGGTGAACTTCCTCCACAGGATGCCCGTACCAATAGAAGTTGCCAGTATCAAGCGTCAGCCCCAACTGATTTGAGCCGACGGCGCGAAACAGTTCATCCAAAAATTCAGGGTCATTGGTTGTATTCCCATGGTTTTCAATTCCAAAGCGGACGTTGACACCCCTGGCCAGCTCACACAGTTTCCGGCACATCTCAATTGCAAACGGCAGAAATTGCTCGCGAGGCAGCTTGTGCGGCACCAAATCAATTCTGATGGCGCGCACATCCAGCTCAACGGCGGCCTGAATCAGCTTTTTAACCCACTCCAGCTCCTGCTCCGGCCTTTCATCGAACCTGTTCGCCATCATGAAAGCGGTGATTGCCCGGCCATTTGTTCGCAAATCACTCTTCAATTCACGCAGGCTTTCGGCGGTGTCCAGACGGTATTTTTTGGATGGATGATACAAACCGGGACATGTCATATCGAGGCCCACCGCCGCTTCGACGCCATCCACGCCAAGGTCTTTCATCGCCGCCCAGCAGTCAGAAGCGCCGGTCACTTTCAGGTGGCTGTCACGGCACGCAATCGGCCACGATAGCCTCGCGCCCGCTGCTGCCAGTTGTGGAAGCGTGGCCGCAAAAACCGCCGCCGCGCCTATAAACTTGCGTCTGGAAAGATTTGTAATCTGCCTCATAAAAACGTCCTCTTGATTTTTTGCGCTTCAGTGTATCCGAAAATAACCGGCGGCAAATGGATTGGCGCCGCTTTTCCTGCCTACACGCCGCTGCGGGTTCGCGGCAAGATGCTCGCAAATTTTGAAAATCATTTCGCATTCATCCTGCCTGCCAATTGCCTGCGCGATTTGTTCCACAGTCTGCGGTCTTTCACCTGCAGCATCGAGTTGTTTCAAAATGGCCTCTTGCAACTTGATTATCGCTTCCGCGGCCTTCTTGCCAGCCTGAACCCCCGGTTGGTGATAGGCGTTTATGCCGATCAAAGAGGCGTAAAATCCAACCGTGCGCTCGAACAACGCTATCAATACTCCAAGCGTATATGGCGTGATCTCCTGCAACGTGATCGTAAGCGACAATCGCCCTTTCTCAAACAACGCCTGCCGCGTGCCAAGCAGGAAGCCGGATAGAAAATCGCCGCTTGTGGCCTGCCCCTCAACCAATGGCGAGTCGGTCTGCCTGTCACGCAGCACTTCAATGAACGTCACGAAGAAATTATTCAACCCATCGCGCAACTGCTGCACGTATGCATGCTGGTCAGTCGAGCCTTTGTTGCCATAAACTGCCAGCCCCTGATTGACCACACGCCCCTGCAAATCCAGCTCCTTGCCGAGCGACTCCATGACCAGTTGCTGCAAGTACCTCGAAAAAAGCTCGAGCCTGTCTTTGTATGGCAGCACCACCATGTCTTTTGCGCCGCGTCCGCCTCCCGCCCAGTACCACGCCAGCGCCATTTGCGCCGCCGGATTGCGCGCCAACACCGGCTGGCGTGTTACCGCATCGCAGGCACGCGCCCCGGCCAGCAGCGCATCTATGTCCAGCCCCTGCAACGCCGCCGGCAAAAGCCCCACTGCGGAAGTCTCGCTGGTGCGCCCGCCAACCCATTCCCACATCGGGAAAATATCAAGCCATTCTTCTTCCTTGGCACGGATAAACAGCTCGCTGGTTCTGTCCATCTGGGTCACCGCCACCGCGTGGCGGTTGAAGTTCAAGCCCGCATTTTTCCATGCCGCCATGGCTTCCAACATTCCATTGCGCGTCTCTTTTGTGCCGCCTGATTTTGAAATCACCACGCACAGCGTCTGTCCCAACTCGGTCACAATATGCGCCAGCGTCCGGTCCATTCCGTCAGGGTCCGTGTTGTCGAAGAAATAGACCTGCATTTTGTCCTGGAGCGGATGACCAAGGGCGGAGGCCGCCAATTGCGGGCCAAGTGCGGAGCCACCAATTCCAATCACTAGCAAATTCTTGAACGGACCGCGCTCGCCCACCTTCTTTCCCTGGTGAATTTCGTCGGCAAAAGCCTTGATTCGCTCCACCGTTTCTTGAATCTCAGCCGCAAATTTGGGATTCAACTCAGGCGTCCTCAGCCAGTAATGCCCAACCTGCCGTTTCTCGTCGGGATTTGCAACGGCGCCTTTCTCCAGCTCGGCCATCGCCTCGAAAACGCCGGTCATTGGCTTTTCCATCAGCTTGAAATAATCTTCCGGAAAATCCATCCGGCTCAAGTCCAGCGCCATTTTCAGCTCCGGATACTCGGTGTAGTATCGTTGAAATTGTTCCCACAATTGTTGATTCGTCCATTTCATGGGGGAGATTGTAATGTTGTTTGCAAACCGAATAAACATGGAAATGAAGCCGCTTGAATCAACTCGACGCCGTCCGCTGGGTCGCCGAAATGAAAAAACGCGGCGCCGGCGGCAGTTATTGGTGCCTCGGCAATGAGCCGTATTTCAAAGGCGCCCGCGATTATCTCTCACGCGAAGCCTACGCCGATTTGGTTAACCGCTTTGAAGCCGCGGGAAATTGACGGCTCACAAAGTTGCAAGCGCTGAATTTCACGGGGAGCCAAGGATCAAAAAAAACTGCAAAATTCCGCCTGGGTTTTACACGAGCCTTGCATCGCCGCCGGCCTGTCCACAACGCAATTCAACAACACGCGCCGGGGTGGGCTGTCTCTGCAAAACCAAACCAGCCAAATTAACCCATCGCTGGCATCTGTCCAAAATCGCGCTGTCTGCCGTTGCCACGATTTCTTTGCTCTCAGCAAGGATTTTGTCCGGACTAAAAACCAGTTCCACTTCCCAATTCCATCCGTTGCGCCCCGCAATCTGGCGCAAAATGGTTTTAAGCCTGCCGCTGTTTGATACCGGGCTGTCCAGATACCAACGGCACTCGCGCACCCCGCATTCCGCCAATGTCCGCCCTATCAACTCCAGAGCAGGCAGCGTTTCAGTCACGCGCCGGTACCGGCCATGCACACCCGCCACATCGCGGTAGCAACCGTCGCATCCAAGCAACAACACTCCACCGGACAGTGCTACTTCAATTGCCATGAGCACATTAAAACCATCCACCCACAAATTTTGTCCGCGGAGCTGCTCCGGGGACATGCGGCTCTGCAAACGGCTGCTGACCTGGGCGGTTGTCGCAGCGCACCGCGAAACAGCCAGCCGCTGGCGCCGTGTCAGTTCATAGTGATTGCCCACAAGCTCCAATGCCGACGTGCTTGAATAGCCGCGCTCCAAAAGCCAGATCAAATCGCTCAATGCCGCGCGCATCGCCGGCCAGTGCCGCGGTTCAAACAGTTCATTGTCTTCAGGTGCGGCGCCACGATGGCTTGGGGGCTTGCTCATATCAACGTACTTATACGCTACCAGCCCACAAGGCTCAAGCAGGCCAACCCCGCAAGTATCGGATTGTACACTCCGGCCAAAACAGCAGACTTATGCCGCAGGCGGCGGCGTTTCAGAGGGTAATGAAGACTGCCCCGGCGCATTCGTGGATGGTTGGTCTGGCCTTTCCCAATCCCGCGGCACAACAATTTCTTTCTCCGCTGTCTCTGCCGGGGCGGATTGCTTTTCAGGGGCTTTTTTCGCAGCCCTGGCAGCTTTGCGAGCCGGAGCAACGGCCTGGGGTTTTTGAGCGGCTGGCTTGGGTTTGGCTGGCTGCGCCTGAGTCCCGGCTTTTTTGGCCGCGGCAGCCGAAGGTTTTCGGGCAGTTGTCCGGCGGCGTTTGCGCAAAAATGGTCCCGCCAAAAGCAACGCCTGATTATAGCTTGACTGTGCCTCAGCCAGCGCCTTGCGGGCGCGTTTGGCATCTCTTTTGGCCTCCTTGGCCGCCTTCTTAAGGCGTTTTGCTTCCTTTTTTGCCTGGCGTGCGCTTTTATCGGCTGCCTGCGCCTGTTGCCGGGCCAGTTTCAATTTTTGGAGCGCTCCACGCAGGCCGGCCAGCGCCTCCTTGCGTGTCAGCGCAGTGGTGAGATTTGTTTTCATATTGGCAATTTCTTTTATCGGCTGCGCCCAGTTCCACCATCCATCTTCCACCCGGCCACCCGGCCGTATCCCGGAAACCGCGCAATCAAGGCCCAATTTCGCAAACTTAACACGGCGCTGTCCAAGCCGATAAACTGGTTGTATTGGACACTGGCAGACAACTCGCCCAAGGTCAAGCGTTTCGACGAGTTTTGTCAAAACTCTTTAATAATGTCCCCTTTAAAACTCACGAGATAATGTCCCCTTGGTGTTGTTCTTGGTTCCCGTGCCTTTGGGAGGACTCCGGGAGGCCGGAGCGTAGCGGAGGACTCCCGGAGTCCCCAACTCCCGCCGCCCGCTCGCCCTCCTTCCCACGACCAATACCAAACTTCCACAGCTTCCATAACTTGCGCCATGGATGATCCGCCCCTGGCTTGGTTC
>Ga0315298_1000952_pt1 | contig 54955 bp, 50 predicted proteins | sample WHS_1_MG_FD_203077 | JGI IMG/M metagenome (GOLD analysis project Ga0315298, IMG submission 203077) | Extremophilic microbial mat communities from Washburn Hot Springs, YNP, Wyoming, USA - WHS_1_MG | ecosystem: Environmental > Aquatic > Thermal springs > Hot (42-90C) | place: USA: Wyoming... | reverse complement strand
TGCGATTGTGGGCTATCCTATTGCCCACTGCCTTTGAGGCTGTTGAACAAGTCATAAGCCTCTTTCGCGGTGGCATTCTCGTGGATGATTGCGCGCAAAGCCCTAGCCATGGCAACCGGATGGTCGTTTTGCCAGACATTTCGTCCTAGATTAACCCCGATGGCTCCTTTCTGCATGCCATCATAAACAAACTCAAAGACCTCCAATTCTGTTTCACACTTGGGCCCACCAGCCATCACTACCGGAACTGGACAACCGTTGACCACTTTGTCGAAATCTTCGCACCAGTAGGTTTTGACCACACGGGCACCCAACTCGGCGGCGATGCGACAGCACAACGCAAGATAGCGTGCCTCGCGTTTCTCCAGTTCTTTACCGACTGCTGTAACCGCCATCACGGGGATGCCATAGTCTTCGCATTCGTTAACCAGATTCGCCAGGTTCATGAGCGTCTCATGTTCATAGTCGCTGCCGACGAAGATAGAGACCCCCACAGCCGCCGCGTTCAGGCGAATTGCTTCGCGTACCGAGGTGGTGACCCCTTCATGAGCAAGGTCCTTACCGACCATGCTCGTGCCGCCGGACACCCGCAAAATAATGGGTTTGCTATTGGTCGGATCAATGCAGGAGCGTAACACTCCCCTAGTAACGAAGAGCGCGTCGCAATACGGCAGGAGCGGCTTGACTGTCTCCCCCGGTTTCTCTAACTTGCGGGTTGGCCCCTGGAAATAGCCATGGTCTATGGGTAAGAAAAAGCAATGTCCATCGGGTTGGATTAACTGTGCTAAGCGGTTCTTCATTCCCCAATCCATTTTCTACTCCCTCCCAACGATCTCAATCCAATGCGTATATGCTGGTGGAAAGCGACCGAATTCCTCAGCAAACGAGTCGCGCGGTGAACATTGCCAAGATACGCAAGAATCCCTATTCTGTCAAACTTTGCCAGGTTACTTTTCAGGTCGAACGACCAAATACCCTTTTTCTATCAGCCAATGGTGAAACTCCCAAGCCGTATGGCGACAATTGGTTCGACAAGTCGCACGGATGCGCTCATACTCCTCCGAACCAGGCGTCAAGGCATTGAGCTCCAACTGTATTGGACACTGCACGGCGTTGCAATACTCTCTTGGCTTGTATTCCACGTATCCCTCGATGGGCATGTTTTCCTCCTGATTTTGAACCACGTAGACGTAAGTCATTATCGTGCCCTACCGCATAAAGCATGGTAAAAAGCCTGTCGCAGGCATACATCCAGCCAAGTCATACTAAAATGCTAGTGAGTAAGGTCACATATTGTTTCCTTGCCAGAGAAATTGGTTTAGATGGCACTGTGAATAGCGCAAAATGGGCAGATTCATAGATACCTGGCATAGATTCGTGTCATGTATCCGGAAAATACTGCTCAAGCGCTAGGCTGCCCGCAGTGGGTGAAATCCTCTACTCAGCCGGTATTTCCAGCCATTTGTTTTTGACCATGAAGTCGGTAAGGAAGGGGATCTTGAAATACAGTCCCTTGTATGCCTGGTAGGCATAGTACAGAGCGGGTACGACGGGCACGACGAACAGCACCCACAATATGCAGCCCAGGCACCCGAGGGTGACAACCGTCAGCACGGTAAAGACGACCGCTGCCAGGATCTCGTAGATGACTGCTGCCGCAAGAAACCCCAGCGACTGAATAGCATGGAATTTTTGAAACGGGCGTTTCTTACTCTCCTCAGCCAGCAGCATCACTACAGGTACAATCACGGGTACGATGACCTGGGTGGCATAGGCCAAGGCTGCCATCAAACGGTCATTATCCGTAACGTCTTTCGCTGGCCAGGTTGTCGCTGACTGGGCAGGTGTTTCTGGGGACCCTGCACCCTCTGCAGTAGTGCCTTTCTCTGCTTCTATTTCTGGTCCTGACATGCTCTCGGCGGGGATGCTCTCTTCTGGCTTTTCGGAGCCTTCTTGTGGGGTTATTTCCGCATCACTCATTCTATCGCCTCCTTTTTTGCAACACGCAGAGAAAGGGTTTCATTTCGCGGTTGATCGCAGCCCTGACCTGTTGAGTTTCTCTGCTGTTGGTTGAAAGCATTATCTCTCAATATCGCGTTTCACGCAAATACAATCGGAGGCGTTGAAAACACAGTCATGTCTTTCATGCCCAAGTGCGCTTCAGCGTGACATTGCCAGAACTTCCTTTTTGACTCAACAGTTTGTTGCTTGCTAGTTGCTGTGATAGAATAAGTTATTCATCCACACGTTTGAAGGGAGCAATGGAGCGCATCATCTTCATGGGTACGCCGCGCTTTGGCCAGATGATCCTAGAGGCGCTCATTGGCCATTATGAAATTGCGGCGGTAGTTACACAACCAGATAGGCAAGCAGGGCGTGGCCGCAAGACACTTATGTCGCCGGTCAAGGCGCTAGCCTTGGCACACAACTTGCCTGTGATGCAACCGCTGAAAATGCGCCAACCGGAGGTAGTGCAGCAGTTGCGCGATCTAGCCCCGACAGTTATTGTCGTGGCTGCCTTTGGGCAGATTTTGCCCCCCTCGATTTTATCTATACCCAGGCATGGTTGTCTCAACGTCCACGCATCCCTTTTGCCCCGCCACCGAGGGGCAGCGCCCATTCCGGCAGCGATCCTGGCTGGGGATAGACAAACCGGCGTGACGATCATGCTCATGGATGAAGGCTTGGATACCGGTCCAATTGTAAGTCAGGCAGCGATAGAGATTCACCCCGACGATACTACTGCATCGCTCACCGAGAAATTGGGCCATTTGGGAGGGCAACTTGTATTGGATACCTTGCCCCGCTGGCTGGCGGGTGAAATTACGCCTCAGAAGCAGGATGAGCAAGGGGTGACCTATAGCCGGCTGCTGCGCAAGGAGGATGGGCGCATTTCTTGGACCGAACCGGCAGCATTGATCGCTCGGAAGTGTCGCGCTTTTTATCCCTGGCCCACGACGTTCACCTTCTGGGGTGAGCGCGAACTCAAAATTTTGCGTGCCCGTGCTTTACCGACTCAGCAAGCCAAAGGAGTAGCGGGCACAGTGGTGCGCATCAATTCCGAAGTAGCCGTCGTTACGGGCGATGGGCTGCTGATTCTGGAAGAGGTGCAATTGGCTGGAAAGCGCCCATTGACGATTACAGAATTTGTTCGAGGCCAGCGCAGTTTTGTAGGCTCAGTGTTGCACTAGCCCCTATTGATGAGCCCGATATACCTGTTTTTGGCTATTTGTCAGATAGCGTCTAATGAACCTATAATCCCCGCAGTATGTGGTCTGCTGGCAATTGCCTGTGCAGCATTGCGATATAGTTCAAGAGGAGAGATGAGTCAAGTACTATGCAAGAAGTTACGTTAGTTGTGCGACACAAAGTGGGGTTACATGCAAGGCCTGCCGCTATGTTTGTTCAGACGGCGAAGCAATTCAAATCAGAAATTTCTGTGCGTAAGGATGACCGTGAAGCGAATGCCAAGAGCATTCTGTCCATATTGACGCTCGGAGTGAACCAAGGCTCGGTCATCACGGTCAAAGCAAACGGCGAAGATGAAGAACAGGCTCTGAAAGCCCTCCAAGAGCTGGTCGAGACGAACTTTGGCGAAGCGGAGTGAAGCGCAAAGGAGGCGAGTTTTTCGTGTTCCATGCGCTTGCCTGCTCAATTGCGGAGTAACGCCTTTGCTCGTCCTCAATTTGGGTGTGGAACCTTATGAATGGGCTTGGGAGTTGCAGCATCGCTTGGTCGAAGCTCGCCAGAAGGGGCAACTGGATGACATCCTGATCTTGCTCGAGCACGAACCCGTCATCACCCTTGGCCGTACCGGCGATGAAAGCCATATCCTGGCTTCTGCAGAGGAGTTGCGTAGGGCAGGCATTGTCGTGCATCGGGTAGAACGCGGAGGAGATGTCACCTATCATGGCCCAGGGCAACTAGTAGGTTATCCGATCCTGTCCCTAGAGGCGCATCACCTGGGTGTCTCTGACTTCATGCATGCACTCGAAGAAGTGTTGATTCGCACTTTGCACGATTTTGGCTTGCCCGCTTACCGACGCGAGGGGATTATTGGGGTGTGGGTCGGAGAGAGCAAAATTGCTGCCCTGGGCGCAAGGGTGGAACGCGGGGTTACGTATCACGGTTTTGCTTTGAACGTGGCGCCTAATCTGGAACATTTTGCCCTGATTATTCCTTGTGGTTTGGTGGGTGCATCTGTTACCTCTATGGAGCGTGAATTAGGGAAACCAGTTGCCATGCCTCTCGTTCGCGAACGGGTGATAAAGAACTTTGGCCAAGTGTTTGCTGTGCCTATGGAGGAAATCGCTCTCGCCCAACTCCTTGTATCTAGGCGCGAGAGGGCTGGAAATCAAGGCCAGCCAGCATGAGATCTCAAACAGGCTTACAGGTATATTCTGCTAAGGAGCTTCCCTGATGTCAGGGCAGGAAGTCATTGCCTACTGTCTGAAGTGCCGTGAAAAAAGGGCTCTGCAGAATCCTGAGCCAGTTTACACTGCCACAGGAGCCCCAGCGACGCGTGGAACATGCCCGATTTGTGGAACAACCTTGTTCAAGATGGGCCGAACAGAAGCCCACGACTCCCTGCCTAAACCCCCGCACAGCGTCCATACGAAAGAAGCAAAGCATTCCCCGGAGGGGGAACGTAACCACAAGTTAGTAATCGTCGAGTCTCCCGCTAAAGCCCGGACGGTAGGCAGGTTCCTCGGCGAGGGTTACCAGGTTGAAGCCTCCATTGGGCATGTACGAGACCTCCTGCGCTCTCGATTGAGCGTGGATGTGGAGCATGACTTTGCTCCGACTTACTATGTGCCCAAGGAAAAACGTGAAGTAGTCCAGCGGCTGAAAAAGGCTGTTCGCCATGCACAGGAGGTTTACCTGGCCACCGACCCTGATCGCGAAGGAGAGGCCATTGCTTGGCATTTGATGGCGGCAGCGGCCATCCCTGAAGAAATCGCACGCAGGGTTGTCTTCCACGAGATTACAGATGCAGCAGTGAAAGAGGCTTTTGCACATCCACGTAGCTTGGATATGGACTTGGTCAATGCGCAGCAAGCGCGACGTATTTTGGACCGCCTAGTGGGCTACAAAATCAGCCCCTTGCTGTGGCATAAAGTGCGCAGCCGCCTATCGGCCGGTCGGGTACAGTCTGTGGCCGTGCGTTTAGTCGTGGAGCGCGAACGGGAGATACAGGCTTTTATACCCGTCGAGTATTGGTCTATTGCCGCAGAGCTTGCCAAACAGGACACACGAGGGCTTGACCCACGCCCCAGTTTCGTGGCAAAGTTGGTCAAAATCCGCGGCGAGGAAGTCAATCTCAAAGATAAACCAGCGGCTCAGGCGATTGTAGATGATCTAGAAGGCGCCTTCTATATCGTGGGAGATGTGCGCAAATTCCAGCGGCAGCGCAAGCCGCCTGCGCCCTTCATCACCAGTAGCCTGCAACAGGAGGCATTCCGCCATTTGGGTTTTACAGCCAAGCGCACAATGGCCATTGCGCAGCAGCTTTACGAGGGAGTGGACCTCGGTCAGGGCGAGCGCGTGGGTTTGATTACTTACATGCGCACAGACTCCACTAACATTGCTCCAGAAGCGGTGGCACAGGCAAGATCGTATATCGAAAAGAAAATCGGGAGCGATTTTTTGCCCGAGAAGCCGCCCTTTTACAAAACGCGCGCTGTGAAAGCCCAGGAAGCGCACGAATGCATTCGTCCCACTTCCGTGTGGCGTGAGCCGGATGCCATCCAAGACTACTTGGATAAAGACCAATACCGCCTTTATCAGTTGATCTGGAAACGGTTTATCGCCTGCCAGATGCGGCCCGCGATCTACAATGTAACCTCCGTGGACATTAAAGCCGGTCGCCTGGAAGCGGGGAGCACGGTCCCTGAAGGCGCTTCCCTTCAGCCGTTTCTGGATGCGCTGCCCTATCTCTTCCGTGTCACCGGTTCCACGATTGCTTTCCCTGGTTTCTTGCTGGTATATGAGGAGGCCAAAGACGAGGGAGTGGCAGCAGAGGAAGATGCTGGTGCTCTGCCGCCGTTAGAGATAGGCGAGGTCTTGGATCTGCTGCAGTTGATTCCCGAGCAGCATTTCACTCAGCCGCCGCCGCGCTATACCGAGGCTTCTCTGATACGAGAACTCGAAAAACATGGCATTGGTCGGCCCAGCACCTATGCCCCGATCCTCTCTACCATCCAGGAGCGAGGTTATGTGGACCGGGTGAACAAACACTTGATCCCCACAGAGTTGGGGTTTTTGGTGAATGACCTCTTGGTAGAACATTTCCCGGACATTGTGGACATCCAATTCACTGCACGGATGGAAGAAGACCTCGATCGCATCGCGGCAGGAGAACGGGAATGGGTGAGTGTGCTGCGCGAATTCTACGGCCCCTTTGAACAGACTTTGCAAATGGCTGAAAAAAACATGGCGAAAGTAGACCTAACCCCTGAGGAGACCGGCTTGGTTTGTGAGCAATGTGGCAGTCCTATGGTGGTCAAGTTTGGACGCTATGGCAAATTCATTGCCTGTAGTAACTTTCCTCAATGCCGTAACACCAAGCCCTATGTGGTCAAAACGGGAGCCAAATGTCCTGAATGTGGTGGGGATTTGGTAGAAAGAAGGACGCGCAACAAGCGCATTTTCTATGGCTGTGCCAATTATCCGCAGTGCAAGTTCACAATCTGGCAGCGGCCTTTGCCCGATCCTTGCCCCCAATGCGGTGGGTTGCTTATCGAATTTAGGAAAGGCAAAGCCAAGTGCCTGCGTTGCCAGCAGATTTTCAAGAGTGAGGTAGAGCCTGAGAAGGGAACTGGAACGTTTTTTGACTTATCTGATCGCTGAAAAGAATGCCTCCCCGCACACCGTTGACAACTATCGGCGTGAGATCGAGGAATGCCTCTCTTTTCTCGAGGAGCAGGGAGTCCACAATTGGCCCGATGTGGATCGTTCCGTGCTGCGACGTTACCTGTCCTGGCTGAATGCACAGGGTTATGCGAAGGCTAGTGTTGCGCGTCGCCTTTCGGAACTGCGCTCCTTTGGCCGTTTCCTGATGCGGGAAGGAATTGTTCCAGCCAATCCATTCCGTGCGGTGTCTTCGCCAAAATTGGCCCAGCGGCTCCCTGTGCCGCTCTCTGTACAAGAAACAGTGGCTCTGCTCAGCGCCCCGGATGTGACTACTCCGCAGGGGTTGCGCGACCGTGCTATTCTGGAAGCGCTCTACAGCGGAGGGCTGCGTGTAAGTGAGCTGGTGGGGTTAAACGTGGAGGACATAGACTGGGGGCGAGGAGAGTTGAGGGTATTGGGCAAGGGCGCCAAGGAACGCATCGCGTTTCTGGGGCGGCCGGCTCTGGAGGCGGTGCGGGCCTACCTCGAGGAAGGTCGTCCCCATTTGCTGCAGGACAGGGTCAGTAACGCTCTTTTCTTAAACCGCTCGGGTGGCAGGCTTACTACGCGTAGTGTCATGAACTTGTTAAAAAAATACAGCCGTATGGCTGGCCTGGAGAAACGGGTTACACCCCATACTCTGCGTCATACTTTCGCCACGCATCTTCTGGATGGCGGTGCAGACTTGCGGTCTGTGCAGGAATTGTTGGGGCATGCGCTTTTGACAACTACGCAGATTTACACCCATGTTAGCCAGAGCCGTGCCCGTGAGGTGTACCTGCGTTCTCATCCATTAGCCAAGACGATACAGAGTGGTAACAGCCATGATGAATACAACAAAGGAGGAACAGTAATGCGCTTAACAAAACTGCGAAGGATTCTAGCCGAACAGGCGCTGGATGCAATATTGGTTACGAGGCCGGAAAATCAACGTTATTTGAGCGGCTTCACGGGCGGTGAGGGTGCATTGGTGATCACACAAGAAGAGGCACTCTTACTCACTGATTTTCGCTACTTCGAACAGGTAGCAGAAGAAGCACCGCATTTCCAACTGGTAAAAATGGATGAGAAAATGCCTCAGGTGCTCAAACGCCTTTTCAAGACGCGAGGGATAAAAAACCTGGGCTTTGAAAGCACACACGTGGCTTTTGCACAGTACCAGGAGTGGAAAAAGGCAACGCGCGGTGTACAATGGATTCCCACGAAGGACATAGTCGAAAACCTCCGCATGGTCAAGGATGCAGAAGAGTTGGAGAAAATCAGACAAGCGGTCGCAATCGCCGATATGGCCTTTGATTACATTCGGGGCGTTATCAAGCCAGGCATGACAGAAAAGCAAATTGCCTGGGAATTGGAATCCTATATGCGCACCCACGGGGCAGAAAGTATCGCCTTTCCCTTCATTGTTGGCTCTGGGCCCAACGGAGCCAAGCCCCATGCGGTCGTTCAGGACCGGCCCATCCAAAAAGGGGAACCGATCGTCCTGGATATGGGCGCCCGTGTAGATGGCTATCATTCTGACCTGACCCGCACCATATGCCTTGGAAAACCGGACAAAAAACTGCAAGAGATATATGACATCGTCTTGCGTGCACAATTAGCGGCTGAAGAGCAAGCCAGACCGGGCATGAAAGGGCAGGAAGTGGACGCTATTGCACGCCATGTCATTGCTGAGGCAGGCTATAAAGAGCACTTTGGGCATGGACTAGGCCATGGCGTTGGTTTGGCAGTGCATGAAGGCCCAGGCGTTGGCATGACCTCTACTACTGTTCTGGCACCTGGTATGGTTTGCACCATAGAACCGGGCATTTACCTCACTGGATGGGGTGGAGTGCGGATTGAGGACATGGTGCTGCTTACAGAAGATGGAATCGAAGTTCTGACCAGGGCAAGCAAAGAACTCTCAGTGATTTAATAACTTTTTATGCGAGAGTGTTGAAAATCTTGTCACCCCGAGCGAAGCGAAGGGTCTCTCGTAACTTTAGCCATATTTTCCCGAGTACTGCGAGATGCTTCACTTCGTTCAGCATGACATTGGAAGGGCTTTTTCAACACCCTCTTTATGCGGCACTTGTATTCTTTGTCAAGTTGTGCTACAATAACAACGAGGGAGGTGCGAGATGGCCGAAAAGGATGTCAGCACTTGGTTGCGCAAAAAGATCACTGCAGAAGTGGTTATTGCGTTCGTCCTGGGTCTCGTGATAGGCCTCGTTGTGCTGGGTTGGTGGCTATGGCCTGTAAAGTGGACGAATGCTGATCTGGCTGATCTTAGGCCAGTCCATAAGGAAACCTACCTGGAAATGGTTGCCGAGTCCTATGCGCTGACTGGCAATACAGAAGTAGCCCGCAGCCGTCTGGAAGCGCTGAAAGGGCCTGGTCAGGATGAGGCGGATTTGTCCGCCATGTTGACTGAGTTGATTCAGGCACGCCTCAAAGCCGGTAAGCCCATGGAGGCAATGCGCTTGCAGGGGCTTTTATCTGCCATGGCTTTGCCCCCTGCTCCTACCCCGGTTCCAACTGCCGCACAGCCTGCGACCACGAGTGGAAGGCCGCTCTTGCGTATCTTCGGTATCCTATTCTTCTTACTGCTTTTGGGTGCAGGAGTCCTGCTGCTTCTGTCGCAATTGCAGAAAAGAGAGCCCTTGCGCCGTAGGCGTCCGTCGCCATACACAGGGGAGGCTTTAGCACGCGTGCCAGAGGTGGAGCGAGAGGTCAGCACTGTGCCCCCACCACCAGCAGAGGGCACTTTTGGGCACTTTGAAACCACCTACAACCTTGGCGATGAGGAGTACGATGTCTCTTATAGCATCGAGTCTGTCACGGGCGAATTTCTTGGCGAATGCGGAGTCAGCGCTGTGGAGAAAGTAGGCAGTGGCGAGCCGATGAGATTTACAGCCTTTGAGGTATGGCTATTTGATAAAATCGATTCGCGTATGGTGACCAAAGTGCTGCTGAGTGAACAGGCTTTCGCTGATCAGGCTCTACGTGAGAGGCTCGCCGATAAGGGCGAATTGATCCGTGCTGAAAGAGGGCGGGTTGTTACGCTGGAGACTGCCAATCTACGCTTAGATGCCCTGATCACGGAGCTCGATTATGAGAGCGGTTCGCGCAATGGGGTTTTCGCTAAATTGACTACAAAGCTGGAAATCTCAGCAAAAGGAACTATGTAGCGTTGCCATGAAAAAGGCGCAAGGGTCCCCTTGCGCCTTTTTCTTTATCCCCGCACCGAGGGATCGAACAGCTTGCGGTATTCCTGGATGGCGAAGCGGTCTGTCATGCCGGCAATATAGTCGCAGACTACGCGTTCTGGCTGTTCCTGAGCAAATCGTGCCTGCACTTCCAAAGGAAGTTGGCGCGGTTCTTTGAGGTAAGCCTCAAAAAGCTGGCGAATGAGGCGCTGTGCCTTCACCTGCATGCGCATGACACGGTAGTGACGGTACAGATGCTCCAACAAAAAGTCCTTCAACTGGCGGTTTTTCGCTTGCATTTCCGCTGAGAATCCGACCAGATTGTAAGGTGCACAACGCACATCTTCAGGCGATTGGATGCCTAGTTCCTTCAAGTTATGCTCAACAGTCTGTATAACATCGGTTACTTCCTGGTTGATCAGATAGCGAATGATCCGGCGGCGAGCCATTTCGGTGAATGGCTGTTCCTCTACGCCCAACGCCTGCAGGGCTTCTTGCCAGAGTTGTATATCGCGCAAATCGCTCACCTGGAGCAACTCGGAGCGCAAGCCGTCGTCCAAATCGTGAGTGGTGTAGGCGATTTCATCCGCCGCATTGACCAGTTGGCCCTCTAAGGTTGCCCGTTTCTCTGGTTCATATTCCCTGGCTTCTGTGGCATCGTATTCCGTGGTGTGTTTCACGATCCCTTCGCGTACTTCCCAGGTCAGGTTCAAGCCGGGAAAATTCGGATAGCGCTGTTCGAGCATCTCCACGATGCGTATGCTCTGATCGGTGTGGTTAAAGCCGCCATACTCTTTCATCAGTTCATTGAGGGCGACCTCGCCGGAATGGCCAAAGGGGGTATGTCCCAGGTCGTGAGCGAGGGAAATCGCCTCAGCCAAGTCCTCGTTGACTCCCAGTGCACGGGCCATTGTCCGCGCGATCTGTGCGGTTTCGATGCTGTGGGTCAGCCGCGTGCGATAGTAATCGCCCTCGTAGTTGACGAAAACCTGTGTCTTGTACTCGAGTCGCCGGAAAGCCGTAGTGTGGATGATGCGATCGCGGTCGCGCTGGAAGGCCGTGCGGTAGGGGTGTTCTGGTTCAGGATACACTCGACCACGCGACTCACGGCTTTTCACGGCATAGGGAGCTAGGCGCTGTATTTCTAGTTCCTCCAATTCCTGACGGGTGAACAGGCGTGCACCTCCTGACTGAATGTGATAACACGTAACATTATAATGCCAAAGCGCTAGCTAGCCAAGAAGGCTGCAATTCTGAAGACGCAGTGCCGAGAGAGTGAAATTATCAGCACCTTGCCACGGGTTGCTGGTACAAGCGCCCAAGGCAGTTGCAAAGCGTTGACAAGGGCTGGAAAATCGCTCTGGGTGAATCTGTGTCAATCCTTCACTTCGTTCAGGACAATCTTTGAGTGGAGCAAATGGTCTTTGCCTCTACTTTGCGATATTCGTTCACGATGATTGCTGTAGCGACTTTACAAGAGCCTTTTTCCATTGACAGAATGTACCGAAGGTGGTAAGATATTCCTGCAGTGGAAGATTTGCCCCAGGAATACCGGGGTGCAAGGCGGCATTTCAATAGTTCAGAGAATGCAACGCGGAATCGACGTTTATTACTGCTCCAAGGAGGATAACATTGCGCTTCGGAATTGAACAAATGCAGGCTTCGCTTTTGATTCAGCATGCACGTACCCTGATGGCAGCCGCTAAGCAACCGCCCGCTCAGGCATTGCAGAGCATACCGGTGCGTTTGGATGTGGATGTAGCGGCTCAGGTAGCGCAGTTAGCAGACCTGGGGTTTCATCTCATCGAACTAAATCCAGACCTAACCATCTTTTTCCCGCAGTGCTACAGTTTGGCAGCCATAGAACGCTTGCGCCGTTTGAAAGAGGAACGCCACCTTCACTATACTGTGCATCTACCGCTTTGGTCGCTTGAACCCTCTACCCCGATGCAGATGGTGCGCGAGGGTTCAGTGGATACACTGGTGGATGCGGTGCTGCGGCTTGCACCGCTGGAACCGGAAGTATATGTGCTCCATGCCACAGGCGCGCTGGCTGCCGAGTTCTCGCGCATGAAGGCACTGGAAGCAATGCGTTCTCTGGTGATGGGCCTTTTTGCAACGCAAGCGCGCCGGAGCATCGAGCAGCTCCTCGAACGCACTGGCTTGCCATCGCGTTTGCTCGCCGTAGAGACTGTTGAGTTTCCCTTCGACCTGACTCTGGGCTTGGCGGAGGCGTTTGACTTGTCCATGTGCCTTGATACCGGCCACGTGCTGGCTGGCTATACCACCGGCGTCCCGTTATTTGAAGCCTTGGAGCAGTCTCTGCCACGTCTGGCGGAAGTGCACCTGCATGACGCTTACCGTCGCGAATCACCTGATGGGACAGTACGCATTGCTGACCATTTGCCGTTGGGCGTAGGGGATTTGCCGTTAGGCGACTTCCTCGACCGGTTGGCTGGCTCTGGCTTCTCCGGCCCAGTGATCTTTGAATTGACCATCGAAGAAACGAAGGCTTCCTTGGAGGCGATACGCAAGTTGCGTCCGGCATTGATACAACAATAAAAGAAGGGCTTGGGGATGTTCCCCCAAGCCCTTCTTTTTAGTCAGGCACAATACGTGTGCCAGTCTGGCCGAGCAATGCCCTTTCGATGTTCTCCGGATTGGTAATCAAGGCTTCTTTGCCCCCGCGCTCCAGGAACCAGATGCTAGCCTGGATCTTGGGTCCCATGCTGCCTTTATGGAAATGTCCCTCTGCTAGATATTTTTTGGCTTCCGAAAGCGTCATGCGGTCCAGCCATACCTGATTGGGCTTGCCATAATTCAAAGCCACCTTCTCCACTGCTGTAGAGATAAGCAGCAAATCCGCATTGATACTGTTGGCTAGCAAGCTGCTGGCATAATCCTTGTCAATGACCGCTTCTGAGCCCACTAGGTTGCCCTCCTCGTCCTCGATAACCGGGATGCCGCCGCCGCCCACGGCGATCACGGTGAACCCATGGTCTAGAAGCGTCTTGATCGCATCGCGCTCGATAATGCGTTGTGGGATAGGGGAAGGCACTACACGCCGCCATCCCCGACCAGCATCCTCGACGACTACCCAACCATCTTCCTCACGGTGCTTAAGCGCCTTCTCCTTATCCATAAAGGAACCAATGGGTTTGGATGGGTTCTGATAGGCTGGGTCGTTCTTATCCACCAGCACCTGAGTGACCACAGTCGCAGCTTGCTTGGTCATGCCTCGTTTGCGGAATTCGTTGTACAGCGCTTTCTGGATCATGTAACCGATGGCTCCTTGTGTATCCGCGCCACAAGAGTCCAAAGGCACCGTATGCAGTTCGTGGGCGGCAAGTTCTGAACGGCGCAGGATAAAACCGACTTGCGGCCCGTTTCCGTGGGTAATCACTACATCCCAACCTTGGGCGATCATGCCCGCAATGTGCGTGCACGTTTCCACCACTGCCGCATATTGATCGGGGACAGTCTGGTGGTCCTTGTCCTTGATGAGTGAATTGCCACCAATGGCAACAACCGCGGTTTTCGCCATTATAGCCCTCCCATTGTCAACGCCATGATTGCTTTCTGTACATGCAGGCGGTTCTCCGCCACATCGTAGATGCATGAACGTGGCCCAGAAGCAACCTCGTCGGTCACTTCGTGGCCCCGGTCAATGGGCATGGGATGTGTAAAGATGGCATTGTCGGTCAGCTTCATCTTCTCAGCATCACAAATCCATTGTGGGTACTGGAGCGCCTTTTCAATTTCCTGCTTCTTCAGGAATTCGCCGTTCTGGTAGGCTTGTGGGCTCATCCAATGGCGCGAGTAGACCACATGGGCGCCCTGATAGCCCTCCTGCATATCATGGGTAATGACAAAGGTGCGGCCATTTTCGGCGCAGTTCTGCTTAGCCTGGGAAATGACCATAGGATCGAGGTCGTAACCCTCGGGATAAGCCAGCGTTACATCCATGCCGAAGCGGCTGCCAATGAGCAAAGCCTCTTGCACACTGCACCAAGACCGCGCCAGTGCTCCATGCCCCCAGATAACGAGCAGTTTTTTACCACGCAGCACCTCTGGATCAACGCCTTTTCCTGGTCCCTTGCCAAACCATTCAGACCAGCCCATGATGTCTGCCAAGCCTTGGCAGGGGTGATACTTGTCATGAGCCATGGAAATGACCGGAATGTCGCACCAATAGGCATATTCGCGCAACAGGTTATCCCCCTCACCGTAAGCGCCAATCTGGTCTTCCAAGATGCGGATGCCCAGGCCAGCAGCATAGCGGCTCATCACTTTGGCAGCATCCTCTACCGTCTCCCCAGCTGTAGTGGCCGTTTTCAAGCGCATGGCTTTTGGTTCCAGAAATTGGGCATGCCCACCCAATTCCGTCGCAGCGCACTCAAAGGATTGGCGTGTGCGTACAGACGGGTTGTAGAAGAACATAAAAAAGGTTTTGTTCTTCAAAATGTTGGCATATTTCTCGGAGAAGCGGTCTCGTTTCATCTTCGCCGCCAGATCGAGAACTACTTCTAACTCTGCTTTTGACCACTCTTGGGTGGTCAACAAATCTTTGCCATATAGATCCATAGTACCTCCTCGTATTTTGTGATAGGTCATAAGGAAAACGCGTAAGCCAGGCTTACAAGACCCCGTTGTCCGCTACCCATGACCGAAAGATCTCAGAGAATCAGCTTTTTACACTGTACCCATGTGTTGCCAGTAGTTGTCCCAAGCTCCAGTAACGGTGACTCCCGTAAATCAGGGGTTTCGCCTTGGTCAAATCCAGGTCTCCTTGCTCGTCCAAGATGTCCTCGTTTACCTGTACGGCGACGATTTTGCCTAAGAACAGGTCATGTGTACCTAAAGGCAAGATCTGCTCCACTTTGCACTCGATATTGACCGGGCATTCGGCAATGATCACTGTCTCAATTGCCTTCGCTGGGGCTGGGGTCAACCCCGTGGCAGCAAATTTATCCACTTTCCGCCCGGAGACTGACCCACAGTAATCCAATTCCCGCACCAGGTCCGTGGTGGGAAGATTGAGCGCAAATTCGCCCTGGTCTTTCACTAGACCATGCGAATAGCGCGATGGGCGGATGCTAATCCCTACCATCGGCGGCTCGGAACACACTGTACCCACCCATGCCAAAGTGATGATATTGGGTTTGTCCGGTGGCCCGCATGTTACCATCACTGCAGGGACAGGGTACAGATACGTGCCGGGTTTCACGGCGACTTTAACCATCTTTTGGATTGTCCTCCTTCCCTAATTGTTAGCGCTGGAACGATTGGTGCTGATATCAAGTTTGTAGGCATCACTAGTGCCTGTTCTTGTCGTCTCTACTGGCTTATTTCCCCGCTAGTAGATCGGCTGCCAACCGTGCATAGGCACGGGTGGCCTCCACGAGATGGGCAATGCTCACACGCTCCTCGACCGTATGTGCATATTTCTCTTCGCCTGGGCCAAAGCCCACCGTGGGAATGCCAGCGATGCCGGCTGTGTACACGCCATCGGTCGAGAAGTCCCAGCGCCCAATTTTGGGCCGGTAGCCCAATTCTCGCTCGATTGCGCTCACGCTACGGCGTATCCACTCGTTGTTCTCTGGCGTAGCCCAACAGGGGAAATACTGTCGTGCCCGAAGTTCGTAGCCCGTATAACTGCGGGCACAATATTCTGTAACCTCTACCTGAGCATCCGCACCCTCACGGGTGATCAGATTCCTGATTTCTGCCAGAGCTTTGGCTTCCGTTTCCCCGCTGGTTAAGCGTCGATCCAAATATAAGATGCAACGATCCGGCACGGCATTGCGGCTACAGGTTGTGCTTTCGATATGGGTTACGGCAATGCTTGCTCTGCCCAGAAAGCTGTCTACCTCCATCTGCGGCGTCATCAGTTCGATCCCCACTACGATTCTAGCGGCTTCGTAGATTGCGTTTTTGCCCCTCTCTGGTGCCGAGGCATGGCATGACCTGCCGTGAGTGGTGACTTTGAGTTCTATCCGGCCGCGTTGCCCACGTGCAAGCTGTAGTCCTGTGGATTCTCCAATCACGACAAAATCAGGGCGTATGCCCTCCTCTTCAATGAGCACACGGATAGCCGCTCCTTCGCAGGGCTCTTCCTGCACCACGCTCACGACATATAGATTGCCATGCAGTTCTATGCCTGCGTCAATTAGTGCCTTACCCGCATGAACCATGGCAGCTACTGCACCCTTCATATCTGATGCTCCCAAGCCATAGAGCATTCCATCTACGATCTTGGCTTCGTAAGGACCATAAGGCCATCGCGAAGGGTCGCTGCACTGCACGGTGTCCATGTGGCTTTCGAACATGATAGTTGGCCCCTGACCGTTGCCAATACGGCCTATCACATTGCCAACACGGTCAGTGCGCACCTCCAGAAAGCCTGCTTCTCTCATCTCCTGGCGCAACCGTTCCGCTACCTGCTGTTCTTCACCAGATGGGCTAGGTATACGGATCAAATCTTGCGCGAAGCGGACGAGTTCTTGTACCTTTTCTTGGGAAAGTGCTATTGTCATTAGTAAGCTCCAGTACCTAATAGTATGGTCGGGATAGTCCTCAAGGCGATCTTCAAGTCAAGCCACAGCGACCAGTTTTCCACATAGTAGATATCCAGGAGAACCATTTCATCAAAAGACAGATTGCTCCGCCCGCTCACTTGCCACAAACCAGTCATGCCGGGCCAGGTCTCCAGGCGCTTCTTGTGCCATTCCTGGTATTGCTCGACTTCGCAAGGCAAGGCGGGTCGTGGGCCAACCAGGCTCATTTCTCCCTTCAGAACATTGTATAACTGTGGTAGTTCATCCAGGCTGCTGCGACGTAAGAACTTGCCGAGCAACGTGCGTCTTGGATCATCCCTTATCTTGAAAAGCGGGCCGGTGGCTTCATTGAGGTTCGCCACTGCGTCGCGCTCCAATTCAGCTCCCTGGTGCATCGAACGGAACTTGTACACCGTGAAAGGTCGTCCCCCGCGTCCTATGCGCGTTTGTTTGAAAATGACCGGCCCAGGAGAGTCCAATTTGATCAGCACGGCAATGAGCAGCATCAATGGTGATAGCAGAACCAGGAGGAGGCTGGAAAGGAGCACATCGAGGGCTCGCTTAAGGGCTAGATTCCATCCTTTGATCGAAACAGATTTTGTGCCAATGAGAGGTATGCCTCCCAGGTCATCAATATCCACCTGGCTTAGGCTAATCTGAAAGAGATCTGGGACAATTTTGACGCCTACGCGAAGGCGCTCGCATTGGCTCATAATGGCTAATATCTTGCGATGATATAGCCAAGGCAAGGTAATGATCACTGTGTCTACATTGTGATTTTTGATGATTTCCGGGATCTGATCCGTATTGCCCAAGCCCTTAAACCGTCCCAAATCCCTGTTGCCACGTTCTGGTTTGTCGTCCACAAAACCTACCACCTGGTAGCCAAGCTCTGGCTGTGCTACAATGTTGCGCATGATGGTGCGCCCAGTCTCACCTGCGCCCACGATGAGCACTCGCTGTACCCCATAGCCTCGCTTACGCAACTGACTCTCGATTGCTTTCTCCACGATGCGCGAGGTCGTCAATAGCGTGCTAATCGTGGCTCCTGCATACGCTGGGATCAACCGGGAGAGGAGCACCGCGCGATAGAGCAGGGAGAGCACGTAAAGAGCCGCCACGCCGGTCACCACACCGCGCAAGATGATATAGACATCGTTAAATACTGAATGCTTGCGCTTCGAGTTGTATAGCCCCTCGGTCCAGAAGATGAACAGCAGAATGGCAGTCAGTGTAAGGGAGTAGGGCCAATACACACGATATGGCACCCAGAAAGCTTCATCTACCGGGCGAAACCATTGGAGTTGATAACGAATCAGATAGGCAATAAAGAAGCCCGCGTTGATTAACGCAGTATCTACCAGTACCTTGACCAGAGATATCCATTGCCCTCTTTGAAAAGACACTATGTGCCTCCAGCGAGAACAGCTTGGTAAACCTGAACCGTCTCCTGTGCCATGCGGGTCCAGGAAAATGTCCGGGCCCGTTCTGGCCCTCGTGCAGCCAAGTCGTCTCTAAGCTGCCTGTCGTTACAGACTTGAGAAAGGGCAGCGGCCCATTCCTCGGGCTTGTAGGGATCTACAAGCAAGGCAGCATCTCCAACGACCTCCGGAAGTGACGAGGCGTTCGAGACAATAACTGGTGTGCCACAGGCCATGGCTTCTAATGGCGGCAAGCCAAATCCCTCATAAAGCGATGGATAGACAAAGACATCAGCTGTATTATACCACAATGGCAGTTCATCCTCTGCGATAAAACCTGGGAAAAGCACTTCATCCCGCAGCCCGAGCTCTTCTATTGCAGTGAAAATCGGCTGGTAAAGCCAACCCGGGCTTCCTGCTAGCACCAATTTGTAGTCGGTTTTCGTTTGGCGTTTGAATTGTACATAGGCTCGCAACAAGGTCAACAGGTTTTTGCGCGGTTCCAAGGTGCCAACAAACAGGATGAACTTCTCCGGCAAGCAGTGGCGTCGTCGAAAATCACTCAGCACCGCTGCATCTTGTATAGGATGGTACGCTGTATCTACTCCGGGGAAGATAACCGAAATTTTCGTCGCAGGCACGGCAAAAAATTTGCCTAGATCCTGAGCGGTGCTGGCTGAAATAGCGATCAGATGAGATGCTCGACGTACACTCATCCCGGTAAAAAATCTCTGATACACTCGCTGGGAAACGCGGAAGCTCTCCGGAAAGACCATGAAACTGAGATCAGTAACTGTAACCACACCCTTACAGGGTAAAAGAAGGGGTTGCACATTAACTGGCGAATGCAATAGGGCAATGCCTTCTTTTAACACCTCGCATGGTAGCAGGAATTGTTCCCAAAAGATTCTGACCCAAGGATTATAAGTTGGCAGAGCGGAGCGCTTTTGCCTGTAAGATAATGAAAGGGCGCAACGGCTGTTGAGAAAAACCGTGTAATCGCCCTCTGGATCTTCGTTACAAAGATGTATCAGCAAGTTATAGATATAGCGGCTTACTCCGGCAGACCGATAGCCTTTTCCTTGAGCCAGCAAGTGTGCATTGATACCGATCCGGCGAGCAATCAAAGAACCCGTCCTAGTTTTTCTTTCCACACTTTCTACATTATAGATGCAAAGAAGCAATCAAGCAAACGTCAAGAGGCTTCTAGCAGTTTTTGGTATATCGCATAAGTTTCGGCAGCAATCCGTTGCTGTGTATAGTGGGCTAGCACCCGTGCCCGACCGCGCTGTCCTAGTTCCGCCCGCAGCTCGGGATTACCCATTAACCGATACAGTGCTTGGCGCAGTGCATCCGCTTGCCCCTCGGGGAAAACCAGCCCTGCTTCAGCAATCAAATGGGGTATTTCCCCTGAAGATGAGCCAATCACCGGCACTTCGCAAGCCATTGCTTCTATCAGAACACGCCCGAATTGTTCCTTCCAATGACGGCGCGTGAGCGAGGGCAACACCAACACATCTAGGCAATTCAGACGATGTGGCATTTCTCTAGAGGGTACACTAGGTTCAAAGGTCACCCGTTTTTCGATCCCCAGTTTTTTGGCGGTGGCTTTCAATATGGGCAAATAGGGCCCATCGCCAATGATCTGCAGCCTCCAATTGCCCGACAACCCAGCCACTGCCTCGAGCAGTATGTGCACTCCCTTTTCCTCGACCAGCCGGCCAGCATAGCCAATGACAAATGCACTCTCTTGACGCGAGGGCACCTCTATCTTGCGATACAGATTGGGGTCCACGCCGAATTGCGGCAGCACATAGATGGGGCGGCGATAGCCCTTGGCACGCAATACCCCTTGGGCTTCCTGGTTGCCCGCGATGGCACAGACAGCATGCGTCAAGTTATAGCGCTCGATAAGGCTGAAAGGGAACGGATAGCGGCGCAAGAGGTTTTGCCAGGTAAAGAACAACGCCTTGGCATTGTGCTTTTGCGCAATGCGCGTGGCTTGAAAAGTTGCCAGATTGTAAGGCTCCTCATCAATGTGCACGATATGAGGGCGTAATTGGCGGACGAGCGCATCTAATCCACGGTAGAAATGCACGTGAAAATGGCCGTTGAATACGATGGGCAGGACATATAACTGGTAGCCTGAGGTATACATTTTCTCTAGGGGCAAAACCCTTCCCCTTTCCCGCCAGGCGGGTGGTACAGCAAGGGATAAATCCATACCCGGGGAACGAGCGAGTTCCTCGAGCTTTCTCTGGTACATGCCTACAACGCAGGCTTTGGAAATCATCAAAACGCGCAAAGAGTTGCTCCCAGTTGCAGATGATACAAGTAAGTTTATTGTATCATGGGCATGCTAACGGGCAAAATGGACACGGCGTATTTGACAAAAGTGCGATTTTGAGTATCATTCCAATCGTGGTTGAGGATTTATCTGTTTTCATAGCGTTGTAGTGGTGCCGCGGAGGCCTTTTTGTGCTGGCCTCGGCGGTTTTGTGCTTTATGAAAGGCAGTAATCCTCTGCCCTTTGAATACGCTTCCGCCCTCCGGTCTTTGACCGGTATTTAGAGAATTGCTGTAAGGAAGGAGGTGCGCACAAAAATGGCGGAGAGAACCGTAGGGACGGTCAAGTGGTTCAGCCGCGTGAAGGGGTACGGGTTTATCCAACCCGATGGAGGTACAGAGGATGTCTTTGTGCATTACTCTGCCATCGTCGGGGAAGGATTCCGAAACCTGGAACAAGGCCAGCGAGTGGAATTCACTATCGAAGATAGCCCGAAAGGTCCACAAGCGGCTCAAGTAGTCAAACTGGACTAGCAAGGGAAGCACTTTTCCATCCATTTTGGACTGAAGGTCTTATCTTCGGCCCTAGGTTTGGAATAGAGGATTCCCAACCCCCTCTGGTGTGCGCACAGAGGGGGTTTCTTTTTTCCGAGTTTTTGTAGTAAACTTTCGATAACTAGTGAAAGGAGTCTGGGAAGAGATGAAAGGACGCGTTTTCTCTGGAGCACGACCTACAGGCCGCCAGCATCTCGGCAATTACTGCGGCGCAATCAAAAACTATGTGGCTTTGCAAGAAGATTATGAATGCATTTATTGCGTGGTAGATTTGCATGCCCTGACTACCCTTCGCGATACGCGCGAGCTCAAGCAGAACACTTATGAGATGGTTCTCGATTGGCTCGCAGCGGGCATGGATCCAAAGCGCAGCATTATCTTTGTCCAGTCCCATGTGCCGCAGGTAACCGAATTGCATACTATTCTTTCCATGGTCACCCCAATGGGCTGGCTTACACGCTTGCCTACTTTCAAAGAGAAGGTGCGCCAGCAACCAGATAACGTCAATTATGGATTGCTCGGGTATCCGGTCTTGATGGCTGCTGACATCACGTTGTACAAAGCGGATACTGTACCTGTGGGTGAAGACCAATTGCCGCATCTAGAGTTCACCCGTGAGATTGTGCGGCGCTTTAATTTCCAGTTTGGTGAGACGTTAATCGAACCACAAGCCAAATTAACTGAGACGCCACGCATTATGGGCATTGATGGGGTGAACAAAATGAGCAAGTCGCTGGACAACCATATTGAACTGGCTGCCACCCCAGAGGAAATCCGTCGCCGCGTGATGATCATGGTCACCGACCCCGCACGGCGCTACAAAAGCGATCCCGGTCACCCCGAGATCTGCAACGTCTTTGCCCTGCACAAAATTTTCACGTCGGATACTGCTGCCATGAGCCGTATCGAGACAGACTGCCGCAATGCGAGCATTGGCTGTGTAGAACACAAGAAATGGTTCGCAGAGGACCTGATTCAAGCATTAGCGCCCTTCCGAGAACGCCGCGCTGAGTTGGGCCAGAACCCTGATCTGGTTTGGGATGTGCTTGCGGATGGAGCAGCCCGCGCGAGGGTTATCGCGCAGAAGACAATCGCCGAGGTTAAGGAACGGGTAGGGCTGCCGTAGAGCGCGCACCGACTGCCTGTACTACACCCGCAGCGATACGGTTGCCCTCTCTCAAGGCCGCCGCCAGGTCGTGCTGAGCAAGCCATGTCACGACAAAGGCGGCGGCAAAAGCATCTCCAGCACCTGTCGTATCCACAACGGGCACAGCAAAGCCCGGCTGGTAGGCTATCTCCTCTCTGTTTCCTGCGATAGCCCCATCTGCACCCATTTTCAGGACAACCATAGGAAAATGCTGCAAAAGAGCGTGCAAAATTCGCTCTGGTTCAGATTCTCCGGTCAGTGCGCTCCCTTCCTCTAGATTGGGGAACAAGACATCTACTCCCTGTGTTAGCGCGAAGAAAGCTGCTGGACCAATATGTTGCAGATAGCCAGTCGAAGAGGGATCCAGTGAAACTGGCTTGCCACGTTCCTTCACGTATTGTATAGCAGCTAGCGAAGCCTCGCGTGGTTTTTCCTCGAAGAAAGAGTACGCTGTAAGATGGAGCCAATGGGCACGATCCAGCAATGCCCAGTCCAACTCATTGGTGCTCAGCGTCGCATTGGCGCCGCGCGCAGCTAGTATAGTCCGCTTGCCAGTCTGATGGAGGATCATTAGTGTGAATCCTGTGGTCTCCTTGCCTACTACGACACCACTCATTACCTTTTCCTGTTCGAGGTCGTGCAGTAGCGCATGGCCAAATAGGTCATCGCCTACTTTGGCAATGAATCCAACCTCTGCGCCCAGGCGGGCTGCCCATACGGCAAAATTTGCCGCTGAACCTCCTGGCGAAATGCTAGCCTGCACGGTGCAATCGGTGCCATACAGGACAAACGCACTGGAGCGGACAACGATATCCAGCATCAAGTCACCAAGTGCAACGATCATGAATTGCCCCGTGAGGTCAACAGATTGACGGTATCGCGCAGCACCGCCCCCGCCGTAGCCGTGGTGCCTTCTTCTTCAATAATGGCCGTGATGGTGCCATTGATATCGGTAGTATATACCACACCCATCTGCCATTTGGTCAGGCGCGCCAGGACATGGTCAAGGGGCAGTTCTGTCGGGCGTACTGCCAGCTTGTAGCGTTCCCCGGCAAGTTCAGCAGTAGCCAGTAGTTTGATCGCGTGACCGCGTTCCTGCGCTTGCAACAATTGGGTTCGGTCTATGCCGCGGATACCTTGCACAGATACATCCTCCAAAGTGGCGGGCATGCCCAGCACGCTGTTGGCTACGATGATCAGTTTGTTGGCAGCGTCCCAACCGTCGATATCCAGGCTTGGGTCAGCCTCGGCAACGCCTGCCCGTTGTGCTTCTGCAAGTGCCTGTTCAAAGGATAAGCCACTCTCTGCCATGCGCACCAAGATGTAATTTGTGGTGGTATTAAAGATGCCTTCCACGCGCAGGATCTTTGCTGCAATCAGATCCCGACGCCCGATGTTCACCGTAGGCAGTCCTCCTGCCACCGCTCCACTGAAAAGCAAACGCCTCTTTCTCTCGGCGGCCAGTGCTGCCAGGCGTTGATACGCGAGTACCAATGGGCCTTTGTTCGCCGTAACGACATCCATGTCATGTTCCAATGCCCAGGTGATCGCTGACAGGCCTGGTTCACCGTGTTTGAGGTTTGTCGGCGACAGTTCAACAAGCAGATGCGCATTCGACTGCTCCAACGCTGCCAAACCTGTCATTCCCCGCTTGCCGTAGCGCGGATAATCCGCTACACTATTGCCCGCTTCTTTCAGACGCAGGACCTGGTTGATGTCTAAGCCGTTGTCGTTCAGCGCTGCTCCAGCCGAGTCCACGGCAGCAACCAGGGACAGTTGCAGGCCAAAGCGCCCGTTCAACATGTCCTGCTTTTGCAGCAGGATGCGTAGGAAGCGCTGACCGATGTTGCCTACTCCAATAAGTGCAAACCGATGCATGCTCATCTTCACTCCTCCAGTTAGTCTTGCTGGAAAGTATAGACAAAGCCTTACGGGCAGTCAATTTGACATGGGCTTATCACTGTGATAGATTTATCAAAAAGGAACGTAGATGTATAAGGTGTCAGTGATTATCCCAACTTGGAATGGTCTGCACTATCTACGGGTTTGTCTGGATGCAGTGCTATGCCAGACTTATCCTCAATATGAGGTGGTATTAATAGATAATGGTTCGAGTGATGGCACTTACGAGTTCGTGGCTACGTACTATCCTCAGGTGCGCATCTTGCGTTCTGAAAGGAACCTGGGCTTTGCTGCCGGGACCAATCTCGGCATACGGAATACGCAGGGTGACTATGTAGCAACATTGAACAACGATACTGAGGTAGAGCCAACCTGGTTAGAAGAGCTGGTTAAGGTTATGAATTCTGATCCTGGCATCGGCATGTGCGCTTCCAAGATGCTTTTCTATGACCGGCGTCAGGTAATTAATTCTGCTGGCATCGCCGTGGACCGAGTAGGTATTGCTTGGGATCGTGAGGGTGGGGCAATAGATAATGTCATGAATCTTGAACCGCGTGAGGTTTTTGGGCCCTGTGCTGGGGCAGCGCTCTACCGGCGCGCCATGCTGGACGTGATTGGCCTTTTCGATGAGGATTTCTGGGCTTATTTGGAGGATGTTGACTTAGCCTGGCGCGCTCAAGCGTGTGGATGGCGTTGTATGTACGTACCTTCAGCGCGTGTATATCACATTCATTCCGCTACTGGGCAGGGGGATAGTTCTTTCAAGGATTATCTGCTTGCACGTAACAAGGCGTTGATGATTATCAAAAACTACCCGTGGCCATATTGGCTTGCTTACAGCCTAGCAATCCTTGCCTATGACGCGATAGCGATAGCATACCGTGTGGCAACCAAGCGCAATTTTCATAGCCTCTATGGAAAACTAGCTGCACTAAAGTCGTTACCTGCTGCTCTGCGCAAACGACGTGCTATCCAAAGTTCTCCTAGTTACTCTGCTTGGTTGGCATTCGCCTGTCTAAGCCCGATTGATTCACCTGTGCAAGTCTGGCGACGCTTTACACATTTGGAAAACCCTCAAGCCAATTGATCGTCTACGGTAGTTTGAATGGTGCTTCCCTTCTATAATATTTGGCCCAATTCTCTTTCGTGTGTTACAATTTTGAATAGCACTAAATGAGGTTCAGGAGTCAGTTGATCGTCAGATTTGCTGAGTTAATCAGATACCGCGAACTGGTAAAAAACCTGGTTGTGCGGGACCTAAAAGCACGCTACAAGAATTCAATACTGGGTTTGCTATGGTCCTTGTTGAACCCATTATTTACCATGCTCGTTTTCACCATCGTCTTCACCTTCATGATACCCAACAACCAGATTAGCAAGTTTCCTGTCTTTTTGCTCTGCGCGCTCTTGCCATGGAATTTCTTTCAAGCAGCGCTGACGGGTTGCACCAATAGCATTGTAGAAAATGCTACGCTGGTCAAAAAGGTGTACTTTCCGCGTGAAGTCCTGCCTTTGTCCACAGTACTTTCCAACTTTGTTAACTTTCTCCTCGCGTTGATTGTTCTATTTGCTATGTTATGGGCCTTTCGAATACCTCTGACGAGACAAGTTTTTTGGTTGCCCGTGATCATGGCAACACAACTGGCGTTCACTCTAGGACTTGGACTCATTCTGGCCACTACGAATGTATTTTATCGAGATACTGGCTTAATTCTGGGCGTTGTTTTACAGGCTTGGTTTTTCTTGACTCCTATCATATATCCAATTGATATTTTGCCTACCCAACGATCTATTTTGGGGCTGAATTTGAATGTCCATCGCCTGACTTACATCCTGAATCCAATGGCTTCGATTATTTCCTCTTATCGCGTTGTACTGTATCACGGAGCCCCACCAGCGCTTAATTTCATGTTCAGGACACTGTTCACCTCTGTAGCAGTACTGATGTTGGGGTATGCGATCTTCTCCCACTACAGTGGCACGTTCGGAGAAGAGGTCTGATGAGTGTCATTTGTTTGCAAAACGTATCCAAGAAGTTCGTTATACATCATGACCGGCCTCGTTCTTTTCAGGAACTACTGATCAGGACATTGGGCAGAAATCACAATCACAGCCGCGAAGAGTTCTGGGTCTTGCGGGATCTGGACCTCGAGGTTGAGCAAGGCGAAACGCTTGGGATTATTGGTTCTAACGGCGCTGGGAAGAGCACACTGCTGAAACTAATTGCTGGCATCATCCAACCCACGACTGGCAAGATCACGGTCAAAGGTCGCTTGGCGGCTCTCCTAGAACTGGGTGCAGGTTTCCATCCAGACCTGACAGGCCGGGAGAATGTTTTCCTAAGCGGTTCTATCCTAGGACTCACTGCGCGCGAGATGCGCAGCCGTTTTGATGAAATCGTGTCCTTTGCCGAGCTAGAAAAATTCATTGATATGCCACTCAGATACTACTCGTCGGGAATGCAAGTGCGCTTGGGGTTCTCTATTGCTGCCTGCCTAGATCCAGATATCCTCCTTATTGATGAGGTCCTGGCAGTAGGCGATGAGGCTTTCCAGAAGAAATGTCTCGCTCGTATAGACGAATTCTGCCGAAGCGGCAAAACGATTTTATTGGTCTCGCACAACTTGGAAGCTGTGAAACAGCTTTGTAGCCGAGTCCTTTGGCTGGAGACGAATCAGCCCGCAATGAAAGGGCCTGCGGTTGAAATGGTAGAGAAATACCGCCTTCATGTGTGGGAAGAGGAGGCAAAGAAACGAGCCCAAGATGCTTCAGCGCACGGCAGTGTCAATCAGGACACCCAGAGTGTATCTAAGACACGCTGGGGGTCAGGAGAGATTATTGTGAGTGATGTGCGTTTGATCAATCGTGCGGGCTTGCCTGTCCATTGGATTCAGTGCGGCGATCCCCTAACCATCGAGATCCACTACCACGTGCAACGCGCAGTGCCTGATGTGGTGTTTGGTATTGCTATCTATCGCAGCGACGGCTTGTGGTGCTATGGCACCAACACAGAGATTGATGCTGTCGATTTAGGTCCATTGGCTGATGACGGAGTAGTATGCGTGGATTTTCCCAGTCTCGGTCTGATAGCGGGGGAATATACTTTGGATGTAGCGCTTCATGATAGCGATGGTCATGCCTATGATTACTGGCATCCATATTGTGCATTTTCAGTGCGCTCTCATATTCAGGATGTAGGGGTATACCGTCCAGCACATCAATGGCGGATCGGTGAGCGTAGAGCAGGTGATGCAAAGGAGGGCAAGGCGCATGCCTGAGAATGAGGATGTAGCAAAAGTGCTGGCGAGACTGAAAGAAGAGATACGAACTAGAAAGGTTCAGTCTGCGGAGATACCTCTGCCAGAAGCTCAGGTCAAGCTGCGCCAAGTCTATGCAACTGCCCGGGTTAATCCGCATTTACCGATTGGTTGGCCCAAACTGCCCCCCGGGATAATTCCCAAAATAGTTGCTATTGCTCAGAAAGTAGTGCGACGGTTGCTGCGTTGGTACATCAACCCTATTGTTGAGCAACAGAACGCGTACAATGCTGCGGTTACGGCAGTTCTGGAAGACCAGACGATGGAGGTGGAACGGCTAAAGGCTGCATTCAAAGAGATAGAACAGCTAGAGGCCGCGTTAAAACAAGAAATAGAACAGATAAAGGCCGCGTTAGAGCAAGTAGAGCAAGGCACTCAGACGACCCAAGTGCGTTTGCAGCGTCTTGAACGTGCGTACCGCGCCTCAGCAACGGTTGCAACGGTTCCCAACACGGCTAGACCAGATTTTCTTCTTGCTAGTGATGGTCCATGGCTTGATTATTTCCGTCTGGAGCTGCAATTGAGACCCCCACAGTTATTGCGGAAACGGCAAGCCGACTATTTGAAATATTTTGAAGGAAGACAGAATGTGCTGGATATTGGGTGCGGGCGCGGAGAATTTGTGGAAATGCTACTGCAAAAAGGCATCAGTGCGCGCGGGATTGATTTGGATCGTGATGCGGTGGCCTATGCTAAGGAACGTGGCCTCCCCGTTGATCTAGCCGAGGCTATGGCTTATTTGCAGGACTTGCCAGATGAATCACTTGGCGGTGTGTTCGCTTCTCAGGTGATTGAACACCTCAAGCCACGTCAACTCCAGCGTTTGCTCGAACTTTGTCATGACAAGTTGGTAGCTGAAGCGCCTATCGTGCTCGAAACCCTGAATCCAGCCTGTTTGGTGGCTCTGGCGAATTGGTTTGTAATTGATCCGACGCATGTCTGGCCAGTGCACAGCGAGACTCTCAAGTTTATGCTGGAAAATGCCGGCTTTTGGAAGATCAGCATTGAATTCGTATCTCCTGTGCCTCCTGAACAGCGTTTGCGGACTATCCCTCACTACGCTCAGTTGAACGATTTAGATGCTGAAACGGTATCGCTGCTGAATCACAATATTGAGTTATTGAACCATACTATCTTCGGTTACCAAGACTATGTTGCAATTGCCTGGCGTCCACCTCACCACGTGGAGGGCACGTCATGAGCATCCAGAATATCCTTATCTGCACGAGCCAAGTGCCGCTACGGTATGGGGGCACTGAGGTGCTGGTACAAAGCCTGCGAAAAGCCCTGTTGAAACGCGGATTCCAGGTGGATATCGTCAGTATCCCATTTCGCCATTACCCCAATAAGGAGATACTGAAGGGTCATCTTATATGGCGACTGCTTGACCTTACAGAGAGCGATGGACAAAAAGTGGACATGATCATCGCTACGAAATTTCCCTCCTACCTTGTGCAGCATCCTCATAAAGTGACCTGGCTAGTGCACCAATTTCGCCAGGCGTATGAGTTGTTGGGCACGGAGTTTAGCCCATTTACCAATTCAGAAGAAGACACTGCTTTGTGCCGCGTGATCCATCATCTGGATACCATAGCACTTAAAGAATCCAAGCGGCTTTTTGCCATCTCTGGTAATGTAGCCAAGCGCTTAGCACGCTACAATGGTTTGCAGGCTACACCTCTTTATCCCCCACCTCAGTATGAAGGTCTGTATCACAACGATGGCTACGGTGATTACATCTTGGCTGTTAGTCGCTTGAATCGCTGGAAGAGGCTGGACTTGCTTATCCAGGCTATGGCACTGACCAAACAACCTGCTCGTTGTGTGATCGTGGGCGAAGGGCCAGAAGAAGAGCATCTAAAACATTTGATACAGCAGCACAAATTAGGTGACAGAGTAACACTCCTGGGCTTCGTAGATGACCAGCGTCTTCTGCATTTATATGCCAACTGTTTCGCCTTTTTCTTTGCTCCATATGATGAAGATTATGGCTTGGTAACTCTCGAGGCGTTCAAATCGCAGAAACCGGTCATCACCGCCGCGGATTCTGGTGGCGTATTGGAATTCGTAGAAGATGGCTGTAATGGATATATTGCCTCGACTGTCAATCCCGTTGAATTTGCTGAGTACATTGACCGCCTTTATGCAGACCGCGCGCTTTGCCAGAAACTGGGCCAAGCTGGCTATGAGAAGGTGCGTGACATCACATGGGATCGCACTATTGACCAGTTGCTAGGGTTGCAGTGAGCATGCGTATTGCATTGTTCAGCCCATTGAGCCCATTGCAGACCGCAATAGCTGACCATGTGGAAGGTTTGTTGCCATACCTAGCCGAATTTGCCAGGCTGGACTTGTTTATTGATGATGGCTATGTTCCCAGTAACCCTACTGTGCGGAGCAATTTTGCTGTACACAATTACCGTGATTTCACCAATCTGGCGAGCCAATATGATATCGCAGTCTACCATATGGGCAATGAGCCAAACTACCATGGCTATATTTACCACATGCTGCGACAATACCCCGGCATAGTTGTGTTACATGACCTGGTCTTGCATCACTGCATCTATGGGCTTACCGTGGCTAAAGGCGATATAGAAGGCTACCTGGCTGAGATGCGCTACTCCTATGGAAGAGAAGGAGAAATAGTGGCGACTCAGATTGTGGAGGGACGTAACCCAGATCTGATGTACCGCTATCCACTGATGGAGCGCGTTTTGGACAGCAGCCGGGGTGTGATTGTGCATAACAACTATGCCCTCCACCAGGTATGGAAGAAGCGCCCCAACTTGCCTGCAATATGCATTCCTCAGCACTTTTACCTGCCCGATGGCCTTACATTCACCGAAGACAGGAAAGCTTTACGGGAGCGCTTTGGGCTTGAGGGTCGTTTTGTTGTAGCATCTTATGGCATACTCGGGGATAAACAGTTGAACATAACACTGCGTGCCTTCAGCCGTTTTCGCCGCACGTTCCCGGAAGCGGTTTACTTGCTGGTTGGACCCATTGCCGACGATGTAGTCAGTCTGATGCGAAGTCTGGGCCTGGAAGACGTGGTCCGGATTGTTGGCTGGCAGGACCCCATCCACTTTGTACGATATATGCTGGTGGCTGATTTGGCAATACAACTGAAGTATCCCCATGTCGGAGGTACACCCTACACGCCGATCCGCCTGTTGGGACTGGGTATTCCAACTATCATTTCCAATATCGAACCTTTGGCAGAAATCCCTGAGAATTGCTGCGCGAGAGTAGACTTGGGTGGAACCGAGGAAGATGAATTGTTAGTGATTATGGAATACCTGGCGACACATGAAGCAGCTAGGCAAGAAATGGCGGAAAATGGGCGGCGTTACGTTCAGGAAAATCACGATCCCCGCAAAGTTGCCCTACAGTACAAAAGATTCATCGAGCGGACCCTATCGACCCCGGCCAGAGTGGCACCTGGGATAGGTCAGACCATCTTCTGGCAAGAGCGCCTCATCGAAGACGTAGCAACCATCTTAGCAGAATGGGGCGTATCAGCAGATGATGACCACCTGTTACTTCCGATCGCCGAAGCGATTGCCAGTCTGGGATTTTATGGGGAGGAGGTACTGGGTGAGTAACCCGCTATGGCTGGGGCTCGCCATCCTGCTGGGATGCTTTATTCCAGGTTATCTGTTGACCGCCCTCTGGAATAAGGATTGGATGCGCGATCTCACATTCAGCGAGTGTTTGTTTGTCCAACTGCTCCTTGGTGTAATTCTCAACTCCCGGCTGATGTTGCTTCTTGCTGAGTTGGAGATATTCAGGCTCTCTGCCATTTTGTTGAGCTGGATGCTCGTCTGTGTCTCTCTCGCATGGGTTGGACGTCAGCATCTGCAAAGAGTTCTATCATGGCTTAGACCTTCATGGCAAGACATTGAGCTGATTATCCCGCTGCTTGTGGCAGGTATTCTCTTCGCGCATCCCGCGGAAGCCATGTTGGTCTTTGATGATTCGGGCATCTATTTTCTAGGCGGTGTTGAGTTAGCCAAGACTGGCAGCCTTGTTGTGCGGGAGCCCATTCTAGCCTCTTTGTCGCCTGAACAAGAGCAACAGTTGCTCTTTACAGGGCAAGGTGTTTTGAATAGATATTGGGGACAATTCTTTATCTGGGGTTGGTCCCATAAGTGGATCGTGTTTGGCCTGTTACACTTACAACGCCTATGGTGTGGGTTATTTACATTGTTCTTGGGCACATATGGCGGGTTGTGGGTCGCGCCAGCCTTTGGGCTATTGGCTATTGCAGGGCTCTATTTTGTAGGGCGAAGGCTTTTTGCCCGAGAAGTGGGCTTGTTGGCAGCAGTCCTTCTGACGCTGAATTTTGCCCAAATCTGGCACGCAAGGCTCCCACTGTCTGAAAGCCTCACACAGGCTCTGCTCATTGGTGGATTTTACCTTCTTACCCTATTCCTCCAGAAAAAACATGTATGGCTGGGTTTCTGGGCGGGAGCATGCCTGGGCACTCTTTTTCTCGCCCGCATTGATGCAGCAGTGGCAGAGCTCCTACTTGTAGCGCTGATTGTGTATTGGAAATGGAGCGGGCGCTGGCGTCCCGAGTACAGTGGCTTCGCCGTAGCCCTTATTGCTACCCTATCTTATGCAACCCTGCATAATGTGCTCATGTGTTGGCCCTATTTGATTGTGCAATGGCAAATATCAGGTAGTCCTGCGCTCGTCAAAGGGGTAATCCTGGCAAGCCTGAGTGGCGGAATAGTGGTGCTGATAGGGTGGCTCAAACCCAAGCTCATGCGAGCGTTCCTGGATTGGGTTTGGGTTCATATATGGAAAATTCTTGCAGCAGCGTTTTCCATTTGGATGCTCTGGGTCGGATTATCCTATTTTGTTTCTGGGAAAGGCGGGGCTTCACGGGTAATCGCTTGGCTGATGCAGTATTGGACTCCGCTGGGCATGCTATTCGCAATCGTTGCTCTGGGCCTGCTGTTCGTTCGTCACCCTCCACGTAAAGTGCTGCCAACGCTTGTTGTGGGGCTGGCCTACTTGGGGGCTTTTTCTCTCAATCCTATGGTCAATCCCATTCAGCCTTGGGCGATGCGCCGCTTTATGCCCGCAGTAATGCCGGTCATGGCGTTGCTAATCGCGTATGGGGTCATGGCGTTTCCTATCGGACATAAGCTCTTACGATACGCGATGCAAGCCATCGTGGTGAGCACTTTCATATGGGCTCTTCTGCGTATGGATTTGCCGCTCCTCAAACACACGGAATACCGTGGAGTCAGCCAGCAAATCGCCCAGCTAGCCAAGCAGTTTGAAAAAGATGCGGTGATTTTGTTCGATAAAGGTGCGCCAACCCAGCATATTGCACAACCGCTGGCTTACCTTCACGATCTCTGCTCCTTTGTGTTGCAGGAAACAAGCCCGGACTCTACAGCACTTGACCCCTTGATCGAAAACTGGCTGCAACAGGGGCGTCCAGTGTATCTGGTGTTAACTGGTGGCACTCTGGATTGGCATCCCGACAAGTGGACCTTTCCGTCCAAGGGGGTATTCGATTTGCGGTTTACGCGTATCCAGCGCAGTATTGACACGCTGCCCAGTGCTTTTGAAGACTCTGTTTTTAGATTAGATATCTATCAGATTCTGCCAAGCCTTGTAGAGCCGCTTGACCAAAGAGCATCTTTCTTGCTCAACATGGAAGCAGGTGAATACTCTTACCTAAAAGGGGGTTTTTACGGACTTGAAATAGCATCTGATGGACTCACGTATCGTTGGACCAATGGGTTGGGGCGCGTTCAGCTACCTGGGCGAACAAACTCAGATGCTTTGCTTCGCCTGCGTGTAGCAGGAGGCCGGCCAGAGAGGGAGACGCCCATTTCGGTGGCTGTCAATGGAGTTGTAGTGGCAACGGATTCTCTGCCCATTGGTTTTGTCTACAAAACGCTCGAAATCACTGTGCCAGCATCTGTGCTGAAATCAAATTCGCAAGGCGTCGTCATTGAGATTTTAAGCGACACATGGATACCTCATGAGGCTGGGTACGTGGGAGACACACGCGAATTGGGAGTGTTGGTGGATTGGATCGAGTGGAGTCCGCAGAGCAGGCATTGATAGACACAATGAAGGAAAGCGAAGGAAAGAAAGAGGACGCGTAGAGGAGCAAGCGTTGAGAATTCTGCACGTTAATCCGCGCTACTATCCCTATATTGGTGGCTCTGAATTATATTGTCAGGAAATGTCAGAGCGACTCGTACAAGATGGGCATCAGGTCACTGTGTGCACCACTAATGCGTGGGATATTGAATACTTTTGGGATCCACGCAAAGCACATCTTCCCGTGGGAAGGGAAAACCACCATGGCGTGGAGATACATCGCTTTGCTGTCCAGCACGTGCTCTCTAGTAAGTGGAGTTTCGCTGCGATTCGCCTAGCGATGAGGCTTTTGACCTCTATGCCATTCGATACACGGCCTTTGCTCTTTCGTCTTTGCACCTGGGTGCCATGGGTACCGGGTCTGGAGCGGGCGTTGAACGTAGACACTCCCGGGAGCCCGTATGATATTGTGCATGCTACCAACATCTGTTTTGACTCTCTGGTTTACAGTGCTTACCGCTTCGCCAGACGAAACAGGATCCCCTTGGTCATTACTCCCTTTCTGCACCTTGGGGAGCGGGAGGATGAGACCGTACGGCGGTACTATACCATGCCCCATCAGATGACCATGCTACGTGATAGCAGCGCAGTGATCACGCAGACTGAACTAGAACGCCAATATCTGCTTTCGCAAGGCGTCATGGCAAAGCGAATCTACAATGTCGGGGTGGGGATCGATCCCGGACATCTCCGTGGTGGGTGTGCGGAACGCTTTCGAACCAAGTATCAAGTGTGGGCTCCCATTGTTTTCTATATCGGAACGCAGGCCTATGACAAGGGCACAGTGCACCTGGTTGAGGCTATGCGTAAGCTATGGCAAAGTGGCAGCCAAGCCCATTTGGTGCTAGCGGGTCCGGTAACGAGCGGTTTTGAAAGCTATTTCCGCTCTTTGCCTGAAGAGGATCGGCAGCGTTGCCATTTGCTAGGTTTTATCTCTGAAGAGGACAAACGGGACTTGTTGGATGCTGGCGATGTCTTTGCCATGCCCTCGCGAACTGATTCCTTTGGCATCGTCTACCTGGAGGCGTGGTTGTATAAGAAGCCGGTGATTGGTGCGCTGGCTGGAGGCGTACCCGATGTGATTCAAGACAATGAAGATGGCTATCTCGTACCGTTTGGCGATGTGCCGCGCTTGGCAGAAGCCATCAGCACCCTGCTGGCAGATCGCGCCAAAGCACAGCAATTTGGCGAACGGGGTTACCAAAAAGCTGTTGCAAGGCATACCTGGGATCGAAAATATGCAGCGCTCAAAGCGATTTATGAAGAGCTCACCAGTAGGGATAGTCAATAGGACAGCCTGGGTATTGAGATAGCATGATCTTCATCCCCCACGTTTCATCCCTTTTGACTTTTCCACCGATAGTGGATATATTCTGCGCCGGAGGAATGTGAATCGGAATGGGCGAATTAGGGGAAATGCTGCGCAAGGCACGTGAGGCCAAGGGCCTGTCCTTGGAGCAAGTGGAGGAAGCGACCAAGATCATCCGCAGCTATTTGCAAGCGCTGGAGGATGAGGAGTTCGAGCGCCTGCCGGCTCCGGTGTATGTGAAGGGTTTCCTGAAAAACTATGCCTCTTACCTGGGTCTCGATCCGCAAGACGTGCTCTCGCTATATGCTGCCTCTACAACGCCTATATCCACAACACCAACCATGACCATGCTGGATGAGCCTCTTGTCCCATCTGTACAGCGTTCCTGGTGGCCGCTTGCATTAGCCTTGCTAGTTGTGGCATTGGGTATCGCAGGTTGGTGGGGATACCAGCGCTACTACGGTAGGGCACCGTTTACCTGGGCATGGCCCTTTGCACGTGCTACGGCAACCCCTACTGCAGTTCCTCCGACCCCTACTCCCACAGTGCCGCCGCCTACGCCCACGGCCACCCTTTCGCCTACGTTCACCGCTACTCATACTCCAACACCAAAGCCTACCCCCGTTGGTTTGGAATTGAGCATCGAAATCGTGGGGCAGCGCTCGTGGCTATCGGTGCAGGCAGATGAGGAAAGAGTCTTTGTTGGGATACTCGAACCGGGAGCGAAATACACCTGGACGGCGCGCGAACGGATTATCCTGCGCAGCGGCTGGGCAGGCGCAGTGCAAGTTACGCTGAACGGCCAACCGCTGGGCTTGCTGGGCGGCCCAGGCGAGGTCGTGGAAAAGGAATGGACTGCACCAGGTGTGCCCACGCGAACCCCAGTGCCGACGGCAACCCCTTGAGGCGGCATGTAGAAGTATTGAACGCAGGCGGTAGGGTTACTGCTATCTTGGAGCGTGTTTTACAAGTATAGTCTTTGCGTTCGTAGTATGCGCTTTCGTGCGGATTTTCAGCGCTGAAGCGCTACTACGAACCTTTTCCCATCTTGTTATATTTGATTGTATATGAGAAAGCGTTTCTATCTCCTCTCTTTGGGATGTCCCAAAAATGCTGTAGATGCAGAGGCTATGGCTAGTTTGCTGCAAGAAGCTGGCTGGCGCCAAGTGGAGCAGCCCAGCCGTGCTGACCTGCTCATCGTAAATACCTGCGCGTTTATTGAGCAGGCACGAGAAGAGTCCTATGCAGCATTGAAAGAGCTGGCTGAGCGCAAACGAAGCGGCCAACTCCTGCTTGCCACTGGCTGCCTACCGCAACGCTATGGGGAAGAAGTGCAACGCGCTGTGCCAAGTGTGGATGGCGTCCTTGGCACAAGAGAATGGGCGAACATCAACCTGTGCGTCGCCCGACTGATGGGCATGGAATCCAGCGCCTCGATACGGCCCCCAGGCGAGGTGTCCGTGGTTACTCCTATGCGCCGTCAGGCGCAGGGTCCCAGCGCCTACCTGAAGATTGCAGATGGCTGCAGCGCCCCCTGTGCTTTTTGTGCCATACCTCTCATCAAAGGGCCACAGCGCAGCAAAACGCGGGAGGCCATCCTGGAGGAAGCGCGGCAGTTGGTCAGCCAAGGAGTGCAGGAGATTATCCTAATCGCCCAAGATACGACAGCGTATGGGCGTGATTGGGGGGAGAAGGATGCTCTACCTCCCCTAATCGAGGATATCTTCCAGACTGTGCCTCAACTGTCCTGGCTGCGGGTGATGTACACGTACCCACAGCACATCACGCCGCGCCTGATCGAAACGATGGCTCGTCATCCCCAGGTCTGTCACTACCTCGATATGCCCTTACAGCACGCCCATCCTGCTACCCTGCGCCGTATGCACCGTTCTCCCGATGTAGAAGGGGTGCGGCGCCTGATCGCCGATTTGCGCCAGGCTATGCCAGATATCGCTCTGCGCACCACGTTCATCGTGGGTTACCCAGGCGAAACAGAGGAGGAGTTCAACACGCTGCTAGAATTTGTTGCCGAGATAGCCTTTGACAAAGTGGGCGCTTTCATCTACTCACCTGAGGAGGGCACGGCAGCAGCCACCTTACCTAATCCCGTGCCGCGCGACATAGCCGAAGAGCGTTATATGCGCTTGATGGAACTACAGCGTAACATCTCTCTGGCGCGCAACCAAATGCAGGTAGGGCGTACGCTGGATGTGCTGGTCGAAGGGGTGGGGGATGGCCTGAGTGTGGGGCGCTGCTATCGTGATGCACCCGAAATTGACGGCTATGTGCTCATGCGCGGCGAATGGCCAGTGGGGCAGATGGTGAAAGCCAAGATTGAGCGCGCCTTGGAATATGATCTGGAAGGACGAGTGCTGCCACACGGATAAAAGAAACCAGGGTTTGGGCAAACCCTGGTTTCTTTGTCTCCATCTATTTTCCGCGCAGCGCGCGTAACTTGGCGTCTATCTCCGCTACCCGCGCCTGCTCAGCCAGCCAGAACTCGGGATGGCGCTGTGCGTTTAATTCCTCTACAGTCTTGCCCTGTTGTTCCACCCAGGTGTAGTATTTCAGGTTATGCCAGCGAGTGCGTGCCTCGCGTGTGCCTTCCATGATCCAGTCCAACTTCTGGTTATGGAAAATGCTCACCAGCCGCACTTTCGCTTCTGTTTCATCCATCTTGCCGTAGGTAGCAGTCAACTGCGCCATAACGGAATGATAGCGGTCAATGGCATCGGTCAGAATAGTAACGATGACATCATCTTTGCCGAAGCCATAAAATTTGGCTGTTTTGATGGCTCCCAGCACATTGCACACACCGGAAATGCCAAAGGTTTGGGCCATCAGACGCACCTTATCCTCGGGGATGCCGTAATCCTGGGTCAGCACTCGCCAACCGGCGACCTCGGTCAGCAGCTGCAAGCCTTTCTTGCACTCTAGGTCGTCAATGCACATCAGGGCGTCCATATTCCATACGTTATGAATCCAGGTAACGTGCTTGTCGCCGATGCCCTGGATATCGTGGGCACCATAGCCATTACAGAATAGGGTGGGGCACTGGATCGGTTCCAAGCCGACGATTTTGTGTTCTGGCCAGATTTGCTTGAGGCGGTCGCCGGCAGCGATCGTCCCTGCCGAGCCCATCGCCGAGACATAGGCGGCTACCTTGCCATTGCCAATGCCTTGCTGCTGCAGTTCAGCAGCCAATTCTGCAATGGTGTTGCCCGTAACGTAGTAGTGGAAGCGGTAGTTGCCAAAGACCTCGAACTGATTGAGAATGCGGATGCGCTCCGGATCAGCAGCCTTGAGTTCTTTGCACTTGTCGTAAATCTCTTTGACGTTGCTCTCGCAGCCCGGGGTGGCAATAACCCGTGCTCCATAGCGACGGATGATCTCAAAGCGTTCCTTGCTCATCTCGGCAGGCAGGATGACTACGCTGTCAAAACCCATACGGCAGCCGACATACGCTCCGCCGATGCCATAGTTTCCAGTCGAAGGCCAGACTAAGGTATGGATAGCGGGGTCTACCTCCCCGAACAACTCTTTCTCAATCAGCACGGAATAGGTCGCGCCAACCTTATGGCTACCAGTAGGAAAATCCTTGGAATAGAGCACCACGATCGGCGCCTCGACGTTCGTCAGTTGCTTCGGCAGGACATAGGCGTAGACTTTGCCTTCGGGCGAGCGCCATGTGATATTGTACAGGTTGATGGGATCCAGTGGATCCTTGCTGCGCATTTCCAGCGCTCGCTGGCGCACTTGTGGGTCAATCTTGTCCGGATGCAGCATTTCCTCAAAAGTAGGGCCAAGGACCAATTTGCTCTTTTTTGCCATTCCTTTCTCCTTCTCGCGGTTTCCTTGCACAAAGGTGGGGAGACGCTTCGCAGAGCGCAGAAGGAATCTCCCACATCCCCTTCTCTTGCGAAGCGTCTCTGGTCCTACGAGACAACCGAATGTCGCACAGGCGAACACTCGCTTGCGGCGGCTAAGCGGATTGTCTTACCCGCACAGTCCCAATTGATATCGTTGTACTGGGATGTACCCTATCGCATCACCAGGCTCATGACTGCCTTCTGTACGTGCAGCCGGTTTTCTGCCTCGTCATACACGACGGAGCGCCAACCTGACTTGGGATCGGTGTTATCAATTACGGCATCCTCGACTTCCCAAGAGCGGTCAGCAGGCAAGCAGTGCATGTAGATCGCTTCGGGGTCAGCCAGTGCCATGTACTCTGGTGTAGCCTTCCAATCCTTGTAGCGGTCAAAGATCTCCTGGGCTAGTTTGGGATTGTCCTCGCCCACGGGTGGCTTGAACATCTGCACAGGCGCCCAGGCTTTGGGGTATAGGACATGCGCACCTTTCGCTGCTTCCTCAAAGTCATGCACAATGCGGAAAGAAGAGCCATTCACCTTCGCATAGTTCTGGCAGGCTTGAATCACCTCGGGGTCCAGCTCCATCTCCGGTGGGTGAGCAAGGGTGACATCCATCCCCATCTTGGTCGCAGCGATGATGGCGCTCTGGGGCACGGCACGCGGCTTGTGCACGCTGGGCGAGTAAGCCCAGGACATGACAAAGCGTACACCCTTGAAGGTACCGAACTTCTCATATACGGTAAGGATGTCCGCAAGTGCCTGGAAGGGGTGGTACTTATCGTCTTCCATGTTCAGTACGGGTATGTCTGCCCAGTAGGCAAAGTTGCGGATGAGTTCGTTCGCTCCGCCATACACCCAATCCACTGGATCACCATAGCAGCGAATGGCGATGCCATGGCCCATGCGCGATAGCACCCGGGCTACGTCTGAGACGCGTTCGGTGGAGTAAGCCACCTCCTTGCCGGGCAGGGCAGGCGTATAGATTTTCCCTGGGTCGAGATAGTGGGCATGGCCACCCAGTTGGGTCATCCCTGCCTCAAAGGAGTTGCGCGTGCGCAAAGACTGGTTGTAAAAGATCATGAACAAAGTCTTGGCACGCAGGATGTGATCGTGGGGTTCGCCCAAGGCAAACCGCCGTTTGAGATCGAGCGCCACATCCAGAATAGTTTCGACTTCTTCTTTGCTCCATTCGAGCAACGTGATGAAATCACGGCCTCGGAAAGAGTCAGTTCTCATATTTTTACCTCCTCATCAAATATAGTGAATAGCAATACACCACAAGAGATGTACTGCGACAAGAGCCGGTGGACTAAAGCGATCGAACCTACATCCACGTGGCTCATTTTTGCCTAGCGGTGCGTCTGGCACCAAGGTATGCTTCCTGTACGATAGGATCTTTCAGCAGGTCTTGGCCATAGCCTTCGCGGATGATCTCTCCTGTTTCCAACACATAAGCACGGTGAGCGATAGCCAGTGCTTTACGGGCATTTTGCTCTACAAGCAGCAAGGTGGTTCCCTCTCGGTTGATTTCCCGAATAACTTTGAATATCTCTTGTACTAGCATAGGCGCCAAGCCCAAGGATGGTTCATCCATGAGCATCAGCCTAGGATGTGACATGAGTCCTCGTCCAATGACGAGCATTTGTTGTTCGCCGCCGCTGAGGCTACCCGCATATTGATTTTCGCGCTCACGCAATCGGGGAAAGATACGGTAGACCCTTTCCAGGTCGGCAGCAACTCCTTGTGCATCGCGCCTCAGGAAAGCGCCGATTCTGAGGTTGTCTTTCACTGTAAGATTGGCAAAGACTTGCCGACCTTCTGGTACCTGGGCAATGCCACGGGCTACGACCTGATGTGCCTTGCGCGGTAAGGGTTGGCCCTCATACAGGATTTCTCCGCTGCTGATGGGCACTATGGCAGAAATGGCATTTAACAGCGTGGACTTGCCTGCGCCATTGGCACCGATAATCGTTACGATTTCCCCTTCGTCGACATGCAACGAAATGCCGCGCAGTGCGTGTACGCCACCATATTTCACATGAAGGTCTTTGCACTCTAACAAATGGGTCATAGTTCTTCTCCCGCCCCCAAGTAAGCCTGAATAACCGTTTCATCGGATTGAATTTGTTCTGGCGTACCCTGAGCAATTTTTTTGCCAAAGTCGATGACCACGATGTCATCGCAGAGCCCCATCACCACTTCCATGTGGTGCTCAATCAGCAAAATGGTGAGGTTGAACTTTTCCTTGATCTCCTCGATAAAGTCCATAAGCTTTTCGGTTTCATCAGGATTCATCCCGGCAGCGGGCTCATCCAGAAGGAGCAGGCGGGGCTGGAGAGCCAATGCTCGTGCGATTTCAAGGCGCCGCTGATGTCCATAAGGCAAATTTTTTGCGCGTTCCTTAGCTCTATTTGCTAAGCCGACCAATTCCAGCAAGTTGTAAGCTCTTTCAGTAAGCTCTTTTTCCTGCCGAGCGCGGCGTGGCGTGGGAAAAAGCCCTTCGAGGATAGAGTAGTTTGCTTGCTGATGGCAAGCTGTGCGCACATTGTCCAGCACGCTAAAGTCGGGGAAAAGACGGATATTCTGGAATGTGCGCGCAATGCCTTTTTGTGCAATCACATGAGGGGGCAAATTCGTGATCTCCTGCCCATCGAAGAATATTTTGCCCTGCGTGGGGGGATAGATGCCAGTAATTAGATTAAAGATCGTTGTCTTGCCAGCGCCGTTAGGACCGATAATGGCATGAAGATGCCCAGAATCTAAGGTGTAGTTGAAATCATCAACCGCTTTTACGCCGCCAAAGAATTTGCTCAGGTTTGTGATTTCTAGGAGTGCCATAGAACCCTCTCAACTCTGTGTTTGAAAACGTCTCTGCCAGGCAGACCTGAGCTCACGGAGCGAGCTCCAGCTCAATTCCCACGAGCCTAATAGCCCTTCTGGGCGAACTACCATGATCGTTACCACCAAAGCCCCGTAGGCGACCAGCCTCCAGGCTGATGCCACACGCAAGACCTCGGGGAGAGCAGTAAGAACGATACTCGCTAGAACTGCGCCGGTTACACTGTGCATGCCGCCAAAGATCACCATGGCAATTAACTCTGTGGACTTGGGGATCCCGAACATGGAAGGCTGGATGAAGCCAACATAATGGGCAAGAAATCCACCCGAGAGACCGGCTAAGGCAGCGTTAATGGCAAACGAGATCTGTTTGTAGCGAAAGGTATTTACAGCAATCGCTTCTGCTGCTAGCTGGTCTTCCCGTACTGCAATGCAATTGCGTCCATGGCGTGAGGAAACATAGTTTCGTATCAGCCAGACACAAAAAAGGGCGACAATGAGGATGACAGGCAGGGAAGTCCGGGTGGGAATGCTGGGGATACCGCGCGATCCGCCAGTGATTTTCTCCAAATTCTCGACGACCAGACGAGTAGCCTCGGCAAAACCCAAAGTGGCAATGGCGAAATAGTCGCCTTTCAGCCGCAGCGTGGGATAACCCAATGGGATACTGACCAGGAGAGAAGCGAAACAACCGGCCACTAAGGCTAAAGGGAATGGCGCGTTCAGCCTCATCGTTAGCAGCGTAGATACATAGGCTCCTACGGCCATGAAACCGGCCTGACCAAAGCAGAAAGAGCCAGTAAAACCAGTTAGTAGTGAGAGCCCAAGTACCGCAAGTAGGTTGACACAGGTCAAGATAACGATGCCTGCAAAATATCCACTCATAGTTATCCCCCTATCTGGTTACGCCTTTTCCTGCGCAACAGTGCCCATGAGCCCTGCAGGTCGAGCGACGATAATAATGGTCATGAGCAAGTAGGAGAAAAGATCACGAAACGCTGAAGAGATATAAGCAGCGGCAAAAGTTTCAGTAATGCCTAAGACAAAAGCGCCCACCACTGCTCCGGGCAAACTGCCAAGACCACCGACTACTGCAGCGACAAAAGCCTTAATAGTCAGCATCCCCATCCATGGGTAGACAGTGTACTTCATACCAAACAGTACTCCGCCAATCCCTGCGGAGGCCCCAGCCAACAGGAATACCAAAGTGGCAATGAGATCGGGATTAATCCCCATCAGGCTGGCTACCCTCATGTTGTATGCAGCGGCCTGAATCGCTATCCCAATCCTGGTCTTGTAAACCAACCAGGTCAGCAGCAGGAGCACAATAACCGTTACAATAAGGATTACCAGGTCCAGGCGACCTATACTCAGGTTGCCCACGGCAAAAGGTTTCACTGGGAAAATATCTGGATAAGTGCGAAAATTTGGGCCTATCGTCACAATAGTGAAATTCTGCAGAAAAATAGACATGCCCATCGCTGATATCATGAAATAGAGCAGAGGAGCTCGTCTCAGGCGTAGTGGGCGGTAAGCAATTTTCTCGATGATCATAGCAATGATGCCTGCTCCAACCATGGCCAGGGCGATCGCCAATGGAAATGGGACCTTCAGGAGCATGAGGCTGAAGAAGCCGATATATGCACCCAGCATAAGCACATCGCCATGAGCAAAATTGGAAAAATTCAAGACGCTATAGACTAGAGAATAGCCGACAGCAATCAAGGCGTACACAGCACCAATGGAGATACCGTTGACGATTTGCTGCAAAATCATATAGACAGATCCTCCTGAAAGATCGGCTGCTATCGGTAAAAGTAGGAAAAGCGGGGGAGGGAATTGCCCTCCCTCCCCCTACAACAGACCGGGCATCCTTTTATTTCATTGGTTCGAACTGCTTGTAGAACTGGAATTGGCCGTTTCTGATTGCGATAATACTAGCAGCCTTTCCTACAGGGTTGTGGGTTGCTGGATCAATGTTGATGACGCCAGTGAACACCTCAACCCCTTTCAAATTCTCTAGCGCATCGCGGATGGCTTCCGGCTCTGCCTTGCCTGCTTTCTCAATGGCTGCCTTGAGCATGATCATAGCGTCATGCCCCATAATCGAGTTGATCTCAATGTCCTTGTTAAAGCGCTTCTTGTATTGCTCACGCCACTCCTGTACATTCGGAGCATTGATATCGCCATGGTTGACGAAATAGGAGCCTTCTACAGCATCTGCTGCCATCTCAAGCAATGCGGAGGAAGGCCAGCCATCGCCACCAAGAAATGTGGCGGTAATGCCAAGATCCCTAGCCTGTCTGGTAGCGAGGGCTACTTCTTTGTACAAGAAGGGCATGATGATCACATCTGGGTTGGCTTCCTTGATCTTGGTGAGCTGCGGGCGGAAATCCACATCCCCGCTCTTGAAAGCCTCATCAGCCACCAACTCACCGCCTAATTCAGCCCACGATTGCTTGAAGAAATCGCGGACTCCCACCGAGTAATCCGAACTGATCTCATAGAGCACGGCTGCCCTGCGTGCCCCTAAGTCGTCCCAAGCAAACTTCGCCTTCACATACCCTGAATAGGAGTCGATGAAGCAAACGCGGAAAGTGTACTTCATCAGTTTTCCTGGCTCTGGCACCGTAACTCGTGGGTTGGTGGCAAACGTGCTGATGACGGGCACTTTGCCGGCTTCGGCAACCGGAGCAACGGCGATGTTGCGGCCGCTGCTATTGCAGCCGATAATGGCGACTACTTTGTCTTCGTTGATCAGCCTCTTGACCACGTTGACCGCCTCAAGTTGATCGCCCTTGTCATCATAGACAACCAATTCGACTTTCTTGCCCAGAATGCCCCCTGCAGCATTAATCTGTTCGACGGTCAAGATCACGCCATCACGATCTGCCTGCCCCCATACAGCCTGATCTCCGGACAAGGCACCGAAGAAACCGATTTTGATCGTTTCCCCCTTGGCCTGCTGCCGGCAGGCTGAGAGGCTGAAAAGCACGGCTAACAGCAATGTGGCTACGACAATTTTCCTACTCATTCTCAGTCTCCTTTCTCCTTTTGATATGGTTATCTGAAATGTAATCGGACAATTGTGATTGCTGCATTCTGCCCTATTGTTCATCACCTCCTTAGGCTGGCTTTAGTATGCTTTTCTCCAAAAGTCTACAAAAGGAAGCCAGTTGGGAAGGGATCACTGGGATCGACGAAGAAGCGATGCAGCCCAGTGAGATACGCGCTTCCTCTGATCTGCGGGATAACGGCGGGAATGCTGCCAACCATGGTCTCCGCCAGCAGTTTGCCTTCAAAAGTTGTACCCAAAATGCCTGCGTTGATAAACGTCTCCCCGATGCGCAGTTCGCCTCGGCGGTGGAGCAGGGCCATCTTGGCGCAAGTGCCCGTTCCACAGGGAGAACGGTCCACATGGCATTCACCGTAGACCACCATGTTTAAACCGCGGCGCTGCGAGTGCTTACTCGGATCATAAAATTCAGCCACATCCACAGTGACCACATGTCTCAATTCAGGGTGTTGAACCGTCAGTTGACGGTTAGCTGCCTCAATGATTGCCATGCCCATAGGAGCCAGTCGGTTGACATTCTCTGGTATCAGTTCCAAACCCACTTGATCTTTGGAGACCATGGCAAAAAAACCCCCTGCATAGGAGATGTCCACCTGGATGCGGCCTATCTCAGGTACATCAAGGGATTGATCCAGCAAATAGACAAAACAAGGGACGGCTTGGATAGTAACCGAAGTAACTTTACGACCTTGGATTTGTGCGGTTACCTCCATAGGCCCAGCAGGGGTATCTACAGTGATGGTTGCCTCAGGCTCTTCAGCCTGTACCAAGCCGGTTTCTATCAAAGCAGTCACAGCACCGATTGTTCCGTGTCCACAAAGATAGGGATAGCGTCGGGCATCCATGTAAATCAAACCAAAAGCTGCCCCTTCGGTTACTGGTTCTGTTACAATCGCAGCGATCATATCGCGATGGCCGCGCGGTTCCTGCGTGAGCAGCAAGCGAACGTGATCCATCTCACGCATAATGTAAAGCCGTTTCTCATTGATAGTTTTGCCAGGGACGGGGGGAAAATTGAGGACTAAACGAGTGGGTTCTCCGACTGTATGAGAGTCCAGCGTCAATAAAGAATTAGGGAAGCGTGCCAAAAGGTTCTCCACGAATTCAGCTGATTGTATCCTGTCAGTCTGTATTTTCATTATGATCCATCCCCTGCTGATGTGATCATGTCCAATACATTGCTGTGGTTTCTTTCCTCTCCAAGGGTTGCAGCCAGCATAGCTCGTCGCGTGTTCTCAATCGCTTCCGTCATGACTTTTCTGGCCAATATGGGATCGCGTTTGCGCAGAGCCTGCACTAATTGCTTGTGCTCTTGGTCAAATTGCCTCGCACGGTCATACAAATGTGCCTCCAGGAGAAGCACTCCTTGCATCTGATCCAGCACGTTTGCCACGGCCTCAGCCAGTTTCTCATTCCCGCTTGCCAGAGCTACCCGATAATGAAACTCGCGGTTATTTTGCACATATTGGGCATAGCTAGCCATGTCGCCTGGGACATAGGTACAGAGGATATGTTCCAAGGCATCCAATTGTTCTTCAGTGATGTTTTGTGCCGCCATCTCAGCGGCAGCGGCTTCCAGTATGAGGCGCAATCCAAAGAGGTCTTGAATATCTCTGAGGGTGGTGTAGGAGACAAAATAGCCCGCGCGGGGAATTACTTCTACCAAACCTTCATGTTGGAGCAGGGTGAGAGCCTCCCTGATCGGCGTTTTGCTGACCCGGTATTTCTCAGCTAACGCATCCACCGGCAGCTTTTCCCCCATGCGGTACACCCCAGCGAGGATATCCTCTTTAATTTTGCTGTAGACCTGCTTCCTTAGCAGCATGCTCCTTCCACCCACAGCGGATGGTAACCATTTCCAGGCTGCAATGCCAGATATATTTCACTGAAATTCTACTGAAATGTCCAAATTTGTCAAATGTAAAAATGCTGTCATTTTGGTTCTTCCTAGCCATGCGAAGGGCAAGCTCCGATGCATCTTGCCCATTGTATTAGCCAATCTTACGGATCTCGAACATGTTCGTTTCCGTATCATAGAGCCCGAAGCTGGGCTTGCCAAAGCGGCCCATCACTTCGCCGGGATTGCCCCATAGCGTGGAACCCACTATCTGGACATGGGCAGTGTGATTGTGGCCACTGAAAACGGCGTCATACTGGCCTGAGCGAGCCAGCGCTTCACCTACCTCAGGATAGTGAGCGACGGCGATGCGCTTTCCACCCAATTCCAGGCGTGCGATGGGCTGGTGGAAAGTGACGTTGCCCGCTTCGCGGGCAATCTTGAGCAGGAGGAAGACATCTCCGTCGTTGTTGCCAAAGACCGCGTGTATCGGACCGTGGAAGCCTTCGGCTAGCATCTTGAGCGTGAATGGCGCGCAAAAGTCACCGCAGAAGAGCACAACCTCGACATCTTGCAAAGATGCCAACACTTTTTGTAGGTTCTCTAAGCGGTCATGGCAATCGCTCAGCACGGCGATACGCATATTGCACCTCCTTATGCAGACTCACGGTTGCTGCATTCTAACGTAGAGTGTCCAGGATAGCAAAATTGCTATGAATGTAAGGGGCGGCAAATTTGTCACCTCTACTGAAGGGCTGAAAACACGCTCTACTGCCCGGTTGACCTTGGCCCACTTGCCAGTATTCCAGCCAGGGAGCTTTTTCCTGGCAATTCTTGCCCCGAAACTACATCCCCTTTGCACCGCGACTTTGCCCGTTCTTTTACCAGGTGTATAATGCATATGGGTATTGTCCCCGTGTTCTGTCATTCAAGGGAGGTGGCGTATGCCTCAAAAAAGAGCCCAAGCAATCGCAGAATGCGAAAGCCCGCTCCCATCAGTACCCAGCGCTGCCGGCTGGCTGGTGGATGTCCCTACGGTGCACGATAGGCTGGGCTTTGCCCCCTTTCGTCGTGCTTTGCTCGACATCATCACCGAAACCCCTGAAACGCCTTTTACCATTGGCATCTTTGGCACCTGGGGCAGTGGCAAGACGAGTCTGATGCTCATGCTGCAGGACGACCTGCGCCGTGCGAACCAACGCCGCCGTCGTAAGGAAAACAAAGACAAATATCGACTGGTTTGGTTCGACGCCTGGAAATACAGCCAGGAAAGGCTCCTGTGGCGCACCCTTTTGTTGCGCGTACTCGCCGCTTTGCGCCCCGCGCAAAAAGAGGGCAGCCAAACCGAGGCTGAGAAACAACTGTGCGCTGAACTCGATCGCCTTGAGGAGAGCCTGTATCGCGATGTGGATTGGGAAGAAAAAGGCAGCCTGACCGTAGACATCCCCGAAGCGCTGAAGGCGGCGGGAGGCGGATTGGTCAAACTCGGTTTCGCAGTGCTGCCCGGAGTGGGTACCATATTCCAGGCGCTTCGCCTGGCTGACGAGGCAGCGAAAGCCGCACAGGGCAAAATAGGCGAAGGCGCTCTCAGTGAAGATGTCGCTGGCTTGTTGAAAGCCTTCCGTCGGGATGTCATTCACCATCACCAACAGCACCTGGATTCCTTGGAGCAGTTCCAGCGAGTTTTTGCCGATTTGGTCAAGATCCATGTCGTTGACCTTGGCCAAAGGTTGGTCCTTTTTGTAGATGACCTGGACCGCTGCCTGCCGGAGAAAGCCGTGGAGGTGTTGGAAGCAATTAAACTGTTCCTCGACGTGCCGGGCTGCGTGTTTGTGCTTGGCTTGGAGCGTAAAGTGATCGAAGAAGGCATCCGCGTGAAATACAAGGATTTCGTGGTCGTGCCCGGTGGCGCAGCACCCATCGTGGGACGTGATTATCTGGAAAAGATCATCCAGGTGCCCTTTAACTTACCGCCCATTGACCAAGCGGACATCAAAGGATTTATCTGCCAGGTGGCCAAGCGCAGCCGGACCTCGGGGCTCCGCCAGACCCTGGAAGGGCAAGCGAATATCTTTGCCGCTGGTGTGGAGGCGAACCCACGCCGCATCAAGCGCACCTTGAGCACTTTTCAATTGTTGCTTTCCCTGGCTGTATACCAAGCCAAAGAGCAAAAGAGCAACATTGTGCCTGGGTTGCTGGCTAAGATCGTGGTCATCCAGACCAGCTTCCCCGACCTGTATGAGGAATGTGTGCGCCGTCCGCAATTGGTGCTCGATCTGGAAAGAGATGTGGAGCAGCGCGGCGTTGAGATCGAGGCAGAGGCGGAGCCAGCCACCCCACGCACGCTAGTGGAACGCTATGGCCGTGAACCGCGGCTGCGGGCAATGTTGGCTTTACCACCGCTCTTTGCTAACCAACCAGATCCCTTAGCAGCCGTCCGCGACCACATTTACTTGACGCGCAGCACGCGCGAAGCAGGATATGTGACTCCGGCAGTAGAACCAGACATTTGGAGCGATCTCCTCAGTGGCGATCCAACGCGTGCTCAGGATGCCGCAACGCGTATCGGCAGGCGCCGCGATGCGTACGCGCGGCGCCTGCGACAACTGCTGCGTGATACAAGTGGAGAGCGCAGCGAACGCGCGGGAGCTGCGCAAGCCCTGCGCTGGCTAGTCAAAGCGGATGACCCAGATGTCGCGGAAATCCAGCGCGAACTGGTTGCCGCTTTACAAGACAAGGCCACACCGCTGCCAGTGCGCCTGGCGGCAGGGGAAACGTTGGCTTATCTGGGCGATCCACGCGATTTCGACGAGATGGTCGAAATCCCCGCGGGCGAATTTCTCTATGGCGAGGAGAAGAAGCCTGTTTACTTGGAGAGCTTTAGGATCGGCAAATATCCCGTCACCAATGCCCAATACAAGCGCTTCCTGGATGCCAATCCCAAGCACCGCGTACCTTATAGGGATACAAACTGGGCGCGTCCGTATAACTGGGATCAGGAAAAGCGCACCTACCCTGAGGGTAAGGCGAACCATCCGGTGGTGCTGGTCAGTTGGGATGATGCACAGGCTTATTGTGATTGGCTGGCGAAGGCGAGAGGGCAGCCATTCCGGCTGCCGACCGAACAAGAATGGGAAAAAGCCGCACGAGGCAACGATGGCAGGGAATGGCCCTGGGGCGATGCGTTCAGCAGCGAAAAGGCGAACACAGCCGAAAGTGGCATCGGCGGCACTACGCCGGTTGGCTGCTATCCCGATGGCGCCAGCCCCTCTGGTTGTTTCGATATGGTGGGGAATGTCTGGGAGTGGGCAGCCAGCAACTATGACAAAGATACAAAGGTGTTGCGTGGCGGGTCGTGGCTCAGCTTTCAGTACGACGCCCGCTGTGCGTGCCGCGACAGGGTCGAGCCTGACGGCTGGGACAACGGTGTTGGGTTTCGGGTGGTGGCTTCCGCTTCGTTCTGAGTGCTGAACTTCTGGATGCTGATTTCTGAGGGGGGTCTGGGGGGAGTTCCCCCCAGACCCGCATGCCGCGTTAGCGGCTCGCCACAGTGGACATCAGCCTGTTTTTCGGCTGTCTGCAAGCCCTTGTTGGCTAGGAATCTGCGTCCCCTTCAGTGTCGCGATTGCCCGGCGCAGCTTCTGTGCCGTGCGCTCATCACCCTGTTGCACTTTGAACGCCAGTTCTGTCGCCAGTTGTGCTAATCTGCTCAGCCGCCTCGCTTCGCCCCGTCCATCGCGCATCCTAGCCCGCCAGACTGCTCCCAAGCGCTTGCGGTACGAACCAATCATTTCGTATTCCTCCGCCGTGAGCAAACCGCTTTCGACTTCTGCCTTCAGATGGGTGGCGATCCAGCGCTTTTCCTGTTGCGCCGCCAGCAAGATCACCACCAGGATGACGAGCGCGCCGCTCCAATTGTTCATCACGCTCATCAGCAGGCAGACCGCGCTGGAAAGAGAAGCAAGCAAGTTGTGCAGTCCGTGCAGGAACATGGCACCCAACAAGCCTAAGGGGGGCATTGCCCAGCGGCGGCAACCCCGTGTCCCCATACGGGCGTACCCCAGTGATGCGCCAAAGGTGGAGGTGAAGAGCGCATGGTTCATGCCGAAGATAACGGCGCGGAAAAAGGCAATCGTGGCTAAGCCTTCTAAGCCAGCCTGTTGCAGGCTCTCTGCAAAGTAGAAGACGTTCTCGGACATGGCAAAACCAAAGCCTACCGTTGCGCCATAGATAATGCCATCCAAAACATCGTCGAACTCACGCCAGAAGACGAGCAAGAGCAGGAACACTGCTACCCCCTTGGCGCATTCTTCCACCACAGGTGCCAGCAGTGAACTGGACAGCAACTGGGCTGAGGTTTCATCCAAAGCCTGGAGTGGCTGTCCCAGCGTTGCTTCACCGATGATGGAGAGAATGGCTGCCGGCAATGCGCCCCAGACAAAAGCGGCGAGCAGCAGATGACGCGGTTCTTTTTCGTAACGGTCGAACCACCACAAGATGAGCACATAGATCACCGTGGGAACCGCCGCCGTGAGCACAGAAATCGCCCACATTTCTCCTGTCATGCTCATCCTCCTTTACCTTTCCATATCTTTGCCCAGGTGGAAAACAGGTGCACATGGGGTAAGCTCAGGGTGCCATGTACGGTCGCCTCTGCGAGGCTATGCAGGAAACTGTCCCTATCCCTGAAGGGCGGTATCTCCACATAAGCCTGGCCAATCTCTGCCGCGGTATGTGCATCGCTGCCCGCTCCACACAAAAGCCCACGCTCCTGCGCAAAGCGTTGTGCGCGCTCGTTCAGTACGGGAAGCAAGGTGCGTGCATTGAGCACTTCTATGGCATCCGCTTGGTCGAGAATGGCGAGCAGAGTTGGCTCTGGCAACGCCGAGCGCCGGTAATCAAAGGGGTGGGGGATATAAACGAGCCCCCCTTGCTCCCGGATGCGTGCGATAGTCTGCAGCGGCGTGAGCCTGGGAGGGATGAGTTCCTGCAGAAACAAGCCAATGATGTCGCCCTCACTGGTGAGGATTTCCTCGCCGATAATCACCGGGAAGGGTGCCATACGCTGTAAGGCTAGCGCGCCTTGGATGGCGTTGTGGTCTGTGATGGCCAATGCGCCCAGCCCGCGTTCGACGGCAGCGGCAATGACCGCTTCCAACGAGGTCAGGGAATCGGGGGAATAGCAGGTATGGATGTGCAGGTCCACCTTGATCCGTCCGCTGTTATCCTGGGGCTTGGTCATCCTCTGGTTGCGCATAGTCGCATTGTCTGGCATAGCTGCCCTCGTCCTCACAGCTCCACTTCTTGCATACGCTCTGGAACGAGCACCTCGGGTACACCCATATCGCGGATCCCTTGTGCCAATGCCTCGCAGGCGGGCAGATCGCCATGTACACAGAACACGCGCCGTAGAGTTCCGCTGGCTTTGATCTGTGCGATATAAGCAAGCAGTTCTTCGCGGTCAGCGTGCGCGCTATAGCCGTCAATCATGTGTACCTGAGCGTGCACTTCATACGGCTCGCCGAAGATGGGCACCGTTTTCCAGCCATCAACGAGTTTGCGCCCCAAGGTATTCTCAGCCTGAAAGCCTACGAACAGCACCGTGTTGCGCGGATCGCCGATGTTATTCTTCAGGTGGTGCAGGACACGGCCTCCTTCGCACATACCCGAGGCGCTAATGATAATACATGGTTCCTGTAAGTGATTGAGCGCCTTGGACTCTTCGACAGAACGGGTATACTGCAGACGGTAGAAGCCAAAGGGGTCTTCCCGCTGCTGTAGATACTGCATCATCTCCCCATCATAGCACTCGCGATGTAGGCGGAATATCTTGGTAACATTGACCGCCAGTGGGCTGTCCACGTAGACGGGCAATGTCGGCAAGCAACCGCTTTGGATGAGCTTGTGCAAATCATAGACAATTTCCTGGGTGCGGCCCACGGCAAATGCCGGGATAATCACCTTGCCACCACGATCATAGGTCTGGCGTACGACGTCGCATAGACTGGTCCGTGCTTCATCGGGGCTGCCATGCCTGCGGTTGCCATAGGTGCTTTCGGTAATGAGATAGTCTACGTGCGGCACCACTTCGGGGTCGCGCAGGATAGGCAAGCCCACACGCCCCAGATCACCGGTAAAGCATAAGCGATAGCGGCGTGTGTTCTCCTCGATATCCAATACCGTGATCGCAGCTCCCAGGATATGCCCCGCATCGTAAAAGGTGACCCGCACACCGGGAGCCACGCTGAATGGCTTGCGGTAATCTACGCCTACCAAGTGGCGTAGGCTCGCTCTGGCTTCCGCAATGGTATAGATGGGTTCTACGGCTGACAAACCCTGCTTACGCCGTTTCTTATTGACATAGGTAACATCGCTCTCCTGGATGTGTGCTGAATCGAGGAGCATGGCACTGCACAAGTCTCGCGTGGCGAAGGTGGTGTAGATTTTGCCCCGGTAGCCGCTGCTCACCAAGTTGGGGATGTTACCGCTGTGGTCAATATGCGCGTGGGAGAGGATCATCGCCTGTAGCCGCCGTGCATCAAAGGGCAAGTTGCGGTTACGCTCCCAACTCTCCTGCCGGCGCCCCTGAAACAAACCACAATCCAACAGAATCTGTGCGCCATGGACTTCGAGCAGGTGCATCGAGCCGGTTACGGTCTGCGTTGCACCCAGAAAAGCGATCTTCAAACGTCCTCCTTGTGGTTACCGTGCTTTTGGGGAGCGCTGGTGACAAGACCCCTGTGCTCAGATGCTGTGAAGATAACACGAAATGGCTTGTCTGTCAAAGCACTCGCGTATCTTTCCACCAATGAGAGAAAAACTCAGCTGGCACAGCCTTGCTGAGCAGGATCTATGGATTGCTTTGCCAGTTCCAAGAACTGCTGGGCGGATTGCCACATGGGCACGTTGTTGAACAAGCAATATACTTCTGGTTGCTGTTGACACAAATGGAGCAGCCAGAGCAAATCGCTCTCCGTGTACAAATAGCGGTAGCCGCCAATGCCATGCAGACGAAAATAGGCGGGATTGCCATACAGCGGGAGGTGCTGGAAGGGGTCTACGCAATGGATCAGTGCTAGGTCCCGACATAGACTGGTCACCAATGCATCCCCCCATGCCCCTCTTGGTTCCCAGGCTAACAATAGGTGATCCCGCTTGATGTCGGAGAAAAACCGCTGCAAGTTGGCGATGTGTTCCTCGCTAGGGGTGAAGCTAGGTGGGCATTGGAAGACGACCACGCGCGCCCGCAAGGTTTGGGCTACTTGCAAAGTGTGATCCCAGGCAGTGTACACCTCCTCCGTAGGGCGGAAAAAGCCATAGCGGTCAGCCTGTGCGGCAGGAATTTGCAGCCCCGCTTTGCGGTAGGTGGGGCTGCGTGGCTCATGGGTAATTAGCTGCCAGGCTTTGAGCGTGAACTCGAAATCCACCGGAGCCTGTTGCCGCCATCCCTGCACCGTCTCCAAGCGCGGCAGGCGGTAAAAGGTCTCCTGTACCTCAACGAGGGAAAAACGCTCGTAATATTTGCTCCGTGCGACAGGGAAACCACAACAACCGATATGGATGACCATGCCTTTCACTCATGCAGACCATTTACCCCAAAGATAGCACATCTGAGGCTCTTTTGCAAACGTTGTTTTGCCAAAGCAGATGAAAGGGATACAATATTCTTGTGGCTAATGACCAATGAAGGGAGGAAGGGAGATGGGGTTACAGTATCATATACAATGCCGTGAAGGAGATGTTGCCCCATATGTGCTCTTGCCCGGTGACCCAGGTCGCGTACCTGTGGTAGCTGCCCACTGGAATGAAGCGCACAAGGTGGCCCAGAATCGCGAATATGTAACCTATTCCGGTACCTACAAAGGGGTGCCTATTTCCTGCACGAGCACCGGTATCGGTTGCCCCTCCACGGCTATTGCCTTGGAAGAGCTAGCCCGTGTCGGTGCGCGCGTCTTCATCCGCATCGGTACATGTGGCACTTTTCAGGACCATGTCCAGAATGGCGACTTGGCTATCTTCGATGCCGCCATGCGTTACGATGGGACTTCGCGCTTGTATGCCCCGCTAGAGTTCCCCGCAGTGGCTTCACTGGACGTCACCCAAGCGCTGATCGAAGCAGCCCAAAGTCTTGGGGCTAGGTACCACGTGGGCATCACACGCACGGCTGATAGCTTTTATGCGCGCCATGCCCGTCCAGGCTCCTCTTTCAATAACTTCTGGCAGTCAGATTGGGCAGAGCACTTTGCCGATCTACAGCGCTTAGGGGTGTTGGGAGCAGAGATGGAAGCGAGCATCATCTTTGTCCTCGCCCGCGTATGGGGCTTGCGCGCCGGAGCCATTGCCGTGGTTCTGGACAACGTGATGAAAGTAGCAGGGGAGACTGGCAAATTCGACCCAGAGGCAGCCTTTGCTCATGACCGCGAACCCATTGAGTTGATGGCTCGTGTCGCCTCTGAGGCTGTGCGCCTGTTACATGAACGGGGGGTTTAGGAAAATCATTACCGTTAGGAGCGATAAAATGGGAAAAGCAGATTCCGAATCCTTGCCTCAAGTAGGGCAGGAACTCGCCACACTGGCGCGGTATATTGACCATACTTTGCTCAAGCCAGAGGCTACGCCGGAGCAAA
>Ga0315298_1000950_pt1 | contig 55040 bp, 53 predicted proteins | sample WHS_1_MG_FD_203077 | JGI IMG/M metagenome (GOLD analysis project Ga0315298, IMG submission 203077) | Extremophilic microbial mat communities from Washburn Hot Springs, YNP, Wyoming, USA - WHS_1_MG | ecosystem: Environmental > Aquatic > Thermal springs > Hot (42-90C) | place: USA: Wyoming... | reverse complement strand
CTTGGCAACACAGTTAAAAACTCTTGAAGAGTCTTCAAACCGTGGCAACGGAGAGCAGGAAGGCTGAGCACATCCGGATAGCCCTTGAGAGAGACGTGTCCTCAAGGGTCTCCGCCGGGTTCGAGGACGTTGAGCTCATCCACAACGCTGTGTGCGAGATTGATCTTAGCGAAATAGATACTGGCGTAACGGTGATGGGTAAGAGGCTTAGGCTGCCGCTCATAATAGAGGCTTTAACCGGTGGAACAAGGGAGGCTAAAAGGATGAACATGGGTCTGGCTGAGGTTGCTGAAACCGAGGGGATTGGGATCGGTGTTGGAAGCGTCAGGGCTGCGATGGAGGATCCTAGCCTGGCAGACACTTACTCGGTGGTCAGGGAAAGGGCTTCGAGGACGCTGGTGATTTCGAACATAGGGGCCGCCCAGGTTGCTAAACACGGTTCAGAGTATGCTTTGAAAACAATGGAGGTTGTTGGAGCCGACGCTTTAGCCATTCATTTCAACAAGCTTCAGGAGCTGGCTATGCCTGAGGGAGAAACATGTTTCAAAGGATACGGGCCGCATATAATTGAGCTGTCTAGAAAGCTCGGTGAAAAGCTTTGTTTGAAGGAGACTGGCGCAGGCTTCAGCTGCGAGGCTGCGAGGCTCGCAGAATCCTGGGGTGTTGAATGGGTTGACGTTGCTGGCGCAGGTGGGACCAGCTGGTACGCTGTGGAGTATTACCGTTCAAAGGGTAGTGGGAGTAAGGCTTCCCTACTGGGTAAGTCTCTCTGGGACTGGGGTGTCCCGACGGCCGTCAGCATTGTTGAATCAAAGATGTGTTCAAAGAGCCTTAGGGTGATCGCGAGCGGGGGCGTCAGGACTGGTGTTGACGCTGCTAAGGCTATGGCGCTTGGAGCCAGCTGCGTGGGCATGGCTAGGCCTTTCCTAGCCTCCTTCTCGAAGGGTGGTGTAGAGGAGGCTAGAAGGCTGGTTAAATCGTTCGAGCTCGCCTTAAGATTCACGATGTTCCTAGTCGGCGCTAGGAGTGTTGAAGAGCTCGGCTCAGTGCCGCTGGTGGTAACGGGTAGGACGGCTGAATGGCTTGAGCAGAGAGGGTTTTTGAAAAAGCTTCTAAGCGGGAGGAGGAGCATATGAGCGAGGAGCTCGTCAGACTGATCGAGAGGCTTGCCTTGGAGAACGCTCTGGCTTTCAAGGGCGTGGCTAGGGCTGAAGCGGTGCTCGGGAAACTGCTCGGCATGAACCCTGGCTTGAGAAGCAGTGTTAAGGAGCTTATTCCGGTGATCCGGGAGGTGACTGAAAGGGTTAACAGGCTTACGCTTGACGAGCAGGCTGAGCTTCTCAGGAGGCTCGGGGCTTTTGAGAAGACGGAGAAGGCTTTGAAGCAGGAGCCTCCGTCACTACCCAGGGCAGACGGCTTCACCCAGGTGGTTTTAAGGTTCGCCCCAAATCCTGATGGTCCCTTAACGCTGGGGAATGCGAGACCCGCAGTTCTCTGCGACCATTATGCTAGGAGGATGAACGGTAGGCTCATACTGAGGTTTGAAGACACGTCGCCGTCGGTTAAGCCGCCGTTAAGAGAGGCTTACGACTGGATTGTTGAAGACCTGGAGTGGCTCGGCATTCATCCGGATGAGACGCATTACCAGTCGGACAGGCTTCAAACATACTATGACTATGCTGAGAAGTTTCTGGAGAAGGGCTTCGCATACGTCTGCCTATGCAAGCCTGAGGAGTTCAGGCTTTTCGAGAAAAAGGGTGAGCCGTGCCCACATAGGGATCAGGAGCCCAGCGTAAGCCTGAGCCTCTGGGAGAAGATGCTGAACGGGGGCCTTAACCCGGGTGAGGCTGTTGTGAGAGTCAAGACTGACATGAAGCATCCTAATCCTGCTGTGAGAGACTGGCCTGCGTTAAGAATAGATGTTGCGAAGCACCCTAGGGTCTCGGGCTTCAGGGTCTGGCCGCTCTACAACTGGTCGTGCGCCATCGACGATTATGAGATGAGGGTTTCCCACGTGATAAGGGGTAAGGAGCATTTGACCAACGAGGTCCGCCAATCCTATGTTTTCAAATACTTGAACTCTCCGCCACCGGTTTCAATACATATAGGCAGGGTCAGGCTTGAGGGCAGCGTTTTGAGCAAGTCTAAGATAATGAGGGGTCTGGCCGAGGGTTCTTACATTGGTCTTGACGATCCTAGGCTGGGCACGCTTAAGGCTCTGAGGAGAAGAGGCTTCAAGCCCGAGGTGATCAGGAGGGTTGTGCTTGAAATGGGTTTGAACATAGCTGAGTCAACCGTTAAATGGGAGAATCTTTACGCTTACAACAGGGAGGCTGTCGACTGGGAGGCTGAGCGATACTATTTCGTTAAAGACCCTGTAACGATGATTGTTAGAAGCATCCCGCAGCAGGTTGAGGCAAGGCTTTTCAGGCACCCGAGCAGGCCTGAGCTCGGCTCCAGAATTATTGTTTTAAAACCTTTAAACGGGGAGGCTGGGCTGATCGTCTCCTCCGGGGATGTTGAGAACCTGGCTCCCGGTTCAAGGCTCAGGCTAATATCGCTCTTCAACGTTGAGGTTGAGGATGCTGACCCGCATAGTAGGACTGTTAAAGCCGTTTTCAAGGGCCTGGAGGTTCCTGAGAAATCCTCCGGGGTAAAGCTGATCCAGTGGGTTCTCCCGGGTGACGCTGTGAAAACAGTGGTCCTGATGCCTGACGCCAGGGTCGCAGAGGGCCTAGGCGAGTCCCCTTTAACACTTCTTGATCCGGGCAGGGTTATCCAGCTTGTTCGATTCGGCTTCTGCAGGGTGGAGGCTGTTTCTAAAGACGTGGTCAACCTGGTTTTCTCACACCCTTAAAAGCGCATCAAGTTTTTATACCCCTCTGTCCCCGTGTGTGGAAGGGTAGAGGTGCTTAACGGAAATGGTTAGGGTTACAACGGCTGACTACGAGCCGAGTAAGGAGCTCGTCGAGGAAGCGTTAGAACTGCTTAGAATCGCCTCCAAGACTGGTAGGGTTAAAAGAGGCACCAATGAAACCACGAAAGCCCTTGAAAGAGGGGTGGCTAAACTAGCGTACGTGGCTGACAACACTGACCCGGTTGAGGTTGTCCTCCACATACCCTTGCTGAGCAGGGATAGGAAAATCCCCTACATAGTTGTCCCTGATAAGAAGCAGCTCGGCGAAGCCGCTGGGCTCTCCAACGTTTCAGCCGCAGCCGTGGCGATAATAGACCCGGGTGAGGCTGCTCCCATGCTTGAAAGCGTCGCTAAGAAGATAGAGTCTGCAAGGGCTAAGGCTGGGGGAAGCGGTTGAGCGAGGAAGCTACTCCTGCAGAGGTTGTCGAGCTGGTAGCAAGGTCCGGTGCTTCAGGCGAGGTTACTCAAGTCAGGGTGAGGGTTCTCACGGGAAGGGACAAGGGCAGGGTTATTCTCAGGAACGTGCGCGGCCCTGTTAGGGTTGGAGACATACTTATGCTGAGGGAGACTGAGAGGGAGGCTAGAAGGTTCTCGGGGTGATGAGCCACGCCCACAGCCTTCAAATGCAGCTTCTGCGACAAGACGTTCCTCATCGGGGAGGGTGTTCTTTACGTTAAGAGGGACGGAAGCATCCTGAGGTTCTGCAGCTCCAAGTGCCTGAGAAACTCTGTTAAGCTGGGCAGGAACCCTAGGAAGGTCAAGTGGGCCTCTGGGGAAACTCGGCCCGGAGGATTGTCTCAATGAGGCTCGTGATCTTCGGCCCGCCTGGCTCAGGCAAGGGCACGTATGCTTCAAGGCTTGCGCCGAGGCTTGGAGTACCGCATATTTCAACCGGGGACATTTTGAGGGATGAGGTGAAGAGCGGCTCAGAGCTTGGGAGAAACATATCGAGCTATGTTTCAAGCGGGAAACTGGTTCCAGACGAGGTTGTGAACATGGTTATGGCGAAAAGGCTTTCTCAAGAGGACTGTAGGAAGGGCTTCATACTTGACGGTTACCCGAGGACGCTGCAGCAGGCCTGTTTCCTGGAAAAGGTTTCGAAAATAGACTTCGTGATAAACCTGAACGTTCCGGATGAAGTGATAGTCAGACGCTTGTCTTCAAGGCTTGTCTGCAGGAAATGCGGCGCGATATACAATAGGATAACGCTGCCGCCGAAGGTTGACGGTGTCTGCGACAAGTGTGGCGGCGAGCTTTATCAGAGGGATGACGATAAGCCTGAGGTCGTGAGGGAAAGAATAAGGATCTATAAGAGTGAGGCTGCCCCGCTGCTTGAGCACTACCGTAGGGCTGGGGTGGCTATAATAGATTTCTTCTACGAGCCCGATGAGACCGGTGGAGACGTTCCGCCAGACGTTGCCGCGGAAAGGATTCTTAAGGCTCTTAAAGGCTCGTGCTGATTCGCCGAGGCTTCGACGGGCTGCGCTGACGCGAGGCCTTTAAACGCGCGAGACGGGGACACGTTTTTCTCCGAAGGCTAATCCCGTGTTTTTCAAGCCTGTTAGCGGCTTTTTCACCCTCAGACTAGTGGCCAGCCTGTTTAATCCCTGGGGATAGAGATTAATACTTCCACGCCGCCAGTGACCCTGAAGGTGCTGTATTAAAAAATGAGTGTTAGAGAGCCCATCGTGGTCGTCCTCGGGCATGTCGACAGCGGTAAGACGTCTCTGCTGGACAAGATACGCGGCACCTTCGTCGCCATGAGGGAGGCCGGCGGCATAACTCAACACGTCGGGGCAAGCCTAATACCGGCTGAAGTCATAGTTAGAGTGGCTAAGACGCTTAACATAAGGCTGGAGGAGAGGCTAAGAGTCCCAGGAATACTTTTCATCGACACGCCTGGGCACGAGGCTTTCGTAAACCTCAGGAGGAGAGGCGGGTCTATCGCCGACTTCGCCATCCTCGTGATAGACCTTGTTAAAGGGGTTGAGCCCCAGACCGTGGAGTCCCTAGATATCCTTAGGGCTAGGAAGACCCCGTTTCTCATCGCGGCGAACAAGGTTGATCTTCTCCCTGGTTGGAAGCCCCAGGGTGTTTTAAGCGTGCTTCAATCACTCTCCAAGCAGGATGAGAGGGTTAAGCGGAGTCTCGACGAGCATCTCTACAGGATAATCGGGGATCTTTCAGCAATGGGCTTCAGGTCAGACAGGTTCGACCGGTTGACTGACTTCAGGAGGAATGTTGCGATAGTGCCCGTGAGCGCGGTGACGGGGGAAGGAGTCTCCGAGCTTATAGCGGTCTTAATCGGGCTTGTCCAACAGTTTCTGATAAGCGGGCTTGAGTGCAGCGAGGGTCCTGCGAGGGGTGTTGTGCTGGAGGTTGTTGAGGAGACGGGAATGGGCACTACTGTGAACGCTGTCATCTTCGACGGCGTGCTGAGGAGCGGCGACACGATTGTGCTCATGGGCCTGAGCAAGCCGATCGTTACAAAGGTCAGGGCTCTTCTCATGCCTAAGCCTCTTGACGAGATGAGGGATCCGAGGGACAGGTTCAACCAGGTTGAAGAAGTCAGGCCATCCGCGGGGGTTAAGATTGTTGCGCCAAACCTGGAGGATGCTTTACCCGGCTCTCCTTTAACAGTCGCCTCCGGGAGCATTGAGGAGGCTGTTAGAGGAGTCATGTCTGAAGTGGAGTCGATAAGGATTAGGAGTGGCGAGGAGGGCGTCGTGGTTAAAGCGGACACGCTCGGCTCTCTTGAAGCCATGGTGGGGGAGCTTGAGAAGAAGGGTGTTCCAGTCAGGCTTGGAGACTTGGGCCCTGTTTCCGAGAGGGACGTTATTGAAGCATCCATCTCTTCGAAGGACCCGACTCTCAGGGTCCTGCTGGCTTTCAACGTTAGAGTGATGCCTGAAGCGGCTGAGGAGGCTAGGAGGAGGAATGTTCCGGTTTTCCACGGCAGGATCATCTACAGGCTTATTGAAGAGTTTCTAGAGTGGCGTAGGCAGGAGAAGCAGAGGGAGGCAAGCATGCAGCTAGAGCAGCTTATACTCCCAGCCAGGATTAGAATCCTGCCGGCATACGTCTTCAGAAGGAGTAAGCCTGCGATAGTCGGCGTTAAGGTTGAGGCGGGCGGCATAAAGCCGGGCTACCCCCTGGTCAACACTAAAGGCGAGAAAATAGGGGTTATCGATCAGATTCAGAAGGAGGGTAAGAGTGTTCCCAAGGCTGAGGCTGGGGAGGAGGTTGCAATCTCCATACCTGAGGGAATAGTTGGCAGGAACCTGAGGGAGGACGATGTTCTCCTCGTCGACGTGCCGAGTAGGGACGCCTCGCTGATAAACAGGGTTTTCAAAGAGCAGTTGGAGCCCCACTATCTTCAGGCGTTGGAGGAGGTCTCTAGGCTTAAGAAGAGGGAGAACCCGTTCTACGGCTTGTAGTTTAAAACACGCCTGTAAAAGGCTACGCTTTCTTCCACGTGTTTTTGAACGTTGCAGAGGCTTCTCGACGCTAGGTAATGTTTTAATACTGGTTTAACAGCCATACTGCTGCATGCCGCCTGAATTCAAACTGTGCATCTCCGACCCTAAGAGTGGTAAAACCGAGTCGGTTAAGCTGGAGGGAAGTAGCGCTATCCCTCTGCTCGGCTTAAAGATAGGAAGCGTTGTAGACGGCTCTATCGCCGGTAAGCCGGGAGTCAAGCTGATGATAACCGGGGGGTCGGACAGGTCCGGCATACCGATGGTTCCCTCTGTCCAAGGCGGTGTTAAAAAAGAGATCTGGGTTAAGAGGAAGACTGTTGTCGGCGAAACAAGGAGGAAAATGCTGGTGAGGGGTAACCAGGTTTCTGAAGAGATTTACCAGGTTAACATGAAGATTATCACTGGAGACGCTTGAAGACTAAGCTTGCAGGCGGTCGAGCTTGCGTAAGCACTCGCCATTTAAAGATTATAAATAGGCTCACCCCATCTACGGCTGGTTAGGAATATGTCGCAGCCAGCCGAGTCCGCGAGAATGATGGTCGCCCAGGGTCCCGGTAAAGAAATAGATAATTATAAACGTATTCAACCATGTCTAAATTTAGGAACTCTGGGTCACGTAGACCATGGGAAGACTACTCTCGTCCAAGCCATCACCGGTGTCTGGACCGCTAAACACAGCGATGAGTTGAAAAGGGGTATAACGATAAAGCTTGGCTACGCTAACTTCAGTGTTTTCCAATGCCCGAAGTGTCCGCCGCCGTACAACTTCGTGACAACCCCCAGATGCTCATGCGGCTCCGAGGCTGTCTTCCAGAGGAAGATAAGCTTCGTGGACTCGCCTGGCCACGAGATATTGATGACTACGATGCTGAGTGGTGCCGCCGTCATGGATGCCGCAATACTGGTGATCGGCGCGGATGAGGTTTGCCCTCAGCCCCAGACATATGAGCATCTACTCGCGGCGGAGATAATGGGCATTAAGAGGCTGATCGTCGTCCAGAATAAGATCGACATAGTTTCCAGGGAGAGGGCCTTGAAAAACCTGGAGGAGATTAAGAGTTTCCTCTCTGAAACGAGGTTTGCCGACGCTACCATAGTGCCGGTTTCCGCGCAGCACAGGGTTAACGTGGACGTGTTGCTCTACGTTATTCAGAAAGAGGTTCCAACACCGGTTTTCGACCTAAGCTCCCCGGCTAGGATGATAGTGATAAGGTCTTTCGACGTTAACAGGCCTGGTACTCCGGTTAGAGAGATGAGGGGTGGAATACTGGGCGGCTCAATCATCAGGGGGGAGATAAGGGTTGGAGATGAGATTGAGATTCTGCCTGGCCTAAGGGTTAAGAAGGATGATACTGTTGAAACCATACCGCTTATTTCTGAAGTGGTTTCAGTGGGCTTCGACAATGTTTTTGTAGAAAGCGTCAGGAGCGGGGGTCTCGTCGGAATTGGGACAACCCTCGACCCTTCCCTGGCTAAGAACGACCTGCTTGTGGGAAACCTCGCCGGGAAGCCCGGTACGCTCCCGCCAGTTACGAGAAGCATTACCCTTGAATACAGCATGTTTGAAAGGGTTGTCGGCGTCAGGGGTCTTGTGAAGACGGAGCCCATCCGGGCTGGGGAGGTTTTGAACGTTAATGTCGGCTCAGCGTTGACGCAGGCAGTCGTGAAGGATGTTAAGGATAACAGGATCAACCTAAGCCTCAAGATGCCTGTCTGCGCTGAGAAGGGTCAGAGGGTTGCTGTGAGCAGGCTTGTCGAGAGGCGCTGGAGGCTTATCGGCCACGGTGTGCTTGCTGATTGATAGTGCTCCTGGATTCCAGCGCGCTGCTGGCTCCCTTCGAAACCGGGGTCGACTTCATAAACGGGATAGCTGGTTTAACTCACGGCAGGGTGCTGTTCCTAGTGCCTTTCGAAACAATCGTTGAGCTTAGGAGGCTTACCGGGGGTAGGCCTAAGCTGGCTGGCATGGCTAGGCTAGCCCTATCCGTTGCAAGCGGCTTCAGAACCATGCTTCCAACCGGAATGGGCTGCGACGACGCGCTTGTCTACCTTGCAAAAACTTATAAAGCGGCTGTGGCAACAGGCGACAGGACGTTAAGCAGGAGGCTTAGGACCTTGCGTATACCTGTTTTCTATCCTTCCGGAGGGGGAAGGATAATTGGGAAAGGATGGTTCGAAAAGGGGTGATGAGGGTTATTCAAGATAGTCGAGCTTGAAGACGTGGTTAAGGTCCCCCCCTCCAGGCTCGGGGAGCCTGTGACGGAGATTTTCAGAAACGTTCTTAAAGACAGGTATGAGGGTATGGTTATAGAAGGAATCGGCTACATAATTCTCCTCGTGGACTACGAGTTCAACCCGGTGGGCCAGATTTCTCCCGGAGACGGTTACAGTTACCACAGGGTTAAGGCGAAGGTGCTCTCCTATTACCCCGAGGTCAACGAGGTTGTTGAGGGGAGGGTTGTCGAGGTGGAGGAGTTTGGGGTTTTCGTGAGGCTTGTTACGACCGACGCCTTGATGCATGTGAGCCAGATAACCGACGACTACATGGATTACAATAGTTCCCAGGGCATTCTAGTCGGGAGGCAGACTAAGAGGATAATTCAGAAGAACGACTGGGTTAGGGCTAGGGTGGCTGCAGTATCGATAGGCAGGGGAGCAATGACTGACAAGATCGGCTTGACTGCTAGGCAGCCCTTCCTAGGGAAGAGCGAGTGGATTGAGGAGGACATTAGGAAGCTGGCCGGTGAGAAGCCTAAGCAGGAGGCTAAGGCTTAATGCCCCTCAGAGCATGTTTAAACTGTAGGATGATAAGCGACTCGCCGCGGTGTCCAAACTGCGGCGGGGAAGAGTTTACGCAGGAGTGGAGTGGCGAGGTTCTCGTTTTCAACCCTGAGGCTTCTTCAATAGCTAAACTCATCGGGGCGAGGGTTCCGGGAAGATACGCTGTGAGGCTGAGGTAGGCGTGTTGAAAGCCTCGGAGGAGACGAGGAGGATCGTTAGAAAACCGTTGGGAGCCCTGCTTGATACGGATGGTTTAGGAAGGAGGCTGAAAGGGTTTAAAGGGGTGGTTGTCTCCGTCGGCGACGTCGTTTCCCAAAGCCTTTTAGACATGGGTTTCAACCCGGGTGTATGCGTGGTCGACGGGAAAACACTGCGGACACGCCAACACGGTGTCGAGCGCTTCCAACAGGGGAGAAGAGTCTTAAGACTTGTGAATCCTCCGGGGACAATATCCGGAGAGTCTTGGAGCGTGTTCAAGCAGGCGCTTGACCTAAGGCCTTCGACGATACTGGTTGAAGGCGAGGAGGATCTTCTGACGCTCGTAGCGGTTGAAACAGCGCCAGACGGGTCCCTAGTGGTTTACGGGCAGCCGGGGGAGGGCGTGGTCTTGATAGAGGTTAACGCTTCTTCCAGGAGAGCAGTCTCGGAAATCCTTGGGACAATGGAGGCGTGCGACTAGCGCCGCTTTAGCGTTGAGGCTGTGGGCGCAGCGGGCCTAATAATGCGAGCATTACGCGTGTTGCATGCCCACGCCACACCCGGCCTGCCTACAGTAATGTTTAAAGCCTGACTGCCCGTGGGGGAGCACAGCAAATGGCGGAGATAAGGATACTTAAAGAGGTTGAGAACCCTCTTTTAAAGAGGATGGAGATAGTGTTCGAGATTCCGCACCCTGGGGGTGGGACGCCCACTATTGTTGAAGCCAGGGAGGCTGTTTCAGCCTTGAAAAGAGTCCCCGTTGAGGCAGTCTACGTTAAGAGTCTTAAGAGCGTTTCAGGCAGACAGTCTTCAATAGGCGAGGCGCATGTCTACTTTTCCCCGGAATACGCCGAGATCGAGCCTATGCACGTCAGGGTTGCGAACCTGCCTCCGGAGGAGAAGAAGCGTAGGAAAGAGGAGCTTAAGAAGATTAGGATGGAGATGAAGGCTAAGGCAGCCGGTGGTAAGAGATGAAGGACACTGTGAAATACTATGAGGTTGACGCGAGCAAGGCCTCAGTGAAGCTTAGGAACAGGAAGTGCCCCAGGTGCGGCAGGGTCATGGCTTTCCACAAGGAGGGTAAGCCCAGGTGGCACTGCGGCGCGTGCAACTATACGGAGTTCCAAAGGTGAGGGGGAGCGTCTAGCCTGTGGGGGAGCGTCTCACGTGCATCGGCGTTGAATCCACTGCCCATACTTTCGGGATAGGTGTCGTGAGGCATCCTCCTTTCGAGGCTCTTTGCGACGTCCGCAGGGTTTACAGGCCTTCGTCAGGCGGCATACATCCGAGTGAGGCTGCGAAGCATCATTTGGAGAAGGCTTCCAGCGCGCTTCAGGAGGCGCTGTCGAAAATAAGCATTGAAGACATAGACCTGGTTTCCTTTTCACGAGGCCCCGGCTTAGGGCCGTGTTTAAGAGTTGGAGCAGCCTTGGCTAGAATGATTGCTCTAAAGCTTGGGAAACCCCTGGTAGGGGTTAACCATGCTGCTGCACACGTGGAGATTGGGAGGGCTCTAACCGGGGCCGCTAACCCGGTTGTGCTCTATGTTTCCGGGGGCAACACTCAGGTTATTCATCCTTCTGAAGGGAGGTACGTTGTTCTCGGGGAGACTGAGGATATTGCTGTCGGAAACCTTATAGACGCTTTCGCGAGGAAAGCCGGCCTCGGGTTCCCAGGTGGCCCGAGAGTTATGGAGCTGGCTTCAAAGTCGCGCAGGCTGATAAGGCTACCCTACAGTGTTAAAGGCATGAACGTATCCTTCTCAGGAATGCTGACGATGCTTGAAAACCTGGTTAGAAGCGAGCCGCTTGAAGACCTCTGCTTCTCGCTGCAGGAAACCGCTTTCTCCATGCTGATAGAGGTTTCGGAGAGGGCTATGGCGATGCTCGGGCTCAACGAGTTGATAATAGCCGGTGGCGTGGGCGCCAACCAGAGGCTTAGGGAGATGGCTGGGGAAATGTGCAGGGAGAGGAGGGCCGTCTTCCTGGACTACCCTGTTGAGTACTATGCTGACAACGGTGTCATGGTCGCTTGGGAGGGGATTGTACAGTACAGGCTGGGAGAGTCTCTAAGGATTGAGGAGTCTATTGTTAAACCGAGGTGGAGGCTGAGCGATGTCAAGTCTCCTCCCCCAGGGATGTACTCGGGTTAAAACCCTATACCAGGGTGCGGAGGCTTTTGTAGACCTCTGCGAATGGCTCGGTATAAGGGTTGTTGTTAAGACTAGGGTCGTTAAAGGCTACAGGGTTAGGGAGCTTGACGATTTTATAAGGCGCTCGAGAACAGTGAGGGAAGCATCCCTCCTGAGCTCAGCTAAGAAGGCTGGTGTAAAAACTCCTTTCGTCTACCACGTGAACCCTCTAGAGGGCCGCATAATAATGAGCTACGTTGAAGGCCAGAGTCTAGGGAGCATGCAGGGCTCAAGCATTTTCGCCAGTTTAATACGCATGCTTGGAGGCATCGTTGGGAGGCTTCACTCAGCAGGGATTATTCACGGCGACCTAACGCTTTCAAACGTGCTTGTCTCAAGGGAAGGGCTCACCCTGATAGATTTCGGCCTAGGAGAGTTTTCAAACGAGGTTGAGAAGAAGGCTGAGGATGTTTACACGCTTTTCTCAAGCCTAATGACGCTCCCGGATTCTGAAACACTGGTGGCCGCCTTCCTCGAGGGCTACGGGCTTTCAGCCGGAGAGTCCGCGGCGAGGGTTGAGGAGAGGCTTAGAGAGATAGGCAGCAGGGGCAGGTATGTTGAGAAGGAGCTTAGACGAGGCTCAGCGGGAAGAGTGGAACGTAGATACTGAAACCGGTTGCCGTCAGCCGGAGCAGGCTAAAAACCAAGGATAACTCTGTCGTGAACAGCTTTAACAGCTTTCTCAGCATCGCCCATCGACACGGCGAACGATATGCTTGTCTCAGACGAGCCTTGAGCTATAGCTAGAACATTAACCCCTGCTTCCGCAACGGCGGAGAATATTCTGGCTGCAACACCCCTAGTCCCCCTCATGCCCTCCCCGACGGCGGATATTACTGCAACACCCCTCTGTATCCTGATTCTTTTAACAAGCCTCTGTCTGCTAAAGCCTTCCCTCAAGCCTTTCAAAGCCATGTCTAGATCCCTGTCTTTAACAAGCAGGGTTATGCCGATTTCTGAAGCATCCTGGCTTATCATGGAGACGCTCACCCCCCTTTTCGCAACCTCGCCGAGTATGGCTGAGGCCACGCCAGGGGCTCCCGCCATCGCAGCCCCCTCAACGGTTAGAATACTCATGTCCGGTATCATCGCCACAGCCTTAACAATCTGTTTTTCAACAGCCTTCTCAAAGCCTATTGTCGTGCATTCCTTGAAAGGTTCCCGGATGCTTGAAACTATGATTCTTACTCCAAGCTCCTCGGCGAGCTCCACAGCCTGGGGGCTCACAACCCATTCTCCGAGCCTTGAAAGCTCCAGCGCCTCAGAGTAGGATAGGCTTGGTATTACCCTTGCCTTATCGGCAATCCAGGGGTCGGCTGTGTAGACGCCGCCGTTAGCCTTCGGAACATAAACCTCGTTAACCCTAAGCTCGCTAGCAGCAAGTATCGATACTACGCTTCCCATCCCTTTCCTGAGCGATGCCTCCCCGCCCTCGTGGTCGACGCATGCCCTGCCGGATATTACGAGGGCTCCCTTCGAAACACTTTTCAACCCATCCGGGTTGACGAGGCTCACGTAATGGCTCCACGGCGGCTCATAGTCCTCTACAAGCATGAATCCCGCTTGCCCGGCGGAAACCCATTTAGCGTCGACGCCAACCGCGTTCAAATAGCTTGAAACAACCTTGGAAACAGTGTTTCCAAGCAGGTTTAGCATTACATGCAGCCCCCTGGGCGTTGCACCCCCCGCCTTCTTCTCAGCATGCAGGTACTCAGCAATCCTGTTCAAGCTTTCAACAAGCTCGGCTTCAACGCTCCTCCTCAGGCTCCCGGGAATCTCTTTAGCCAGACTGTTAAGCTCGCCAGCCAGCTTCGCAAGAGCCTCGTCCTCGCCCACTCGGGAAGCAGCAGCCTCAGTTAAAACCCTCAGGGCTTCCTCGCGCGGCTCAACGATGATCACCAGCCCCTGCGGTGCTTTCTCAGCAAGCTTCTCCAGCAGCTCTTTCAACTCGAGCCCCGTGTTCTCAAGGTTAAGGTTTACAATCATCAACGCTTCTCCTCCTCCAGTATTTCGAAGATGTCTCTAATTATTGCGGCGGCTGTTTCAAACGGTCCAGCTCCTCTTCCAAGCAGGTAAACCGGTCCAGCCCTCCTCATCCTGAACTCCACCGCGTTCAGCGTCCCGCTCACATCAAGCACGCTCCCCCTCTTAAGCTTTGAAGGACCAACCCTGAGCCTACCCTCCTCAGTGAACTCTCCCATGAGCCTTATGGAGTAGCCGTTTAAAGCAGCTTCACGCAGGTCCCTTGGCTCAACACCCTCTATACCCTTCAACTCGACCTCGTCAACCCTGTGACCCCCCTCGATACTGTTGGCTATTATGGTTATCTTGTAGGCAGTATCCATCCCGGAGACATCCATAGTCGGGTCGGCTTCAGCAATACCTATTTCGCGCGCAAGCCTCAAAGCCTCCTCGTAGCTCCTCCCCTCCTCCATCAGTGTGAGAATATAGTTGGAGGTCGCGTTTAAAACTCCTCTGAAGCCCTCGACAACATCCCCAACGGTGAGCGTCCTGAGAGTTTTCAAAACGGGCAGTCCTCCGCCGACCGTCGCGCTATACTTCACTATTCTCCCCCGTGACAGAGCTGTCCTCATAACAGTGTCATAATCATAGGCGAAAGGAGCCTTGTTTGCTGAGACAACGTGGGAACCATGCTCGAGAGCCTTAAGAATGTGTCTTAAAGCCGGTCCTGAGCCGCCCCTGCTCGTTGGCGTTGCCTCAACCGTCACATCAGGCTGGGCAACCCTTATCGCCTCCGCCGCATCCATGCTTGGAAAACCCCCATGCTCAGAATAGGCTACGGAGCCCCTCGCGATCTTCGTGGCCAAAAGGCTGCTGGCCTTAACACCGTTCTCGGAGAGCGTCGCTCCGCCCCTGTCTACTATTCCAACGATCCTCGGGTCTGCTCCGAGCCTCCTGAACCCTCGCCTCTCCTCCTCCATAAGCTGGAGGAATGCTCTTCCAACGTTTCCAAAGCCGATTAAAAGTATCCTCATAACAGTTTCCTCAAAGCCTCCGCAGGGTTTTCACCGGGGTTGATCACGAGCTCAGCATAGGGCTTTATGTTGACGCTCGGATCCTTCAAGCCGTGTCCAGTCACCACGGCGACGATTGTTTCATCACCCTTGAAGAACCCTTCTTTAGAAAGCTTGGCTAGGCCCGCCACCGGGGCTGCCCCAGCCGGCTCCGTGAACAAGCCCTCCATCCTAGCTAGGTCCACCTGCGCCCTCAATATTTCACCGTCGCTCACAGTAACCGCCGTCCCACGGGAGTCTCTTATCGCCTTCAAAGCTTTTTTCCATGAAAACGGCCTCCCGATCCTTATTGCTGTTGCAACGGTATCAGGCTTCTCAACAGGCTCTATAGTTTCCTCTCCCCGGAGGTAAGCTTTTGCTATTGGAGCGGCTCCCTCAGCCTGAACCCCTATCATCCTAGGCTTAGACTCCGCCAGCCCGGCTTCAACAAGCTCTTTAAAACCCTTCCAGCCTGAAGATATGTTGGCAGCGTTTCCAACAGGGTATACGACGAAATCCGGCATGCGGTTCAAGCCCTCCCACGTTTCGAAGGCAATCGTCTTCTGGCCTTCAACCCTATACGGGTTTACCGAGTTTAAAACGTAAACCCCGAGCTCCTCCCTGTGGGAGAGAAGGGTTTCTAAAGCTTCGTCGAAGTTCCCCCTGACCCTGACTATCGTAGCCCCGTGGGCAACAGCCTGGAGGAGCTTCCCGTGGGCAACATAGCCGTCCGGGAGGAAGACGAGGCTTCTCAAGCCAGCCCTAGCCGCGTAGGCTGACATTGATGCTGAAGTATTTCCCGTTGAAGCACACGCTACACTCTTAGCATGAAACTTGAGGGCGATGCTTACTGCCACAGTCATACCCCTGTCTTTGAAAGAACCAGTTGGATTAGCTCCTTCAAACTTAACGTAGAGGTTTTTCAAGCCTAAGGATTCTCCAAGCCTTTCAGCCTTAACCAGCGGAGTGTCTCCTTCGCTCAGAGTGACAATTCTCTCAACCTTTGGAAGGAGGCTCCTATACCTCCAAACACCCCTGCCGTTAAACGAGACGCTTCTGAAAACGCTCCTAGAGTAAGCAACCTCCAAGAGCCCTCCGCATTTCACGCAGACAAGCACGTTTCCCCCGGGCTCATGGGTTGCACCGCAATCTATGCACACCAGAGCCTCGCCGTCCCGATACTCCATTACCCGCATACTCGCCCCCTGAGAAGTTTTAAGCTTTAATATCTCTCAAAGGTGAGAAATGGCTGATGAAGCTACTGTTCATAACTGGGAACCCTGGGAAATTCATAGAGGCGCAGAAGCTGCTCGGAGAATTCGGGATAACGCTTGAACAAGCTGACATTGAAATAATCGAACCCCAGTCGGAAACCCTGGAAGAAGTCGCCGAGAGATGCGCTCAAGAGGCTTTGAAAAAAATAGGGGAACGCTTCATAATCGAGGACTCCGGGCTCTTCATAAACCCTCTAAACGGCTTCCCAGGAGTATACTCCTCATACGTCTACAGGAAGATAGGGTGCGAAGGAATACTTAGGCTTCTCGAAGGCTCAGCAGACAGATCAGCATACTTCATGACTGCACTAGCATACGGTGAGCCGCATGGAGAAATCAGAATATTCACAGGCAGAGTGGACGGCACAATATCCAAAGAGCCGCGTGGAAAAAGCGGGTTTGGTTATGACCCCGTCTTCATACCTTTCGGCTCCAACCTGACTTTCGCGGAGATGAGCGTTGAGGAGAAGAATAAGTTTTCTCACAGGGCTAGGGCGTTGAGAAGCTTTGCATCATGGTTCGTGAAGAGACATGGGGAAAAGTAAACGTGGTGTCTAGCGCGCGAGGTTCGTCTGAATAGGACTTATGGGACACATTATTTGGAGATATATGCTCAAGATCGGATAAGGTTCATCGAAGAAATAGGAAGCTATAACCCTGCGCATGTAGAGAAATTCGAAGAATTCTTAAAGGCATATGAGGAAGACCAAAAAAGGGAGGATAATAAATGAGTAGGATCACTGTTTGGGGATGGGGTGATAAATACGAGGCGGCAAGGGTCAATAGCGAAGCATGTGTCGAGAGCGCGCGCGCTATAGGCGTGAGGGTACGATTTTTGGGATTGATGTTTACACAGATGATCCGAAGAGTGTCGGATTTTTAGTGGAAAGATTGCTTAACCTAGTCCTTATGAGGAAAAATAAGGTTTATGAAATTACGATGGAATTTCTTATGGAGGAAGCCTCGTATAAGGAACGCTTTAAGACACTTGAGGAGATTGAGAAGCAGTACGAAACCCTTGCAGATATGTGTATTGAGAAGGTTAAAGACGATCCACGGGTGAAACCATTAACGGATGGAAGGAAAATATTAGTCTTCCCGGATATGAGCTTGTTCGTCGAGCTTGAACCCGAGTACGGATTAAGGATGTCGATAGGGGCCTCACATTTCAACTTCAATGAGGTGCTTAGATTCATCCAATCCCTATCGGAGGATTTGATTAAAAGCAAGCTGGCTAAAAGTATTCTAGGTTATAAACTCTTGTTGGACGTAGATAGGCTTGAGATTTCTGATGTTGATGTTACCGGGGATGAGGTTCTGGTAGACCTTGCAGTATTTGAGCCTAAAAATCTGGAATCTAATACTTATTAGTTTTAATCGCTATCATGCTATTATTATGATTACAGAGTTATGCCCGGGCTGCGCCATCGGGCTTTCCAGCAGCCTGCTGTCCTAAACAGGTAATCCTCCTGCTGCTCCTTAGTGTTAAAAATAAGTGCTACTCGTGTCCATAGGCCTGGTAACGCTGTCAGAGAAGCTTATATAGGGGTTTGCGGGAAGGAACTTGGCTTAAAGATTGGCTAGGATGCATAGTCATAAGAAGGGTAAGTCGGGCTCCCGCAGAGTAGTGTATAGCGGGTCTCCGCCATGGTTATCGTTGAAGCCTGAGGAGGTTGAGGAGCTCGTGGTCAAGCTGGCTTCAGAAGGATACGGGCCTTCTCAAATAGGGTTGATCCTGAGAGACTCGTACGGTATCCCCTCCGTCAGGAACGTTACGGGTAAGAAGATTGCGAGAATACTTCTTGAGAGGGGGGTCAGGTTCTCCAGGACGGAGGACCTGGATAGGCTTGTGGCTAAGGCTGAGAGGATGGTTACTCACTTAACCAGGAACAGGTCTGACCGTTTCAATGTTCACAATCTTCAACTGGTGGAGTCTAAGATTAGGAGGCTTGCCCGTTACTATTCTAGGAGTAAAGTGCCTCTTCCAGACCTGAAGGTTCTTGAAGCCAAGATATGAGCAATGCGTCGGAGACTCAGAGGAGATTCATTTTCGAAGCAAGGGATTTCGCGAGCAGGCTGGGCTCCTTCGACTGGGATGATGCTCTAATAGTTTTTCACGCTGATGCGGATGGGACCGCTGCTGCAGCAATTGCCTGTCTCGCCTTGAGAAGCATGGGTGTCTCCTTCTCAGCCAGATCCGTGACGCAGATAGACAGGGCTTTTCTGGAGAGCATCGCATTCCCCCCGCGGCCGGTGCTTTTCCTAGATATTGGCGCGGGGTACCTAAGTGGGATAACGAGTTTTCTAGAGCCTTCGAAGGTGGTGATACTCGACCATCACGAGGTTGAGGGGGATTCGAGCAGCGTTCTAATGTTGAACCCTAATGAGCATGGTTTAAACGGGGGCTCTGAAGTCTCAGGCTCAGGGGTTTCATACCTTGTTTTCAAAAACCTGGTTGAGGACTTCTCCAGGATGAATGAGCTCGCCATAGTCGGGGCGCTGGCTGACATGCAGGACGTGGGTGTCAACAGGTCGCTCGCAGGTTTAAACTCGACGATAGTGCTTGAAGGCGAGGAGATGAACATAGTTAGGGTTGAGGAGGACTTCGTGTTCTTCGGTAGGGAAACCCTGCCGATACATGTTTCAATCTCTTCTTCATCAAACTTTATAATACCCGGGCTGAGCGGAGACGAGAACGTTGCTCTAAACTTTTTGAGGAGCCTCGGCATAGAGGTTAAGACGGATGACAAGTGGAGGACTTTCAGCGACCTATCGCAGGCTGAGAGGTCTAGGCTTCTCGCGGGGCTGATGCAGTATATTGCTGACCTAGGCTTCTCGCCGGAGAGTGCTCAAAACCTGTTCGGCACGATTTATGTCTTTGAAAGAGAGCCGAGGGGCACTGTTTTAAGAGATGGGAGGGAGTTCTCAGCCCTGTTGAACTCTTGCGCGAGAATGGGGCGCTCCGCCGTAGGCCTGGCGGTTGCAATGGGTGAAAGAGGCAGAATGTTTGAGGAGGCTCAACGCGTGAGCCGGGAGTACAGGACAACCATCTCCAAGTCTCTCTCAAACCTTCTAAGCGTGCCCGGGGCAAAGGCTGAGTCTGAAAGAATACTGCTTTACAACGGTGAGGGAATAATAGATCAAAGAGTATTAAGCCCGGTTGCCTCAATAATATTCTCCAGCCTACCCAAGGATCTTGGCAAGATCCTGGTCGTAACCGCTTCAGAGGATGATTCGCTCAAGGTTTCAATAAGGGTTCCAAGGAGCCTTGTTGAAAAAGGTGTTAGGGGGAGCCTGCTGGCTTCGAATGCTGCTAGAGAAGCCGGAGGACTGGGAGGAGGGCACGATGTTGCAGCCGGTGCAACCGTTCCTAGGAGGCGGTTCCACTCCTTTATGGAGGCCTTCGAAAAGAATGTCGCAGAGCAGTTCGGCAGAATGCTTCGCAGTTCTTGAAGCTGTTTTCAGAAGCGAGCTTGAAGCCAGGCTCGCATACTCAGCGTTGAAACCGGATGAGGCTTTGAAGGTTAAGGGGCTTAGGGCCTCGTCCAGTTTAAGAGGCCGGAGGATAATTCTTAAAGTGGCGTGTAGAAGAGGATTAATGTCCCTAGCCTACACGTTGCTCGAATACTTGAATCACCTTAAGATGATTCAGGAGGCTTCCTCAAGGCTTTCGGAGGCCAAGTGTCCATGATCACGGGCTTAAAGCTTGGCCACAGCCTCTTCACTTCAATGGGCCAGTCTTCAGCGTTGAAGCCGTGTCTAGCTAGGAAAGCGTAAACCCATCTTTCAAGACCATTTCCCGAGCAACCGGTCCAGACCTCCCTCCCCCTCCTCTCCTTAATGTTGAACCAGTCGACATACTTGTCGTAGTGGACAGACGCGTTAGCTATTTCAAGCCACTCGCTTTCCCTGTCTCCTCTAAACGGGAGGTATGCTTCAATATCGAAGGTTGCAGCCACGTTTCTCGAAACATCCTCCACGACGCCTGCGTGAGCCATCCAGACTGGGGTTACTTCTGCAGACCTGACCTCCATGTCAAGCGTCTTGTCAAGCAGGCTCAGATAGTTCTCCACAAGCCTATCCCTGATTTCGACAACCTCCTCAGGCCTTCCTAGATAGACTATTTCTATCCTTGTGAAAGCAGTAAGCCTCTCCAGGCTTCTCAAGCCGCCGGCCTCATGCCTGAAGCTGAACCCGGACCTGTCGTAGAGCCTGACAGGCGGGTTGTCAAGGTTCACTATCTCCCCGGCGAAAAGCTCGTAGAAAGGCTCGCACTGCGCGTATGGAAGGGTGAACGTGGGCTCCTTCAGAAACTGTTTCAAAACCTCTGGCCTAGGCTCGTTGAAAACCTTCACCAGGTCAGTATAGTCCTCGAAGTAGGACGGCTCCCTGGAGCCGGGCTCGCAGACATAAAGCATTTCACTAGGTATCCCGGTGAGGTGGCCCTTCTTCCTTGCGACTTCAAGCGGTATAAGCTTGGGCAGAACAACCTCTTGAAAGCCCAGTGGCTTAGCAACCTTCTCAACTATCATTTCCTCAAGTATTCTTAGAAGGCTGGTGTAGGGTTGAAGGTAATACCATATGCCGGTGTAGAATCTTTTAACCCAGCCCTCCTCCTCGAGCAGCGGCCCAGGGTCTCCCATGTACTTAACAGGCTTCTCAGGGCTCCTCCAGACAACCCTGTGAACCTCTCTGGCGGCTGCACGCGCCTCCTGCTTCTCCAGAAAGAGGCTTATAATCCTGTCGGGAACCTGAGCGTATAGGCTGGGCTCGTCGACCTCAAGCCAGTATTTTAAACCATCCTCAACCCGCTCAACCTTTCTAGCGAACGGGAGCCTCGTCTCCCTCAGTCCCTCCCCTACGAATTTTACTTCGAAAGAATTGACGCTTATCCCCCTGACGCCAAGCCCCATTTTAGGCCCAAGCTCCTCGCTCAACGCTTTCCTAGCCCTTTTAACAGCCTCGTGCGCCCTAACCCTTCTCCCAGACTCCACCGTGATGCTTAACCTATCCCTAGTGACGGTAAGCTCAACTATCTTCGGCTCCTCGCCTTTCACCGCGCCCCGTGAGAACACTCCGGGGAGGCTTGAAACAGCATACTCCGCAACCTTTTCAACCTCGTCCCCGCGCAGCTCCCGGCTTAAGTAAAGGTCTGCCGAGACCCTCAGCCTTAAGTCTCTAACCGCCGTCTGCTTCCCCTCCAACGTTGCGACAACAATTCCTGCTTGAAAACGGGCTTTTATAAGTTATGATGCTGGCAAAGGCTGGGACGCAAGGGCTTCTTAAAGAGCATAGTTTAAATACGCTGTCTGCAAGCTTCTTCCAGATTGGTGAAGCAGAAAAAGGCTAAAAAATGGTTTCCAGTGGTTGCCCCCGATTACCTGGGGGGGAAACTAGTCGGCAGTGTGCTGGCCTCGGAGCCGAGTGACCTTGTAGGCAGGACTATAAGCGTTCTTTTAAGCGAGCTGACGGACGATCCTTCTCACACAACCGTTAAAATAAGGTTCAAAATATCGGGTGTGAAGGGGGAGACTGCCTTCACAGAACTATGGGGCTACGAGCTTGACAGGGATTTTGTGAGGAGCCTTCTTAGAAAAGGCTCCTCGAGGGTAGACGTTATTTTCAACGCTGCCACGAAGGACGGCTACCAGATGCGTGTTTCAGCAATCGCTGTGACCCGTTACCGTGCTTCGCAATCCCAGAGGAAGAAGATGAGGAAGGCGATGATGAACATAGTGTTAGGAAAATGCAGCAAGCTGAATTATTCCCAGCTTGTTCAGGAGCTTGTCTTCGGGAAGATTGAGTCGGATCTCTATAATGAGACTAAGAAGTTTCACAGGATAAAGCTGGCAGGCATTAAGAAGCTGAAGGTCCTCCAGTCTCCTATCAGGCTCGAGGAGGTTAGGGCGAGCCTGGCCGAGGCTGCTTAAAATGTCAACAAGCCTCAGCGAGGATGAGCTGATGAAGATAGCGGTTGAAGGATACTCTGAGAGCCTTGAGCCCAAGACTCTTAAAGGATATGTTCCAAACGTTTTCGACTACATTAGGAGGTGCGACAGTGTCGAGGAGGCTTTCCAGATAATCGACTTCCTCGTCTCCAGGAACGAGCTTCCTGAAAAGGTTGCCCAAGTCATAAAAAGGAAGATAATGGAGAAAGGGGTAAGGTTCTACGGTCCGAAGAAGCAGGCCGGCTACTATGTTGAAAAATACAGGTGAGTTTTAAAATTTTTAAGCTAGGTCAACTCTTCTGCCTGCCTACAGCTACAATGCTCACCACGTCATCATCCTTCAAAACATATTCCTCGCCCAGCCTAATCTTACGCCTAGCGTCAATAGCGTAGAGAAAATTGTTCATAAGGTCGCTGTGTATAAGCCCGGCGAACTCTCTAACACTCATCCCCGTTGGAACAAGGTAAACGTCGGGCAGAACATTCCCCTTCTTGTCAGTAAGCTTATTCGGGTCCTCAACTGGATAAACAGTTATCATTTTAAGAACCCTGAAATACACGTTGTTCAACAGTTCCTGGACGCCGGTGGACCCCCACGGCTTCAAAACCTTCTCCCTAACCATTTCAAGAGCCTCTCTCTGCTTCTCCCTGAGAGCCTCCGGCTTGACGATCCTGAAGTCACTGTCCCCCGGGAAGTATTCTACAAGCCCTGCTTCAGCAGCCCTCCTGAGGACGAGCTCAGCCTCAGCGCTAATCGGGATAGGGTCATAGCCTGCTTCCCTCATGCGCTTAACCCCCTCCTCAGCACCCTTCCTGTCGATCTTGTTCGCCGCTATAACCATCGGCTTAGCAGTCATCCTAACGGTCCTAGCGAGCTCGATCATGGTCTCCCTGCTCCACCGGGAGAAATCTTCAGGCGGATTAGCCTTCTCAACAGCCTTCTCAACATCACTCCTGCCTATCGCCAGCCCGCTTAAAACCTGGCTGAGAACATCCTCAACGCTCCTCCTGCTCGGCCTCACCCTAGGCGCCTTCTGAACACCCCTCTCAATAATTCCTGCCAGCCAACGATCATACTCCTCCTCCAGAAACCTTATGTCTCTCAGAGTGTTCTCAGGATCAGGCTCAGCCGGCCTGCCTTCAGCATCCAGGCTTCCCGAGGCGTCGACAACATGTATCAAAGCATCCGCCATGCTTATCTCGGAGAGAAACTGGTTGCCAAGACCCCTGCCCTCATGCGCACCGGGAACAATACCCGGAAGGTCGACGAGCTCAACCGGTATAAACCTGAAGCCGTTGACACACTTGGAGTTCACAGGATTATCAGTAACTCCGAGACTCTTGCAGACGCACTTCTTCCTCAAGTAGCCGACACCCTTGTTCGGAGTCAAAGTGGTGAAAGGATAATCAGCAATCTTAACAATGTTAAGCGTCAAGGCTGAGTAGAGCGTGCTTTTTCCCACGTTAGGCTTACCGCTGAGGCCCACTAGTCTCGTAACCATTATGGCTAACCACTACGCCACTAGGATTTAAACAATATTCTTTACCCTCTCTTTACTATTTATGAGAAGTCTTCCTTCGCGCGGGCGGTTGCCGACTAGATTAGTCGACATGCATGAATCACTTGACGTATGCCGATTTAGATTCTTTGTCTGACAGCTTCACAGCATCCTTATTTCATGAGAACCAATGCATAGGGGTGGTTGTTAGAATGTCGAGAGCGTGGCTATTCTTGGGCTGCACGCCCTATTTGCGCTCAAGCATCAGCCTTATGGACTCTTCAACCTTCTTACTCTCCACAACATGTTCCTCGGGCAAACGGTTTTCATAGAAGTTCACATGCAGGCTTTCAGCATGTTTAAAAGCATTCATCAGGCTTCATTCAGAATGCTCCCTGCGAAGCCTAGATGTGAATTCAGCTACGCTACTATAAGTTCCTGGGCTTATGCCCTGCTAGCGCGCGCTATTATGATGGATGGGTCTGTCCTCACCGGCGGGAGCCATAAGAATCCGTTCTTTCCGCTTTTAAACGGGGTTTTTCCAAAAACATATAGGTGGCGCAGCCGACTGAATAGCTTATATACGGGTGGGTTGGGTGAGATAGCCACGCTATGCTGAGTCTGAGGCGTGGAGCACTAGTGGTCGACGATGGTCTAGCCCAAGGGTCTGGGTTACACCCCTCCCCCTGCAGTATAGGCCTTTCTAAGGCTGGTGTTGCAGCGTGAAGAGGATCAGGCTTTCAAAGGATTCTGAGAGGCTTCTCCTAGCTTCCGTCGAGGAGATCCGTAGGAAGAGGCTTATAGAGTGGAGGCGTCAACCCTCTGTAATCAGGGTTGAGAAGCCTACTGACGTGGATGCTGCGAGGAGGCTCGGCTACAGGGCTAAGCCTGGCTTCATAATAGTCAGGTCGAGGGTTACGAAGGGTGGGAGGAGGAAGCCTAGGCCCAGGTCTGGGAGGAGGCCTAAGCACCTCGGCGTCGTCCTGTTTAAACCGGGTAAGAGTAGGCGGAAGATGGCTGAGGAGAGGGCTGCCCGCAAATATCCTAACATGAGGGTTCTAGGCTCATACTGGGTTGGGGAGGACGGGGTCTACAAGTGGTTTGAAGTCGTGATGGTGGATCCGAATCATCCAGCTGTCGCCGGCGACCCTGGGTTGAAGTGGCTTAGGGAAGATTAGCCTTGGAGGAGAGTAAGATCCTTATTTTCGACACGACCCTTAGGGATGGTAACCAGGCTGTTGGAATAAACTTCTCGCTTGAAGATAAGGTTAAGATTGCCCTGAAGCTCGACGACCTTGGTGTGAACTATATTGAGGGCGGATGGCCTAATGAGACCAACCAGATAGACGTCTCCTTCTTCCAGCAAATACTGAAATACAGGCTGAGGGCCAGGGTTTCAACATTCGGGAGGACGCGTAAACCACGGGTCAGGGTTGAGGAGGATCCTGATTTGAAATACCTTGTTCAGCCGGGCGTTCCTACTGCAACGATATTCGGGAAATCCTGGGTTCTTCACGTTAAGGATGTTTTGAACACGACTCTCGACGAGAACCTGAGCATGATTTACGATACCGTCAAGTATTTGAAGGAATCTGGCAGGGAAGTTGTGTTCGACGCTGAGCATTTCTTCGACGGCTACAGGGATGATCCGGACTACGCCTTGGAGGTTTTGAAGACTGCTGAGAAGGCCGGCGCCTCCTTCCTGGTTCTGGCCGACACACGTGGCGCTTCAGACCCTCTGGAGATCTATGAAGTCGTCGGGAAGGTTAAAGGGTTTTTCAAAACCCCGTTGGGGATTCACGCTCACAACGATACTGGTATGGCTGTGGCTAACAGTGTTGCCGCTGTTAAAGCCGGGGCCGTGATGGTGCAGGGCACGATAAACGGGATAGGGGAGAGGTGTGGAAACGCTGACCTTGTTCAGGTTATAGGGGTTTTGGCTGCAAGGTTCAACTACAGGATGGATGTTAACCTGAGAATGCTCTCCACAGTCTCCCGGTATCTGCGCGACATAGCTTCCCTGGAGGAGAACCCTAGGCAGCCTTTCGTAGGCAAGTATGCTTTCTCCCATAAGGGCGGTGTGCACGGCGACGCTGTTCTGAAAAACAGGGAGGCTTACGAGTTTACTGATCCAGCTATCTTCGGCAGCACGAGCGCGATAGTTGTCTCCTCGCAGTCGGGAACAGCTAACCTTGCAGCCAAGGCTCAGGAAATGGGTCTTGAAGCCGACAGGAGGGATCCAAAGATCCTGGAGGCTCTGAAAAGAATTAAGGATCTCGAGTCGAAAGGCTATGTCTTCGAGGACGCCGAAGGCAGCCTTTTCCTGCTTCTCCACGAGGCTCTACACGGCCCGCCGCAGCTTTTCGAGCTTGAACACTGGACCTCGATCGTCACATGGCTCGGAGACAGGCAGATTGTTGAATGCGTCGTCAAAGTAAGGGTCGGCGGGGTCAGCATGTCTGCCTCCGCGGAGGGAAACGGGCCTGTTAACGCTTTCGACAGCGCTTTGAAGAAGGCTCTCAGCCCTGTTTACCCGGGTATTGCATACGTTTCCCTAACGGGTTTCAGAGTCAGGGAGATAGACGCGCCCTCGGGTACTGCAGCCGCCGTAAGGATACTGGCTGAGTTTGAATCCAACGGCAGCAGGTGGACGACGATAGGTGTTTCAACAAACATTCTGAAGGCTGCTGAAGAGGCGCTTGTAGCTGGCTACAAGTATTTCCTCTTAAAGCATAATAAGCAATGACGCGTTCGCGATCTTCTCGCATTTTTAACGTTTACCCTTGTTGATTCCTAACGCCGGATTGCGTGAATTATAAACGGCAGTAATAGGAGGAAGGCTTGTCAAGTAAGATTTTTAAACACGGCGGGTCGTGCGGCTCCATGCTTAAGTCTTCGAGACGCGTCGAAGAGCCTCCTGAAACCGTTCCCACGGCTTCAGGAGAATGCTTCTACCTCATGTTCCACTATTATTAAACGCTCAGGAGGTTTTGGGAAATGGGTTCTAACGGGGTTCTCGTCGTCAAGTTCGGGGGCGCGGCTCTCTCAACCAGGGAGAGGGTTGAGCATGCTGCTGAACTAGTCGCTCAAGAGGTTGGGAAGGGCAGCAAGGTTGTGGCCGTCGTCTCAGCAATGGGCTCAACCACGGATACTCTTCTCCAGCTTTTCAAGGAAGCCGGCGACCCCCGGTTCATGGACGAGGTTCTGTCAATGGGTGAAAGGACTAGCGCCAGGGTTTTCTCAACCACGCTTTCAACGAAGGGTGTTAAGACTACTTTCCTAGACCCGTCTCAGGACAACTGGCCGATCTTGACTGACAGCAGCTACGGTAACGCTCGGATAATCGTTCAGGAGTCTTGCAGAAGGATCAGGCAGGTTTTCGAAGGCCTGCTTGAGGAGTTCGACGTGGTTGTAGTCCCGGGTTTCGTAGGCAGGGATCAGGATGGTAATGTTACGACGCTCGGCAGGGGTGGGAGCGACTCAACGGCCTTCATACTCGCCTCCGCCCTAAACCCTAAGGACACTATTCTGGTTACGAGCGTCTCCGGAATAATGTCGGCTGACCCGCGGCTGGTGAAGTCCGCCAGGAGGCTGGAGGAGCTTACGACCGAGGAGCTCGCAGCCCTCGCAGACGTCGGGGTTAAGTTCATACATAAATCATCCTTAAAATATATTCCGCCCTCGCTGAAGGTCAGGGTTATAAGCTATGATTCTAAGAGTCTGAGCGGCGGAGGGACGCTCATACTTGCCTCGACACCGCCGTTAAGCATGGAGGTTATTAACGGCAGCGTCTCCGCAGTCATGTTCGTCGGAAGGAGCCTAAGGGCTGTCGGCAGGGCTATGGATGTTTTGAGAAGCGTCGACGCGAGCGAGCCACGGCTCCTCGGGATCGTCGCAAACAACAGGGAGGTGCTTGCATACTTCTCCGGGAGCATCCGGGAGGAGACTGTTCAAAAAATGCATGACGAGTTCCTTCTAGGGGAGGATGCTGTAGGCCTCGCGGTGAGACAGGGCCTGCGGGGAATACTCATAAGGGGGACAGACCTTCACGAGACGCCCGGGGTCCTTTACAGGATTTCCGCGCCCATGGCTAAGGAGGGGATTAACATACACGGCATCCTGACGCTCGGCTCCTACTTCATAGTGCTCCTCCCCGAGGAGCATGTTGAGAAGGCTTTCAGGCTTCTGGAGGAGGCTTTCAGGATTGAGGAGGATTAGCGTAGCAGTCCTCGGGGCCACGGGCCTGGTTGGGCAAAGGTTTGTGAAGCTGCTTTCCAGCCACCCGTTCTTCGAAATAAGGGTTTTAACAGCCTCGGAGAGGTCTGCGGGGAGGAAGTACCGGGAGGCTGCGCACTGGCTTCTAGGAGGCGACCCGCCTGAGCCTGCTTCAGAGATGATTATCCAGGAAACCAGGGTTGAGGCATTAAGGGATGTCGAGCTTGTTTTCTCAAGCCTCCCGAGCGACGCTGCTTTGAGATTTGAGCCCATGCTCGCCGAGCAGGGCTTTAAAATAGTCTCCACTGCGAGCGCATTCAGGATGGACCCGCTTGTACCCATGATAATCCCTGAAGTCAACCCTGAGCATTTAGCCCTAATAGAGAGGCAGCGTGAGGAGAAGCGTTGGAAGGGCTTTCTCGTCACGAAGTCGAACTGCACGACTATGCCGCTCGTAATCTCGCTGAAGCCTCTTCTAGACGCCTTCGGCTTGAGAAGGATTGTGACTGTTTCGCTGCAGGCCTTGAGCGGGGCAGGCTACCCGGGTGTCCAGTCGCTCGACATAGTTGACAACGTAATACCCTTCATAAAGGGTGAGGAGGAGAAGCTTCAGGCTGAGGCTCTCAAGATACTGGGTGAGCCAGGCAGGCTGCTCAACATACCGGTTTTAGCTAGTGTTAACAGGGTTCCAACCGTAGACGGGCATCTGCTCCATGTTTTCGCCGAGCTTGAGAAAGACGTTGAAGCCGAGGAGGTTAAGAGGGTGCTGAGGGGGTTTAAACCGTTGCCGCAGAGGATGGGCCTATACTCGGCTCCAGACCCCGTTATACAGGTTAGGGAGGAGGAGGACAGGCCCCAGCCCAGGCTTGACAGGGATTACAAGGGGGGAATGGGGGTTGTCGTGGGGAGGGTTGCGAAATGCGGCTTTTTAACGGTTAAGTATGCTGCTCTCTCACACAATACTGTGAGGGGTGCTGCAGGAGGCTCGATACTCGTGGCGGAGCTGCTTAGGGAGATGAGGCTTGTTTGAGCATGCTGGATGTTCCTGAGCCAGGTAAGAGGAGGAGGCTTAGAAGGATTTTCAGGGAGGATGGGAGGAGCGTCATAGTTCCTATGGACCACGGTGTCTCCATAGGGCTGGTGAAGGGACTTGAGGACATGGCTAGGCTGGTGGGTGAGCTGGCTAAGGGTGGTGTCGACGCTATTGTTGTCCACAAGGGTTGGGCGAGGAGGATCGACGCCCCGGGGCTGGGGATGATTGTGCACGGCTCAGCTGGGACAGACCTCAGCCCAGACAGGCTTAGGAAGACTCGCTGCGCAACCCCTCTCGAGGCTCTTTCACTCGGTGCAGACGGCTTCTCCCTGCATGTCAACGTTGGCTCTGAAACAGACTTCGAGCAGCTTGCATTCCTAGCTGAGTCTGCAAGGGTCTGCAGCGTTCTAGGCATGCCTCTTCTAGCCATGATGTACCCCAGGGGCATGAAGATAGCTGACGAGCATTCCCCCGGAGAGGTTGCTCACGCCGCGAGAATAGGAGTGGAGCTAGGCGCCGACGTTGTTAAGACGAACTACACGGGCTCGGCGGAGTCGTTTAGGATCATAGTGGAGTCTACGCGCATACCCGTGGTTATAGCGGGCGGTCCGAAAACCTCGTCGGCCAGGGAATTCCTAAAGATGGTTAGCGAGGCTGTTTCAGCTGGTGCCGCCGGAGTCTCGATAGGCAGGAATGTTTTCCAGCATGATAGCCCGAGGAGGATGGCTGAGGCTCTTAAGGCGATTGTTCACGAGAACGCTTCCGTAGACTACGCGCTGGAGGTCGCTGAGGATTGAAGGAGGTCTGGGTTTTCGCGGAGAGCGTGGGCCAGGCTCCTGCCGTAGACAGGTTTGTCTCGAGAAGCCGGGGGATGGTTGAGGGCAGGGGTGAGAGCCTTAGGCTGTTGAAATGGGGCTCGCAGGAGCCTCGTGAAAGCGTCGACCCCGGTTCAACAGTGCTTGAACTGGAGGTGGGGTGCTCGGGGGACGAGGAGGAGGCTTTGAACGCTGTGGAGAAAGGCTTCAGAAGGATTCTTGTGAAAACATCCGACTGGAAGGTTATACCCTGGGAGAACCTTGTCGCGAAGCTGAGGGGCAGGGCTATGATTATCGCCGAGGCATCCAGCATCGAGGAGGCTAAGCTAGCCCTCAGGGCTCTTGAGCTCGGGGTTGACGCTGTGGCGCTCGACATGCCTCTTGAAGAGGCTTCTAAAGCCGCGGAGGAGCTTAAGAGTATTGAGGCAGTGTTGAGGCTTAGCGAGGCGACTGTTGAAAAGGCTTCTGAAGCAGGGGTTGGATTAAGAGCATGCATAGATGCTTGCGACAACATGAGCCCGGGGGAGGGTATGCTTATAGGAGCATTCTCGTCAATCCTGGTTCTCGTCGAGGCGGAGGTTGCTGAATCCGGCTTCACGAAGCCAAGGCCCTTCAGGGTTAACGCTGGAGCAATATCCCAGTATGTCCTCTCAACCAGGGGGCTTTCACCGTACGTCAGCGACCTCAGGTCTGGGGACGTTGTCCTCGCTGTTTCGAGAACAGGCGAGGCCAGGGCCCTGACAATATGCAGGATGAAGGTTGAGAAGAGGCCTCTCAGAATGGTTGAGATCTGTTTAAACGGTTCAAGGGGTAAGGTTTTCCTGCAGGATGCTGAAACCATAAGGGTTGTGAGCCCCGGCGGCTCAGTGAGCGTTAGAGACCTTAAACCCGGTGACAGGGTTATTGCCTACGCTCCCAGAAGGGTTGGGAGGCATTTCGGCACCCCTGTGGAAGGGGAGCTGATGCTCGAGTTTTGAGGCCGAGGATATGTGTTTCAGTCAAGGCGGACAGTGTCTCAAGGGTTTCAAGGGCGCTTGATGCTTCAAGCAGGCTTGGCGCCAGCCTTGTTGAGCTCAGGCTGGACTATTCGAGTGGGGAGCGGTACGAGGCTGTTTTGAAGGTCGTCGAGTCCTCACGCGTCCGCTGCGTTGCGACGATAAGGCCGAGCTGGGACGGCGGTGCTTACCGTGGCAGTGAGGAGGAGAGGCTGAGGCTGTTCGAGAAGGCTCTGGAAGCCCCTTTCCGGTATGTGGATGTTGAGCAGAAATCCAGGATTGCTGAAGGGGTTTCAAGACTTGCTTACGAAAAGGGCGTTGGGCTGATTCTTTCACGCCACGAGTGGTCCCGCACCCCCAGCGTTAAAACCCTGTTCAGAATGCTTTCAGCGATGAAGAAGAGGAAGGCTGAAATATATAAGATTGTCACGACGGTCAGGAGCCCGTTTGACGAGTCTAGCCTACTTTTCTTCCTCAGCAGCATCCGGGGTAGCAGGGTCGTGTGCTTCGGCATGGGGGAGCAGGGTTTAGCCACAAGGATTCTCGCACCCCTGCTCGGAGGCTTCATGACCTACGCCTCGTACAGTGAGGCTCTTGCACCGGGCCAGATAGGCCTGAGGAGAATGGTTTCAATATACAGGAGAATGGGCGTATGGTAGGGTGGCTTCCAACATCGGAGTCGAGGCTGCTCTTCGTAATAGGAGACCCTGTTTCACACTCAGTAAGCCCGGCGATGCATAACAGGGCTATAAGGAGGCTGGGCGTCGACGCCGTCTACCTCGCGCTGAGAGTAACCGGGGAAATGCTCGGATGCTTCGTCTCCATGTGCAGGCTGAACAGGGTGCTGGGCTTCAACGTCACAATACCGCATAAGATTGCTGTAGCAAGCCTTGTAGACACGCTGGATGAGTCGGCTGAGCTCACGGGCTGCGTCAACACAGTCAGGGTTGGAGACAGGCTTGAGGGTTTCAACACGGACGTAGACGGGGTTGAGAAATCCCTGGTGGACGCCGGCTTCAGAGGCGGGGGTGTTGCAGCCGTCGTAGGCGCCGGCGGGGGTGCTAGAGCAGCCGTCCTAGCTTTGCTGTCAATGGGGTGCAGGGTCGTGGTTTTGAACAGGAGCCCGGGCAGGATGCTTGAACTCGAGAAGCATTTCTCAAAGAAGGGTATGAGGGTTGAGACGAGGAGCCTACAGGAGGCTCAGCAGGCTATTCAGGAGGCTGACCTAGTTGTCAACGCGACGCCGGTGGGGATGGGGGATGGTTTTGAAACGCCTTTTCCAACAAGCTTCCTAAGAAGGGGGCAGACTCTTCTAGACATGGTTTACACCCCCCACCCGACGAGGCTTGTCAAGGAGGCTTCTGAAAAAGGGTTGACCACTGTGCCGGGTGTTGAAATGCTCATCCACCAGGCTGCTGCAAGCTTCGAAATATGGTTCGGCGTGAAGCCTCCGCTGGAGGAGATGAGGGATGAAGCATTAAGGAGGCTTAAGGGTTGAGCAGGGCCAGGGTTCACGGAGCAGTAAGCATTGTCAACGCGATGGCGAACGGTCTGGGCGCAGCCCTGGGAGTTGGGCTAAGGGTTGAGGCGAGATGCAGGCTTGTTGAGGAGCCCGTGTTCAGAGTACGCTCGGGAGAAAGGTTTCTCAAGCCTGGAAGCCTGCCTGAAAAGGTTTGCAGGCTAATACTTGGAGACCACGGCCTTCAGAAGGGCTGTGAAGTAAGCATCTACTCTGAAATACCCGCTAGGAAAGGCTTGAAGTCGAGCAGCGCCGTATCCTCGGCTGTAGCCCTCGCCTGCCTTAAAGAGGTTTCAGGCGGAGCCGGGCTGATGGAGGCAGCCAAGTACTCTGTTGAAGCAAGCATTCAGACAGGCGTTTCGGTGACAGGAGCCTTCGACGATGCTGCAGCATGCCTCCTCGGGGGACTGGTGGTTACGGATAATTTTGAGAGGAGGCTCCTCGCCAGGAGGCTGGTGGAGCATGATCTTAGGATCGTAATACTCATCCCCCCCGGCGGGATGCTCAGCGGGAGGGTTGACACAAGTCTCTTCAAGCCTGTTGAACCCTTGATGAGGCTCGCCCACAGGCTGGCTTTAAACGGGGAGGAATGGCTGGCGATGACTCTAAACGGGCTCGCTGTTTCAACAGCCCTCGGCTTAGATGTTAAGCCAGCCTTAGAGGCTTTGAAGAACGGTGCTGTCGCCGCCGGGGTTTCCGGCAAGGGGCCTGCCCTAGCCTCCGTAGTGAGGCCTCAGGATGTTGAAAGAGTCGGCAGAGCCCTTTCAAGGTTCGGCAGGGTTGTTGAAACAGGAGTGTGCAACGAGAATGCGAGCGTCGAGTAGAGTGTTGAAGATTAAGGGGGGCTGGGCTGGAAGAATCAGCTACACGGCTCCACCCTCGAAACCATACTCTCACAGGAGCCTCCTGATTTCCGCTGTTTCGAAAGGGGTTTCAAGCATAACCGGGCTATCCCTGTGCGACGATGTGGAGGCGACTCTGAGAGCGCTCAGCCTAACCGGCGTACGTGTTTCAAAACGGGGTGGTGAAACTCTTGTCGAAGGCGGCGGGCTCCGGAGCCCAAGCGGGGAGGTTGACTGCGGCGGCTCAGCCTCAACGCTGAGGATGCTGGCCCCCATCGTGGCTGCTAAGCCCTCCCACGCGGTCTACACGGGTGACGAGAGCCTTAGAAGAAGACCCGTTGACATGCTTGAGGAGGCGTTCGCCACGCTTGGTGTTGAAGCAGGCTCAGTCAACGGGAAGCCTCCTTTAACCGTCAGGAGCAGCGGCTTCAAGGCTAGTACTGTTCTCCTAGATGCTTCAGAGTCCAGCCAGCATGTTTCAGGCTTCCTTATTGCTGGAGCCAGTCTTGGAAGCGGCTTCACCCTTGTCTTGAAAAACAGGGTTCTAGTCTCAAAGCCATACGTGGACCTGACTCTCAGAATGCTCCGTATGCATGGCGTGGAAACCCGGGTGGGGGAAGGGTTTATAATGGTTGAGCCCGGGGAGCCTAAGCCTTTCAACCATACTGTTCCAGGCGACTATTCTCTTTCAGCAATACCCCTGGCGATGGCCGCGGTTTCAGGCGGCAAGATTAGGGTTCACGGGCTTGTGGACGAGCCTCAGCCTGATAGGGAGGTTGTTGAAACACTGAGGCGGATGGGGCTTAAAATAGAGTGGTCCGGCAATACGCTTATAGCTGAGAACACTGGCCTCTTGAAAGCATGCGTAGTGGACTGCTCGGGAAACCCGGACCTGGTTCCGGCTCTCGCGCTTGCCGCGACAGCCGCGGAGGGTGAGACTGTTCTGAAGAACGTTGGCAGGCTTGAAGCGAAAGAGTCGGCGAGGGCGACGCTCATCACCCGTGCCCTTTCAAAAATGGGTGTGAAAACGTTTTTCAACAACCGGGAGATTATTGTCGAAGGGCCGTGCAGGCTCAGGGGTGCAACCGTGGACGCTGGCGGAGACCACAGGATAGAGATGATGCTTATAGTGGCGGGGGCTGTGGCTGAGGGTGAGACAACAATTCTCAACGCGGGCTCCGTCTCAAAGTCTAACCCAGGGTTCTACGACTGGGTCTTGGAGACGGGGGTTGAGCTCAAATGGGTTTAAACACTCTAGGCAGGCTGGTCGTGTTCAGCTTCTTCGGCGAGAGCCACGGCAGGCTTGTTGGAACACTAATACAGGGCTTCCCAGCTGGCCTAAGGGTTGACGAGGACAGGGTTAGGCTCAGCCTCTCCCGCAGGAGGACTGGCTACGGCTCAACGGCGAGGGTTGAGGAGGATAGCTTCGAAATCCTCACCGGGGTTTTCAAAGGCTTCACAACAGGAGCCCCCCTGCTAATAGTGGTTTGGAACAAGGAGGCTGACCAGGGCTTCTACGAGAGGATTAGGAGCACGCCTAGGCCTAGCCACGTTGACTACCCCTACAGGGTTAGGTACGGCGGCTTCAACGACTACAGGGGAGGCGGCTTCTCCTCGGGAAGGTTCACCGCAGGCTGGGTTGCAGCGGGCTCGCTAGCAGCCCAGGTTCTAGAGAAAAAAGGGGTGAGAATATACGCGCACGTCACCAGGATAGGCAGGGTCTTCTACAAGGGTGAGCCGAGCGAGGAGGACTTGAAAAGGGTTTACGAGTCCCCGGTTAGGTGCGTCGACCCGGATGCTTCAAGAATGATGATGAGGGAGATTGACGATGCTTCTCGTGAAGGGGACAGTGTCGGCGGGGTTGTGGAGTGCAGGGTCTACGGCGTGCCCCCGGGAATCGGTGACCCGCTTGTCGAGGGGCTTGACGTTGAGCTAGCTAGAGCAGTAACGTCTATTCCAAGCGTTAAAGGGGTTGAGTTCGGCAGGGGTTTCGAAGCCTCCTGCATGAGGGGTAGCGTGTTCAACGATGAGCTGGCCCTCAGGAATGGGAGGGTTGAGGTCACGGGGGTTAGCGACGGGGGTGTTGTCGGCGGTGTTTCAACGGGGAGCGTGATAGTTTTCAGAGCAGCTGTTAAACCTGCTCCCTCCATAGGGAGGGTTCAGCGCACAGTAAACCTTGAAGAGATGAGGAGCGTCAACCTTGATCTCTCCGGGGGAAGGTTCGACGTCTGCATCGCTCCCAGGGCTGTCCCCGTGGTTGAGGCTGCTGCAGCAATGGTTCTCATCGACCACTATGCTAGAGCAGGCCTCGTCGGGAGGATTGTTAAGGATTGAGCCTTGAAGAACTGAGAAGGATGATCGACAGGGTTGACGAGAAGCTTGTTGACGCTATGGCTGAGAGGATCAGGATTGCGAGAATGATAGGCGGGGAGAAGAGGAGAAAGAGTATCCCGGTTGTCGACGAGAAGAGGGAGAGGGAGGTTTACAAGCATGTTGTTGAAAAGGCTTCTGCAAGAGGCTTAGACACTCGTCTGGTTGAAAAGGTTTTCAGCCTCCTTATTGACCACAGCAGGAGGATCCAGGGGTGTTTCAAAGTCGGCTACCTTGGGCCCAGAGGCTCCTTCACGATGGAGGCGGCTGAGAAATACTTCTCCGGCAAGCCGTATGCTCTCCAGCCCTACCCGACGATTAGAAGCGTGTTCAGAAGCGTTGAGGAGGCTGAGGTAGACTACGGGGTTGCGCCGGTTGAAAACAGTCTTGAAGGCCCTGTTTCCGAGACCCTGGACTGCCTAGCCTCCTCTAGACTCAGCATCGTGGGCGAGGAGGTTTTGAAAATAGCGTTCCACCTCTCATCCAGGGAGAGGAGGCTTGAAGACGTCAGGATTGTTTTCTCCAACCCCCACGCACTCGCGCAGGTCAGGCTTTTTCTAGACAGGGTTCTGCCCGACGCGCGGATAAGGGAGGTTTCAAGCACTTCAGCAGCCGCCTCCATGGCTGCTAAAACCAGGGGGGGTGCAGCAGTGTGCTCGGAGGCTGCTGCCAGAGAATACGGCTTAAGAATCCTGGCGAGGAATATTCATGATGAGCGGGAGAACTACACCCGGTTCCTCATCCTCTCGAGAGAAGCCTCCAAGAGGTTTAAGGGGGCTGCGAGAACAATGCTGATAATGATTCTTGAGCACAGGCCCGGCTCCCTCTACAGGGCTCTCGGAGTGTTCGCGAAGCATGGTCTAAACCTGACTAGGATAGAGTCTAGACCGGTCAGGGGCAAGCCCTGGGAATACATGTTTCTAGTCGAGTTTGAAGGCGCCTCCTGGAACCGGGGGGTGAGCGTGGCGCTGGAGAAGCTTAAGCGCAGGGCTGTGGAGATTAGGCTACTCGGCTCCTACAGGCCTGCTGAACACTAGGCTCCAAAGGATTCAATAAGCATGCGCGGCTCAGGCTTCACAGCCTGCTCCGGCTTAAAGGCCTTTCGACGCTAAGCATACATGATGTTTTTATATTCCTCCAGCCCCGTTTAAAGCCTGTGGAGGAGGACGGCCTGGAGAAGGTTATACTGGCCCTCTCGTACGGTAAGAGGAGGGCCCTGCTTATGAAGCTAGGGGAATCCGGGTCGATGAGCATTAAGGATCTTAAGAGGGAGCTGGGCCTGAGCACGGGCAGCCTCTACCATAATCTCCTCGCGCTCGGCGAGCTCGTTGAGCAGACCAGTGACAAGAAGTATGCTTTAAGCGAGCAGGGCAGGAGGGTCTACCTCGCTTTGAAATCAGGCCTACTGCCTCCAACGGCTTCAGGGGAGCTGCCCAGGGTTTTCGAAACCCTCGTCCCAGTATGGTTCTTCACCGGGATGCCGAGCAGGATTGCGGCGCCCATGGCTGCCCTAATAGTGTTAAGCCTCTCCGCCTCAAGCCTATACGCTAAGATGGGTCTAGCCCTACTGATCCCGGTTGCTAACGTAAGCTTCTCCTCGACGCTTGGAAGCGTCGCCCTAAGCCTCCTCCTCGCCTACCTCGTCCCCAGAACGGTTTTCCAGAAGAGGAGTGTTGAAACAGGCTTCCTAACAGCCCTACCGTTCTGCTTCCTACCCCAGCTCGTCTACGGCCTGATCCTGGCTGTCTCAAACCCGCCCAGCCTCGCAGCCGGGCTTATTCAAGTATTTTCAGGAGGGTTGAGCGCGCTCCTGCTTTCAGCAGCAATAGTATGCTGGTTTAAAGCGAGCCCCCAGGCTGCGATGGTAACCTCGTTCCTAATGCTCTACCTGGGGGCAGCCATCCAGCAATTCATGGTTTAAAACCCTGTTTTAAAGCCTACTGCTCCCTAAGCTTCTTAACATACTCGTGGAGGGGCTCCAGTATAACTATCCCCTCCAGCGGCTTAATCTCGTACACGTAGGGAGTCAAGTCAACCCTTGTCCACCTGAGCTTCCTAACCATAAGCGTCCTAAGATTCCTGTTCTCAATCGGTGTTATTGAGAGCTTTATTATCCCTGAGGAGAGGAACTCCTCCACCCCGAACCTGCTTAGGAGGCCGCTGCCAGTAGGGACCTCGCTGGTTATGATGGTTGTGCAGCCTAGAAACTTTTCCACGGCTGTGACGAAGCCCCTTATGAAGTCCCTCGTCCATGAAACGTCGACAACCTCTCCGACGAGCGGTGCAACAGGATCTATGACGAGCCTCTTAGCCCCTATCTCTGCAACATGCCTCTTAAGCTCCTTAACAATCTCCCTGACAACCTCAGCCATGAACTTCTCCCGGGTGACCTCTGCGAAGAAGGGCCTAGCGTCAAGTATCCTAAGCATGTTCCTCCTCATCGGCGTCTCAAGGTCCCAGCCGAGTGTCAAAGCTCCCTCGACAGTGCCCTCAACAGTCTCGTCGAAAGGAACGTAGACGCAGGGCTCCCCTATCTCAAGCCCCTTAAGAATAAACCTTAGGCTGAAAATAGTCTTACCCGTCCCGGTTTCACCCGCGACAAGATATGTTTTACCCCTCAGCAGGCCCCCGTCTATAATCTTGTCTAAACCAGCTATGCCCGTTGGGGTTCTCAAAGAGTATTCTTGAGCATGCTCCTCCTCAGCCTCCTCAACCGGGGGCGGGGGCGGATTCTCATCCTCCCTCCTCCTTACAAGCATGCCTCAGCCTACCGCGGGACCGTTTAAATGTCTTTTTAACGCATTTATAAGGACTTGCATCAGGCTGGAAAAGACTTGAGAACCGATGAGCGCGCTAGTGCGCGTTAGCATCGCTGCCTGCCGGTTTCCACATGCTGGCTAAGCGTGAAGAGGCTGGGAAAAAAGGATTATGGTTGACTCGCGTGTGCTACTTTGGAGGACGGCCTGTTTAAAAACTCGGCATGGCGTGAAACCTGTCTAAGTCTGAGCTTTTCAAAGCCTGTAAACGCGGTTTTCACCTGAGCCTCGCGGTGAACGATGAATGGGGAAAACCCTTCAAGCGGAGATACGTTATTCGTCGAAGAGGAGGCTCCAGTAGAAGCCGAGGTGGAGTTAACAGGCTAAAACTGCTTGAAAACAGTGTTCTACTCCACTAGAACTTTCTAAGCAACGTTACGCTAAGCTGGAACAAGAAACTCTTTTAAACAAGCCTAGTCGGGCTAAACCGAAGGTGAAACGGATTTGAATCACCTAAGTTTAAAGAAAACATGCTCGATCGCAGCAATACTCGCAATAATCCTGGTGGTTACGCCGCTAGCCGTAACGGCTCAACAAGCGTACCCGCCTGGAGAATGGAAGTTCCAAATAGTCGACAACTGGGGTAAACCGGTTTCCAGCGCGGTAGCATACCTCTACAACAGCACCGTGCCGGTAACTTGGAGCGACACATGGAGCTTTGAAAACTGGCCCCTTGTTAAATGGGGTGAGGCGGATAAAGACGGCTGGGTAACCATTCCTGAGCTGCCTGGAGACGCTTGGGACAGGGCGGCATCTGGCTACGAGATCAACTATACGCTAGTAATAAAGCTGAAAATAGACAACACTGCGACGCCAATAACGATTTTCAACGCCACCGTGCTGAGAATAGGCTATTCGGCTGGAAAAGCCGAGGCCATTGGGCTCTACACCCTCCTAAACACAACAACCATCCTTGGAACCCATCCAACTAAGACTTGGATAACGAGCCCCGCTAAGGTAAACTTCACGAAGACTGTTGGAGGAAAGCTTTACGGAGGCTACAGGGTTTGGCTATACTACGTTGCACTGCAACCCCTGGATGAGCTAGGGTTCCCGATAACAGGCGCGACGCTTGAGGTAAGGTATACTTCAGACTACAACGGCAAAACCTACATTGAGAACAAGCCTGTCAGCGCGTGGAAGAACAAGCTCTACGGAACATGGACAACCAACGGAACACTTGGGAGCGAGCTCGTCGTAGACCCCACATTCATATACCATGCTAACTACCAGGTTGGATGGGTAGTCCTAAGAATACCCATGATAAACAGCACCACTGCACCCGACTTAACATACAGGTCATCCCTGGTTAACAACCTGACTTTCATATGGAGGTTTAAGACCGGGACAGTCATAAACGTGACGAAATACACTGTTTTAGCCCCAATCGACTTCACTCCAACCTCCCCGTGGGGGCACCTTGCCGACGGGCCTGACCCCACGGTTGGAAGCTACTCCGACTACCTTGGCCCCCTGATGGTAAACTCAACGCACCAGGTTAACGCTACAGTCAGATGGGTCCCCATAGACCTGCTCGACTGCTATGGTAACGACTGGTTTACCATGAAGGCCGAGGTCTATGCTTTCGACACAGCCGACAAGAACCAGTATATGCTCGCAGGAGTAAGGGTTGCGCCAGGGACATTCGTATTAAGGTACCCTGTCCCAGTGTCGCCCTACGGGAACACAACGCTAACCCTGGGTGTTGAATGGTACTACAGCGTGGTCAACGTTTCGAAATGGGTAGTAGGATACACAGTATCGCCATACGCGATATACGATGAGCTTTCAGACAACCCGTGGAGCAAAAGCATATCTGGTATTCTCTTACCTCCCTTGTACTACGATGGTTTCACGCCTACAGAGATCAAGAACAACATGACTTGGGTCGACGTGAACTTCTGGAGCGCCGCAGAGCTTCCTCAGCAGCCAGCGGACTTCGCAGCCAAAATATGGCTCCCCTCGACAATAGCTTTCAGGAAGGCTGAGCCCTTAACAGTCTGGTGGAACGGTCATGGCGGCTTCGTAGTATTGCCGGACATGGAGTACTATGTTGGTCCCAATCATGCTGCCATTCAGGAGCTCGACCCATATGCTATCGCCACTGAAACTAAAGGGTTCTGGGGCTTCCACCGCCATATGTCCATGGGGTGGATGGCTTACGGCTTCAATGGAAACGGCTGGCTTCCGACGAGGGAAGTAGGATGGGTCGACTTCGAAGCATGGTATGAGGGTGTTAAAGTCTTGGACACCTACGCTGAAGGTAGTAGCCTAAAGCTGACCTGCTGTCCAGGTAATCCTCCCACAGATGATATGGAGCCATACACTGAGTGCCATTACAACTTCACGCTTAAGATCTACGAAATAGGCTTCCGCGTAGTCCTGGAGGCATGCGGGTTGAAGATGGATGCCCCAACCGGGGTGCCTTTCTTCTTCACGCACCCCAACCCAGAACTAGGACTTATAGGTCCTAAAGCCGTTACAGAGGGCAAGGTCGACATAGTTAAGGCTCCGACGGGCAACTACAGCAGCTTCGCAATAGTCTGGGAGATGAGCCTCCTGAGGCCCTACAAGATCCTCTACCTCCTGGACAACGGGACGACGATAGAGCTCAAGGAGCCCATTACCCTGACGGGTAACATGAGGAACATCCAGCTCTACTTCAAGCTCTGGAACCTGACCATAGACACTTGGAGCCAGGACCCGTTCAGAATCGTCAACGTCAACGTGACGCTGTTCTCGGTTAGCGACTTCGGCCTAGCCCCCGGGCTAGGTATAACGAAGAGGATGCTTGACATCATAACAGATCCGGAGAGTATTTACTACAAGTATGTCCTCCCGCCTGGCTGGACGGTCTTCAAGACTGAGACAGACCAGTACGGCTACCCGGTGGTATACTACCGGACCGACACCAAGACCAACTACTGGAATAACCACCCGTCCTGGACATACCTGCCTGAGAAGAATTACTGGATATGGGTGAATGTTCCAAGCGACGCGCAGAAGGCTATGAACTCCGGCTTCAGAGCGATAGATGCTAACGCGACGCTCTACTGGAGCGGAGACCCGTGGAACAAGCCGCTCTATCTCGACAAGTGCTACGGGAACGATAACCCGTACATTGTTAACACATACGTGTACAACCCGAAGATAGCGCTGAAGACGGCTTGCGGAGCACCATTAGTGTTCGACGAGACTATGAACTCCGCGCTGATACTTGCGGAGCCATGGGACAGCGGCAACCGGCTCTACTTCATGCAGCAGATAGATCCGACCGCGCTTGTGACGATGGGGACACCAGGAGGAGTCATAGCAGCACCCTACAACGCCTACCTAGTTAGGAAGAACGCTACTGACACCAGCGGCGTGGTTACGCTGAGCTCAGTCAACGCGACCAGTGTCTCCCCGCCCAACGACCCTGACCTCTACAACCCGACCACCGGATGGGTTGCTAAGAAATACCCGAACCAGAGCAGGTACCTGATAGGTGAGAGCGCCGGCACATGGCAGGTCACTGGAGTCGCCTCTCCAGTGAAGAAGACCACGCCGAAATACAGGCTCATGGTGTACTACAAGGGTATCCTAGTCTACAACGAGTCCACGGTTTTAAGCAACCCGTACGTGAGCAAGGAGCACAAGTTGACGACGTCAGTCTACCCGTACGTGTTCAGGGTTACGAACGACCCGCTTAAAGGCGGGACGATCTTCGGAATAGCCAACATAAAGGTGACAGTGTTCTGGGCAGGGCTGAACGTCACATGGTGGCCCACGAAACACCTGACCTACGAGACCGCGCCGATAGAGTTCTCGCTGCTGAACGCCAGCAAGCTCTACAAGGGCTTCAACATGAGCGTCGTGAAGAGGCTGTGGGGACCAGTGCAGTTGGTGTCGAGATACTTGGAGAACATACCGTACCAGCCTGTGCCGCCATACTTCAGCAGCATGATTGTCGTGGAGTCGGCGTTAACCGACTCCAACGGGAAGGCAACCTTCCTAATACCTGTCTGGAACTACAGTGTGACCTCGAAGATATACACGTGGCTGACTACCGACGGCTATGGCGATGGCGTTGGTCCGAACATACCTCAGCTGAATCAGTATGCAGGTGGGCCGAGGCACCCGTGGAACAAGACTGCAGGCCCGCTGGCGATAAACCTGATTACTGCTGGAGCAAACAGGACTGGAGCGCTCTTCGGAACACCTGTCTACGCGAACTTCACAACCGTGCCGGGAGTGACGAACAACATTCCTGACAAAGATGTTCCGAGGCTGGTTGGAGTGTTAACCGCCTCCGCATACGCCAGGTGGATACAGCACTCCATGAACGCAACAGGCCTGGTTAACCCTGCTACGAAGACCTGGGAGAACACTAGGGTCAAAATCACCTATGCTAACGGTGACTCCGTCTATAAGGACGGTGTCTCGCTCAACACGACCTACCGATCCGCCTACAAGGATAAGTGGTGGGCTGGAGTAGGAATGCTGGCTGGAGGAGCATTCCAGCACAGGACTCCTGACAGCGAGACTGGGACAACAGTCTCGCCGCCTCAGCCCACTGCGAACTGCTACGCTAAGGCCGAGGAGAGAGTCATAGCGAACGACATCGGCGTCGTCGTGAGGAACATTGTTAAGGTTGGGCTGCCGAACCAGAAGGTGACGATAACAAGGGACGCGATATACGTCGACGATACTAAGATCGCTGACAGCAAGGTGCTGATGGAAGACTGGACTCCTACGAAGCCAAACGCTGACCCGACTGACTACTACGTGCTATACCTGAGGTCGACGCCGAGCAACATACTCTGGGGCATCTACGACTTCACAGTCAAGACTGAGAACCTGACCAAGGGAATGACGAATACTCTGCTTAAGCTGAACGACCCGCAGTTCCTCGTCGAGAAGCTGGAAGGCGGAGAAGTAGACTGGACCTCGGGCATGGTCTACCTAGACTGGCCCGCGAGGCTCAGTGTAACGATACTTACTGAAGACGGAAGGCCTTTGGAGAAAGCATGGGTGTACATCATAGATGCTTACACGAGGGGCAACGTGACCGCCGCGATAACGGACAACTATGGTCATGCTGGAACACTCTTCGTCGGAGCTGGCAACGCTGCTGAACACTTGAAGATTGAGCCCGGAGACAGGGTTGACATAGGGTTCAACCTGCTAAGAGGATGGTACTATGTTGACGAGCACGAGAGGCTTACTGGAATAGCTGTCAATCCAGAGTGGGATATGAACGTCCAGCGTCCTGGGGAATGGCCGGAGGAACCGCCTCAGCCTACTGGAGCCGAATACATACAGTGCGGATACCAGTGGTATCCGGAGGGATACGGTTCATCGCCGAACGGTTTCGAGGAGTACGAGTGCATGAGGTTCTACGGGAAGTACTACGTCGTTGTCTACTATAAGCCTGCTGGCTGCAGCGAAGTCCAGGGACCAGTGTTCTCAGAGGTGGTGTTCGACAGCTATACTGACGAGCCTCAGCACCAGTACATATACCTAGGCATACATCCTGAGGCGCTTGCTCCAGTGTCTGAGTATAGTCCAAGCCAGGCGAAGACGTTCCGTGCTGCAGTAAGGGATCTTAGGATGAGCTTCACCGACTCCGCTGGCAGACCGTTGACTGGTGTGAGCGTGAAGGCTAAGCACCCAGTCTACGGCTGGGAGACTGAGCTTGGCAAGGCGATCAGTGTTGAGACGAATACTGCGACGCTTGAGAAGGTTCCTCTGAAGCCTGGGACAAGCTACTCCGTACAGGTTGAGTGGACAAGCAAGTACGGTACGAAGGCGACTGGAACCGCCTCAATCACCGAGGCAGAGACCTCAATATCACTACCCGTTTACGACGTCACCCTGAGGCTCCTGACGCCGAGGGGAACACCGCTGGTCGGTGTTCCAGTGAAGGTTGCCGGCGTAGATGTTGGAGCAACATCCGCAACCGGAGAGGTGATGGTGCCTCAGATACCGCCTGGATCATACAGTGTTGCAGCCTCATGGCTCGACACTGCTCTAAGCCTGCCCTCGCTCGTAGTATCCGCACCTGGATCCGTGACTCTGACGCCGACAAACCTGCACAGGCTCACTGTCAGGGTGATCGGTGCTCAGGGACAGGCCCTGGAGGGTGCTACGGTGAAGGTGACGAAAGGCGCTGTCGAGGTTACGAGGCTGACGGATAAGGATGGCAAGGCTGAGATAGAGCTTCCAGACGCAAGCTACAACATCGAGGTGACATACGGCCAGTTCGGAAAGACTGACTCAGTATCCATGACTGCTGACACTCTTAAGACCGTCAACCTAGACGTGTTCATAGAGTTCCTAGGCGTAGGCATGAGCATGGCCCAGTTCCTGCTGTTCATAGTGATGATCATAATCATCGTGATAGTGCTCGCCATCGTGATACACGAGTACCACATCTACAGGCGTAAGAGGCTTCCGCAGCTCTTCGGAGCACCGACAGGACCAAAGTAGGACACTCTAACCCTATTCCCCCTTTTTTCTTTCTTTTCTCCTTTTTTAAGCAGTCCGCCATATCTTTTTATCGCTGATTAATAGTCTAGAAACCTTTTTTAACAAGGCAGCGTTGAAACAACCGTCTTGAGTCAAGGAAGAACATGCCCGAGGTGCGGTGCAGCAGTAAGCGAAGACGACGATTTCTGCAGCCTGTGCGGCCTCCGCCTCCCGAAACCGGGTCCAGAGGAGGTTTTTGAAGAGGCTGTTGAAAGCAGGCGAGACTCGACTGAGGAGTATGTTCCTGAAAAGCCTCCTGTTAAAAAACCGGTGAAAACCATCGAGAAACCTGTTCAACGCAAGCCTGCCGCCGTTAAGCCCGCCCCTCCCAAGACGGTGGTTTTAAAGAAGTGTCCAAACTGCAACACCCCCGTCAGGGAGGACTTGAAGTTCTGCCCCAACTGCGGGTTCAACCTTGAGGTCGCGAGAATGAGGCTGAGGATGAAGCAGCAGGGCGTCAAGCAAACCTACTCTAGAAGGGAGTTCTTCAGCTTCGAAGGATACCAGCTTGAAGGAGTCCCCATGACTGCACTCATGCTCATAATATGGGCTGTCTGGAACTTCGGCGTCGCAGTGGTTTCCTCAATGGGCTTCATCCAGCCGCAGCTCCCCCCGCCGCTCTCAATAGTCCCGCCCGCCGTCTTCAACACGGTCATAGGAGTGCTCTCAATACTCTCAGCCATAGGCCTCCTAATGGTTATACGCCCACTCTTCTACATAGTGCTCGCCCTAGTGCTCCTCGAGATACCCGTGTCAATACTACAGATTATTTACGCTGCCTCACCACCCTCCACATCCCCATCGCCGATAGGTACACCGGTTTTCGAAAACTTCGCCGCCGGTCTCGTTGGGCTAGTAATAGTAGTGGGCTTAACAATCCAGCTTCTAAGGGTCCACAAGTATTTCACAGGGGTGAGCGTCTAGGTGAACAGGAAGGCGGCTGCAATAATCCTCCTACTGCTCTTCCTGACGAGCATGGTTGCAGGCGTTCTTCTAACCTTGTTCTAAATTCGGGTTGGAATCTCGCTACGGCTATGTGGCTCTGCGCTTCTCGAGCGTTTGAGCACGCGGCTTATACGTGTCTTTTCAGCAGTCTTTCTAGCTGCTCCCTTGAAAAACGTTTATAATGGTTAACGGGGATCGTTATATGTGGTTATGGTTAAGACGGCAATCGAAGTTGACGAGGATGTGTGGAGGCAGTTCAGCCTAATCGTACTCCGGGAAAAAGGTGTTCGGAGAAAGAATGAGGTTATTGTCGCGCGCGAGATACCGTCGCCCGAGTTGGCCCGGCCATGAATTACAGTTTCGAGTATTCTCCACCAGCCCCTTCTTTAAAGGTCAGGTTTACCAGGCCCTTCTCAGACCGTTAGCGCGCGCTATCGTTCTCCAGCCACTTTCAGAAGGCTGTGCAACACCTAATCATCTTATGGATTGAAGAGGATACAAGGATGCATAACCGGCTTAAGCTATGCTCTCAAATACCCGCTAGCTTCTCATCGGCACGAAGACTATTCTCCTGCTCAATTCACGGGGGACGTAGAGGGGCCTCACGGGCATTCCCTCAACCCTCCTCCGGAAGTATTCTGCAAACTCCTCCAGGCTCATCTCCTCAACACGGTCCTTCTCAAGAGTAGACTCCTCCCTCACCACGATCCTCAGGCTTCCACTCCTCTCCTCCCTCTCCCCATAGACTATTATGAAAGGTATCCAGCGGGTCTTAGCCTCAGCAACCCTTTTCGAAACAGTCAGGCTCCTGTCGTCAACACCGACCCTAGCACCCTCCTTCTCAAGCCTCTCAGCAACCCTAATGCTCTGCCCCAGGTGTCTCTCAACGTCAACAGGAATTATCCTAACCTGCTCCGGGGAGAGCCAGACCGGAAGCATCGGAGGCTTACCCTCCGAAACCCTGCCGGCAGCGTTCTCAAGCATCGCTGCAACAGCCCTCTCAACACTTCCGAACGACGAGGCATGGATAATAACGCCAACAGGCTTCTTAACGCCGTCAGCATCATAGTAGCAGATGTTGAACCTCTCCCCGTTCTTCACGTCCCACTGCACCGTCGAAATCTGAAGGTTCTCACCGTTCGGAAATATTGCTTGAAACTCGTTTTTGAAAGCATAGTAGTGAGTCATCTCCCTCATAAGCTTGAAGAAAGCCGGGACCCTCAGCGTCTCAACAATTCTTTTAAAAAGCCACCTGTACTTCTCATAATACTCCTCAACAACCTCAAAACCAAGAACCCAGCTTCCACCAGCAATAACATTATCCATAAGCCCCCCGAAAAGAACGCTCAGCCTCAAATACTCCTCAGAAGCCTGCTCCCCATCCCTGCAGAAAGCATGCATGTCCGTCATCCAGAAGTTCCTAACCCTCATAAGCCCAGTGAGCTCTCCCTTCTGCTCCCTCCTGAAGCATATCGCCTCCTCATAAACCTTGACAGGCATATTCCTATATGTGAAAACAGTTTTCTGGATGAACGGGAACGCGCCTGGGTCGCTGGCAAATCTTAAAACCAGCCCATCCTCAACCCTGTAATCCCTCTCGTGAAACTCGCCTTGAAGCTGCCTTATCGCCTCGACGTCAGTCCTGTAGAGAAGCGGGTTCTGCATCTTCATAGCCCCCCAGGGTAGGGCGATATTCTTGAACGCGTAGTCCATAATAAGGTCCTTCAAGAGAATCCCATTCGGGTACCATTTGAGGTTTCCAACATCGCTCTCCGGGCAGTAGTCAACGAGCTCGAGCTTCCTCATGTTGACTATGTGGCTAGGCTCTTCTCCTCTTCCAGCCTTCTCCTCAAGCTCGTTCTCCACGAATTGTTTAAGCATCATCCCCCTCCTGCTCTTTGAGAATGCTTCGCAGCTCCTCCAGTTCTCCCTTGTGACCTCGTACTCCATCCCATCCTCATCCATAACTATGAACCTGTGGAACTTCTCCTTCTTCTCAACGGGCTTCTCAACAATCCCTGGCTTAATGCTGCGCGAAAGCTCCGCCAAAGCATGCCCCTTGTTGACGAGGGTGAAGCTCTTATACCAGCCGAAGGGCGCTGCGTGTGTCTCAACCCCTTTTTCGAGCAGCCTGCTCCTGGTTTTCCTGAGGATGCCTATGGCTTCGCTCGCCCCAGCCAGTTCGCTCGAGAGATGGGCATAGGGATAGAGTGCTACGGACTCAGCCTTGACTTTAGAGAAAACGTCAAATATTTCTCGACTAGCCTGCTCCGCCACGCCATCCGGGTCCTTCACATCCTCTCGCTCAACAGTCGTGAAGACCACTAATACATTCTTGAACCTGCCGGACTTGTTTGAGTCGTCAAGCTCCTCAGCCCCCTCCACGGCCTTCTCCCTAGCGCTGTACTCGAATTCCTCGCAGTGAATAAGGAGTATTCTCAAGCCTTCATATTCCACCGGCCTCGTCTATAAAAACCTTCATTTCGGGCAACTAAAGCTTAAACCCATACATGTGTTTCTCATAGAGCCATATCTCTGTATACAGCTTCCCAAGCCTCCTACACTCCAGCTCCCGGGCCCTATCCTCCGATGGTATTAGCTCATACATCCATCCTTTTTTCGTGAAGGGATAGGAGGACAGTATGCAGTCCCGCTCCGCCTCAAGGAGTGCCCGTTCCACTTCCTCCACAGAAAGCCCCTTGCGTGTTAGAATCTCCTTCAGCTCATTCTCGGAGAGCTCCTCCACACCCTTCTCCATGAAGGCCTTCTCAACAAGACCCTCGAGCTTCTCGGTTCTTCGTTTTTCCTTTTCCCTTCTCTCAGACGGGATCCAAAGATAGGCCGACAGCGTCTTGTAGTCGAGGAGGATCAGTTTTTTCCTTTCAGCCTCACCAATTACATCTTCTGTATCATCGTAAGATATGCCTCTTTTCTTTAATTCTTCAAAGAGTTCTTTCTTAGTTATTACCTTCAACTTTCCACCCTTGAAAATTGAGCTGATCAACGAAGGGGCCTGTTGGATGGCCTCACGCCATTTCTTCATCACCTTGTCCTCATTTAAGTCTTCCGGGTACTCCATTCCTCCTCACCTCCTACGACGGCGCTTATCCCTTGGTAGCCCAAGCCCCTTAACGACTTCATCATAATCCTTTCTTCTAGTAACATCTATGCGCCAACTTACTCGATACTCGCCGTCTGTGGTAGCGTATATATCTTTGGGCTTGGGCTTTGGTCTCACGCTGCACACCTCCTCTAGCATGTCCATCTCTTCCTCTAAGAAAGGAGGTTCAGATCTCTTTATAGCTTCCCACAGTTCGGGATGCTCCCCTCGTATTTTCTTCTCCACATCTTCGCTGAGACAGACTTGGCGACGAGCATATCCCGTTGGATACTCTCCCTTTTCCTGTAAGATCCCATCAAGATATTCCTTGTCTTCATTTGAGAGCTCACCAATGTCGAGAGCCCGAGCCTGTGAATAACAGAGGTGATGTCTCTCAGGGTCCCAAGACCCTTCATCCATCATGGTTTGACGTAAGTAGACCCTTTTTATGTTTACGTTACCCTCTCTGACAACCTCCGGCACGTGATAGTTCTGCACAACCTTCTCGCCAACCGGCACGCCCATCTTCTTTAAGGTACTTACTATTGCATGGCTATGGTAGGATATCCTATTTCCCTCCTCACTCTTATGAGGCTCCACATCCCCGAAGACCCTCCTCATAGCCTCTTTTACCCTTTCCCTGTTCTCCTCGTTTTTATTGTAGTACGCAAACCAGTATCCCCTGAACTTTTTACTCTCATGAATAGTACCATCCTTCAGGGCAGCGGCGAGCAGGATGGCGCCCGCCTCGGAATCGAAATTGAAAGGCAAGCGAGGGTTGTTGATTGCGTATGGATTATATGGTTCACCAATTGCATATATGAAATGGTTCATCTCATAATGTGGTATCCCCACGATATCCAATAATGCCTTAAGCTTTCCAACGGTTATGGTATCTCTGCCCCCATACAGTAGCTCCCGTTGAGCAGGTCCACTCATGATGCCCTCCTTCTCTAACCCCATTGGACCCATTATATCCCTCACACTTTCTATAAGACTCGTCAGCTCGTCATGGTCAATGTACAGCATCACTTTGTCCGGCAGCTCATCCCAATCCACAGTCGACTTAACGTAGTGCTTCTCAAGCGCATCTATGAGGCTCTCCTCCCTCGGATTCTCGCTAAGCCTCTCATACCTCCTCTCGGCATTGTGTTCACTGCTGTACTGACCCATTCCCTAGGTTCCTCGAATCAGCTCCATTGAGCCGTCTTCCCTTACCAGCAGTATATCCGTAACGTCTGGGATGAAGCCGCTCTCCCTGTCCCCATGCGTCCGGGTTTGCCAAGACCCCAGCATAGCGATCCCCCGCTCAGGGTTGAAAAACGACTTGTGGTAATGCCCTATTATGCAAATCTCCTCCGGGGATTTCTCATCTAAGAGGGCTTTCGCTATTTCCTCTGGGCTGTCCGTTTTGCTAAAGCCTAATCCGTGGCCATGCTCGAACACGGCAACCCTGCCGTCTGCCAGCTTCACCTTCACCTCCTCCTTAGCAATAGCATAGAACGCCAGCAGGTTCTTTATCGCTAAGGCCCTTATCAGATTCGGCTTCAACAATTGGGGCCTGAGTGGTTTCCTGCTAAGCGACAGGTCCTGTAACGCGTCGAAAAGCCTTGTTTGGCTCGAGTCGGCACAGCCAAGTACCGGAATTACTTCAGCCTCCATCTCACTCAACCCCCTGAAGAAGCCTGCTACTTCCCATAGGGAGGGCTTCCCGTCAACTAGATCGAATGTGTCTCCGAGAAGGACCAGATAGGAAGGCTTGATTTCCCTGAGTCTCGAAAGACATTGCTCCCAGAGGGTTTGCGGCGTCCCGATATGAAGGTCTCCCACGACGGCCATCGTCCCCTTCTCCAATATGGCGTCAAACACGTTGATCACGCTTTCCCTCCTCCCCTCTACGAAGTTTTTGAATTGAACCAGGTTATGCTCAGCTATATCCTCTATGCTTCTCGAAACCTGATTGGGAGACTTGCCGAGACAGGCTTCGCAACCACACTCCATGACGCAGTTCTTTAAGTCAAGGCTCTCCATGCGATGGTATGCGACGAATTCCCTGGCTTTAAGCAGCCAGCTCATTCCGGCGAAGGAGGACTCGACATACCTCCTGTACAATAATGGGGGAAACGACTTCGGGCCCATAACCCCTATCACCAGCGGCTGCGCCCTCATCCTTATCATCTCTTCCAATGCCTTTCCGTAAAGGTCTCGAGCCAGTTCCTCATCATAGTGCAAAATATACTCGGTAGCGTGAAGCCCGATTCGCTTGAATCCCAGCTTCTTAAGCCACTGCGAATGGGTTTCCATCTCCCTTGGGTCGCTTCCCTTAAGAAGAGGTATTGTGGGAACCCCCTCCTCGACATACCTGATCGTAAACAGGGTGGCGGAAACAAGGTTAACCAGGTTCACCGCCTTTGGGAAGTCGATGTAAACCGGCATGTCCCAGCCGACGACGCCGTCGAAGCCTCCTTCCTTAATGAGCTCCAAGGTTGTTTTAAACGTCTCCTCGTTGAGGAGCTCATCCGGCATGATGGTGGACAGCAATATCTTCCCGTCGAAACCGAGGAATCTGTGAACACCTTCGCTCTTCGCCTTCTCAATGTTTTCATCCTTGGTGTTGAGAAAAGTAACGAGGATAGCTTTTACACCAAGCCTATCCCATCTCAGCCTTACCGGCTCCTCCAGCGGTATCTCAGGTATGGAGCGAGGCAGCTTCACAACAGGAGGCTCTAGGCTCCAAGACTCTAGAATGGAGCGAAGCTCATGAAGCTTATCAGCCTCCGGCGGCGAAAAGGATCTGGACTTCACACAGGCAGAAGCTAAAACGCAGGCTTCACAACCCATCGTTACCCCCCTTATCTTCAAGCCCCTGGAGATACATAAGTTGACTAGGCAATTGCTACTCCTTAGGGGGCTGCATCCTCCGCATAACTGGTATAGCTCGCATTCCCTACATGTCTTCCCGCATTTGCGAGCCACCCTCGTAATACTCACATCCACCGAACCTACTGAATCATATCATGTTAATATTTTAAAGGTTAAGGAAGTGAGGCTACAGTGTAGGAGGCTTGGGAAGCTGGATTTTCACAGGTGGATCTACAGGAGGCTTTCGCTGGGGCTTGAAGTATAGATGCTCAGAATCTTCGGGCTTTAACTTTCAGTTGTATCCCTTATGCTGCACTCATTTCGCATTGAAAACCTAAGGCTTCCACCTCATCCTCTCAACTTTATCAACGCTTCTCCTCGCCTTCTTAAACTCCTTGTAATGCGCCTCGCACAAGTATGCTCTCCTAGACTCGCCTCTGAGCCTGAGTCCCGCCTCGCTAGCCCTCTTGAACGCTATCGACCTGACCGCGTCAGCCTGGCATCCGGCTACGCTGCACTTAACACCCTTCTCCACCCTGCCCAAATCCAACAAACCCCTGTCAGCCGCTTATAAAAACATTAGGTTCTCAGACGACTGCTTGAACACCAGTCCTCTTAGAGGTCCAGAACTTCCAGGTCGCGTAAAGCCTTTGAAGCACAGTTATCTGGCCGAGCACAATCATAAGGATCATGGAGAACCATATCACTCCGTCTACTATAGGGTTTAGGAATGTTGCAGCCGCAATTATAAGTATCTTCTCAACCCTTTCAAGAACGCCGACCGAAGCGTCCTTCATACCGCCCGTGCTTTCAGCCCTCGCCCTAACGTAGCTCGAAGCAATTATGCTGAACATCGTCACGAAGGCCAGCGGCCAGTCCACATAGCCGCCGAGCACCGGGCCGAGAACATAGAAGAACTCAGTGTATCTATCCACGAGGGCGTCCAAGGTCCCGCCGAACCCGCTCGCCCTGTTGCTGAGCCTCGCGACAACCCCGTCCAGAACGTCGAAGAGCCCTGAGAAGAGTATTGCGACACCTGCGAAGAAGAGATGCCTGTAAGAGTAGAAAAAGGTTGCAACCACAGCTGACAGAAGCCCAAGTATGGTTAGCCCCATGGGGCTTATTACAGGGGAGAGGATTCTCCCAATCCTGGAGAAGAACTTCTCACTCTTTTTCCTCAGGCTCCCCAGAACCACCCTGCCCAGCCCCCTCCAGGAGTTGGAGCCTGCTCCTAAGGTACTCTATACCCTTCTCAAGCGTCTCCCTACCCTTATCAGTCTGCCTGTAATAGACTTTTCTAATATTTACTTTTCCGCTTCCGGTTTCGAGATGCTCCACTCTCTCCACAAGCCCCTCCCTCTCCATCTTGTATAGGACGACGTAGGCTGTTATCGTGGCTATGGGTATGTTGAAATCAGTCTTAAGCCTTCTAGCAATCTCATAGCCGTACATGGGTCCGTTTTTAAGCATTGTTAGTATGTATAGCCATAGGTTTTCCTTCGTGAGTTTTTCGACGAGTCTCTCGTATGCCATTTTTTATTCTGCCCCCAGTCTTTCTTCCCTGGATCTTACTTTCACTATTCCGGCGTGGACGGCGCAGGAGACGCAGTAGTATCTTGTGACGCTGACCCGGGGCAGGAAGGTTCCGGTTTTCTTTAGCTCTCTCGCGAGAACCGGGTCGACGTATGAGACTCTTTTAGTGGCTTTTATCGCCTTGTCTATGGGGATTCTGCTTCCGCAATTCGTACAGCTGACGTATTCGGACCTTCCCTTCCCGCCTTTCGACCGTCCCCTAGACTTTCTTTTCTTACCCATTTTTAACATTTTACACTTGTACAAGCCCCGTATTTAGCTTTTTCATGCCGCAATATTTTAAAAACCCTGGGAGGCTGGAACTACGGGCTTGACTGTTGAGAGAGGGGAAATAGGCTTAACAGTGGGTAAAAACGAGGATTTCGCTGAGTGGTACAGCCAGGTTGTTACGAAGTCTGGCTTGGCGGACTATGCTCCAGTGCATGGCTGCATAGTCTTCAGGGAGCTGGCCTACGCTGTTTGGGAAAGGGTGGTGAGTATTCTCGACTCGGAGTTTAAGAAGACGGGTGTCAGGAACGTTTACTTCCCCCTCCTGATTCCTGAGAGGCTTCTCAGGAAGGAGGCTGAACACTTCAAGGGCTTCACTGTTGAAGTAGCCTGGGTTACTCAGGGGGGTGACGAGCCTCTTTCAGAGAGGCTTGCGATAAGGCCGACTTCGGAGACGATAATGTACGAGATGTATGCTAAATGGATCAGGAGCTGGAGGGATCTTCCGCTTAAGCTTAACCAGTGGTGTAACATTGTAAGGTGGGAGATAAAGTCTACTAAGCCTTTTCTCAGGAACACTGAGTTTCTCTGGCAGGAGGGGCATACTGCGCACGCTACGAGGGAGGAGGCGCTGCAGCAGGCGCTGGAGATACTTGGGATATACAGGAGGTTTGTCGAAGAATACTTGGCGATACCTGTTTTAGACGGTGTTAAAACGGACTGGGAGAAGTTCGCCGGCGCGGAAGCCACTTTCACGATCGAGGCTTTAATGCCTGACGGTAGGGCTCTTCAAGCAGGAACCTCGCATTTCCTCGGCCAAAACTTTTCAAAGGCTTTCGAAATAACTTTCCTAGACCGGAGTGGTTCCACGAGCTATGTTTGGCAAACATCTTGGGGTGTTTCCACTAGGCTCATAGGCGCAGTAGTGATGGTGCATGGTGATGACAGGGGGCTTGTGCTACCGCCGCGGATAGCCCCAGTGCAGGTCGTCGTGATCCCGATATTCTACAGTGAGGAGGAGAAGACGATTGTTGTCTCCAAGTGTAGGGAGGTTGAGCAGAGGCTTTTGAAGAATGGTTTCTCAGCGCAGGCTGACCTCAGGGAGGACTACACGCCCGGCTGGAAGTATAACGATTGGGAGCTTAAAGGCGTCCCCGTGAGAATAGAGATCGGCCCGAGGGATGTTAGGGAGAGCATGCTGACTGTCTTCAGGAGGGATGAGTTTAAACGGGTTAGGATACCTGACGGCAGCCTTGAAGAAGAAACCGGGAGGCTTCTCGAGGATATTCAGAGAAACATGTATGAGAAGGCTAGGAGGATGATGATGGAGAAAACAGGCAGGGCTGAGACGATGAGCGAGCTCTCGGAAATGGTTTCCAGAGGGATGATGGTTAAAGCATGCTGGTGCGGCTCGAAAGAGTGCGACGAGGCTGTTAAGAGTGAGACGGGGGCGTCGATAAGGCTGATCCCGTTCCAGGAGGAGCCGGTGTTCTCGGGGTGTGTTAAATGCGGTAGGCCTGCTTCAAAAGTAGTCTACTTCGCGAAATCATACTGATGGGAAATGGTTTTAATAGCTGGCGTCGACGAGGCTGGAAGGGGGTGTGTGATAGGCCCGCTTGTTATAGCTGCAGTAGGCGTTGAGGAGAAGAGTGTTCCAAGGCTTGTTGAAGCAGGCGTTAAAGACTCTAAGAGGCTCAGCCCGCGGAGAAGGGTTCAGGTTGCTTCAAGCATAAGGAGGATAGCTAGGGTTGTTGAAACCAGGAGGGTGAGCGCCAGCCGCATAGACAGTCTCAGGGCTAAGGGCGTGAGCCTGAACGAGATTGAGGCCATGCTTATAGGAAGCATTCTGAGCAAGCATCGCCGGGGAGTGTTCTACGTGGACTCCGTGGACAGGGATTGTGAAAGGTTCAGAATGAT
>Ga0315298_1000949_pt1 | contig 55049 bp, 31 predicted proteins | sample WHS_1_MG_FD_203077 | JGI IMG/M metagenome (GOLD analysis project Ga0315298, IMG submission 203077) | Extremophilic microbial mat communities from Washburn Hot Springs, YNP, Wyoming, USA - WHS_1_MG | ecosystem: Environmental > Aquatic > Thermal springs > Hot (42-90C) | place: USA: Wyoming... | reverse complement strand
GCCGCAAGTACCGATGGCACTTTTTAATCCGCCGTCTCACGACGGCGGCTACAATAACGGCGGTTATTGCATTCCGGCGCGCGGCCATCTTGGGCGCAGCAGCTCCTGCGACCGGAACGGTCGCGCGCCGGTGCAGATTTGGCGCGCGGCCATCTTGGCCGCAGTGACCGTCGGTTACTAGGACTGGTTTGAGGTCTTTTTGGGGGTGTGGAAGTGGCAGACCAGTGGGAACGGTGATGTAGCGGTGTTAAGCGTGGTGTATTTCTGCGGGCGTGGACGCGCGCGCGCCTTTGGCAAGGTTTGTCGCGCGCCTGCCAACTTGGCAAATGGTAATGGCACAGAGGCATGCGGCCATGCGTCTCTACCGACTCTGTAGCCGCGCCCGTAAGGGCGCGGACGGTAGGATTCCGGCCGAGACGCCGGGTCAGCACGAGCTACACCGGCGCGCAGTGGACTGCGCGCCCTACCTTACTCTCTACGCCTCTGCTGTGAAGGATTGGAGAAGAAGTTTTTGGAGCGCGGTGCTCCAGCACCGCTTTCGGCTCGATTGATTGACGACTTCGGCGTCTTCCAAAGTTTGGTATAGCCCGAGCCCGGAACAGCAGCCGGTTTGGATAAAGCCTTACCCTCGAACACACGGCGCCCCTGCTGTGCTCCAGATGGTCGCGCGCCGTAGCCGCGCTCGTAAGAGCGCGGAAAAACATAGATGCAAACCTCGAAGCCGGGTCTGCATGACTCACGCCGGCGTGCACTGGACTGCGTGCCCTGCTTAACTTTGTGTCTGTATCTTTGCGGTGTAGCCGGGGCCACAAGAAGACCGATGCGCATGGCAACATGTTCTGCCGCGTGCAATTCCGTTGTCAGCATCGGTCAAATGACCCAACTGCAAGTCTGTACAGTCAATTTGGATTGTGCGCGATGATCTGTTGTCCTTATGGGGGACTATGGAATGATTTTGGGCGGTCTGTTTTGCCCATCGTTGGCACGGTGGGTTATCATCTGGCGCACTGTCGGGCTTGGTGTTGGGATTGATGTTTTTGGGACGAGGCACGTTGGGAAAACCCCTTGCGAGTTTGGCCAGCAGGGCGGGGTGCGATACAGCAGACTCGGAAGTCTGCGCTAGGGTTGTTCAGCATCCTGTTTTGCAGGTGAAACCTCATGTTCGGCCGATCGCCAGCGATCAAACTGTTTGTTCCAGTTTGTGCGGCGCGAGTTTGTACTGCAGAGCGGGATGCGATATGCCAGAGTAGGAATCTGCAATAGATAAAACGTGTGAAATATCCGGGTTGGATGACTCGGTGGGCTGCGGTTGATGGAAGCCGCTCGTTTTCTCGAAGGCGGCTGGCGGCGCAGCGGCTCGCCCAACATTACAGTTCGTATTAGTCGGCATCAGGAGAATGGTAAAGAGGGATCAGGAGCGCGCAAGTGTTGGGCAAACATTACAGTTGGTATGAGAGCGGGCTTGGCTCGTCCTGATAAGGACCAATCAGTTGGCATGCCAAAACGGTGCGAGCAAGTTATTCGAGCCGGTCGCCCGGAGATAGTTTGTGTCCGGCGATAAACTCTTGTGCGGTCATGCGGCGTCGGTCTTGCGGTTGAAGTTCCAAAATGCGGAGGCTGTCTTTGCCGCAGGCGACGTGTATGCCGGTCTTATCCGCGCGCAGGATCTCGCCGGGTGAACCGGTTGTGCCGGGAACGATCTCAGCTCGCCAAATCTTGAGAAGTACCGGCCGTGTCGTGCCTGGCAAATACGTGAACGCACCCGGCCACGGGACAAATGCGCGAACCTGATTCCAAATTGCGCGTGCGGGCTGTGCCCAATCAATTTTAGCGTGTTCCTTTTGAATTTTTGGTGCGTACGTTGCGCCTTCCTTTGGCTGTGGCCGCGGCTGGATTTTACCGGCAACGTAATCTGGTATAACCTGCACGAGCAGTTCAGCTCCAAGCTTGGCGAGCCGATCATGCAATGTTAGTGCGTTATCGTGCGGGTAAATTGGTGTGGTTACTTGTGCGATAATGTCGCCTGTGTCAAGCCCGGCATCAATTTTCATAATTGTCACCCCTGTCTCAGTTTCGTCGTTGAGGATAGCCCATTGGATCGGGGCTGCGCCGCGGTATTTAGGCAAAAGCGACGCATGCACATTTATGCAACCGAATCGAGGTATCTGCAGTATCGTCTCCGGCAGTATCTGGCCATATGCAGCCACAACGACTAGGTCAGGTTCCAACGCTTTAAGTGCGGTGATAAACTCCGTGTTACGCGCTTTCTCGGGTTGAAGCACAGTCAGGCCATGTTCAAGTGCGAGTTGTTTGACCGGGCCGGGTTGAACGGAGAGATTTCGGCCTTTGGGTTTGTCAGGCTGCGTTACAACTGCAACAAGTTTGAATTGTGGCCCGGCGAGCAATGCAGCAAGGCTCGGGCAGGCTAATTCGGCTGTCCCCATGAATACGATTCGCAACGGTTGCATCGCTGAAGAAGTCAACCGCAAATCCGGCATTTGCGAAAGCCATAAAATTCTCGAACCTGGTATCCCCTTTGGGCTGGGGAACGGCACGCATGGGTGAACCTGAAGCATGCGCGCGCGCATCTGGCCTGTGGCAGGTTAACACTTGAGTTTGTGTTTGGGACGGTGGTAGGGTGAGCTTCGTTCAGCACGACAGGTTTTGAACACGGTTCGTACTGAAAGCGAGGTTGTTGTATGCCAGAGGTGAATTTACCCGGCCGCGCAAATGTTTTAGGTGTTGGCGTGCATGCGCTCAACATGCGGCTTGCGGTACAAGCTGTAGCAGATGCGCTTGCGCGCAGGCAGAAAGGATATGTGTGCGTGACCGGTGTACACGGAGTGATGGAAGCGCAGCAAGACCCAGAGTTTCGCGCCATATTAAACCGTGCATTTCTCAACACGCCGGACGGCATGCCGACCGTGTGGGTGGGCCGGTGTCAGGGTTTTCGGCACATGGACAGGGTTTATGGGCCGGACCTGATGCAGGCTGTATGCGATTTTACACGACAAACCGGTTACACGCATTTCTTGTACGGCGGCGCAGCAGGTGTAGCTGAACTGCTCAAGCGCCGGTTGGAAGAGAAATTTCCCGGCATAAAAATTATTGGCACATACACCCCACCGTTTAGACCGTTAACGCCGGCTGAAGAAAACCAGTTGACAGCGCTGGTCAACGGGTTGAGGCCGGACATAGTATGGGTTGGACTTAGCACACCAAAACAAGAGAGGTTCATGGCAACGCACCTGGACAGGTTTGATGTGACTCTGATGTTTGGTGTAGGTGCAGCATTTGACTTTCTAGCCGGGCGTGTGCCGCAGGCACCGCGTTGGATGCAGCGTGCTGGCCTGGAATGGTTGTTCAGGCTTTGTTGTGAACCGCGTCGGTTATGGCGCCGTTACCTGCGCAACAACCCACTTTTTGCCCTGTACATTTTTTGCCAACTGACCGGGTTGCGAAAGTACAAGTTGGAATAGCGCCGGCCGAGTTTTTTGCAACTCATTCAAGTCCACCCGACCCAGCTATTTTTGCCTTTTTAGCGTATTAGGGTTTTGAATTATGGTTGCCGCACACCGAATTAAGTGCTAGAGATTTCAACCGGACTTGAACTCGGTCTAATGGAGTTGTGGAAGCTGCGAATCCTAACAATGCAGTCAGTATGCCTGCCGTAAAGCGAAATGGCATACGCGCGGTAACAGGTGAGATTGCCCGGTGCTTACGGCAGTTACCGGACAAGGGACTGTTCCTGACGTTGGTTGTTGTATGGTTTGCCCTGTTTCATTTCCTTGGCAACTCGACCTTCGGGTACATACCCACAGCTTCAGTGTTCCACTGGATGTTCAATGCGTACGTGTCGAGTCCGGCAGTTGTCGGTGAACGGCCATCGCCGTTGGAGTCCCCGTTACTCTGGCTGGAACGCGTTAGCGAAGGTGTGTCGAGCTCAGACGATGGGCATGGTTTACTGATGCCGTTGGTTGTTCTTGTGTTGTTTTACCTGAAACGCGACAGGCTGTTGAAATCTGTTACGGGGACATGGTGGCCGGCGTTGATTTTTGTAGCAGGCGCATTGGTGCTGCACATTTTAGGTTACCTGATCCAGCAGACGCGGATCTCGATTATTGCAATGTTCATCGGCTTGTACGGTCTGATGGGGCTTGTGTGGGGCAGGGGATGGTTGCGTGAAAGTTTTTTCCCGTTTGTATTATTTGCGTTTTGTGTGCCATTAGGCTCGTTGGCTGGGCCGATCAGTTTCCCGCTGCGGATTCTCGTAACGAAAATCGTAACGGCACTGTCGCAGTTGTTGCTTGGCATAGACGTGATCCGCGACGGGACGCGCATCTTCACGCCTGACCGCACATTTGAATACGAGATTGCACCGGCGTGCAGCGGGATCCGTAGCCTGATAGCAATTTTTGCTATCTCGACCATCTACGCCTTCGTCGGGTTCAGGAAAAGTTGGAAACGGCTGTTGATAATTGCTTCGACTGTACCGCTTGCGGTGTTTGGGAACGTGTTTCGCATGATGACGATTGTTTTTGCTGCTGAAGCGTTTGGGCAGGAATGGGGCAATTACGTACACTATGGTGGCCCATTCGGCATACTGAGCCTGTTGCCATACGTGCCGGCTATTGCAGGTTTGCTGTTATTGGGTTATTTGTTAAGGGAGCCAGGGACAACAGGATCGCAAGCTGAGCAAGGAGCTACCCTGTGAAGAATCAGAAGCTAATTGTTTTGATTGTTGTGGTTGTGCTCACGGGCGCATCAGCCGCGTTGCTTGGCCGGCTAAAGGCAGCCCAAAAGCTCGGTTCACCCGGTGTCACAACCGCGCCGATTCAAGGTGAGAGTCTGCGTGTAATTGTGCGGTTGCCCGAGAAAGTGCTCGATTTCGAGTCCGAAGAGGTTGAACAACTCCCGATTGTCACCAACACATTGCCGAGAGATACAAGCTACGGTCAGCGCCTGTACCAAGCACCAGACGGGTTCAAATTGTTGTTGAACGTAGTTTTGATGGGGCTTGACCGGACGAGCCTTCACAAGCCTGAGTTTTGTCTTGTTGGGGCCGGGTGGCGGATAGATACATCTGAGCGGTTAACCATCCCAATCGCAAAGCCGCATCCGTACATATTGCCAGTGACACGCAAACTGCTGACCCGACATGACAACGTCGGCGGTCAACTTCTGACACGGCGCGGTGTGTTTGTTTACTGGTACGTGGCTGACGGCGCGGTCAGCGGTGACGCAACCGGTATCGAGCGGATGTGGTGGACAGCTAGGGAACTGTTGCGCACAGGCGTGTTGCAGAGGTGGGCGTATGTGACCTGTTTCGCGGTATGCGCGCCCGGTGAAGAAGAAGCGGTTTACAAACGGATGTGCGAGTTCATTGCCGCTGCAGTCCCGGAATTTCAACTTGCGACAGGTACACCGCTCGAAGCGAAAACATCCGCGCCTGTGGCTCGACAATGAAGTTTTTAGCATGATCCGGCCTGTGAACCTTGGTTTGCGCTGTTTCGGTTTGGGAACCGCCCGAGTGGTTTTGCACGGGAAATACAGCGTGTTTGTGTGTTGATTTATGCTGAGTCGTACACGCCAGATTCGTGTGCAATTACATCAGTTGCTTGACGCGTGTCTGTTCGCGTTTGCGTTCAGTTTGGCGTATTTGCTAAGGGCCGACGCGCTTGTGATGGAGGTATTAGGCCTGAACCCGCCTTCGCCGTTTAGCGATTATGTGTGGTTGTATCTTGTGTTGATCCCGGCTGCGCCGTTGTTGCTTGAAGCGAACGGTTTCTATGACCGCCCGCTTATCGGCCCGCGCAAGGGAATTATCTGGCCGCTTTTCAAAGGATGCGCATTGACAACTGTGATGTTGATCTTGGCGGTGTATTTCCTACGACTAAGCTTGGCAAGGTCGGTCATCATCTGGTTCGGCTTTATCAGTTTCGGCCTTGTGTTGTTGAAAGAAGAAGCGTTGCGATTGCTTTACCGGACGAAGTTCACTCAGGTACAACTGAAACGACCGTTCCTGGTTGCGGGCACAGCCGATGGACTCGACCGGCTGCGCGCGCATTTGCAAGCGCGCCCGCCGGAAGAAATCGAAATTGTGGCAGAGTTAAACCTGGACGAAAAATCGGTTGGTGACCTCGTCAACTTGATGCACGAACATTCTGCAGCGGGGGTTATTATTGCCACACGGAGTGGCAACCTGCAACTTGCCGAGGCAGTAATTCAGGCCTGTGAAACTGAGGGTGTGGAAGCATGGCTGATGATGGATTTTCTGAATGCGCAGATATCGCGTCCGAGCTTCGACAGCTTTTACGGACGGCCTGTCATTGTATTTCGCTCGACGCCCGAACCGTCCTGGCAGAGCGTGGCGAAGCAGGTTATTGACTTTTTGGGAGCAGCGGTGCTGTTAATCCTCCTATTGCCGGTGTTTGCGATTATTGCGTTGCTGATCAAGCTAACATCTCCCGGGCCGGTTCTGTTCCGACAACTGCGCTGCGGCATTAACGGCAAACCGTTTACAATGTACAAGTTCCGCACCATGGTCACCGATGCCGAACAACGCAAACAGGAGCTTGCCGTGTTTAATGAAATGTCAGGGCCGGTTTTCAAGATGACAAATGACCCACGCGTCATTCCTGTGGGGCGGTTTTTACGCAAGTACAGCCTCGACGAGCTGCCCCAGCTTTACAACGTGTTACGTGGTGAAATGAGCCTTGTTGGACCGCGGCCGTTGCCGGTTGCGGAGGTCAAATGTTTCGATGAACTATCGCACCGGCGTCGGCTCAGTGTTAAACCGGGTCTGACATGTCTGTGGCAGATCAAAGGCAGGAACAAGGTTGCAGATTTCAAGGAATGGGTCCGGCTCGACCTCGAATACATTGACAACTGGTCGTTGTGGCTCGACCTAAAAATCCTTCTTCAGACCGTCCCGGCTGTGCTCCGGGCAGAAGGTGCAAAATAACGGTCAACACCACCACTGAAGCACCGGATCAAGTCGCGATTCTCTACAATGAAAAGCAACTCTCGCATCAGGGGCGGGCGAAATAAATCCAAACGTACCGGGACAAATCAGCCCGTATCGGTTGTAACCGGTGCAGCAGGTTTTTTGGGATCGCACCTGGTTGACCTGCTGATTGCGCGCGGGCACAGGGTGATCGGAATTGACAACCTTGTGACCGGTACAACCGACAACATTGCGCATCTTTACGGCAACCCGAATTTCAGGTTCATAAAACAAGACGTAACGGAGTTCATTTACCTGGCGGAGCCGGTTGACTACGTGTGGCATTTTGCATCACCAGCAAGCCCAGTTGATTATCTTGAGCTGCCGATCCAAACGCTCAAAGTAGGTTCACTCGGCACGCACAAGGCACTTGGCCTGGCAAAACACAAGGGGGCACGGTTCTTGCTCGCGTCCACATCGGAAGTTTACGGTGATCCGCTGGTGCACCCGCAAAGCGAAGATTACTGGGGCAACGTTAACCCGGTCGGTCCGCGCGGTTGTTACGATGAAGCCAAACGATTCGCTGAAGCGCTTGTAATGGCGTATCATCGTGAACACGGCATACCGACTCGAATAGCCCGCATCTTCAACACGTACGGGCCGCGCATGCGCATGAACGACGGTCGTGTGGTACCGGCTTTTATCAGCCAGGCACTTAAAAATGAGCCGATCACGGTGTTCGGTGACGGGCGCCAAACGCGCAGTTTCTGTTACTACACCGACCTCATAGACGGTATTTACCGGTTGATGATGAGCGATATTGCCGAGCCAGTTAACATTGGCAACCCAAGCGAAATCACGATTTTGGATTTTGCCAAGGAAGTGATTCGTGTAACCGGATCGCGCAGTCGGATAGTTTTCAAGCCGTTGCCAAAAGACGATCCGAAACAACGTCAACCCGATATCACACGTGCCAGGAAGTATTTGGGTTGGACACCGAAAGTCGGTTTGACCGAAGGATTGCAAAGGACAGTCGAGTATTTCAGAGGCCGGGTCTGAAAAACCGGTGTGTGCCGCGATGAGATTACAAATGCAGATCGGCTGCTGTGGATGCGAGTTTTGTGGCTCGCGCGGATTGATTTGCGCACCGGCAACGGCAAAAGACCGCGTCGCGCACCGCTTGTTACGTTTTGCGCCAGTTGCTGTGGAAGACCGGAAAAAATTTTTTTCTGCTTTGTTATTGACCGGAGCACTGGTTATTGGAGATATAGTAGGCTGTCAGTAGTACAGAGTAGTTTGTTGTTGTATTCCGATGGCCAGACGCTTAAGCCGTAACGGTAACGGGCGGCGCCCAAACAGCGCCACCAAGTACGATGCACATCATCAAGTGTTGGAACAGACATACGGTGCACTTGCCGAGCTGCGCCGGCAGTTGTCTGATTCACAAACCGCAATTGCGGAACGCGAGCAGTTGCTCACAAATTTTGCAGCCTGCACAGACCCGCAGCGCGCATGGTTACTGTTGGAAGATTACTTTGAGAAACTCTCACTTTCACGACGCGATTTTCCCGACACGGATTGGTGGCAACGGATGGTCGCCGTCCAGGGCAAAGCGCGGCTCGAGCAACTGGCGTTTTTGTTCCTGCGCGCGAAACGGCCGTTGCCAAACGAGCTTGCCAAATACGCCAGCGAGGACAGGTTTGTCCAGGCACTCAAAGCTGAACGGCAGGACCATGCGATACAGCTTCTTGAGCAGTGGCTTTTACCGCCAACACCAACGCACCTGGATGCACCTCGCGCGGCGCTGCGTGTGGTGTGCAACCCCGCGCCGGACAAAGCAATACCCGGCCTGTACAAGTTGGCTGTTACATTTTTGATTGAACGACCTCGCGTAGGCGAAAAACAAAAAAGCATCCAGGACCTGGCCGAGCTGACCCGGCGCGCAACGCACGAGGAAGAGCTTTTCCCACCACCGGATTGGGAATTTATCCGGTGGCTAACCGAGACGCACACCGCCAGACACGACAACGACACCACATTGTTGCTTTCTGATCTGGAGCTATTGCAATGGCTTGCGCAGTGGGGCAATTCAGGACGGCTCGAATTCCAAGACGGCAGTGGCACAATCGCGTTCAACGGGCAGATTGCTGAGCTTGTGCCACACATCGAAAAGCACGACGGCGAGCTGCAATTTCTGCATCAGTTGGCCCTGCCAAACGGCGAACGCCACCCGGTTACAACTGTCCGGTTCTTCGGGCAACGCCCGCCGTTGGTGTTGGTCAAGAACACGTTTTATTTGTTGCGTAACCCACCTCCGGCAGCGTTGCTCGATTACTGGGCAACCAACCCGGCCGTGCCGGTACGCAAGCTTAACCACAGGCTGCTTTTGCATCTGCGTCGGGCGCAACCGGCCAGCGGCTTTGATTGGGACCAGTTATGCGTTGTGCACAGGGCAAAACCGCAATTTGTGTTCGAGTTGCTCGACGAAACAATCCAGCTACGGCTCGTTGCACGCAGCGAACGCGACAAAAGCCTCTGGGTGTGGACGGGGCACGAATGGCAGCCCGAACAACAATCCACCAAGCGTGCGCATGACAAACCTGAGATTCTCGATGACCCGCGTCTTGAGCCTGCAACAGCGTGGTTGCGCAAGCTTGATTGGTTCACGCCCGAGCCGGGTTTGTGGGTGGGAGATGCAACAGAAGGTTTTTTGACCGCGCTTGCAATGGCATGGGCTGACCGACCGGCTCAGGCAGATTACCTGGGCAACCCAGCTTTCCACAGGCTGTTTTTGAACCCACGCAGACTCAAGCCGCGTGTGTTGATCAAAGGCAGTGGCATTGACTGGCTCTCGGTTTGCGCCGAGTGGGAAGAGGAAGGGCTCAAGCTTACCAAGGCCGATCTCGAACGGCTCGCCACTGCAACAGGTCGTTATGTCAAGCTCCCAAATGCGGGCTGGGTCGAGCTTGATGCCGCGGCGGTGCAGGCTGCGCATGAAGTAATGGCCGACCTTGGCGTTGACGGTCTTATTCCTGTCCCGCAGAAAATCGGTCTCGAGCGAGCCGCGCACATGGACGAAGAAGGCCTGGCGCGCTTTGCGCAAACACCCGAAGCACGTGCATTACGCGAACGGCTCAAAAACTTCCGTGCCATTCCGCAGGTCAAGCTGCCGACAACTGTCAAAGCCAAGTTGCGCCCATACCAGAAAGACGGGTTCGATTTCCTGTGTCATCTGACCGAGCGCAAGTTGGGTGGTATCCTGGCGGACGATATGGGTCTTGGGAAAACCGTGCAGACACTTGCATGGCTAGCCTGGCTCAAAGAACGGCACAAGAAAGACCCTAAACCGGCCCTTGTGATATGCCCGGCGTCAGTGCTTCAAAACTGGCGCCGTGAAGCCGAGCGGTTTGTGCCTGACCTGAAGGTGTTGGTGTTGCAAAGCGGCGCGGAGCGGCACAACCTGCGCGGTCAAATACCCGAGAACGATTTGATCGTGACCAATTACGCGCTGTTACGGCGCGACCTGGAAGAGCTGCAGAAATTCGAGTTTCGTGCAGTGATCTTGGACGAGGCACAGTTCATCAAAAATCCCGAAGCACAGGTCACACAGGCTGTCAAAGAGCTTAAGTGCGAGCATCGGCTTGCACTGACCGGCACGCCGCTTGAGAACCGGTTGCTTGACCTCTGGAGCATAGTTGACTTCATTCAGCCGGGGTACCTTGGCGACCAGGAGTATTTCCTGCAGACATACGATCCACGCGGTGAAGCCGATGACGGTGCAGTGCGAATTGCCCGGCGCAAACTCGCCGCAAAAATCAGGCCGTTGATCCTGCGCAGACTCAAAACACAGGTTGCAAAAGACCTGCCAGACCGCATCGAACAACGGCGTGATTGCGAATTGCACGACGAACAACGGAAACTTTACCTGGCCGAGTTGCGCCGGTCACGTGACGAGGTCATGAAAGCCGTTCAGCAGAAAGGCGTCAACCGCAGCAAACTGCAGGTATTGGCTGCACTCACGCGGCTGCGGCAAATTTGCTGTCATCCACGGCTTGTCGGGAACGATTCGCCCAGTGGCAAGACAGACACGTTGTTCGAGCTGCTGGACACGTTGCTTGCCGAAGGCCAAAAAGTGCTCGTGTTCAGTCAGTTTGTGCAAATGCTCGAGCTGTTGCAGGCCGAGTGTGCACAACGCCAGATCAAAACACACATTTTAACAGGCCAGACCAAACATCGGCTGGACGTTGTCAATGCGTTTCAAAACGATCCTGACCCGTGCGTGTTTCTGTTGAGCCTGCGCGCGGCTGGTACAGGACTAAACCTGACGGCTGCAAGTTATGTTGTGTTGTACGATCCGTGGTGGAACCCCGCAGTCGAGGCGCAGGCAATTGATCGTACCCATCGGATCGGCCAGACGCATACCGTCAACGCATATCGGTTGATCGCGCCAAACACTGTCGAAGAGAAAATTTGGGAGTTGCAGCAAAACAAAGCACAAACAATTGCTGATGTGCTCGGTGAGGAAGGCTTCGCACGCAGCCTCACCGCAAGCGACATCGAGTACCTGTTTGCCGAGGATTGAGTCGGGTGGAGCCGCGGCAAATCGTTAAATTGTTGGATCATTGAACAGTTGAACCGTTGAACCGCTGAACCGTTAAAACGAGTAAGTGAAACCTGTCTGTTCGCCGTAGTCGCGCCTACCCAATTAAACCTAGATTTTGCTTTTGCCACATTGAAGGATGTGGGGGATAAACACTTCGTTTGCGAGTAGTTAGGCAGACACCAGGAAGGCGTTGCAATTAAGCAGCAGCTATTTGCTGCAAGCCATGAAGTGAGCCAGCATAGGGCCGCTAAGCGCGGCGACATAACAAGCCAGTTTGAACGGCGTGCACCCCCTTGGAGCGCAGTAAAAGCCGTGCGTTGGATGGGGAGGCTTCGTCCGAGCCGGCCGTCGTGGACTGGTCGGCCTGCACCAAACTTTGGCCGACCTGGAAAACGTGCCTTTACCTACTTCTTGTTCGCCACTGAGACGCTGAGGCACAGAGGCCGCGTTTGGTAACCTGAACCGAGCGTGCTGCCGGCATCTTGCCGGCAGTTGAGATTGGTCTGCGAACGCCTCAGCGATGCGTCCCTACCATTCTCAGTTGCAGACACATTGCGTAAGCGTGCATGGAATGCCTCCACCAAGGTCTATGGTAGGGACGCATGGCCTCATGTGTCCGTGCCATTACGATTTGCCAAGTTGGCAGGCGCGTGACCATACCGGTGCCAGAAGACCTGCGGCCAAGATGGCCGCGCTCCAATCCGCCCAAGGGCGCGCGGGCGTCCACGCCTGCAGAAACAACACTGCGCTTAACACCACTACATCGCCCAATTTCACAGCCTCCAGAACTTTCCCGGTCGAAATAAGCCCCTGCCGCGCTCGACCCACCTTGAGTGCACTGCGGCCAAGATGACTACCTGCCAATCTAACGCGGCGGGCGACCGTCTCGGTCGCAGAAGACCTGCAGTGTGGATGACATGAACGCACCGCCGAAAAACTCAAAGCATTGCTGGGTCAAATCCAACCCCAGATTGCTACGTTCGCGCCTACGGTGTTAGACTTTTTCTGCTCTGGCTTTTTCATCCCGACTCATGCACCAAATTCTGCTTGATCTCTTCAGGCCCCCATACCGTCGCCTAGCCAAAAAATTTGGCTTGAAATTTTTCTAAATTAGCAGTTTAATTGGGCTGAAACTGAACCAGGCCATTTGTATGAACCACCTTTTTTCCCGGTGCGTGATTGTGACTTGTCTTCTCCTGGCGCACAGGATATTAGCCCAAACTTTTTTTGGGACCAATGCCCCTGGCCAAGGGACCAATTTCGCATTTACCATCAGCGTTGCCGCTACAAACCTTTCGCTGGTTATCAGCAACTGGACAAGTGTGTACTCGTACCTATTGCTGGCCAAAGGGCGGATGCCGACCGAGAGCGACTTCGATTACATCTCGCGCCTTAACGGTGCGACGAATCAGATCAACCTGGAACAGCCTGAATTTGCTGTAACAAACTACGGGTTGCGCGTGTTTACACCTACGTCGTCGCTAGGGCACGCCTTTACGGTTGTACTAACCACGAACCGGACTGATCTGCGTCAACCGGCGTACCCCGTGCTAAAGCCGGTTGCGTTCAGTCTCACCGGCACCATAACCAACCCAGGTGGGGCAGGCGCGTTTCATTACGTCCAGGTTGATGTACCGACGAACCTACCCGGTTGGCGAATTGTCTTGAGCACCACAAATGCGAACGCAGACCTGTACGTTCAGCGTGGTGCGCGGCCCACAACAAGCACCTACCTCAAGGCAAGCAGCGGTCAACCCGTTGACACAATTGTGCTCAACGAGAGTGAGGCTACCAACGGGACCTATTTCATTGGCGTGTATATACCGGCTGGCCCGGTCACGAATTCGGTTTATACACTCACAGCCGAGGTGGGTTGGTTGCGCACGTTAAGTTGGGACCCTGGCACTACTGACACCGGCACACAGGTGTACACGAATACAAGTGCCTCAGGCGGCGATTACTATTTCAAGATTACGACACAAAACACGGCCAATGGCGCTTGGCGTTCTGCGCTGCGCGTGCTCAGCGGTGAGGCTGACCTTTACCTCAGACAAGGCGCACCTGCACAGACTAACAATTACACGCACGCCTCGAAGCGCATTGGCTCGGACGGTGTAGTGCTGGCGCAGACAGCACAATGGAGTCCCGGACAAGACTGGTATCTGACAGTTCACGCCACACCTGGTGCGCAATGGACGTTGCTCACCGGCGAGGCTTATGTGGAACAACTTCCGCCTCTGGCCGCCGACGGCAGCAGCGGGACAAATGCTGTCATTGGCCCGGAGGGCATGCGCTTTTTCAAGACAACAATAACGACCGGCACACTTGCCTGGCGGCTCGGGCTAAACGGCGGGACCAATACAATTCTGGTTGACGATACTCGTGCACCGGTCCTGTACGGTTCAGCAGGCGGCGGGTACTACGACTGGAGCGGCGACGGCCAGTTGCTCCTTGTACCCCCTTATTTGAGTATTGGCAACCAGTACTTGATCGGCGTCATTGGGACGCCAGGTCAAAACATCACGCTCGATTCGCGCAAGCAGCTCGTTACCGATCTGCCGTTCAATACCGCAACGACTGTCACCGCCACAAGCTTCGGATTCGTTACTTACCGTGTGCAGGTGCCGGTAAACCAGATTGCGTGGCAGATCAATCTTACCCCGATCACCGGCGACCCGAGTGTAGCGGTGCGGCGCGACAACGTGCCGAATCAATACACCAATGCCGCTTTTTCAGAGGTAGTTGGCGCGGCTGGTGACAGTATCACGCTCGTGCCACCATCGCTGAGTGACGGTACTTTCTACGTCACGGTGTACGGCACGCCGCCGTTCACGTGTACAATGACCAATGGCGAACCGATCGTGACCGATGTGCATTACGTATTCCAAATCACTAATGATGCACCAACGCGCGCTGGTTGGCGGTATTACCGCGTGCCGTATGTCGAGGAACAACTCGGCACATACGGTTGGGACCTGACGCTGTCGAATCATCTGCCTGGCACCGAGATTGCAATAAGGCGTAATTTTGTGCCGGGGCGGTGGTCTTGGCGCAATTGCACCGCAAATTGCAACAGCAGCTTGACAGGGTCGCACCTGGATTATTCCAGCACAGACGGTTTCCTTCAGCGGCCGGGGCATCAGGCCGACATCTGGTACATAGGCGTTTATCATCCTGCCAATGCACTTGGCAGTTTTGTGCTGCGCGGTGCGGAACTGAGCGGTACACCTGTTACGCCCGAGAGCGGCCCGGTGACGATCACAAACCAACCCGCGGGCAGGTGGCAGTATTTCATAGTCACGATACCTGCGTCAAATGTGCTGGGCTGGGACCTGCGCCTGACCAATATCACAAGTGGCGACCCGCGCGTGGTGATTTGCCGCGACCAGCTACCCTACGATTTTGTCAACCGCGACTACAGCGGTGGGGGATGGTATTATCCCTGGACTTCGACAACCTGGCCGAGCGGCAACAGTTGGGCTGCTGCCGATGATTGGACCGGGTATTTATACGACCCGGGTGGGTTGTACTACTACGGCAAACTGCTTGCCATGGGCATGGGCAACCCGCTTCAGCCCGGCACTTATTATGTCGGTGTCAAGGCCGCCAGCGGCACAACGCCTTTGAGTTATACTCTGGTTAGTCGGCTGATCGGGACCAACGTGAGCATTCCTGTGATTGATCTGCCATTCGATGGCGGGACAGCTTGGCGCACGAATCTGCCTGCCCGCGAAGCCGCGTATTATCATGTACAAATCCCGAGCAACTCGCCCAGTTGGAGACTGCGCCTTGCGGTGACAAATGGAGAAGCAATGATGCTTGTGCAGAAGGATTACCTGCCGAATGTTGCAGGTACAAGTTCGCAGTCCACTACCATCGGAGGCGGGCGCAAGATGCAAAAGGCTGGGGACGAACTTTACTTGCTGCTTCCGAGCAGCTCGGCCCAGACAAATATTCCCGCTGGCACTTACTACATTGCGGTGATCAGCGAGGGGATGAACCCCACAAGCAGCACAATCGGCACAAACGGGTGCAGTTTCGTCCTCACTAGCCTCGGCCCGCAGCCGACGAATCAGCTTGGCACGCTGACACCAGCCGGCCCGGATATTTCGGTGTCAGATACGCTCATGGGTGGCGAAGTAAAACATTACCAGTTCACAGTTGCACCGGGTGTACTGGCCATGGAAGTGCGACTTGATAACCGTGTGGCAAATCCGCGCCTGCGCATGCGCGCCGACGGGTTATTGGTTACAAGCGCAGACAGTTACGGACGCGATGCCGGCCTGAGCTCGACGTGGGACACAGACAAAATCCTGACAATCGCCACGCCGCAAGCAGGCACATACACATTGTCAGTTCAGGCGTGTGCTTACTCGGGCGGTTACTCCAATGCAAGCTACACACTTGTAGTGCACCCGTTGACTGCTACACCTGTGGCTTTTGATGGCGGCGCCATTACCGTGTCCGTGCATAGCAATCATGTCTGGCGCTTTTATGAGTTTGACGTACCGGCAAATGCGTTTGGGTGGGACCTGCGCCTGACCAACACCAGCGGCAATCCGCGTCTGGTGGTGTGCCGCGATCTTGCGCCAAACGGGCTTCGCACTGGCGCGTACGATGGTGGGGGTTGGTATTATCCTTGGACCTACACCACCTGGCCGAGCAGCAATCAATGGGCGGCCACCACCGACTGGACCGGCCGCGTTCTCGATGCCAACGGAACAAGCCGGCTCGGCCACATCTTGGCAATGGGTATGGGTAACCCGCTCCAGCCAGGCCACTATTACGTCGGCGTATGCGCGGCGAACCCGGACACGGCCGGTTACATGAGTTACACACTGGTCAGCCGCGGGATCGGTACCAATCAGTCCATTCCGATCCTCGACATGCCGTACATCGGCTCGGTTAGTGCTACGAACATTCCGCCGCGCGAAGCGGTTTATTATAAGGTTCAAGTACCGGCCGGGCAGGCTTCCTGGAGATTGCGCTTGGTACCGACGAACAGCGAAGCAATGATGGTCATACAAAAAGACTACCTACCAAATGTGATTGGCTCGGGATCATCGCCGGTAAATGTGGCGGGTGGCCGCGTCGTTCAGAAACCTGGCAATGAACACTTTACGCAGTTGCCGCGCACTATCGAGGCTACAATTACCAACGGGACTTATTATATTGCCGTTGTCAGCGAAGGGATGAACCCAGCTTCCTCGAGTTATGTGGGGACAAACACGTCAACTTTCACGCTCTACAGCTCGGGTCCGGTTATTACGAATCAGCTCGGCACGGTTGACCCGACCGGTACGACTGACATTGTATACGACGACTCGATCGAGGGTGGGGAGTTCAAGTTTTATCAGTTCACTGTCCCGCCCGGGACGCTAAGCCTCGAGCTTGTCTTGGAAAACCGTACTGGTAACCCATGGATGACGCTGCGTGCAGATAACGATCTACCCAGGCCGATTGATACCTACAGCTATAGTGACGGGCATACTTATACCTGGAACGACGGCGCCTTGATTAACCTCACTGGCCCTGCGGCAACGAATTATACCTTGTGCGTGCAGGGCCGATCCAGCGGCGGCGTTTACTCGAATGCAACGTATCGAATCCGGCTGCATGCGCTTGGTGTTGTACCGCTTGCGTTCGATGGTGGCACCAACTGCGTAATCAACCAATCGGCTGGCACATGGCGGTATTTCGTTGTCAATGTGCCTACGAACGCGCTCGGCTGGGATTTGCGGTTGACGAACGTGACCAGCGGCGATCCGCGCCTTGTGATCCGACGGGACGCATTGCCAGACGCACTCAACACGCATACTGACGCGGGTGGCTCCTGGCTCTATCCATGGACGTACACTTCATGGCCGTCGGGGTACCAGTGGGCGGCGGGGTATGACTGGACAGGTTATTCACAAGACACCCAGGGCAGCAATACTCACGGCAGAATGCTTCAGATGGGCATGGGCAACCCGCTCCAGCCCGGCACCTACTACGTTGGCGTGATCAATCCGAGCGGTTCGAGTCCCATGACCTACACAATTGCGAGCCGCGGTATCGGCACAAATTTATCAATCCCAGTTTTCGAGTTGCCTTTTGTGGGGAGCGCATCGAGCAACGGATTGCGTGCGAGTGAAGCGGCATACTACCGTGTGACTGTTCCGGCCGATCAACGCAACTGGAAACTGCGACTGGCGCCGACGGTTGGGGAAGCCATGCTGATATTGCAAAAGGATTATCTGCCAAATGTAGCCGCCGGCGGCAGTTCTCCAACCACGGTCAGTGGCGGACGCGCTCTAAAGAAGAGCGGCAATGAACAATACCTGTTGTTGCCGACTGCCGGCCAGAGCACAATTCCAGCCGGCGCATATTACATTGCAGTTGTGAGCGAGGGGCAAAACCCCTTGAGCTACCGCTACGGCTCGAATACATGCAACTTTGTCATCACCAGCTTCGGCGCGCTGGCTTACACGAATCTTGGTAATGTGAATCCGATGCCCATTTACCGCACAAACACATTACAGGCAGGTGAAATTGCCGTGTATCAGTTCACTGTTACCAACTCGCCTGCGCTCGAAGTTCGGTTGGATAACGGGATAGGGAACGCCTACCTGAGAATGCGGCTGGGCAGCAACGCGCCCAGCGGCCAATACAGTTACGGCTATAATAACGGCGAAAACGCTACTTGGTCACACGACCGCATCATCACATTGCCGAATGTTTCGGCTGGCATTTACACGCTCAACATTCAGGCTGAGACAACTGCCGATGCGTCACACACACTTGTGGTCCGGCAAATTACACCCATCGAGCTTGCGTTCGACAGGACACTGAGCACGCCTTCGATCACCAATGTTTATTCGGGCGCGCTTGCAGATTTGCAGCATGCGTATTTCCGCGTGACGGTTCCGGCTACGTTCAATGGTCAACCTGTGCTTGGCTGGAAACTTACACTCGATCGCACGCAAGGTAACCCGCGCATGCGCGTGCGAAAGGATACGTTGCCGAATGACAGCGACGCCGGGAATTCGCCCTGGAATTCGGATCAGATGGTTGTGGTGCCACCTTATCTTACCCCGGGTACATGGTACGTTAACGTGCAGGGCCAGGGCACATCTCAATATACATTGACCAGTAGTGCGTTGTTGCTGGAACGCCCGCCGTGGGATATGCCGCCTGTGGGTGGAACCGTGACAACACCCGGCCTACCACCGAGCGGACCGCTTTTTGCCGACACTGGCGTTGATACCAATGGCGTGCCGTTGCCGGGTGATCAGGGCATTGACCTCGGACAAGGCCGGTTCCATTACTACGCCATCAATGTGCCCTCAAACAATATTGGCGTGTTGCGCACGCGGCTTGATGCGATCAGCGGTAATCCAGACCTATACATCCGCGTAGGCAACGTGCCGACCTTGAGTCATCAATTGAACGGTGACACCGGGGGCGCGGTATATGAACGGTCGCTGACTGGCAACATCGGCAGCGAATACGGCAACTGGGTGCCATTAGACGGACGCGATCAACTGCAACTTACCCCCGGGACTTGGTATCTGGCTGTTCGCGCCAGTGGCAATTCAAATGTGCGCTACCGCATGCGCTGTTCTGTGGGTGAAATTGCAAACTTGTCCTTTGACGGTGTGGCATTTGGCAATCAGACATTGGCGGCTGGCGACTGGCGATACTACCGTGTCGTGCTGCCAACCAATTGCCCGATTAGTTGGAACGTTACCTTTGCGCAGGTGCTGGGTGATGTCGTCATGTACGTGCGCGACATGGTACCACCTGGGCAGGGCGGCACCGTCACTGATTACAGGCACTGGCAAACAGACAATAAAAATCATGGGCCGTACGGGTTGTTTGACGCGCCCGGGACGACCAACCTAGCTTGCCCGCCTTTGCGGCCCGGCAGCATCTACTACCTCGGGTTCCGCGCTGTTAATGATGCCACATTCACCGTGAGCAGCACAACCAACACGGTCACAATTGACTACACCAACACAATCGAATTTTACGGTGGGAGCGTGACCAGTACCGTACCGGCTTACAGCGCGCTCAAGTACCGCGTGGATGTTCCGCCAGAGGCGCGTCGGTGGATTCACACCTCGAGCCACCCGAGCACAGTCGTGCTATACCTGGAGCAGGGTGCGCCACCGCAGGTTCAGAGCGGTTATTACCACTGGGTTTCGAGCTCGGCAAACAGCACGCTAAACCAGGCGCTTTACAATGTAGCGTGGCCGTGGCGCCCAGGTTACATGTATTTCCTGCTTGTGACTAACACAACTGCCAGCGCACAAACCTTTGTCTTTTACATGAACGGTAAAAATGCCGAAACGGACGACAACGACGGCGACGGTCTGCCTGACGCATGGGAACTCATGTACTTCACGAGCATTACCGCTTACAACGGCACGCACGATCCCGACGCTGACGGTGTCAATAACCTTGAAGAGTACTTGGAAAACACTATTCCGACCAACGCAGCCAGTTTCAATCCGCGTCTGCTTGTGAATGTGAACAACGGTGTTGTCACCCGCAACCCGGTTGGTAATGCAACGCTTACCCCACCCAAAGTGTGGTACCCGCCCAACACGATTGTTCAACTCACCGCCACGGCTGATCCGGGCTACAGTTTTATAGGCTGGAGTGGCGATGCATCAGGCATGGCCAACCCGTACAACCTCGTGATGAACGGACATAAGACCCTCAACGCGGTCTTCGGCATCACTAACCTGTGCGGTGCGGATTACAGGTTCCAGTTGACCCTGGCCAGTTCGGTCGGGTCACCGCCACCACTGCAGGACATTGGTGTTGGCAATGCGTACGTCAATGAAACTGTGGACGGTTGCTCGCGTATTGTGCGATTGTTCCCGTTGCACAACGGTTTGCAGTTGCAACCCACTGTGGGTGTGGTGGAGTCGAACATTTACACGATCGTCATGTTGTTCAGACTCGACCAGACAAATGGGTACAGGCGGTTGATTGATTTCAAAGCAGGCACCTCAAACAACGGACTCTACGTTTACAACGGGCGACTGTACTTCTACCCAGTTGCACAAGCGCCTGCACCCACAATTCCGGCGGGCATTTATGTCCAGGTCGTACTGACGCGCGACGGGACAAATGTAGTCGGCTACGTCAACGGCATCCAGCAGTTCAGCTTTGCCGACAATAGCGGCTACGGAATCATCAGCGAGGCGAACACGCTGCGTTTCTTCAAGGACGACGGTTCGACAGAGGAAAGTGGGGGTGCAGTGGCGCGCATTCGACTGTATCCGGCTGCAATGCCGGCGGCACAAGTCGCGCTGCTGGACCGCGCAGACTGTTTTGGCGTGCCGTACTTCCAACGGCCGTTCTTCCTGACAAACGTGCTGCAACTGCCGGTAACGAACATGGTACCGGGCATCACGTACCGGTTGTTGGCTTCAACGAACCTGACTTATTGGACGAGTATTCAAACCAGCACACCACCGGCTGATTCAGCCGTGTTTATTGATTCGCAAGCAACCAATTACCGGTACCGCTATTACAGGCTGGTTACGCCGTAATCGGCTCCGGGTGACGACTGCACTTACTTTGCCTGTTGTTTCGAGTCCAGATTCGTAGCAACGACTTCGGCAACTCTGCTAATGTCGGTCACCTTGAGCACGTTCAGGTAGTCCGGGCCGTCCATGTGCGATGAGGGTAGATCAGAAAGCTCGAGTTGTTTTACTGCCGGCTCGAACAAAGCAGCATACAATGCGTTAACGGCCATGTGCCGGCATGCGCGAAGTTCAATTGTGCATTGTTTGCCTGGATTAAGTTGAATGATTGCCTGGATCGCGCGTCTGATGTCCCAAACACGCATTCCGTCGAGTGTTTGGCCCAGGAGCATGAACCTGCGCCGGATTTTTGTGAGTGTTTGTTCGTCGGTAGTCCATGCCGTCCGGCCGATACCGCGCGGGGCGAAGTAAGCAAAGGCAACATTGGTTTGTGCGAGCTGCATTTTGAGCGTGGCGAAGCGGTTGTTGGTGGTTACGGCTTGGCTGACACATGCAAGTTCCTCACGCAGTTCATTTGCAAAGTCTGAGCCGGCCGCACTTAGCCAGTGGCGCCAATCGGGTGCGTCAAGAACCTCGAGCACAACCCGCTCCGGCTGCTGCACTTGTGGCGGGTCGAGCATGTAAAGTCGGAGTTGCGTGTGATGCTGGCTGGTGAAGTTGAAAATGCGCAATCTGACACCCTCCCGCACAACGTTTGTAACCGGCTGCAATTCAAGCGGAATTACATGTTCATCCGGCCAGCCGGCGAACACGTTCCGGCGCAGGTCGGTCCTGAGCTGTTCGATTGGTTTTTGCCGGGGCGGGCGCAGCGGAGCAAACAGATCGGTTACATTTGTGTTGAGTGCGTCTGCAGGCAACCGGTCAAATACGCGCAGGCGCTCGCGTGGCAACGGTTTCGGTGTGTCGAGTACGGACTCGGCTGCGTCTTGCTTGAGGAACTTATTGAACCACCGGAGCACTGCCAGTTGCAGTTCGGGTGTTTCCATGTGCGGTCCAGGCGCAATCACTAGCCCGAGTTTATCCTGCGCACCGCACAGCTCGTAGATGCGGCGAACCTTTTGGTAAATCCGCAAGGTACTGTCCAATCTGAAGATCGGATCGTTATCAGTTGCACCAATCAACACTGGGCGTGGCGCAGCTAGTGCAGCCAGTTGCGGAAAATCCCACCGATAAATGTTAATGAAAAAGTTGCAATCGCAATGCCGGTCGAGCACACCATCAATCACGTGACTGTGCAGGTCTGCCATGCCGGCTAGTGGCGCGGCTGCTTTGACACGGTCATCGAGCGCAGTGACAGTCCAACTGTATGCACCGCCACCTGAATGACCTGTCACACCGAGCCGGTTTGTGTCAACCTCAGGCCGACTGCACAGGTAATCAAGTGCGCGGATACCGAACCAGGCTTCGACACCTGCAGGTGTGTACCCGCGACTGTTCCACCACCACAGCCCCAGGTCACGTGTGCCGGTGTGTACGCCCTGGATTTCGCCCAACTGCAGTGTGTCAAGGACAAGACACACGTACCCGTTGCGCGCGAACAACAGGCCGTTGTATTGATACGCGGTTTTATTACCGAAACTGACACCGTTTGTCGTCTGGCGCCAGTGCCCGCTCAGGTAAAGAATCGCCGGGGCAGGGCGGCCCAGTTCAGCCGGCAGATACAGGTTTGCCGTGCAATAAAGTCGCGGCAAAGCCTGGAAATGAAGCGTCTCGATTACAATCCCGTCGTGTTCGATACGACCGGTTACAACCGGCTGCAGATCGGTCCGCTCAGGTAACGGCCACAGACCGAGCATCTCGAGCAGTTGCCGGCGGTAAAGTGCGCGTTTCATTCCCAAATCGGACGGTGTGTTCGTCTCTGCAAGGCAGCGGTTTGCAATTTCACCCACCTCCGCTTTGAAATATTCGGCAAGCTGTGTCAGAGCATGATTCGTACACGGCTGAGCTGGGCCAAGCTGTGCACGGACTGGTAGAACCGCCGCAAACACCAGCACAATGCAAGTCAATGATGCACGCCACATACGCAGATGATTGTCAGCGACCTATTGACCATGGCAAGGCGCAATTGCTACCGAGTCAGTCACATCCATGAACCTTGGCGGATCGGATTACTGGACCTGGCCCGGGGTATTTCACACGTTTCACGTAGCGCAGATTTCCAAGTCTGCCAGTACCGGTTTTGCGGGACTAGAGTCTTCACCGCATGGACGCAGAGTTAAGGTAGGGCGCGCAGTCCACTGCGCGCCGCCACGCGTACACCCGAAAACGTCCGCCGTGCAGCGGACTGCCCGCGCTACCTGAGATTGGGTTTTGACGAACCAAAACACTCCAGGGAAATGTGGATGGCACCGTAACCGTACATGTGGGATCGGCACCGTTCGGAATTGCGGTTGCAACTGAGCGCGCCCATCTGGGGCGCAGTACAATCCGCGTTAGCAGTTGAGGCTTCGCCGAGCCGGTTGGCGCCCGGGCGTCCGCCTGCACAAAACCCCGGACGACGTGGAAGTCGGCCCTCCAACCAAATCGAACGCGGTGCTGTAACGGTGCATTCCAAAACCTCCCGTTGAAGTCTCCACCGCAGAGGCCCGGAGTCGCAGAATTAAGGTATGACGCGCAGTTCAGTGCGCGTTCTGGGTTGGCCATACAGACTAGCAGGCCGTTGAAAAAGGGCTGTTTTGGAAAACCAACCCTCGGAAACATTGGGATTTTTGCATGTTTTTTTTCCTCCGAAAATGACTTTTTCAACACCCTGCTAGGCTTCCAAGTTTGAATCTTGTTTTCCGCGCTCTTACGAGCGCGGCTATGAGCCGGTGGTTTGCTGGTTCGGGAAGCACGCTGAAAAGACCTAAGGTGCTGCTGACATTTTACCGGCAGACCCAGGCACATTTCCACAGTTCCACAAAAAACCGGCCGACGTGGAAGTCGGCCTTCAAACTGCTTCTGGTTTTATCGCAGCGGCGCAAAGGCGCAGAATAAGGCAGGGCGCACAGGGAACTGCGCGCTATATCTTTTGTGCGCATTTATTTTGGGTCATCTTGGAGGGGTCGAGTTTCATCTCGACCGGTTCAGGCAGTTACGAACGTGAATCTGTCCCAAACGGCAAGATCCGTGTGAAAAATCTGCTTGCGCGCCTTGCGTTCATGTTAGCCAATTGTGTCATGCAAACGTTGCCACGCACACTTTCGTGTTTCGTGTGCGGTGAACTTAATCCGGCCGGTTTACGACTTCGGTTCCAGACAGATGGCCGGACTGCCACAACACGCTTCATCCCACAAGTTGCACATGTCGGGTTCAAGGGCGTGGTGCACGGCGGCATAATTGCAACTGTATTGGACGAGGTTATGGTTTGGGCATGTGCAGTGCAAACTCATAAGTTCGCCGTGTGCGCCGAACTGACTGTGCGCTATCTGAATCCGGTGAAGCCGGGTCGGGAACTGGTTGTGACGGGTGAACTGACGGCAAACCGCAAGGGCCGACTTTTCGAGGCACGCGCCACAGCACAGGCAGTTGACGGAACCGAAATTGCGGTGGCGCATGGCAAGTATTTCCCAATCAAGCCAGACGTCTTGCGCGAGTTTGGCACTGACCTTGTTGGCGACACGCGCTGGCTGATGTGCGAGTGAGTCAGCGTAACATCAGAATGGTTCGGCTCAAGGTTATGCGTCCGTTCGTACCCGGCTCGAAGCTCGAACTGCGTAGATGCATAGACACGGCAATGCGTAAAAATTGAGCGGAACCGCTCAACGTACCGCCCCCGCATAGGTCCGTCATTCGACTGCGGGTTTATATCGCTGATAGCCTCGACTGCTTGTAGCCCAAAGCCGATCGGTGACCCACACCCCGTTTCCGTACTTAAGTAAGGGCTTAGCTGTGTCAGAGCAGCTTTTTCCTGGTCATGTGCTATTCGGTTTTCTCGGGCCAAGCGTGGGTGTCGCAGGAGTTCTTGTTTGCGGTGAGTTGAGGTGCACCTGCGCGTGGCAGGTTTGGGATTGCGTTCAAGTCAGTGCATGGCGATTATCGTCGCATGAAATGTCTTTGGCTTGCGACAATGTCGCTTTTGGTTGTGCCGGTGACGGTCCTTGTGGCGGGACCTGCTGGGAACGGCGAATGCATTCGGACGCCCAAGGGCGACATCACAATTCACATAATCAATCACGCCACATTTGCGCTCGGGTGGAGCAATCTGACGATTTACGTTGACCCGGTTGGGCCGCAGGCGCGGTTCGCGCACCTCGCCAAACCCGATCTTGTGCTGATTACGGACATCCACGCCGACCATCTCAGTGTTGATACAATTCGGGAGATTATCACTGACAAAACTCTGTTTGTTGTTCCGCCTGCTGTGGCGGAGCAACTGGCGCAACCGCTCTGCCAACGCAGCACTGTCATGACCAATGGCCAGGCTGCGACTGTGTTGGGCATCAAGATTGAAGCGGTGCCGATGTATAACACCACGCGACAACGGCTACAGTACCATCCCAAAGGACGCGGCAACGGGTATGTGCTTACATTGGCCGACACACGCATTTACATCAGCGGCGATACAGAGGACATCCCGGAGATGCGCGCACTGAAAGACATAGACATTGCATTTGTATGCATGAACCTGCCGTACACGATGACAGTCGAGCAGGCTGCAAGTGCAGTACGCGAGTTCAAGCCGAGGATTGTGTATCCGTATCATTGTCGAGGCAGTGATTTGGAGAAGTTCAAGGCGCTTGTTGGTACCGACTTGGGTATCGATGTAAGATTGCGCGATTGGTATAACAAGTGAGCGGCAAGCGCACCTGGTGTCCGGAAAACCTGGGGCCAAACCGACTCGAGTGAGTGCCCGGCGCGACTGTAACGATCCTGCAACTGGGGGTTGATCGGTTTCGGGTTTCGATCGGGTGTTTCCGCATGCGACTTGCGGTTGACCTAGCCCGGTCGCGATGTGCGAATGGGGGTCGTGTGTCAGCGCGTGTGTCCATCGAATTTTGTGCATGTGACTTGCGTGTTGTGTGGTGCCCATTCGACCAGACCAATAAAAAACCGCTTTCGTGAACAAAAAGCTTTTCGTCCAGTTCTTCACTGCAGAGACGCAGCAATGCAGATGGTAAGCATGGCGTGCAATCCAGTGCGCGCTCGGGTTGGTCATGCAGTGCGGGTTTCCAGGTTTGGGTCTTGTTTGGCGCGCTCTTACGAGCGCAGCTACGAGTGGCTTTGGTCTGTGTTTGCTGCCGAAACCGAAATCGGTGTGGGCGCGCGCCGACGCTCACTCTGCTAGCGCACTCCAAACTGCGGACAACCCCGGAACCACTCGATGAATTTCCGTATGCCAACTTCGATTTTAACCTTGGGATTGTATCCGAGCCTTGCGCGCGCCTTAGATATGTCTGCGTAGGTGATCGGTACGTCGCCGGGTTGAACAGGCTGGCGGTCAATGATAGCTTTTTTGCCCAGGGCAGTTTCAAGAAGTTCAACCAGCCGCTGCAATGTAACGGTTTGTGATTCGCCGATATTGAAAATCTCGAATCCGAACTCTTTTTGTGTGCAGGCCATCACACCCTCTAACGCATCGTCAATGTAGGTGTAATCGCGTGCGCTTGAGCCGTCGCCGTAAAATGGCAGGGGTTTGCCCATGCTGATAAGTGCGGCGAATTTGTAAATTGCAAGGTCAGGACGCTGTCGGGGTCCGTACACGGTAAAAAATCGCAGCGCAACAACGTCCATGCCATATGCATGGTGATACACATGAGCCAGTGCTTCAGTGGCAAGTTTGCTGGCTGCATAGGGCGATATGGGGCGGTTGACCGGGTCGGTTTCGCTGAACGGCAACTTCGATGTTACCCCATAAACAGACGATGAAGATGCAACAATGATTTTTCGCACGCCGGATTTCCTGGCTGCATCGAGCACGTTTACCGTGCCCTCAACATTTACGCGTTGGTATAATGCAGGTGATTCGAGGCTGGGTCGTACACCGGCGCGCGCGGCGAGGTGAATCACCTGATCAAATCGGACGGAACCAAATAGTTCCGAAACCTGCGCGCGGTTGGTTATGTCGCCTTTGATGAACTCGAACTTCCCACCCACAGACCTGATCTCGTGCAGATTGCGCATTTTGATTGCCGGGTCGTAGAAATCATTCAGATCGTCAAACGCCCACACGGCATGGCCCGCACGCAACAACCATTCGCACACATGCGATCCGATGAAACCTGCGCCGCCTGTCACAAGGAAATTCATCGCGCCAGAACTTACGCAGGGCCGGTCTGTATGTCGAGCATGGTGCAATGTGACGGGGCTGAAAGCGGCTCAGTGCACAATTTTTTGTGACGATCGCGTTTGAATTTTTGACGCAGCCAACCGACCCGACCCAGACCGGACATGGCCAGAACCAAGCAGGTTAAAACCGTTATGGCAAGATACAGGTTTTGAAGGAAAAACCGTGTAATTACAGTGCTGGCGTTTGTTTGTTTTGGGGCATGTGAAACATTTTTAGACAAAGAGTGGCTCGACATTTGCTTTCAACCGGTACGTGAACAGGCGAGCTCACTTTGCATATATGCGGGAATACAGTAGCAAAACCACAAGCTCGCGCCGGTTGCACGTCGCCAAACAGGTTCGGCGCGAACGCTGTGGCAGAAACCGGTATGCGCAGCGGCTCAGGCGTAACGCCGCCGGTTTATTGGTCTGGACAGTATGCCGGTGTGACCGGGCCGGCGCCCGCTGTGTGGCCGCCGAAGTGAGCGCGGGGTAGGAGTGACTGGGAATTCGTCGGTGGCTGCAATCCGGACGGATACGATTCACGCGGTGGCCGCGCGGGGGAGTTAAACAATGGCGTTCGGTTGGTAGTATTTATGGCGCCCGCATCTAAATGGGGCAAATCAAGTCTGGTGCTCGGGGTTGCTGTTGCACTGGTCGTATGGACCCTGCAGCAGGCCGGCTGGCTTGCTGGCTGGGACGACATGTTTTACGACCGGCTGCTTTCATGGACTGCGCGGTGGAGGGAGCCAAAGTCGAACCTGCTTCTTTTGCGGATCACGCACGAACACGAGTTCACTGACGACGAGGCAATCAAAACGCTCGATACACTCGACGGTCTCGGTGCCAAGGGCATTGTGTTTAATTTTGTCCCCGGACGGAATTCGCGTGAATTTTTCCAACGCGCTGCAGGATTGAAGCGGGTTGTTTTCGGGCGTGCGCTACGTCCTAGCCCAGACAACCCGGACGTGTTACAGATTGAACCCTGGCCTGGGGCAGCGCGCGAGCTTGACCTGCCGTGGGGTATTGTGTTTGTAACACCGAGCCGCAAAGGTGTGCACCGCATGCACCAGACCCATGTAACGGTCGGCACAAACAGCTTGCCGACACTTGAAACTCGTGCGGCGGCGATGTTCGGCTCGATTTCAGCGTGGCGCGATGTGCATGGGCAGTACCTTATAGATTTCATGGGCGGGCCGGGCACGGTGCCGAACATAAGTTTGTCGCGTGTACTTGCAGGCGACCTCATTGCGGACATGGTGCGTGACAAGATAGTTTTGGTGGGGCGGGAAGACGGGTTTTTGGGTGTCGAAACGCCGGTGTGTTGGGGCACTGAGACGATGACATTTCTCGAGTTTCAGGCTAATGCACTGCAAACGCTGTTGAACGGCACACCGATCCGTGTTTTGCCGCGGCCGCATGCGCTGCTTTTACTGTTGTGTGTGGGTGTTATCAGCGCGCTTCTTTATCACCGGGTCAGCCCGGTTGGCGGTGTACGTGTTGCGGTGGGGATGTTGTTGGTACCCGTGTTAGGCGGTGCGGTTTGCATTGGCTATTTCGATTTCTGGCTGCCCGTTGGCGGGCTTGTAGCGGCGCAGACCGCCCAGTTCGGTCTGACGCTTGTCATCAAAAGCCGCATGACGCAGCTTGCGCTTAATGAGATGCGGCTACGCGCGTTGAACGAGATCGAGGAACGGCTCGGCGCGCAAAAGGCGCGTCTGACGAGCGAGTTTTTTGATTATGTGGCGCATGAGGTGGGCCAGACCATTGATGCGGAACAGATGGTGCTTTTCGAGCGTGTTGCAGGCACAAAAAAATTGCGCCCGCTCAAAGCGTTCAACTGCACGTTCGATGATGTGCAGGATAAAAGCCGCTCGTTGGATGCGCCCTTGTTTGCCAGGGCGGTTACGAATGGCCGGCCGATGCGTGTATCCGGATTCTTCAAGGTCAAACAAACGCAAAAGGACGAGTACTTGTGCCCGCTAATCTTTGGCGGCGAGGTGGTCGGCATGTGGGGTGTTGCAATCAACCCTGCCAGGGCGGCGGCGATACGGAACTTTCCAGGGGTGCTGATGAAGTTCAGCGAGGAAGTTGCGCGGCTGGTTTTCCAGTCAAAACGCGCTGCGGTACCGGTTTCGTTTTTCAGGCGACTGAAAGCGTGGCTGTCGCCCGGGCGCGAAGACCCGGTTTACCAGGAGCTGCGTACGACGGCTGATTCACTGGAAAAATACCACGATGTGCTCGACACCGTGTTCAGCCAGATCAGCACTGCAACAATTGTGTACGATTTCTTCGGATGCGTTCTCAAGGCGAATGAACCTGCGGTAACACTGCTGCATGACGAAAATTTTGTGCCGACGCGCGGTACGGCAGTTGACTTTCTGCGTCTGGTCACTGGCAAAGACGATCCGCAGGTACGCAATTTGATTCGGATTGTATTGTTCGATGGCTCGCCGGTCTCGATGTCGGTCAGGCTGGCTTCACAAGGCGACAGACAATTTCTATTGCGGATTTATCCGTTACGCGAGCGTAAGCAGACGCGGCTTGGCCCTGAGGTAATGAGCGTGCAGGGCATGGTGTGTGAGCTGGTTGAAACAACATCGCTTACCACACTGTCGAGTCTGAAAGGTGTTGTGGCCGATCGGCTCGGTGTTGACATGCGGAACCACCTTGCCGCCATAAAGATTTCGGCTACGCTACTCGAGGAAGACTCGGTTCCACCTGAGGAACGCCGGTCGTTGCTCGAGGTGATTCAGCGCAAGACAGACATCTGTGTTGGTGTGCTTCGAGAATGCCAGAAGTACCTCGGACAAAATGTTGATGCGGAAGCGTTGCGGTGTTTTCCGGTCGAAGCGCTTCAACTGCTTCAGCAGGCGTGCAATGAATTTGCAGCAAGAGCCGCTGAAAGACGTGTTACATTCAAGGTCGAGCGCCCGCAGATCATGGTCCAGGTGCTCGCGTCGCCGCCGCAGTTGGCGAAGATTTTTTCTGCCATTCTGCGGTTGTTGGTGAGCGACGCAGCCGAGAACACCACACTCACAATCGAGGTCGAAGACGCCCTTGCAACTGCGAATTTCCGGTTTGCCAATTGTGGTTTTGGGATTCCAAATGACAGATTGCAGGAGATTTTGGCCAGCCCAGAATTACCTGCCTCGGAAGAATTCCAGGTCCTGCGCGACGCTGCCATTTGGGTACGGTCGTGGGGTGGCACACTTGAAGTTGTGAGCGACGTTGGCAAGGGTTATGTGGTTAATTTACGGCTGCGGCAGTTCCAGACCGACCCGACCCTGGCGTTGAGTACGGCCTGACCCGGCTAACGCAGCGCGCTTACAAGCTGCTGCCCGAACTGAAATTATTGCTCAAGGATAATCGGGTGGCCAGACGAGGTGTCTCCTCACCTGCTGTGTCTTGGAACCGTCCCGGTAAAAGCCCTACTGCCTAGCGCAATTGGATAAGCGACCTGGCCGGCTCCAGAGATGGCGTGCAAGCGGCCGGGAAAAGCACCGCGAACCGAGCCTGAGAAAATCGGGCCTGCGAGCCGGTCAATTACGGTTAGCGCACGGTCATGTTCTGTCCCGAAGCGGGCCAGTGAAAGACGATTCTTTGGACAGTTTCGGTGGCACGTGATTCACGTCGGGTTGGCACCGTGTGTGTCATTGCCACCTGCAAGGCGGGTTGTTTGGATGGGTAAATTGGGCGCTTTCTGAACTTTTACTGGCACTAATTGTGCTTAAAAACTCAACAGAACGCGCATGTTCCAACGCACAAATCATGAGTACAATGAGAGGATCGTGTGACCATCCTGTAGTTGTGCATGCAGGTCGAACAGTAAAAAAGCCGAAAAAGGTTGGCGGACGCGCCGCTCGGGCAAGGAAGTCTGCACATGTCGCTGCACAAATCTTGAACCAGTCAGTCGCCGACCCGGTTCAAGCAGTTGAAGCGGCTGCACCGGTCGAACAACAGGTCAATAGCGCAATTCCTGTTGATATTGTGTCTCCTGCCGATGCCGCGCAGGTTAGTCCGGTTAAACACGACCAGGCACAGTCAGCAGTACCGGATATTGCACCTGCAGTAGTGCCGGAACCTGAGCGTGTAGCTGATGCAGGCGGCGTCGCCGACGTGCGCATTGAACAAAGGCAATTACCGGAGCGCCAACTCGATGCAACGCCACAATCACAACCGCTAACCACACCTGCATCCCCACCCGCGCACGAAGCGCCCGCGATAAATGCCGACCACCATGAGGGCTCAACAACCGAACCGGCGACGCAGGTGAAGAACCGCGTGTTGATCATCGAAGACGACCCGATCATGCGGATGTTGCTGAAACGCGGCCTGAGCAATTTCGATTTCGAATGTTTGCTGACTGAGAATGGTCGGGCTGCGCAGGAGATTCTTCAGAAAGATCACCCGGACGTGCTCTTGGTGGATTTACTGATGCCGGTGATGGACGGTTTGGCATTTATAAAATGGCTGCGTCACACGGCGCATGATTCAACGCCGGTGGTTGTTTTCACCACGGTTGACAACCCGAAAGTGAAGGAAGAAGTGCTGAGCAGCGGGGCGGATTTCTTTGCCAGCAAACCACTGCATGTCAGAGAGCTTGCTGACACAATGCGAAATCTGATTGCCAGCAAGCGCGCAAATCAACAACAAACCCCGAAATAATCCTCCGGTGGCATGAACCGACCGGACAACAATCAACACACTGTGGGTCCGGGTCGCCCACACCCGACCTAAAAACGCATTTTGTTAAATGCGGGTCTGCGGACAGAGGTGTTGGCCATGGACCTCTTTCCCCTGCAAATATTCCCCGAAGGCAGCCTACGCGAATCGGTTGTAACGACCGTGTGGGTGGGTGTGTTGGTTATCTCGTTTTTCAACCTGCGGTTTGGCTGGACATATTCGGGTTTGGTTGTGCCGGGTTATCTTGTGCCGCTCATGCTAACAAACCCGGTATGTGCAGGCATAACAATAGCCGAAGGTATTCTGGCCTATTGCATTGTTTGGTTTGTTTCGGAATACCTGTCGCGGTTTGGTTTGTGGTGCAGCTTTTTCGGTCGGGACAGGTTTTTTGCCCTGTTTGTGAGCGCGGTTTTTGTGCGTGTGACAATGGACGGTTGGCTGCTCCCCCAATTTGCCGAGTGGCTCCAGACGCAGTGGAGTTTCACACTCGATTACAAGGATTCATTCCGGAGCTTCGGCATGATCATCACTGCGCTGATTGCGAATCAATTCTGGAAAACCGGTTTGTGGCGTGGCTTGCCGCCTTTTGCACTTTCACTGTGCATAACTTTCGTTTTGATCAGGTACGTGCTGATGACCGTTACGAACTTCAGCGTGGGACACCTGGCCTACATGTATTCGGATGTTGCGGCGTCGCTTTTGGCCAGTCCAAAGTCATACATTATCCTGATCGTGACCGGGTTCGTAGCGTCGCGGATGAACCTCAGGTACGGCCTGGATTACAACGGCATTTTGATACCGGCGCTGCTTGCACTCCAGTGGTACGAGCCGCTCAAGATACTCAGCACGTTGGCTGAAGCCGCCGTGGCATACACGGTGTCAGACCTGCTGCTGCGCACGCCATTTTTCAGGGGCATGACGATGGAGGGTGCGCGCAAGGTGCTGCTTTTTTTCAATGTTGCTTATGCATACAGGTTTTGTCTCGGGTACATCCTGCCGGCAATCTCGCCCGACATAGCGGTAAACGATTACTTCGGGTTTGCGTATTTGCTTTCGAGCCTGATCGCACTGAAGATGCACAGCAAACACATCGTGTTGCGGCTGGGACGCGCAACGCTCCAGACTTCGTTTGTTGCCGCTGTTGCGGCGAATTTGCTTGGGCTTTGGCTGGCGACGCTGCTCGGTTCGGTCCCGATGGCGCCGCGCAAACCGCCAGTGACAACCTCGCTGCTCCGTGCTTCGGCAGAAACCGTCGAAGCGCTCGTAGCCAAAGAAAAATTGCGGCTCTACAGCAAACGCGCTCCTGAAAGTGTTCTCATGCCGACACCCTCGGAGTTGAACAGGTTCCGTGAAGCGCTTCAATTGATCCAACAGCACGCGGACACCGGCGCACGCGAGCCGCTTGAGCTGGCGCGTATCTACCTGGAAAAGCTCAACTACGCGGTTGAACTGGTTGAATCGCGGCACCTGTGTCTGCACGAACGAGCTGTAAATCGCGGTTGGGGAATATACGTGATTGACCTGAATCGCCCGAACGGTCTTGTTGTGGAAACACCGGCGCCTTTGGACGAATGGTCGGTGGTCGAGTCGGCGATACGATTGTACCGGCGACTCGGCGCATCTGCTCTTGCAATTGCTGGCGGCAGCCGGTTCGCAAACAAAGACAGAAGCGCCGATGTACTGGCAAATCGCAACACGCCATTCCATGTTTTTCATCAGGTTTTCGGCCGCCGCAATGTGCTCCAGGTACGCGGCACCACAATCGAGGCTGTTCGGCAATTGCCATCGCTTGCTTCGAGCAACATGTTGTTCGTGAAGGCTGAGCTGCCGCGTTCGCTTTCGCTCAAGGGACTTCAGGGGGAGATAGGCGATTTCGCCGTGAACTGGCGACCGTTGCGGTTGCCGAATGTGCAACAGCGTCAGACACGATCCGGGTTTGCCGAGCTGTGGTTGACACGGCCAACCCGCATTCAGCTCAAATCCCGTCTGGCCGAATCCTTCGGCAGCATGGGCGAGTCTGCCGTGCCGCGCGAAGGTTTGATACTGGAATGGCTTGTGGAGCAGAAGCGGCAGATCGCAAAGGGCGGCAGCAACGCTTACATCCCACCATTGCCGGAAGAACTGTTGTTTTTCGACGAGGAGATTCTTACACCCTTGATGGAGGTGGCAGATACCGGATACGCAAACGCGAGACTCACCGCCGGGGCAATGGATTTGATCCGGGCAATAAACTGTTCAGGGTGGCTGGTTGGTTATCACCTCTGCATGATGCATGACCCATCTGTCAACCAGGACTTTCTGGTTTTGGCCGAGTCGCCCGACGCAACACCCAGGCGGTACTGGGGGACGTATGTTGTTCGACTTGGCGAGAGACGGCCCTACATTGTCCAGGTGCCACGGCCATTATTCGATCTTAACACACTCGAATTTGGTGTGCATTTGTTTGACCGGCTTCAGGCCGAGTCAATCCTGCTGGCCGGCTCGCACAACGAGGCTAATCCGTACCGGACATCCGACGTACTCGATATACGCAATGCAGCGAGCTTGTTTTCGCTGGTGAATCAGGTTGCATTGCGACAGGCCCATGCGCATCCGAAGATGGTCATTCAATGCAGGGGCTACGCATGTGCACCCGACACAGTTGATCCGCCGGAAATACTCGTTGCCGCCCAGGACGGCATTCGCGACAAGGCAATGCTTGGGGCGCTGGGACAAACGCTACTGGATTGTTTGGAAGCCGACGGGTTCAGAATACAGTTTGTGGACGGGTCAGCCCTTGCAGCCGGCTACGAGATTTCTTGCGTGCCGCAAGCGCAGTATATCAACCAGTCCATGAACAAGGAATTTGCCGTGCTCTGGCTTTCACCGACGTTCCGCGATGCATTCAGGCCGCAGGAAGATTATCCATTGCGCGTACAACTTGAGGCTGCTGGTATATCAATCGCGCAGGATGATCTGAAGGGCCTGTTGAAAGAGCGCCTAGCATCTGGCCGTAAGACAGTTATTCCACCCGAGTTACGCGACTTGTTGCTCAACTACGTCAAGACAACGGATGTTGTGCTTCTGATCAAGGCTGTGAATGCGTGGCCGCAGTTCAATTACTCGGCGGTGTTGGACCGCGCATCGAGGCAACTGTTTTTATTGATTGGCACTGACAGTGAAGCTTTGCCGGTTGTGCTAAATATTCGGCCCAGACAAGTACAAATTGCTGCGGAAACAGGAACTGATCTTGAACGGCTTGACCGGTTCTTGCGCAGTCGCAGTCCGGTGCTGGAGTGGTCACAATGAGAATGCGTTCATCCAAATGGTTTATATTGGTGGCGCTGGTTGCAGGGGGCACGCTGGTCTGGCGTTTGCCCGGTGAACTGCATGCTTGGGTAAAACGCCACCAATTCCGGATTGAAGGTCTTGACCAGGCGCTCCGGAGCGAGATGTACCTGTTGGAAACGAATCGGTGGTTACAGTTCGACATTCCAAGCGATACACCACTCGCACGGCTGATCAGCAACGCAAGCATCGAGGCTACACAGCAACCCAGGCCGGGCACAATTTGGCCTTACGCAATCGAGTACCAGTTGGTTGGTGGGGACGGGAAAATTGTTCAGACTGGCGTTTACCATTTCAAAGGCGAGTACGTCGTTTTTAGGGAAAACAATTCGGGCCGCACCGTTCAGGTTAACTATTTCCTTGAGCCGCAATTGACCCCGTTAACCGGCGGTCATTGGATGCTAAATTTCACAGACCCAAAACTCAGGGAAGTGCGTTTGTTGCGGCTGCGCCTGCATTCGCACGACCCTGAGATCAAGGAAGTTGGTGTGCGACTGTATTTTCGGAAGACCGTGCCGAAACGCAAGGTTGGGTATTTGTGGAACCGGCTCAGTCCCACGCAAAAACGGAATCTAGCGCGTGGGAACGTGTATTCGTTCGATGGCCTGAATGCGTGGGAAAAATTTTGCTTGTTGCGTTATCACTGGCCTGCGTCGGCGCCGCCGGGCATTCCCGGACGCGATTTCAAGCGGCGCGCCATGTTCATCAGAGACGATTCCGAAATGCTACAGGTGGTTGACGAATGGGCGCCGACGGGAATCGCACTTGACGAGCTGCATTACGGCCTTTTGCCGCTGACAAATACAGCCGGTCTGTACCTTGTAGAACTACTCCGGCATCCCCCGACGCCGGACTTACAGGTAATCGCCAATTCGTTTTCGTGGTATGGCTGGCAACAACAGGAAACCCAAACACTGCAGCTTACCTGGTCTGGCACAAACCAGATCGTTGCATTCACAAATAACAACGGGTTGCTTATGGTCGGGGCGTCGGCGCCGCTGTATCTGCGGCTGTTCCTGGTTGAGGACGGTCGAACAAACGAAGTCACACCTGAGCCGGTTCATCTGCTTGCCTTCATGTGTACACCGACAAATCCGGTTGAATACGTGATTGATCATGTCAATGATGCGCCGACGCTGTTCCGGGTTGATTTGCGGCGGGGTTGTATGGCAGGGGACAATCCAACACCGTCTGCTATCCGATATGAAATACTCGGCCAGTGGGGTGACACGCTTCAAACCGGCGAGGTAACACTCACTAACACGGTCACGCCGTATGACTGGCTGCATACGCGCAATGGCATGGCGGATGTAACCGAACCGCAATCGCTTTGTTTTGTTTTGCCACACACAGTGCGTGTGGTGCGGATAATCTCGCTTGAAGGGACGGTCCTTGTGAATGCGTATTCGCGTCCGTCGCAACTTGCAAGAAAACTGCGTGTGCCTGAGGACTACTTCCCGAGCACGATTGCACCCACGCAACCGGCCTGGTTTACGCTGCGTCCACCTGATCAGGTCAAGCGCCGTGAAGCAGGCCAAACTTGCCTGGTTCGTATGCAGCCTCGGTTTCCTGCATTCGATCCGCTTGTGCTTGCGGGTCTGTACGAGTGGGATTCGTTCCTGCCGCACCGGTATGCACAAGGTCACATGGTACTCGTGCCCATCAAGACCAGTCGCGCGCCGCGTGCTGAGGCGCTGCCATTCCGATACATGCCGGTGTCAGTTGGTGTAACGCAACAGGTGCACTTCGTAGCACCGCAAGACAAGCCGGATGTCGAACCTGTGTTGATCTTGGTTTGCACGAACGATTCGCATGAGCGCGTGTCGGTCGGCTTGGACGGCCAGACAGTGTTTGAGAGTTATTTGCAGGGCAACATTACCGAGATTCGGTTGGGCAACTTAAAGTCAGGCGCGCATCAGTTGCATATAAACGCCAACAGCACACTTGCGGCGTACCTGAACTACCTGGCGCATGAAGGCGAGCCAGCCTATTTGAGACGGTTCTGTGTAATGGTTACTTCCAATGTGCTGCATTTCCCGTATGTCAAGCAGAGTGCGGATGCCGAATTGCTCGTGTTAAGAATATTTTCGCCACTGTCAACCAATCCGGAGCCGTATCAGGTGCGAGTTAAACTGAACATTCCGTCTGAAAGGCCGCTCGGGCCGTTTGCGGGGGTAACATTACTCGAACGTGAAGCCCTGGTTACACCTGTGCAAACAGGTTGGGTCAGCCTCGTCCCGGCGCAGCCTGGACAACTCGACGATGGTCAGCCGGTGTTTTTGTCTGTTGGCCCCGATTTGCCACCCGGCCAGTACGAAATCGAGGTGCACATCAATGCCACGCCACCGCGTTGGGTAACATTGTCACGGACAACACCTGGTCTGGCTGAAAAACTGGCTATTACACTTGAACCACGGTTTTGAGGTATGTACGCAAAGATGGTGTTAGTTTTGTGTTTTGTGTTACTGACGATGAGCTGCATCGAAAACAGCGCGGTCGATCTGCAGGCGCACATTTCGCGCGCTATCACAAATAGCAGTTACAGGGGACCAAGTGCAGCAGAATTCGATCTCGCAAAAGAACTTTTCAAACGGACATTGTCAGCTCGGAACGTAACTGCTGAACTGAAGACAAACTGGGCGAAGTTGGGATTCGAACTGCGCGAGGTTGAGCAGTGCGGCGAAACGTTTTTGCTCCTTGCCGAGCCGGTTGGACGCGAAGAAGGCCGTGGCTGGTACATCTTCCGTACAAACAACACCGGCAAGACTGCAATCCAGGCACCGCATGCGCGCAACGACGTTCGCACGGGGGTTATTGGACTGAAGTTTTTCCTGGCCGGCCCATGCCGCGCTTACGCTGCCAGTACAATCACACGTCATCGGGCTGATGTAGCGCATTTGGAGCAGACATATTTCCAGGCGTTCACGCTCGCTTTTGCTGAGGTGTGTCCCACGGGCTTGGTTGTGCAGTTGCACGGGTTCGATCCGCACCAGCACAAAAGCATCAAAGGCGACATTGTAGCCAGCGCAGGAACAAACCAACCGATGCCCTGGTTGAAAGAACTGGTTGAACAGTTGGCTAAAGCCACTTCATTAACCGTGTTGGCGTATCCCGATGACACGCACCAGCTCGGTGCCACGACAAATGCACAGGCAAAAGCGCTCCGCAGCCATCCTCATTGCAGATTTCTTCATCTTGAGATGACGCAACAGTTGCGCGAACGGCTCCTCAACGATGAACAACTCCAACGCGCCTTTGTGAACATTCTGTTGAACTTTCAGACCCAATGAAATGCAGCTTGGCACAACTCGTCTTGTTCGCCGCCGGATTCGCATGCCGGGCGACGGCTGCATTGTCGGGTTGGGATGAAGTTCAGCTTCAGTTGCTCGAGACCTGCCCCACGCAACTTCGCTGGTACAACGTGGAGGCTCGGCCGTACGTGATTGCCGGGCCGGCGCCACGTTATCAATGGGGTCGGCACGCTGATCTGGTTCAATTGTCGCCCGGCCAGGAACTCATACTGCACCTGCCTGCTGCGGCATGGTTGCGGATCGTCAGCAGGTCGGATGCGCTGACGCCGGACGACCTTCAAGTCGGTGTGTCAACCGATGGCCGGGCATTTGCAGATTGTACGTTGCTCAAGACGACGGACCCACGATCGTGGTTGGTTGGCTTGCCACTGAACGACAGTTCAGTCGTTCGCATTGTGCACACGGCGCGCACCCAGGCGCAGATTGCGTTTGAGCTTTATTTCTCTCAGGAATGGCCGCCGAACACTCTTTTGCCATACAGGGATGTTGTCTCACTGCCGGGTAACGCAATCCGACTCAGGGCAAAGGATGAGCCTGTCTTGCAACGGGCGTGGCTGATAAAGCCCGGAGAAGGTGTCCAGTTGACCTTAACCGGGCCGGCCCACCTGCAACTTGTGGCGCGTGTTGCGTGGCCGGACACCGAACCGTTCAACCAACAGATGGTTGTTCTGGACGTGCGGCTCAACGATATGGCTTCGGTGCCGTTGTTGTTGGTTCCCGAACTGGAGGGTCAGCGCGGCATTAACCTTCTACGTGCTTATGGGCCTATTTCGAAGCGCATGACTGGGTTTGTGGGCATTCCCGACGGAAAACACACGTTGCGCATCAAACCGAGTGTACCGGTTTATCTTTCCGTATTCAGGCAGCCGACGCACCCGTTTTTGTTGCCCAGCCTGAATGCGCCCGAAAGGCACGCGGATGCAGTCGCGCCATTCAGGGTGCCGCCCCCATTGCACGATGTTGCTGCTGTGTTGATTTCGTCTCCGGAAAAGTTGACGCCGAGCGCGCTGGTGGAACTGGAGCAATCTGCCTGGCTGTTTTCGGTTGATAACCAGGTCCAGGACAGTGGTGGGCAAGCCGCTGATCTGCTCGGGCGCATCAGCCAGATACACCGTGATTACCCGGTTGCACGCCGGACTGCGGCTCGTATGCGGTGGCACCGAACAGCTTACCGCGAGGTTTTGCCTGCATTCACATCACTGCGCATGTCATTGCAGCGTGCTTACTTTGTGCATCAAAGTTTGGCGCCGGTGTTCGGCGGCGAACAGTGCGTTGCTGTCGTTAACCCCACAACCCAGCAGATGTGTGAATCACTTGCCGATGGCCATTTTGTGCCCGTACCGGGTTCACAAACCAATGCGTTGCGCTACGCATTGCCTGCGCGATCGTTTGATTCGACACTTCGCATCTCGACGCTTGTGCCGGAACACACTCAAGCAGATTTCTTTGTGCAGTTTGATGACGAGGCACCGATTCGTGTTGTTGTTGAAGATCGCCGCTTAACGCCGGCGCCCCGGCCTGACGTGTCGCGTGCCGTTGCGACGCTGCGTGTGATCGAGCAGGAAGCACAGCTACCTCGCGATCAAGAACCGACACTGGCATTTGGCGAGTTCGACCTACCGTTGCCGGTGGCGGTTCCGGGCGTATTGGAGTTGCCGCTCGTAAAAACTGTGCAGACGGTGCGTGTGTATCAAGAAACACCTTCGGTACCAGTCAAAGTTTCGGTTGCCTATCGTGCGGCGAAACCATTCGAGCTTTGTGAGGCAGATTACCTGGCTTTGCTGCAACAGGTCGGGTCGAACGAAGCTATCGGACTGCTTACAAACCCGCTGAATGTTAAATCCAACCGCCCCGGATGCATAACACTGTTGGGGAATCATCTGCTGCCGCTGTTCAGAGTCCTGAGGTCGCACTACGCAGATTTTTGTAAAGGGGTGGATTCAACCGCCATGAGGGAAACATCGGGTACCAGACTGTCCGAAGCAGCGGCATTTGAGCTTAAATCGAAGGCGGAAGCACTCGAAACCGATGGCCATTACATCGAAGCCATCGAACGATGGAATCGCATTTTCTGGTTAGGCGGGCCGGAAGAAAGACTCGTTGCAACGCTTCGTATCATGGGTCTTCTTCAATTGCTGGGCGAAGATTACATGGCATCGCAATACGCGCGGTTTGCATTATGTACGACGTCCCCAACGCAAATGCCGAATGCAGCAGTCGAATTTTTGGTGCAAAACGCTTCGGCGGCAGGCGATCCTGAACAATTGGAACGATTGCGCGCATTTGAATTTGTGCGTTGTCCGTGCAACCGGCATCTGGCTGAGCTGGTTGAGGCGTTCGCCCTGAACGGTCGGTATGAAGCGGTATTGGCCGCCGGCCTGCTTTTGGCCCCAGACCAACGCCCGGTTGAGCCGATGCTGATTGCGGCAGTGCAACTGAACTGGTGGCAGAGCTTTGACCAACTGCTCAAGTTGCTGCCGAGCGACGAGGAAAAAAACTTTTGGCGTGCACAAAAAGACCTTGCCTTTTTCCGGTTTGCTGATGCTGAGCGCAGCCTCGAACGTGCAGGTGCCTTGGGCGCGGATATGCTGCGTGCGCTCAGAGATGGGATGCGCATCCGAAAAGGACTCGGCGCTGAGCGGTTCGCAGACCGGGTGGAAGCATTGTTCGAGTGGGAACAGTGGCAGGCGCATCATCCGGGACCAAAAGCGTGGTTTGACGCCGGCGACGTCGTTGTCGAATGCGCAGGGGGCGCGCTTGTGTTTAACTGCGAGCTGAACAGTTATTTGCGGTGTTACCGTGCCGAGCCGGGGGCACCTGTTAAACTCGCTTTTCCCGGGCCGGCCCGGCTTCAGATCGAGACCCGACCAGTAATCTGCGCGGCATCGGACAAACCGGTTGATGACTGGGTCGAATTCACCGAGTACGGCATAACACACCGCGTGCCGGTCACACAGTGTGTGCCAAATCCGGCATTGCAGCTTGTCTCTGACAGTAACGCGCTTGTGGGCGTCAAGACCACTGCAACATTGGAGTTTGGCGCCGGACTGCACGAGGTTGATGTGCGGCTGGTCAGCAACACCTGCCTTGTGCGTGTGTTGCGCGAGCAACCTGCGTTGCCGTTGCGGGTTTTGCCGATCTTAAATCTGCACCAGGTTGACCTTGTGCTGGGGACAAATCGCAAACTGGATCAACTTGGCCAGAGCAGCAGAATCGAATGTCCAAAAGGCGTTTGGATTGTGCCAGAAAAGCTTGCGCAGCCCACGCTGCTGCGACCCACCATCGCAACCAATCACGTGCCGTTACCCGAGTCAATGTCTGTTGCTGCGCTGACACCGGTGCAGCGACTTCGCATCTTGCTGCGGACACGGTCAGACGCGGCTAACGAGCCGACTTTCGATACCGCCGTTTTAGGGGCTTTGCCTGTAGCCGAACAATGGCTGGCTGTGCGGCGTTGGAAACGATTTGAGCTTTTCTCGCAGTGGGCTGCATTGCCCGAGGTCGAACGGGCAAATTACCTGATCGCCACGCGGCAGATCCGAGAATTGCTTGATACGAAAATCCCGCAAGACGTTGCTCAACGCATTAACGTATTGCTGCAGGTTTCGGAATTGTTTCCTGCCTGGCGTCTTGAGGCGCAAATCCTAGCCGAACTGGCCGCAGCCGAAACACGGTTACAGCCGGGTTGCAAGGAACTTCTCGACCGTATGCGGCGGCAGACCACATGGATGCCGCTGCCTGTAACACCACAAAGTGCCGGGTTGCGGGCAATTCAGTTCCCGTGCGATTTCCCACAGCATCCTGCCTGGCGAGTGCGGCATGCGTTGCTACAACCTGCCGGCTCGAACAAGCTGACGCTGGGCGCGCAAAGTGTTTTTTCTGCAGCAGCAACTCTGAAACGCCGAGTCGAGTTCGACTTGGAAGTCGAGCTTGCCAAGGCCGGCCTGTCACCTCTTGCGCCTGTAACGGTTATTTTCGAGTTGGATAACGCCGAGGTGCAACACCTGTGCCTGACACCCGCTCAACAGACAATTCGCACAAACCTTGTCATGGGCGAGGGGCAACATTTGCTGCGTGCCTGGATCGAAGAACCGATCGTCAATCAGTTTGTACGAATACAACTTGCTGCCCGGCAGATTGAGTCAGCAGAACAGCTTGGCGCAAACATACTCGCCGAAGGCGCCATTGAAAACCGCTTCTTCAATATTGCAACTGCGGCGCAACCGGTGCGCTTTTACTGGAACGGCCCTGCACTAGTGCGCGTTGACAGGTGGGACAACGGCGCGTTGCAGCATCAATTGCGTTTCTTGTCGGAAGGCGAACAATGTGTAGAACTTTATCCGCCTCCAGGTCAACCTGAGGCATTGTACAAGTTCTTTGTCCTGGCGCTGGCGTCGAACAAAGTGCATGCGCAACCTGCACTCGTAACACGCCAACTCGAGCCTGTGCCGCCCCCACAATTTGAACTGCCGCCGACTGTTACGCCTGCACAGATGCAATTGACCGACTATTATCCTCTGGGCGGACAGGAAGACGGTACCTGGACAGCCGGCTTCATGTACGCCCGGCGGCGCCCGTTCGAGCTGGACAGAAAACTCGACGCGGTTGTCAATGAATTCGTCGAAGTCAACGCTGCACACCGGAAACTCGCACTGGACGAGAGCCTGTGGTACGACACAGAAGCCTTGGCACGTGCGCATCTATGTGGCGACGTCACCCTGGGCGCGGAACAAAGAATCGAACGGCGACCGGTTAACTCGTGCATAGACTGGTTGTGGCTGGGCGAGGCGTATGTGGGCATGGCAGGTGGCCGGCAACAGGATATCCAGGCTGCCGTGCACACCGAGTTCGAGATCGGGCCGCGTCTTGATTTGAGCCGGAAACTTGAATTTTATCCGTCAGTCACGCTATTCGGGCGGTACATGACGCTGACACCGGGCCGTGCAGCCGAGTACGAATACGTTGACCAGGACCTTTACACGCGGTTCAAACATGCGCACCGGTGGGGGTTAATTGCCGGTAGCCAGCTAAACTACAGGCCGTGGCTTGACACCCTTGTCAGATGCAACATCGAGCTTGCGAGCAACGAGGATTTTACCCCCGACAGTTGCGGGTTGCGATTCACCTGGACACAGTTGATTGGCCCGGTTCGAGGCAATCTAGGTTTGCGATTGAAGCAGTTCTTCAGCGACGCCGATCGCTCAGCCGGGTCGTTTGTGCAGAGTGCTGCTGTTGGGTTGTTTTGTGAACGCTGGCTAACCGGCCAGCACAGAGTCGAATTCGGCTTCGAGTATCGTCACGACTGGCCCGGGTCACTCAGCAGTTATTTTTTGGTTGTGCGATGCGACTTTGGCCGCGGGCGCGGCTACCGAGACCATGGCCCTCGCGAATCGCCATTCGGCGATTTGCGCAGCAGCCGATTGCCCGCGGCCTTTAACAACAAGCTCGAACCTGGGTTACCCGGCAACAGCATGCCATGAAACGCAACAATTACAATGGAATTGCGGTTGGCATGAGCGAACTAGAGGTGCGCCTCTATCGTTCGTTGCTGGAGCGTTGCCTGGGCGAATTCGAGGAGTGGTTAACGCAAAAACGCCAAAACCCGAAAACGGCGACAGAAAATGACTGGATTGACTTTCTCAAAGCCCGGATCAATCAGGAAGTGCGTGAGCTTGAAGAGCTGCGTCATCTTCACGTCCGTTTCACACGCGCCTTAAACGCTGCGCCTAGAATCGAAGACCAAAGACAGATCATTCTTGACTTCGCCGGTTATCTTGGTGCGTCGCCTACTGATCTGCAAAAGGATGCCGCAGCGTTTTCACGCTGGTTTGGCGCTGACGCCGTCACTGACCGCTATCACCGGCGACATGCGCAGCATGAACAGTACATAAGCTTTTTGTTGGGTCGTCTCGGTGCAGTGGCAAGAAGTGTCGTCCACAAACTCAACCGGCCAGATGAGCAAATGGCATTCTGGAGTGCGCTCCAGCTTGAGACGGTTGCGAAGCCGTTGCTTGTCCATGACGGCGATGTTCGGGTTAATTTGGCTGCATTCAAGTGCCTTGCAAGTGTATTGACTGCGCTTGCACCTGAGCTGCAGGAAATCGCCGTTGACGACGACACATTGCAGTACATTTACCGGTCTGCGCTCCAACATCAGCAACAGGTCTGGATACAATGCGCTGCGCTTGAATTGCTGGTGACACTGTCACGCGATTCGTTCGAGCAGGTGCTAAAGCAGCGGTTGCTCCAGCCAGCCCCCGGAGACGACATGTTCGTCAGACGCAAAGCGCTGCGTTTGCTCGCTGCACATTTCCATCGGGTGAGCTGGGGGCACGAGCTTGTGCTGGCCGCGTTTTCAGACCCGAGTCCGTTTGTTCGTCAGGCGCTACCGCAAGTTGTTGTTCAGGCACCAACCGAGACAGCCGTTCAGTGGCTCGAGCAATTGTTGACTACAGACCCATCGCCTCAGGTGCGCGCTGCCACATGGCTGGAATGGCCGCGCTTGGTTACCGAGACGCGCTTTCGCGATCATGCGTTTCACTTGTTCAGAAAGGCCGGTCTGCAGGAAAAAGACGAGTTCGTGTTACGCGTCATTTGCCTGGTGGCAGAGCGTTGCACGGTGGCGTTGAGAAGCAAACTTGGGCATGTACCCGCCGAATGGCAGGCTGTGGTGCGCGATGTTCTGCTGACCTTGCGGTGCAGCGCAACCACCGTGAAAGTGCGTCGTTGGGCAACCCAGGCATTTGAATTCGTTTGGAGCGAGTCTGATCCTGACGCACACACGTTACGGGAATGTCTTGCTGGATTTGCCCACTCAATTCCACCCGGACACACTCGGCGCTTGCCGCGTACGTTAACTGAAGGGTTGGACCCGACGTTCATTGGTCGTGTTTGGGCTGTGGTTTGTCAGCAGGACCACGGTGTGCAGCTCAAACGCACAAAGCGCGGTTATCTGGTTACGCGCGGTAACGTGTTCGGGTTCAGATGGTGGCGTTGGTTACATGAATTCCTGCATCCGTCACCGGACAAACGGCAGGCTTTCCCGCACACAATCGGGCGCATCTTTGACGGCGAGGTTCATGTGGCTTCCGGTATCCTTGCCGAGCTTGCCCAGACAAAAGTGCCCGGTGAACCACTCTACATTCCCGAGGAAGGCGGGTGGCGACCGTATTTACCATTGGTGGACGAGTTTGTGTCTTCGATCGAACTCGGTCACCCGGCGCAACCGTTCCGCGTCTTCACAAGCGAGGGAATAACCACTGTGACACCACCGCGCGGGCTGCGCCGATTAGTTGCGGCGCTGAAACTCACCTGGCGTTTCGCCGAATTTGCCGAGAAACGCAATTGGCGCGAAAACATGCCCGAACCGCCTACAACGTATCTGAGCGCGTTGGAAAAGCTCGGGTTTAAAACCCGGTTTGAACCGTACCCGGATGCGAACGGGCGTGCCTTGCCAGCCGACCCGACCGTCATGCGGTTTTTCCCTGCTTTTCTGATACCCGAACTGCTGCGCGATGTGTGGGGTCTATTCCGCGATTATTGCATGACGCTTTACCAAAGTTCGGACCGGTTCTACGACTATTTCGTCTCGCTTTACCAAAACTCGGTTCTCGAGCTTGCAGTGTTTGTCGTCATATTCGGCTTGCTCTTCTTCACCATGCATCTGTACTCGAACCTCAGGCTCAGGTTCTGGCGCGCGCGCATACCGCTGGTTGTGGGTGGCTGGGGTACACGCGGCAAGTCCGGTACTGAACGGTTAAAGGCTGCTCTATTCAACGCATTGGGTTTTGGTGTTTTGTCAAAAACAACCGGGTGCGAGGCGATGCTGCTGCATTCGTATCCGTTTGGGAAATTGAAGGAGATGTTCCTGTTCCGCCCATACGACAAAGCAACAATCTGGGAGCAGGCGAACGTGGTTCGGTTGGCCGGGCGGTTTAAGTCAGACGTGTTGTTGTGGGAATGCATGGCGTTGCGGTCGAACTACGTGACGGTGCTGCAGCGTAGCTGGATGCATGACGACTTCTCGACGATTACTAACACATACCCCGACCACGAAGATATCCAGGGCCCAGCCGGTATTAATATCCCGGAAGTCATCGGCTGTTTTATTCCCAGAGAAGCCACACTCGTTACCACCGAAGAACAAATGCTGCCCGTGCTTGCGGCTGAAGCTGAGCGTTGCCGCACAAAGATCAAACCTGTTACCTGGCTCGAGGCAGGGCTGATCACACCCGACGTGTTGCAGCGGTTCCCGTACGAGGAGCACCCGTATAACATTGCGCTTGTGTTGGGTCTGGCCGAGGAATTGGGGATCGACCCCGATTTCGCCCTAAAAGAAATTGCAGATCGTGTTGTGCCCGACCTCGGCGTTTTGAAGACGTTTCCGGTTGCGACCGTGCGAACGCGCCGGTTGGAGTTTACAAACGGCATGTCTGCCAATGAACGGTTCGGTACACTCAGTAACTGGGCGCGCACAGGTTTCGACAGGCAAGATTATCTTAAAGAGCCGGGTGTATGGCTAACCACAGTTGTAAACAACCGGGCAGATCGCGTGCCGCGTTCGCAGGTGTTTGCGCGAATATTGGTGAATGACATCTCTGCCGACAGACACGTTTTGATTGGGGGTAACCTGACTGGCCTGCTCGGTTACATCCGCGACGCCTGGAAAGAGCGTGCACCGCACATCTCGCTGTGGAAAAACCCGGCCAACCCGAATCAGGCCGAAGCACTCAAGACACTCGAACAACACGCAATTCAAATGCGGCTGCCGATAAGTGACGCGTTGATCAAAACGCACCTCAAGATCATGCTCTCCGCCCAGCCGCAAATAAAAAATCCGGATGCATTGATCGCGTTTTGGGACAAGCCAGACATGCTCAAGTCGCACCTTGCACCGTTGAACCTGGGCGAGATCGAGACTGCGATTATCAACAACTTGCAGCATGAATTGCAGATTTACAGCGAATACCAAACGTTTGCCGAGCAAATCCGCCGCGCACAAGGCCAGGAGGCGGGCAAACTCAACGAAAAATTCCGCGAGCTACTACAGCGTTGGTTCAACTCGAAGATTATCGTTGTATGGGATTACTACGCCAGCGGCGACGAAATCATTGATCTGATCGCCCGCCATACACCGCCCGGATTCTTCAACCGAATCATGGGCATACAAAACATTAAGGGGACCGGCCTTGACTTTGTTTATCGCTGGCTTGCCTGGGAGACATGTTACAAGGCTGCCCAGCCGTTGCGCGCCGAGCATGTGAAACTTACACCGCAACTGATTGCGCCATTGGCAGCCTTCAACGAATACGGCGTGTTATGCGAAGAATACGTTCGCGACACCATCACACGCTTGAAGAACTCGGGTCTGAACTACCCGGCACATGTGCTGGCTGAGCTTGATCGGGTCCTCGAGCGAATGGAGACGGCGATGGCCGAAATTCGGAAGAAGATCAGCTCGGGTGGCACGAAGAAAATTGGCTGGTTCCATAAATTGCTCCTGCGTATCGAGGAGTTTCTTGATGCAGGTGACGCCGTCCGCAGACGCACCATCGCAGACCGCATTTACGATGACCTTGTGGCCGAGCGCATTAGCCGCGACCGTGCGGTGGCTGAGTTACAGGCGCTCACACAGCGTCAGAAAGGCGGCTGGCTGCCCAAGAAATTCTACGCCAAGCGCATTCGGAAAAGCGAAAGCGCTTCCGGTCTGCCGGGTGAAACCGCAGCACAACCAACCCTCCAAGGCGCAGGTGCAACGTAAATGCCAAGGGCGGTTTTGCCCCAGCACAAATCGCCAGACCGAACCTGTAGCGGGGTACAATCGTCGCAATGGCATTTCGTTGTTCCAACTGAAAGATGGCGTTGCAGACCCGTTGCGGGTACGTGGACAACTCGTTCGGCAGTATCTGGACTTGAAAATTGTGTGCTTCAGGTTAGCCTTGCACCATGCATGTTGAACCGCTGCTGAAGATTGATTTGCCCGGCATCCGCAAACTCAAAAGCGGCAAGGTGCGCGAAGTTTTCGACCTCGGCGACCAATTGCTTATCGTTGCCACAGACCGCATATCTGCATTTGACGTGGTGCTGCCGAACGGCATACCGCGCAAGGGCGAGGTACTGACGCAATTGTCATTGTTCTGGTTCAACAGATTCAGCGAGCTTGTGCCGAACCACCTGCTTGCTAGCGGCACGGAAATGTTTCAGCGCACAAATTTATCAAGTTTGCCACCTGAATTCCGCGCACAGCTCGAGCGCCGCAGCATGCTCGTCAAAAAAGCAACGCCGCTGCCAATCGAATGTGTCGTGCGCGGGTACTTAGCCGGCTCAGGCTGGAAAGAATATCGCCAAACCCAATCTGTTTGCGGGATCAAACTGCCACCCGGCCTTGTCGAATCAGCCGAGTTGCCTGAGCCAATTTTTACCCCCGCTACCAAGGCCGAGACCGGCCACGACGAAAACATCTCTTTCGACCGCGCCGCCAAGATTGTAGGCGTCAAGCTGGCCGAGAAACTGCGCAACCTGAGTCTGAAGATTTACAAGGCTGCGCGTGATTACGCAAAAAGCCGCGGCATCATCATTGCCGACACAAAATTCGAGTTCGGCTTGTGCAACGGCCATTTGATTCTGATTGACGAGATGCTTACCCCCGACTCGTCCAGGTTTTGGCCGGCCGACCAGTACGTACCGGGCCAGTCACAGCCCAGTTTCGATAAACAATTTGTGCGTGACTATCTTGAACTGTTGGGCTGGAACAAAACTCCGCCCGGGCCGATCCTGCCGCCCGATGTGGTTGCCAAAACGAGCGCAAAATACATCGAGGCGTACGAAAAGTTGACAGGGGCAAAACTGTAAGCCCGATTGCGTCATGGTTTTTGCGCCGGTTGTAGTCTGGGCAGTTGTTCGCAAAACGGTATTTTCACTGGTAACACCTTGTGCGCAATTGAGTCGGGGCGTGATTTAGTCGGGCAACTGCGCTAAACTTTAATCGGCTGAACTTTAGTTAGGGGTGCAACAGCTCGTTGAAGATTTTCTTCAGTACCTGCGGCACGAACGCGGGCAGGCCGAACACACCCAACGCACCTACGCGGCGTTGCTTGGGCGATTTGTTTCCTGGGCAAATGACCGCGGCATCACAGATTGGCACCAAGTCCAATTGAAACATTTGCTGGCATTCCTTCGAGATGAACATGACCGCACGCCAAACCGCGAACCCAAAGGGTCACCACGCAGACTCAGCGCCGAAAGTTTATATTTGCAGATAGCGGCTCTGCGCGCGTTTTACAGGTTCGCCGAGGCAGAAAAGCTATTGCCGGGTAACGTGGCTGAGCACCTCCCGTTGCCGCGCCGCTGGAAACGTTTGCCAAAAGCGTTGAGTAACGACGAGATCGAACGATTGCTTACCCCCGAAAAACCTGAAACGCCACAGTCGCTTTGCGATCAAGCCGTGCTCGAGCTTGCTTATGCATCGGGCCTGCGCCTCGCAGAACTGCGTAATCTGCGGCTTGAACAGGTCAATCTCGACGCCGGGTTTGTGACTGTGATCGGCAAGGGCAACAAGGAACGTGTAGTTCCAATGGGCCGTAAAGCCGTCGAAGCGCTCAGACGTTATATCGAAACCGGCCGGCCCAAGCTCGTGCGACCGCATTCACCTGCAAATGTGTTCCTCACATCGCGCGGCACGCCGTTTGCCCCAAACACACTCTGGTTGCACATCAAACGCCGCGCAAGGCGCGCCGGTGTTACACGCAATATTACGCCGCACATGCTCAGGCACAGCTTTGCCACACACCTGCTCGAACACGGCGCAGACCTGCGTGTGATCCAGGAATTGCTCGGACACGCCAGCATCAGCACCACCGAAATCTACACACATGTCGAAGGCGCACGGCTGCGCGAGGTGCACCGCAAGTTTCATCCCCGCGCGTGAAGCTCAACCCGGGGCGCACTAGACCCCAGCCGCGCCAGCCACACGCGCAATTGCTTCCGCAATGGCATGGACCTGGTCGTCTCGCACCGTGCGCATGTCCAACACAACACGGTCGGACTCGATCCGACCGAACACGGCTGCAGGATCGAGTCGCAACCGACGCGCAAGCGCATCAGCACTCAGGCCAGGAACACAGACTCGTACAGCCACACTTGGGATCGCCTCGGTTGGCAATGAACCACTCCCAAGATACGCGGCGCTGTCGCACAGCTCGGCACTTACAGCAGGTGCCTTTTCCCTGAGCGCTTGCACGAGCGCATTTGCGCGGCTGCGGAGGGCGGTCAACGGCGTGGTGACCATCCGATAGGTCGGGTGCACCTGCTGAAGTTTGTCGAGGTCACGGAACAACTGCAGTGTGCGTTCCAGCACCATGATGCACGTTTTGTCCACGCGCAACACTCGCATTAACGGATGTTGGCGAATCTTGGCAATAAGGTCTTTGCGTCCCAGAATTATTCCGCCCTGGCTCGCCCCGATCAGCTTGTCTGCGCTGAAGAGAACGATGTCCGCCCCGGTCTCGATTGATTCGCGTGCAACAGGTTCGTGTGGCAGGCCGACCCTGCGCAGGTCGAAAAGCGCGCCGGCACCAAGATCGTCAATCAGCAGCAGCCCGTTTCCATGCGCAAGGCCAACAAGCTCATCGAGTGAAACTTCACTTGTGAACCCTACAACACGGTAATTGCTCGGGTGCACGCGCATTATTGCGGCTGTGTTTGGCGTGATTGCATTACGGTAGTCTTTTAGATGCGTGCGGTTTGTTGTACCCACTTCAACGAGCCGCGCACCGCCTTGGGCCATTACATCCGGCAGCCTGAATGACCCGCCTATCTCGATCAATTGACCGCGTGAGACTATTACTTCTCGACCAGCCGCAAGTGCAGCCAAAACAATTAACGTCGCGCCTGCATTGTTATTGACAACCGTGGCTGCCTCGGCGCCAGTTAGCTCGCACAACAACGGTTCAATTAACTCGTCTCGTTCAATCCTGCGACCTGTATCCCTGTCAATGGCCAGATTCACATACCCCTTCAGCGCGCCGATGATCGAGTCAACAACACTTTCAGGAAACACGGCGCGCCCCAGACCAGTGTGCAGGATGACGCCCGTTGCATTTATCACCTCGCGGACCAGTGGCTCAGCGGCTTGCTCAAGCAACTCCTTTGCACGCGCAATTACGTTTTCGGAACTAATGTCTGGGGGCGCCTGGCCACGTTTAATGCTGGTGCGGATTTGCTCGCGCAGCTCGTCAACTGCACGACGCAGACAATCCGTTACTACCGCATGTGGATGTCGCTCGAGCCACGCCAACACAGTTTGGTTTTTCAACAGCTCGGTCACCGACGGCAGGCCGCGGAACGGTTCGTTTTTTTGCTCTGTCATAAGACTCGGTTTTTGCCCTGTGTAAACCTCAGGCTTTTTCTGGGCCCAGAGTGCACATCAAACAATTTGCAGTCAACTTTGGCACCTGCAATGCATTTGGCAACCGCAGGCTGCTCAACACATTAGCAGGCTGTTGAAAAATGGCTGTTTTGGAAAACCGACCCTCGAAAACATTGGGATTTTTGCATGTTTTTTCCTCCGAAAATGACTTTTTCAACACCCTGTTAACTCGCAGTCAGTTCAGCCGCCAGAGTGTCGAATTGGACGGGCTTTGGTTTCTACGCTTTTGACTGTTTGACTTATGGCACCGGCCGTTGCAGCAGCTTGGCCAGCGCAAGCGCGTTTCGGAAAGCGCAACCGTCACGGTCGTTGTTGAAATAAGCCCAGACTTCTTTCGGTTTGGCAGCAAAGATTTTTGCCGCCCAAGTTGCAAGCTCGTCAGGTGTGTAATCGTATGCATACCATCCTGTTGCACCATGGAACCGCACATAGACCCCATCAGCAGTCCGAATTACATCGCTGGGCAGACGCGGTGCGCTGACCGAACAGAAGATTGCGCCGACGCGCTTGAATGCATCGAACACATCCGCATTCCACCAACTCGAATGCCTGAACTCGATTACGTTGCGTTGCGCCGGGTCCAACTGCTCGAGCACACTTTCAAGCCGCGCGGTGCTGAAATGAAAACTGGGTGGCAATTGAAATAGGAAACAGCCTATTTTGTCTCCGAGCAGTTCGGCAATCTTGTAAAACTCAGCAATCAATTTGCGCGTGCCTTTGAACCGTTTCAGATGTGTAATTGTCTGGTTGACTTTCACACTGTACTTGAACCCGCGTTTTGCACGTCGTGCCCAGCCTTCGACCGTGCTCGGACGCGGCCAGTGATAGAAGGGCGCATTCAGCTCGACCGTGTTGAATGTCTTTTGGTAGTGGTCGAACCACTGGTCTTTATCCAGCTCGGCTGGATACACCACGCCTTTCCAGTGCCAATAATACCACCCTGAGCAGCCAACCCATATTGCACTCGGTTTTGCCGCGCGCGGTTTCATGTGTTGCCGGTCTGTAGTTGGTGGTGCGTTGCCCGAATTCTGTTCCAGACCGCCGGAGACGCAAGCGCACGCTGCGCTTGGCCACCGACTCACGCCAGGCCAAGGTGCTTCAGTACCCGCACTGTCGAGTACGATCTGTTCAACGTGTAAAAGTGTATGCCGGGCACGCCCGCACGCAACAATTCATCGCATTGGCGCGTGGCGTATTCGATGCCAAATTCGGTTGTGGCTGCTGTATCGGTGCCGAATTGATCGAGTTTGGCCGCCAGTGCGGCCGGAATTCGCGCACCGCACAGCTCCGTGAACCGCTCGATTTGTGACGCACTCAGGATCGGTATGATGCCGGGCACAATCGGCACGTGCACGTCAAGCTTGCCGGTCATGTAATCGCGGAACTCGAAAAAATCTGCGTTGTCAAAGAAAAGCTGCGTCAGTACAAAATCAGCGCCACACTCGATCTTGTGTTTGAGATGATGCCAGTCGGTGTATTTACCTGCCTGACATGCAATGTGGCCTTCGGGAAAACCCGCTACACCAATGCTAAAATCACCGCGTTGTCGAATGAACTGAACCAGCTCGAATGCAAACTCGAATCCGCCAGGTGTTTTTCTGAATTCACCACCCTCAGGCGGGTCACCGCGTAACGCGAGTATATTGCGACACCCGAGCGCAGCGATCCGGTCCAACAATTCCGCAATTTCTGTCTGTGTGTGGTTGACGCACGTCAAATGCGCCAGCACAACGAGCCCATGCTCATGCAGTAGCCGCTCGACAATCATCAATGTTTTGTCTCTGGTACTTCCGCCCGCGCCATAGGTCACAGAACAAAAGGCCGGCTTGGTTTGTTTAAGTGCTGGGATTGTCTGGTCAAAGAGGATGCGTTCGCCCTCAGCCGTTTTGGGCGGGAAAAACTCAAATGAAATAACCGGCCTTCCGGCCTTTGCATTCGTTGCGTAAATGTCCCGGATCAATTCCACGGCCCGAAGTATGCGAAAAGTAGAGGCAAAAATCAAAGTGGCATTGGAAAACCCCCAATTGCACTTCGACCGAGCTAATCCGACGTAACGCAACTCGGCTTACCTTCTTGAAGAGTCTCGTAGCCGACCAATGCAGCGCGACCGTGCCATGACAAACCCCGGCTTTTACCGGCGTATTTCACACGTCTTTCGTAACGCAGACTTCCAGGTCGGCTGCGTGCCGGCGGCCTGTCTGCATGCAACGCACACGCATGCGCCTCGCTTGGCACAGGCACATATCGCATTCACGCCGTGCGGGACGAACCCACGGACGCTGACCGGCTGCGGACAGCTTGCATGCCCCGATGGCTGCGGCGCAGGCGCTCGCTGCGACTCGCTTTGCCGCCGCACTACAAAACGTCCCGCCTAATTCTTCACCGTACGGACCCAAAGGCGTAGAAGACCTGCGGCCAAGATGGCCGCGCGCCAAATCTTGCCAAAGGCGCGCGCGTCCACGCCCGCAGAAACAACAGTGCGCTTAACACTGCTGCATCGCCATTCCCACTGGTATGCCACTTTCACACCCCAAAAAGACCTCGCACCAGTCCCACTCACCGGCAGTAACTGCGGCCAAGATGGCCGCGCGCCGCACCACAATAACAGTTGCATGGTCACACCGACCGGACGCCTCGGCGAGGGTCCCTACATTTTTCAGTTGGGGCACATTTGGTCAAGCGTGCGTGGAATGTCCCTATCAATGTCTTAGGGACGCATGGCCTCATGCATCCGCATTTTTATCGCAAAGACGCAGAAGCGCAGAGAGTCGGTAGGGCGCGCAGTCCACTGCGCGCCGGGGTGGGTTGTGCTGACCCGGCTTCTCGGGTTAGAATTCTGCCGTCCGCGCCCTTACGGGCGCGGCTACGCTCATCTGCAGTGCTGTAGCGGCGGTCTGTGACCGCCCGGGTTTTCTCGTCATACATTTGCGCGACCATCTTGCTACACCCATGCTTGGGAAAAACG